>JAESGS010000182.1_pt1 | contig 52929 bp, 49 predicted proteins | sample 9269761 | NCBI WGS metagenome assembly JAESGS01 (sample SAMN15741799, study PRJNA653493) | algae metagenome | isolation source: Cyanosarcina radialis HA8281-LM2 and co-occurring heterotrophs from damp... | place: USA: Makauwahi cave, Hawaii | collected 2011-01-06 | reverse complement strand
CCAGAAGTGACCAGCCCTGCCGTTACTTCCGCATGGGATACTCGTCCATTCCAAGCACGAGCATCGCCGAGGGGGTCGCCCGCGTTCGCGCCCGCATCGACAGTCTTTGCGGCGGCAGCGAGCAGGCCTCCGTCGCGAAGTGACAAGCTGCCTGCTTGTGGCTCTCCTTGTCGAGCTGGCCGGTGTGTGCCTTGGCCCAAGGCGCACTCTCCCTTGCCCACAATATTGCGAACGCCTGCGGTAGCGGGCCGATCATTCCGTCATTGGGATTGTCGCCATAATCGTATTCAAGATTGTAGACAAAGACGTTGACAAATACTTTTGGCGTGCGATGGTGCCGCTTAGCAGCAACGAGCTAGGGAGGAGCAGGTTGATGCAAGGGCTTCAGAAGACCGCGTACTCGCACGATTTTTCGCAATGCCGCACGCACGAGCCCGCACCACCGGGCTGGCTCACCTGACCTCTCCTCATTCGATCGCCATTGCGCTGTCCAACACCGGCCTCGCGTTTCTGAACCGCCTCCATGAAGCGGCGCAGCGACATGCCCCGGTTCGAGTGGATGCTTGGCGTTGGTCATCGGATGATCGCTGATCGACAGCAGGATTTGGTGCTTCAAGCATCGGCAGGAGGCTTTCGCTTGGGTGCATCGCTATCCAAGAACGCCAGATGATCAAGATTCCCGCATAGGCCGTCGAAGGTCCTTGCGGTGACAGACACGACCGAGAAGGTCATGCCCGCGCCAACAATAGATCATGCCACTGGCCGCCCCCTACCGGGCGGCGAGATGGACGGCCTGTGAGCCGTCCTTGCCTCTTAAAAAGAAGATTCCCGTTCAAGGGGACCGGTGACCTCAACAAAGGAGAACAGCAGAATGCTCAAGAAACTGATCCTCGCAGCCGCGATGTCGACGGCGCTTTCCGCGGCTGCTCACGCGGAGACGCTCAAATGGGGCTCCTCGCGCGATATCTACTCGCTCGACCCTTATTCCTATGGCGACAGCTACACGCTGTCTTTCCTCAATCACGTCTATGAAGGGCTCGTCCGCTTTGACGCTAACCTGAAGATCGAGCCGGCACTGGCGACCTCCTGGGAGACGGTATCGGACACGGTCTGGCGATTCCATCTGCGCGAGGGCGTCAAGTTCCACAATGGCGCTGATTTCACGGCCGATGACGTGATCGCCTCGCTGACGCGGGTCAGCGATCCGGCATCTCCGCTGCGAGGCAACCTCCCGGCCTACAAGTCGGCGAAGAAGGTCGACGACCGTACTGTCGATATCGAACTGACCGGCCCCTATCCGCTGCTCTTGAACGATCTGACGAACATCCACATTTTCGACGCCACATGGCTCGCCGACAACAACTCGCTGAAGCCGACCGATGTCGGCAAAAAGATCGAAGGCTACGCCACCTATCACACCAACGGTACGGGCCCGTTCAAGCTCGAGAGCCGCACGCCCGACAGCAAGACCGTTCTGGTCAAGAACGGCGAGTGGTGGGACCCGGCGAAGTCCAACATCGATCGCATCGAGTTCACGCCGATCGTCTCGGCCGCGACACGCGTGGCCGCACTGTTGTCAGGCGAGATCGATTTCACTGAGAATGCGCCGGCGCAGGATCTTCCGCGCCTTGTCGCGCAGCCGGACCTGAAGGTCATGGAGCGCACCGACCTTCGCACCATCATGATGGGCTTCAACCGCAAGCCGAAACTGGCGGACGGTGTCGACAACAAGTTCAACGACCTGCGTGTCCGCCAGGCCGTCGCCCATGCGCTCGACACAGAACTCATTCAGAAGCGGGTCATGCGCGGCAAGTCGAGGACAGCGGGTGCGATCGTTGCCCCGGAGATCCCGGGATATGTCGAGGCACTGGACAAGGTCGTGCCGTACGATCCCGACCTGTCGAAAAAGCTGCTCGCCGAGGCTGGTGCTAGCGATCTCCCCTTCACGCTCGTCTGCACGAACGAGGCCTATGTCAACGAAGAGGAGCTTTGCCAGAGCATCGTCAACATGCTGAGCCGCGCTGGCTTCAAGCCTCAGCTCGACATCGGCCCTACGGCCGCACAGGCGCCCAAGCGCACGGGCGGTCTGTCGGACGTCTACATCATCGGCTGGGCAAACGAACCGATGCTCGACAGCTACTCGATCCTGCTTCAGATGATCGAGACGAGGAGCGACAAGGCGGGCGTGTTCAATTGGGGCGGCTGGAGCTATCCTGATATCGACAAGCTGATCATCCAGGCCTCGACCGAAATGGATCGGACGAAGCGGCTCGATCTGCAGACCAAGGCACTGCAGATGGTCAAGGACGAAATCATCATGCTGCCGCTGCACCAACAGCCAATGGCCTGGGTGATGAGCAACAAGATCGATAAGGTCGCTCAGCTCGCCGACAACAAGCCGCGCCATTGGCTTACGCATATCGCGGAGTAGCCCTGTTGCGGAGCTGGAACGGCGAAACGTTCCAGCTCCCTTTGGCTGCCCGACAGGATCGGCGGGGGACCGGCAGCCTGGATGCTGCGGGTCCCCGTTCGTGGTTCTCCGCCTAGACCAGCCAGTCGACGTCCAGCGCATAGGCCTCGATGGAATCGATCTTCATTTGCGACCCGTCGTCAAAATCGCCATCGGGCGTGCCAGCCATTCCGCCGACTGCGAGATTGACGAGCATGTACATCGGCTCGTGCATGTCCGCGGGGGTATCGGCGCGGGCGATCTCCGTATCGTCGAAGTACCAGACGATCTCATCGTCCGTCCAAAGCACGCCGTAGTCGTGGAACCCGTCGGTATCGGCGACTTGCGCGCCGTCTCTGACGATCGTGTGCTCGCCGTTTTCGTTGGAATGGGCGGTGGTAATGACCGTGTTGGTGTCCTGCCCGCGCATTTCGACGACATCGAGCTCCGGCGGCCAGGAACCGTCGGCGGGCAGCAGCCAGAAAGCGGGCCACGCGCCTTGATCGTCCGGCATGTCGGCCCGCATCTCGAAGTAACCGTAGGTCTGGGCAAAGGACGAATAGGTCGTCAACATCCCGGATGTATAGTCATAACCGCCGATCTCGGACTGTATTGCGTCCGGTGCACGCTCTGCGGTGATCGTCAGCACACCATCCTCGACCGAGAACGGGTTGGCGGATGCCGTCGGCCCGTAACTCGGATTGACGTACCATTGTAGCTCACCGTTTTCCGAGAGCGTCGCCCCCTCTTCCGGGGCCCACCAGTATTTGGCATCCCAGGTGCCGCCCGTGCCGTCTGTAAGCTGAAGCGTGTCGAAATCGTCTAAGAAGGTCTGCGTCAGGGCGGATCGATCCAGGCTCAACTGGAACTGGCCCTCCTGCAGTTGGTCGGCTGTCGTATCGGCCAGGACCAGGCTTTCGCCATCGCCGAGATGGAGGCGGAGATCGTCTCCCTCCTGTCTCGCATTCGCCAGCACGTCTTCGAGCGAGGTGATCCCGTATCCGGCAAGGCGAATGGTATCGTTGGAGCTGAAATCGGCGACAAGGTCGCTGCCGTTGCCTTGCTCGAACACGAAAGTATCAGCGCCTCCGGAACCGACCAGAACGTCATTTCCTGCGCGTCCGTCGATGGTCTGGCTGCCGGAGCCACCGGTGATGATGTTGTCGGCGCTGTTGCCGAAGGCGTGTCGACCGTCACCGGTGACAGTCAGGTTTTCGAAGTTCTCCGGCAAGCTGTAGCTCATCCAGGTATCGATCGTGTCTATCCCTTCGCCGGGTGCCTCTTCGGCCCGGTTCGTCGATGAATAGAGATAGTAGATGTCGTCGCCCGTGCCGCCGAACATGGTCACATCGACGGAACCGTCCCCCCAGATCGAATCGTTGCCGGACGTTCCGTAGAGCGTGGGCCCGGATCCGGTTGCCGAAAACCATGCGGTCGAACTTCCGCTATAATGGAGCGGTTGTCCGAGGGCGTTCATGGCAGTTCTGCTCATCGAGAAGTCTCCTGTTTACTGGAGTGCCCCTTCCCGATGAGCACCTCTAGCATCTCAAGCTGCCGCCCACACCCCCCAACATTTGCGGATAATCCGGAGCAGCGGCCTCCCCAAGGGGGGAGCCGCCAGACCCAGCCTAGACGTATTTCGACGCGAGAAGTGCGGCGAGCTCCGCCCGACAGTTCACGAGCGGACGAGTGTGCTGATTGGCTTTTGCCATCGCCATCGCGCCGGAATAGGCGGCGATGATCAGGGTGGCGAGGCTGTCGGGTTGAATGCCTGCGACGCGCTTCAGGCGGATGTCTTCCTGGAATCGTGCTGCAAGCGCTTCTTCCCAAGCCTCAAAAATTGCACCCAGCGCCTGCTGCATCTCCTCATCATGCCTGGAGACTTCGATCGCCATATTGTTGAGAGGGCAGCCGGATACGGCACCATTTTCGGAGAGCTCGCTGATGATTTCGGTGAAGATCCGATCGATCGCTGTGGGCGCATCGCTACAGCTGTTCAGTGGTTCGATCCACGTCTGCCGCACCGCCTCGGCGACGCGGTCGCGGATTACCGCCAATCCGAGTTCCCGTTTGGCCGGAAAGTGGTGCGCCATCGCGCCCCCTGACACCGATGCCTTCGCGCGCAATTCCTGCATTCCCGTCGCGAGATATCCTTGGGTGACAAAGGCCTGGTAGGCCGCATCGACGATCCGGCGGCGCACCGCTTGAGGATCGTTGGTTCTTCTGTGTTCGCTCATGATCGTCGCCTGAAAAATCGTTCGCCATAGTGCCTTGACAAAACAGGTCGATCAACCTGTTATTAAAAACAGGACAAACGACCTGTTTTGGAGGCTTCATGGAACCGCACACCGTTTACGAACTTCGCCGCTACCGACTTCATCCCGGCGGAAGGGATCGCCTGATCGACCTGTTTGACCGCGAATTCGTGGAACCGCAGGAAGGGCTCGGAATGCGTGTTGAAGGAGAATTCCGCGACTACGACGATCCCGACGCCTTCGTCTGGGTAAGGTCCTTTGCCGACATGGAGACGCGAACCGACGCGTTGGCGGCCTTTTATTCTGGGCCGGTTTGGAAGGCGCATGGATCTCGCGCCAACGAGACGATGCTCAACTCGGACAATGTGTTGCTTCTCAAGCCTGTCGCCGGCACGCAGCCGTTTCCTCACAACCTCCCAAGGGAGCAAGAGGCAAATCAAACCAAAGGTGTCGCCACCGTGAACATCTGCTCGCTGGCGCCCGGCACGGAGGACCGTTTCGCCGCATTCTTCATCGCCGAGGCACTGCCGATCCTCCAGCACGCCGGCGCTCGTATCGATGCGGTTTTGGTTACAGAACGCAGTGCAAACGCCTTCCCGAGGCTCCCCGTCCGTGAGGGCGAGACGGTGTTTGTCTGGTTTGAAATGCATGAGGATGATGACGGCCTTTCACGGCATCGGGAGCAACTGAACAAGGACGTCAGATGGGCCAGTGAGGTCTTTCCTCGAATGGATGGCCAGTGCTGGCGAAGGATCGAGGTTTCGCAGCTGGCCCCGACGTCACGGTCGCTTTGCACCTTGTAGCTGGCGCCCATACACAACGGATCGGTACGAACACATGCATAACCGCCAGGAACAGATCCTGGCGGAACCAAACCAGCCTCCAAACGTTGTGTTAGGTTAGGGGAGGCACGGAATGAAACACACGGATGTTCGTACGGTCGACGACTCCCAGATTAAACATATCTGGGACGTCGCGGATTATTGCCGGCGGACCGGTATTCACAAGACCGAAGAGCAGCGCCTCATCAAGGTGCTCGGCAGATATGCAACCAGCCATGAGCTTCAGATGAACATTGTGCGCGTCCAGACGCGCATTCGCTGAAGCTTCTACTTGGGAATTGCGCGAGTGATCACCGGCGCGATCGGTGGCCGGCTCCTTGCCCGTTCGGAAATTCCTGAGCATCTTCGGTACCTTAGTCGACGAACTTGACAAGCACGCCAGGCTTGACCATCCCCGCCAACTCCTCCGCATCCCAGTTGGTCAAGCGCACGCATCCGTGCGATCCCGACTTGTCGATCATCGACGGCTCCGGCGTGCCGTGAATTCCGTATGTGGGCTTCGAGAGATCGATCCAGACCGTGCCGACGGGACCGTTCGGGCCGCCTGGCAAGGTCAAGATCTTTCGGTTGTCGCCCTGCTTGAAGTTGATCTTGGGATTGTAGACATAGGGCGGCATTCGGGCGACGCCTTTGACCTTGTGTGTTCCCGAAGGAGACGGCGTCTCCCGGCTGCCGATCGTCGCCGGATAGGCTACGATCGGCGTATCGTCGGCACCAAGTGCCACGATTTGACCGGTGCGCCGGTGCGCTTCGATGCGCTTGACCGTTCCCTGTGTCGGTGGACCTGGGTTCACAACGGAAACCGTGTCACCAACCGAGAACGTCGAAGTCTGATTGAGCGCCTTGAGAAGATCGATATCCATGTGGAAGCGCTCCGCCAGCTTCTCGGCGACGCTCGTGTATCCGAGCTGAGCCATCCTTGCCTGCTCGGAGTAGTCTTCGGGGATCTCAGCGACCAATCCTTGAGCGTCGTCCTCGGAGATGACATAGGGCTCGACCACCGTCGTCTGGTCCGTCAGTCTGCCGATGACGTCGGGGTCCAATTCTCCGTCAGCGGACAGATCTTGCATGGTCTCGAAGGCGGCGATCGCCTTGGCGACATTCTCGCCGGCGAAACCGTCGATCACACCGGGCGACGCCCCTGCCCGATCGAGCAACACCTGAAGCCGGACGATGCCCGGATCTGGCCGGTCCGCGGCCTCGGTCGTCCGTTCCAACAATGTGGGCGTAATCAATGCACTGTTGATGGCTTCTGGCTGAAGCGTCTGCGCATTGGCAAGCGCGACGGGGGATAGCAGCATGAGCGCCGCCAATAGAACCTTGTTTTTCATGATCCCTCAATCGATCAGCTCCTGATTTGTTCCCGCCCCGCGGCGCCAAGATGCTGCTTTTTCAGGAGCGAACGGCATTGATCTTGCGGACTTTTTGCTGACGCCAATCGCCCCCAAGCGAGCCTCGATCCGTGGCCCAATACGCGCATCGGCCTCGTGTCAGAGAAAGTCTCTTGACAGAACACGAAAGTCGAAATCTTATTGTAAAGCGTTTTAGTAAATCGGTTTACAACGGCAGGGGATGGAGCCAAGGTGACCACACGACGCGTCACAGGTCTGAAGGATGTAGCCCGGGCTGCCGGCGTTTCGGTGACGACGGTCTCGCGCCTGCTGAACGGATCGCTCGACCTGCCTTTCGAAACGAAGAAGCGGATCTCGGATGCGATCCGCGACCTCAATTACCAACCCAACCCGCATGCCCGCCGGCTCAGCCGCGGTCGTTCCGATACGATCGGTCTTGTCGTTCCGGATATCGCCAACCCCTTCTTCGCGACGCTCGTGGCAGCCGTTGAAGAAGAGGCGGATACCCGCGGGCTTGCCGTCTCGCTCTACGCCACCCTCAACCGGGCCGGCCGCGAGGTCGCCTATCTCCAGCTGATCGAACGCAATCACGTCGATGGCCTGATCTTCGTCACCAACCACCCGGATGACGGTCAACTCGCCACGTTGATAAACCGCACCGGCAAAGTCGTGATCGCCGACGAAGACGTTCCCGGCGCGCAAGCGCCCAAGCTGTTCTGCGATAACGAGCTCGGCGGAGCGCTCGCAGGCCGGCATCTGGCGGAATTCGGACACAGGGATGTGCTGTTCGTCGGCGGCCCGGAAGCGATGATCAGTTCGCGTCGGCGCTTCAACGGTCTTGAGCGGACGCTGCGCGGTGCGTTCGGTGAGGATATCCGTCTTTCAAAATACGCCGGCGATTACACCGTGACCTTCGGTCGGCAGGCGGCGAAACGCTTCATCGAGGAAGGCCGGCCGGCAACGGCGATCTTCGCCAGCTCGGACGAAATCGCCATCGGCATGATCGAGGTCTTTCGTGACCAGGGGGTGTCGATCCCGGACGATGTTTCGGTCATCGGCTTTGACGACGTCGGCCCGCTCCATCTTTTCGGTCCGCCCATGACCGCCATTCGCCAGCCCGTCCGCGCGATCGGCGAGCGAGCCCTCTCCCTTCTTCTCGAAACAAACTGGCAGGGCAAACAGGCTCTCGTCGAAGAGCTCCTGCCAGTCGAAATCGTCGTGCGGAAATCCGTTGCTCCGCCTGCGAAACGATAAATCACGCAATGGAGAACCAACAGAGGATGAGAACATGAACTGGAATTTGAAACGCAGGACTTTAGTCGCAACGCTTGGTTTTACGGCATTGACGACCCTCGGCGCGGCTCTCTCGCCGGCCCTTGCCGCCGAAAAGACCTTTGCACTCGTGCAAATCAACCAGCAGGCGCTCTTCTTCAATCAGATGAACGAGGGCGCGCAGAAGGCGGCCGACGCTGCCGGTGCGAAGCTCGTCATCTTCAATGCCAACAACGATCCGGCCGCGCAGAACAGTGCGATCGAAACCTACATCCAGCAGAAGGTCGATGGCATCGCCGTCGTCGCAATCGACGTCAACGGCATCATGCCGGCGGTCAACCAGGCGGCCGAAGCCGGGATCCCCGTCGTCGCCATCGATGCGATCCTTCCGGAAGGCCCGCAGAAGGCGCAGATCGGCGTCGACAACGCCACGGCCGGCGCCGACATGGGCAAGTTTTTCCTCGATTACATCAAGGCCAACGCGGATGGCAAAGCCAAGATCGGTGTCGTCGGCGCGCTCAACTCCTTCATTCAGAACGTTCGCCAGGAAGGATTTGAAAAGACCATCAAGGATGTCGACGGGATCAGCTCGGCCGGCGTCGTCGATGGGCAGAACGTGCAGGACAACGCGCTCGCTGCGGCCGAGAACCTGATCACCGGCAATCCCGACCTGACCGCAATCTATGCGACCGGCGAGCCGGCCTTGATGGGTGCCATCGCCGCGGTCGAAAGCCAGAGCAAGCAGGATAGCGTGAAGGTCTTTGGTTGGGACCTGACGGCCCAGGCGATCGCCGGCATTGACGCCGGCTACGTCACCGCCGTGATCCAGCAGGATCCGGCTTCCATGGGTGCCGCTGCCGTCGACGCCTTGAAGAAGGTCTCCGACGGCGGCAGCGTCGAAAAGACCATCGCCGTGCCGGTAACGATCGTTACCAAGGACAACGTCGAGCCATATCGGGCGATCTTCAAATGATGACGACTGAAAGACAGCATCCTCCCGCTGTCGCTGGTGTCGGGGGGGCTTTGCCCTCCCGCACCGGTGTCAGCCCTCGCGTGTCCCTCAAAGGGATCGTCAAGACGTTCGGATCGCATCAGGCGCTGCGTGGCGTCGACCTCGACATCTATCCCGGCGAGTGCCTTGGCCTCGTCGGCGACAACGCCGCCGGCAAATCGACGCTGACCAAGGTCATCTCGGGCACCTACATTCCAGATGGCGGGACCATTACGCTGGAAGGCGAAGAGGTTCGGTTCTCAGGCCCTGCAGACGCGCGCAACCGCAATATCGAAATGGTCTTTCAGGACCTGAGCCTTTGCGACCACATCGATGTGGTTGGCAATCTTTTCCTCGGCCGAGAAATCAGCAAAGGGCCATTCCTCGATACGAAGACCATGCTCGAGGAAGCACGCAAGATGCTCGATGCGCTGGAGATCCGCATTCCGCGTCTGACCGGCAAAGTCGCTCAGCTCTCCGGCGGACAGCGCCAGGCGATCGCGATCGCGCGCGCCGCTTCGTTCAACCCGAAAGTCCTGATCATGGACGAGCCCACCTCGGCGCTCGCCGTGGCGGAGGTCGAAGCCGTGCTCGCGCTGATCAACCGCGTCAAGGCAAAGGGCGTCTCGGTCATCCTGATCACCCACCGTCTCCAGGACCTGTTCCGGGTCTGCGACCGCATTGCCGTCATGTACGAAGGCACCAAGGTCGCCGAGCGCGAAATCGGCAAGACCAACCTGGAAGACCTCGTCAAGCTGATCGTCGGGGAAGGAGCCAAGCAATGACGGCCTACACCGAACGCGCGAAAGGCTCGCCGGCGGCAGACTTCCTTTCGGAAAACGCCCAGGTCCTGTCGATCGCCTTTTTCTTCCTGGCCTGCGTCGTCTTCTTCGCGGCCACGACCGATACCTTCATGACGCTCGGCAACATTCTGAACGTCATCCGCCAGGCGGCGCCGATCCTCATCGTCGCGGTCGCCATGACGCTGGTCATCATAACCGGCGGCATCGACCTCTCGGTCGGCTCGCAGGTCGCCCTGATCAATGCGGTTGCGGCCATTGTTCTGGCGATGGGCTATCCCTGGCCTCTCGTCGTCGTCGCGATGCTCTTCTTCGGTGCCTTTCTCGGCTTCGTGCAGGGATGGTTCACCGCCTATCAGGGTATTCCGGCCTTCATCGTCACGCTTGCCGGGCTGTCGATTCTGCGCGGTTTGGCGCTCTATCTGACGCAGGGGTACTCGATCCCGATCAAGGACGCTCCCGGCTTCTTCATGCTCGGCCGCGGCGAATTGCTGGGCATTCCGATGCCCGCCCTGATCGCGGTTGCGGTCGCGGTCGCCGGCTATGTCATCATATCCTCGACCAAATACGGCCGCCAGGTCGTCGCCGTCGGGTCCAACATGGAAGCCGCCCGCCGCGTCGGCATGCCGGCAAAATGGGTGATCGCTTCGGTCTACATGATCGCCGGCGTCGCCTGCGCCCTTGCCGGTTTGCTGATCGCTGCGCGCCTCGGCTCCGGCTCGTCGAATGCGGCCGTCGGCTTCGAGCTTCAGGTCATCGCCGCGGTAGTACTGGGCGGGACATCGCTGATGGGTGGCCGCGGCACGATCCTCGGGACCGTGCTCGGCACGATGACGATTGCGGTCATCGGCAACGGCCTGATCCTCATGCATATCTCGCCGTTCTTCACGCAGATTGTTACCGGAGCGATCATTCTCGTTGCGATCTGGCTCAACACCCGGATCTTCACCGCCAACTTTCGCTTTGGCGGCAAGAGATGACCGTCATGAGCAAGGAGCTGTCAGAAGGACATGTGCGGTCCGGCAAGGTGATGACGGTGAACGGCGCGATCGACGCGGATCAGCTCGGCATCACACTGATGCACGAGCACATCCTCAACGATTGCCGCTGCTGGTGGAACGCACCGCAAACGAAGGAGCGTCAGTATCTCGCCGAAGGCTTCGTCTGCATGGAGATCCTCGGTGAACTGCGCCAGGACCCCTTCGTCAACAAGCACAACATCACGCTCGACGACGAACCTTTGGCGATCGCCGAATTGCAGGCTTTCGCGACCGCAGGCGGCCGTACGGTCGTCGAACCCACCTGCAATGGCATCGGTAGAAACCCGCTTGCCTTAAGGCGGATCTCCAAGGCGACGGGTCTCAATATCGTGATGGGGGCCGGATACTATCTTGCCTCCTCGCATCCGGCCGAAGTCGCGGACATGAGCGTCGACCAGATCGCCGACGGCATCGTCCGCGAGGCTATCGACGGTGTCGACGGTACGGGCGTGAAAATCGGACTAATCGGCGAGATCGGCGTCTCCTCCGATTTCACGCCGGCCGAGGAGAAGTCCCTGCGCGGGGCGGCCCGGGCGCAGGTCCGGACCGGTTTGCCGCTGATGGTGCATCTGCCGGGCTGGTTCCGGCTCGGTCATCGGGTGCTCGATGTCGTTGCCGAGGAAGGTGCGGATCTGCGCCACACCGTGCTTTGTCACATGAACCCGTCGCACGACGACTTCGCCTATCAAAGCGAGCTCGCCGAACGCGGTGCGTTCATCGAATACGACATGATCGGCATGGACTTCTTCTATGCCGATCAACAGGTACAGTGCCCGAGCGACGAAGAGGCAGCACGGGCGATCGCCAGGCTGGTGGACGCCGGCCACATGGACCGCATCCTGCTCTCGCACGATGTGTTCCTGAAGATGATGCTCAGCCACTACGGAGGCAACGGCTATGCCTACGTCCTGCGCCACTTCCTGCCGCGTCTCAAACGACACGGGCTGGAGGACGGCGCGCTCGACAGAATGATGCGGGACAATCCCCGCTCGGTATTCCAAACCGGGGCCTGACATCGGCTCCCAACGCAATTCAAGACATACGGATAGACCATGACAAAGAAAGTGCTTCTCGTCGGCGAGAGCTGGGTAAGCTCCGCCACCCACTACAAGGGTTTCGACCAGTTCGGCAGCGTCACCTTCCATCTGGGCGCCGAACCGCTCGTCAAGGTGCTCAAGGACAGCGAGTTCGAGCTGACCTACATGACCGCCCACGACGCGGTGGACCAGTTCCCCTATGAAATGGCCGGCCTCGACCAATATGACGCGATCATCCTGTCGGATATCGGCGCCAACTCGCTGTTGCTGCCGCCGGCCGTATGGCTGCATTCGCGGACCGTTCCGAACCGGCTGAAGCTCATCAAGGCCTGGGTCGAAAAGGGTGGAGCGCTGCTGATGGTCGGCGGCTACTTCTCCTTCCAGGGCATCGACGGCAAGGCCCGCTGGCGCCGCACGGCCGTCGAAGACACGCTTCCGGTGACCTGCCTTCCCTATGACGACCGCGTCGAAATTCCCGAGGGCGCGGTTGCAGACGTCGTCAAGCCAGATCATCCGACCATGGCGGGGCTTTCGGGCAACTGGCCGTTGCTTCTCGGCGTCAATGAAGTGGAAGTTCGCGATGGAGCCGAGGTCATCGCCCGGCTTCCCGAAGATCAGGGCGGACACCCGCTGCTCGTCCTAGGCGGCTTCGGCAAGGGCCGCACCGCCGCCTGGACGTCCGACATCGGGCCCCACTGGCTGTCGCCGGCATTCTGCGAGTGGGAGGGCTACGGCCGCCTCTGGAAGAACATCCTTGGGTGGATGACGGAAGCGGCGCGCTAACCACAGCGCGAGCGCGCGCCGGGGACCCTCAGCGCGCGGCCAGGATCGCTTGCAACTGCTCGATCGACGGAAACGCCGAACGGGTTCCGGGGCGGCTGACAGTGATGGCAGCCGCGCGCGTTGCATGTTCGATCGCGGTGCGATCGAGGCGAGCGCCACGAAGCGCGGCGGATGCGAGCGCCACCGCCATGAACGTGTCGCCCGCGCCCGTCGTGTCGACGACGTCGCATTCGATGGCGCCGATCCGGACACTGCTTTCGGCGGTGACGAGCATGGCTCCGTCGCCGCCGAAGGTCAGGACGACTTCGCTAACGCCGGCCGCAAGCAGTTTGCGGGCAGCCTCTTCGCCGCTGGTGCCGGTCATCGCTTGCGCCTCGCCCTGGTTGAGGAAAGCAATGTCGATCAAGGGCCACAGGGTGCTGAAATAGGGACGCAAGGGAGATGGATTGAAGGCGGTGATCATGTGGCGGGCGCGCGCAGCTTCAAGGACGCCGCGCGTCGTCTCGTCCGACAGGTTCCCTTGGAGCACCGCAAGGTCGCCGGGGGCCGCGTCGGCCAGCGGCGCGATAGCGTCGGCAAGCGTGAGGTTCTGGGCAGAGTCGGTGGTCGTGATGTTGACGTTTTCGCCATCCGGGGTGGTCAGCACGATCGAGAAGTCGGTGGACTTCCCGAGGACCGGCACAAGCCTGCTGACCACCGGTTCGCTTGCCAGATGCTGGCGGATCATGTCGGCGCGAAAGCCGTCGCCGAAGGCTGCGACAAGGCTCGTCGGCAGGCCGGTGCGGGCCATCACGACAGCCTGGTTCGCGCCCTTGCCACCGAGGTCCCGGGACCGCTGGCTACCGTGGATCGATGCGCCCGCGGCCGGCATTTCAGACACGGCGATGGTCTCGTCCACCGTCACATTACCGATTACGTAAGCGTGCATGAACATACCTTCGAAAGGGAGAGAAATGCAGGAAATATCTGACAAGTCCACAAGCGCCATAAGGGAAATATTTGGGACTGACAAGGTTCTGATCGGCATGATCCATTGCCCGGCCTTCCCGGGTGCGCCGCGCTATCGGGGTGCCGATATGTCTGTTGTCTACGATGCCTGCATGCGTGACGCCGAGGCGTTGGTCGAGGGTGGCCTGCATGGCCTGATGATCGAAAATCACGGCGACGTGCCGTTCTCCAAGCCGGAAGATATTGGCCACGAAACGGCGGCCTTCATGTCGGTGGTCACCGACCGGATCGCGCGGGCGACAGGTGTGCCGCTCGGCATCAACGTCCTTGCCAATGCGCCTATCCCGGCCTTTGCCATCGCCATGGCGGGCGGCGCCAAGTTCATTCGCGTCAACCAGTGGGCCAACGCCTATGTCGCCAACGAAGGCTTCATGGAGGGTCGGGCCGCCGAGGCGATGCGCTACCGCTCGCTGCTGCGTGCCGAGCACATCAAGGTCTTTGCCGACAGCCATGTGAAGCACGGCGCCCACGCCATCGTGGCCGACCGATCGATCCAGGAACTGACGCGCGACCTCGCCTTCTTCGACGCCGATGGCGTGATCGCCACCGGTCAGCGCACCGGCAATACGGCAACCATCGAGGAGATCGAGGAGATCGGCTCGGCGACGCACCTGCCGCTTCTGGTCGGCTCGGGCGTGACCAAGGACAACATCGTCGAAATCCTCAAGCGTACCAACGGCGTGATCGTCGCCTCGTCGCTGAAGCACGGCGGGGTCTGGTGGAACCCGGTCGATATCGAGCGGGTTAAGGCTTTCCGCGCCGCTGCCGAACCCGCGCTGGAGGCGTGACGATGGCGGCTGAAACGCTTTCGGAACAGATACTGCGGGAAAACGCCCCCGTCTTCGAAGCAATGGTTAATCATCGCTTCGTCGAGGACATCGTGATGGAGCGCCTGTCCCCGCAGGTTTTCGAACGCTATCTCGTCTATGAAGGCGCCTTCGTGGAAACTGCTATCTCGATCTTCGCCTTTGCGGCGGCGAAGGCCGGGACGATCGAACAGAAGCGCTGGCTGATTGCCGTTCTGGATGCGCTCGCCAACCAGCAGATCGCCTATTTCGAACGGATTTTTGCCGAACGCAATATCGATCCCGATACATATGATCTCAATGTTGCCGAGGTCGAGGCTTTCCGAACGGGCATGCTGGACATCGCCCGCAACGGCGGTTTCCTCGATACCGTTGCTGCCATGTTCGCCGCCGAATGGATGTACTGGACCTGGTCGAAAAGGGCCGCCCGTTCATCGTTTGCCGATCCACATTTGAAGGAATGGGTCGAAATGCACGCCGATGATGAGTTCGCCGCTCAGGCGACGTGGCTGAAGCAAGAGCTCGACGCCGCCGGCGACGCGCTCGACGCTTCCGAGCGCAAACGTCTGAGCGCCATCTTCGGGCGAGCGCAGCAACTGGAAATCGCCTTTCATGACGCAGCCTACGTCTGACCAAGGCGACATTTGGGAACGACCATGACCTCTCACACCTCAATTGACGGTAAACGCCTGCTCAAGCGTCTCGATGATTTTGCAAGAATCGGCGGGACGCCGGCCGGCGGCGTCAACCGGCAGGCTTTGTCGGTCGAAGATCGGGCTTCCCGCCGGCTGCTGGCGGAACTCGCGTGTGCGCGCGGTTTCCGCGTCTTCCAGGATCCGATGGCAAACCTGTTCATCCGGCGGGAGGGCCGTTTTCCACAAAGGCCGCCGCTCGTGATTGGCAGCCACCTCGACAGCCAGCCAACCGGCGGGCGCTTTGACGGAGCGCTCGGCACCCTGGCGGCCTTTGAGGTGATGGAAAGCCTCGAAGATGCCGGCATCGAGACTGATCTTCCGCTTGAGGTCGTTGCCTGGACCAATGAGGAAGGAAGCCGCTTTGCCCCGGGCACGATGGGATCGATGGCTTTTGCCGCAGGCGCCGTCCCCGAGGCCTGGTCCGATCTTCGCGGCGGCGAAGGAGCGTTGTTCGTCAATGAGTTGGAGGCAACACTGAAAGCCCTGCCGGAAGCCGAAATGCGGCCGCTCGGCTTCCCGATCTCCGGCTACCTTGAGCTTCATATCGAACAGGGCCCGTCGCTCGAAAAGGAAAACATACCGGTTGGCATCGTGTACGGCGTCCAGGGCACGCGGTGGCTTGAGGTCAGGATCGATGGGCAGGCAGCGCATGCTGGCACGACGGCGCTCGAATTCCGTCGCGACCCCTTGGCCGCGGCCGTTGCCGCGCTTGAACCACTGTATAGGAGCGCCATGCCGGGCGACCCGCGCGCACGTTTCACCGTCGGCCGCTTCGCGGTCGAGCCAGGTTCGGTGAACTCGATTCCGGGTTCGGTTACATTCACCGTCGATATGCGCCACCCAGAGACCAAAGCCATTGACGACCTGGAGGAGCGGGTTCGGCAGGCGTGTGAAAGTGCGGCCGCGGCTCGCGGTTGCCAGAGCACAACGCGGCAAATCTTCGACATGCCGCCTGCCCTTTTTTCAGACGACCTGCTCGCCTGCCTCGATCGCGCTGCCGCATCTCTCGGATTGAAGACCAAGCGCATGCTGTCCGGCGCCTTCCACGATGCCTTGTTCGTCAGTCGCGTCGCGCCGGCAGCCATGATCTTCGTGCCTTGCCGCGATGGGCTTAGCCACAACGAAGCAGAATATGTCGAGCCCGCGCATTCCATCGAAGGTGCCCGTATGCTGCTTGCCGCGACCCTCGAAGCGTTTGCTGTGAGCGCATAGAGCGCGGCGCCGGTGCGGCTCGCCGCCCCTATAGCCAGCGCAGGCGCACTTCGGTGATGCAAGCGAGCATGCACTCTGAAACTGCTGCATCCGGATGAACGATATTTTTTTCCTCGACGATGGATGAGAAATCGCATCGGCTCCGTATATGCGGGTATGGAATCGAAAAAAGGTGCTTTCGACGTCATTGGGCAGCTTTCAGCGCTGCGGCGCTATGCGCGTTCGCTTTCGCGCAACTCGCCCGACGCAGAAGATCTCGTTCATGACGCGTTGGTGAGAGCCTACGAGCGGCGCTCGACGTTCAGGTCGGGAGCGAACCTTCGAAACTGGCTCTTCGCCATCGTTCGCAACGCCCATATTGACCGCGCACGATCGGCGATGTCGCGCGGCCAGCGTGACAGCCAGACGGCGCAGGAAGCCGTGTCGTCCTACCCGGCCCACCAGGAACACAGCGTCCGGCTCGCTCAGGTTCGCGAGGCGTTCATGCTGCTGCCGGAAGAGCAGCGCGAAGCTCTGCATCTCGTTGCGGTCGAGGATCTCTCCTACCAGGAGGCCGCCGACATACTCGACATTCCCGTCGGAACCTTGATGTCGCGCGTCTCGCGCGCACGAGCAGCGCTCAGAGATTTCGAAAGCGGACGGAAGAAGCCCAACCACCTGAAGCTCGTCGGAGGCGACAATGACTGACGTCGATACGATTACCGATGGCGATCTCGACGCCTACATCGACAACCAGTTCGACGCGACGGGCCGACTGCGGGTCGAGACCTGGCTTGCCAGGAATCCGGATGCGGCGGCGCGCGTTATGGCCGACCTCGGCATGCGGACCACGCTCAAGCTGGCGATGACGTCGGATGTCGTTGCCGGTCGTTCGGAGACGCGCGAGGCGGCCCGCCGACTTTCTTCAGGCCTGGCCAATGCGCGCGTTTGGAACGCGCTGCAAAAGGTTGCCGCGGTCGGCTTGATGGTATCGATCGGGTGGATTGCCCATTCGGCCGTCGGTCCGAGCGAAGTCAATGCCTCGGCGCATCCGCCGGCTTTCGTGGAGTACGCCATCCGCGCCCATCAGACCTCGCTCGTCAGGGCAGGAATGCCGTCGCAGCCTGAGATTCAGACCTATGACCGGGACGATATTCGTGCTGCGACCGCCATCGTCATGCCGGAGCTCCCGAAGGGCTGGAACGTCGTCGATGTCCAGGTATTCCCCTCGGAATTCGGACCCAGTGTCGAGACGAGCGTCAAGACCGATGCAGGCACGGTCATTTCACTTTTCGCCGGCAGGCCCGGTCGTTTTGCGGTCGAACCCGTGAAGGACCTCAACCTTTCCAATGCCGAGGCTGCCTGGTGGCAGGTCGGCGAGGTTGCCTATGCCGTCGTTTCAAGCACGCCGGGCATCGGCCTCAGCGACGAGGCCGAGCTTCTCAAGAACTCACTTTACTGAGGAAACCTTCATGTATCAGAACCAGAACCGCTTCGGCGGCATGAGCCAGGCTTCGGCCGCCGCCCTCGACGAGGGCCTTCGCCAGCACATGCTGCGCGTCTTCAACTATATGGGCCTCGGCCTCGTCGTGACGGGCCTTGTCGCCTTCATCGTCGGCACCACGCCGGCGCTTTACGTGCCGATCTTCTCCACGCCGCTCAAATGGGTGGTCATGCTGGCACCGCTCGCCTTCGTCTTCTTCTTTTCCTTCAAGATGCACTCGATGTCTGCATCTTCGGCACAGATGACCTTCTGGGTCTTCTGCGCCGTGATGGGCCTGTCGCTCGCATCGGTCTTCCTGGTCTTCACCGGCGCCAGCATCGCCCGTACCTTCTTCATCGCCGCAACCATGTTCGGAGCGACGAGCCTCTACGGCTATGTGACGAAACGGGACCTCGCGAAGTTCGGTTCGTTCATGATCATGGGTCTGATCGGCGTGATGATCGCCTCGATCGTCAACATCTTCCTCGGTTCCAGCGCCCTTCAGTTCGCTGTCTCTGTGATCGGCATCGTCGTCTTCGTTGGTCTGACGGCCTGGGACACGCAGAACATCAAGGAGCAGTATGCCGACAACTTCGACCAGGAATCCCAGCAGAAGCTGGCGGTCTTCGGTGCTCTCTCGCTCTACCTGAACTTCGTCAACATCTTCCAGCTGCTGCTGAATTTCACCGGCCAGCGCGAAGAATAACAGTCGTCGATATCAAGGACATATTTTATGGATCGCAATGATCAGCAGGCCATAGACGGCCTGTTCTCCAAACTCGCCCAAGCGGAGCGCCAATCTGCTCCGCGCGACGCCCAAGCAGACCGCTTCATTCAGGAACGGATCGGCCAGCAGCCGGGCGCGCCCTATTACATGGCGCAGACGATCGTCGTACAGGAACAGGCACTGGAGGCGGCTCAACGCCGTATCGAAGAGCTGGAAGCGCACACGGCACAAAGCCAGCAGCGCGGTGGCTTCTTCGCCTCGATGTTCGGCAGCAACGCTGCCCCTCAGCGCCCGGCGCCGCAACAGGCCGGATATGGCCGTGCCGCCCCGAGCTCGCCATGGGGCAACCAGAACCAGGCTTACGGCCAGCCGATGCAACAGCGCGCCGGCGGCGGCTTCCTCGCGGGCGCTGCGCAGACCGCAATGGGCGTGGCCGGTGGCGTCCTGCTCGGCAATGCGATTGCGGGCATGTTGGGTGGTAACGAGGCCCAGGCCGCTCAACCAGCCGCCCCTGCCACGGAGCCGGAAGCGCCCGTTGACGACATGGATTTCGGCGGCGACGAAGATATTTGACGCCGCTTTTGGCTTCCGGGGACCATCCCCCTCCCCCGGAAGCCAGCCTTCCCTCAGCGCCAACCGTTTCTCATGATCCCAACTGCACCAAGCCCGCCGCCTGTCCCCCATCCGGTCACGAAGACCCGCCACCTTGCCGGTCGCGCAGGGTGGGCGGAGTTCGGCTTGCTGTTTGCCGCCCGCTCCATTGCCTATCCGACAAGGCGGACCACGCGGCATGCCTGACGACGCCGACCCTGACCAACGTTCATCAGCCCCCAAAAGCACGGCTCCGCTGAAGAGGTCTCGCGGTCACCTACTTTGCGCCCGCAACCGTCTATCAGACGGGCGGGCGACGCTCTTTGTTTTCCCCCTCAACAATAGAAGGATTGGCCTTGCCTTGAGGGCTGGCCTTTACACCCAATGATGTTCGAATGGATGTCTGATCCGGCCGCGTGGGCGGGTCTCGCCACCCTCATCGTTCTCGAGATCGTGCTCGGTATCGACAACCTCGTCTTCATCGCCATCCTCGCGGACAAGCTTCCAGAGCATCAACGGGAAAGAGCCCGACTGATCGGGCTCGGCCTGGCGCTGGGCATGCGTCTCGTGCTGCTTGCCTCGATTGCCTGGATCGTGACGCTGACCACTCCTCTGTTCACGGTGCTCGGCGCGGAGATCTCCGGGCGTGACCTGATCCTTCTGTTCGGCGGCCTGTTCCTTCTGTTCAAGGGGACGATGGAGCTGCACGAGCGCCTCGAGGGCCATGCCGGTCACAAGGAAGGCAAGGTGGAGCATGCGGTCTTCTGGCAGGTCCTCGTGCAGATCGTCGTCCTCGATGCGGTCTTCTCGCTGGACAGCGTCATCACCGCCGTCGGCATGGTCCAGCATCTCTCCGTGATGATGATCGCGGTTATTGTCGCCGTCGGCGTCATGCTGCTTGCGTCCAAGCCGCTGATGGCCTTCGTGTCGAAACACCCGACCGTCGTCATCCTCTGCCTCGGCTTCCTGATGATGATCGGCTTCTCCTTGATCGTTGAAGGCTTCGGCTTCCACATCCCCAAGGGCTACCTCTATGCGGCGATCGGCTTCTCGGTGCTGATCGAGGCCTTCAACCAGATCGGGCGCCGCAACCGCGAACGCTTCATGACGACGGGTGACTTGCGCGAGCGCACGGCGAATGCCGTTCTCTCGCTCCTCGGTCGACGCAAGAGCGAAACGTCGCTCGGCGAAACGGCCGATGTCATCGCGGAGCGGGCGACGGAGGACGAGCTGTTCACGCCGGTGGAGCACGAGATGATCGAAGGCGTACTGACACTTGCAGAGCGCCCGGCGAAATCGGTCATGACCCCGAGGCTCGATGTCGAGTGGCTGGACATCGAGGAGAGCGACGACGAGCTGCGCCGCAAGATCATCGAAACGGGGCATTCGCGCTTCCCGATCGGCCGCGGCAATCTCGATGAGTTCCTTGGCGTCGCGCTGGCGAAAGACCTTTTGAGAGACCTGCTCGAAACCGGCAAGATCGACTTCAGCCGATCCCTTCGCCAGCCGCTGGTCGTGCATGAAACCGTGAGTGCACTGCGCCTGCTCGAGCAGTTGCGCCAGTCTCCCCTTCAGGTCGCGATCGTGCTTGACGAATATGGCTCGATGGAAGGCCTGGTGACGCCAACAGACCTGCTCGAAGCCATTGCCGGCGACTTTGCCGACGATGATGACGACCAGTTGACGGTCGAGCATGAGGAAGACGGAGCGCTGCTCGTCGACGGGTGGATCGATATCCGGCATGTCTCGAAGCTGCTGGAGGTTGATCTCGTGGATGAGGCTGACCGCTACTCCACGCTGGCGGGCCTCGTTCTTTGGCGCCTCGGACATCTGCCGAACCAGGGCGAAAGCGTCAGCTTCGGTGGCCTGACCTATGAAGTCGTCGCCTTGGATGGCCGCAACGTCGACAAGGTCAGGATCCGAAGACCGCAGTTGGAGGAACTGGCGGGCGCCCAGTTTCGCTGAGTTTCCTCCAGGCTGCTGCTGAATCGCGAGATGACGCGGCCGCACCGCCAATTTTCGCGCCCGAGAGCGGCTATTCCGCCGGCTCGGGCGTGAAAAACACGTCGGCATGCATGTCTGAACGGTTCAGGCCGCGGGCAAAAGCAACCTCCATTGCCGCATCCACCATCGGCGGCGGGCCGGCGACATAGGCTTTCCATCCGTCGAGGTCAGACAGATCCTCGGCCACGGCCTCCGTCACGAATCCACGGCGGTATCCTGCCGAATCCGCCTCCGACAAGACGGCTTGGAAGACGAGATTGGCGTGCCACTCGGCGAGCGCGCGGAAATGATCGACGAGATAGAGATCACGCTCGCTGCGTGCGCCGAAGTAGAGATGGATCGGCTGTTTCAGGCCGTGGACAAGGGCGGTTTCGACGATCGATTTGATCGGTGCGAGGCCGGAGCCGCCGGCGATGCAGAGGATCGGGCCGGAATGGTTCCCCCGCAGATAGGAGGATCCCATCGGGTATTCGAGCGTTACCTTGTCCCCGGCCTTCAGCCTACCGTGCACATGTTGGGAGGTCGCGCCGCCCGTGACATGGCGAATGTGGAACTCCACACCGCCGTCGCCCTGACGATTGGCCATGGAGTAACTGCGGGCCGGGACCCCTTCGAAGCTGACTTCAGCATATTGCCCCGCGACGAAGCGAGAACTCGCCCCACCCTCGGCATCGATGCGCACCAGCTTGATGTCGTGCGTGAGGTCTTCCAGATGCGTAACGATGCCGTTTAGCCGTTGCGGCGACTGAGGCGCATCTTCTTCGCCGCTTCCAAGCCATGCTACGGCGGTGTCTGTTACCGGAAGCGCCCGGCAGGCAAGGATGAGGCCGCCGGCTTTCTCCTCATCGGTGAGGGCGAAGGGCGAATGCTGGAGAAGTTCCACCTCGCCTTCGATCAGCCGAGACTTGCAAGCGCCGCACCGCCCGGATCTGCAGCCATGGGGATAAGCAAGCTTGGCGGCGAGCGCGGCGTCGAGAATGGTCTGGTCGGCGTGCACTTCGAGGTTTGTTCGTGCCGATCGGATGTCTACGCGTTTGACGGTCATATCAAATGTTTCCTCACAGAGTTCGAATTCGCTCGCCGGCCGGTTCCGGACGGCGGCAAGCGAAAAATGCCCTTAAGGCTGCGGCTTCCAGCGCTGGTAAGGTCAAGGGGTGTCGGATCACCGCCGACATTTTCAGTTTCGGGAGCCCGAAATTGGAATGCGACCGCGAACCTACACCGATCGCCTAATGGGTCTTTTGGGGCGACCACACGGATGACCGTGGCGTGGTGCCCCAGCAGAGAGCGCAGCGGCGCCTCCCCTCGCCGGAGCGCCGGCCGCGGGGAGTACACAAGACAAAAATGCAGAGTTTCCAATCTCTTCTCGGCAGAACCTGACTATTCGCATCAGGGAGAGCGAAAGAAATTTCTGGAGGTCTTGACCTTGCCATCGTTGGAAACCGCACCTTCGCGAAGAACTGATCGCTGCCGTAGCCGCTCCGGCCGCAAGCGTGAACAAATGAAGGTGAACGAGAATGAGTAAAAAGGCCGCCGCCCTGTTCCTAGCCGGTATCACAACCGTTGGAGGGCTTGCCCTTGCCGACGGTGATGGAATGGGAACCTTCGCCAGCCGCCTTCTTGGGCTTGCCTCCTCGACCAGTGCGTCGGAGGCAGTCGCGGCGACCGGGACCACGGGTGCGCCCATACCCAAGGTTCCGGTCGCCGAGGTCATCACGCGCGAGGTCGCGCCTGCCGTGGAGTTCACGGGCCACTTCGAGGCGGCAAAATCCGTCGAATTGCGTCCGCGTGTCGGCGGAGCCATCGACCTCGTGAGTGTTCCCGAAGGCGCCCTCGTCAAACCGGAGCAGGTCCTGTTCCAGATCGATCCGCGTCCGTTCCAGGTCGCCTTGGACGCCGCCAAGGGGCGGCTAAAACAGGCAATTGTTCTGCTCGATCACGCCGACATCGCGTTCCAGCGCGCCAAATCCCTGGCTCCGAACGGTACCGTGTCGCGCAAAACCTATGACGACGCGGAGGCTTTGCGCCGCCAACGGCAGGCCGAGGTCGAAATGGCGAAGGCAGCGGTGGCCGCGGCGGAACTCGATCTCTCCTTCACGCGCGTCGCAGCTCCGATTGGCGGGCGGATCGATCGTGTCCGGGTGACCGAGGGTAATCTGGTTTCAGGCGGCAATGCGGGTGCTGCAACGCTCCTCACCACCATCGTCTCCACGGACCCGCTCTACGTCTACTTCGACATCGACGAAGCGACCTTTCTCTCTTTTGTCGGGCGAGCGCGTCCTGACAAGGGAGAAGGCGGAACCGAGAAGCTGCCGGTCGGAATTGGCCTCATGACGGATGCCGGTTTCCCCCATGCCGGCGTGCTCGACTTCATCAGCAACCGGGTCGAACGCAGCACCGGCACGATCCGGGCCCGCGCGATCGTCCGGAACCCGGATGGACTGCTTGCTCCGGGTCTCTTTGCTCGGGTGAACCTTGTGGCGGCCCAGCCGGCCCGCACCGTTTTGATCAACGATCAGGCGATCGGTACCGATCAGGGCCGCCGCTACGTGCTGGCGCTGGGCTCGGGGAACAAGGCCGAGTATCGGCCGATCGAACTCGGTCCGATGATCGACGGTCTGCGTGTGGTCGCAAGCGGCCTCAAGCCGGGTGAGAAGATCATCATCAAGGGGCTCGTTCGGCCCGGCATGGAGGTGGAGCCGCAAGCGGTTTCGATGGTGTCGGGCCAGGCGGCCGAAGGCGATGTAGCGGCGGCCGCTTCGAAGGAGGCGCGTCGATGAACATTCCACGCTTTTTCGTCGACCGCCCCATCTTTGCGGTCGTTCTCTCCGTTTTGATGCTGATCGGCGGTGGCCTGACCCTCCTGAAACTGCCTCTCAGCGAATATCCCCAGGTGACGCCGCCGACCGTGCAGGTCACCGCAAGCTTCCCAGGGGCGAGCCCCGAAGTGATCGCCGAAACGGTTGCCGCTCCGTTGGAGCAGGTGATCAACGGCGTCGAGAACATGCTCTACATGAGCTCGCAGGCCGCAACCGACGGTCGCATGACGCTGACGGTGACTTTTCAGCAGGGCACCGATCCCGACATGGCGCAGATCCAGGTTCAGAACCGGGTTTCGCGCGCGCTTCCGCGTCTGCCGCAGGAAGTACAGCGCATCGGTGTCGTGACGCAGAAGACATCGCCCGACATCCTGATGGTCGTGCATCTCGTCTCGCCCGACGACCGCTACGATCCTCTCTACCTGTCGAACTTCGCTACGCTACAGGTCCGCGACCAGCTTGCGCGCTTGGCGGGTGTGGGTGACGTGCTCGTCTGGGGAGCCGGCGAATACTCCATGCGGGTCTGGCTCGACCCGGCCAAGGTCGCCGCGCGTGGACTGACCGCCTCTGACGTTGTGGCCGCAATCCAGGAGCAGAACGCGCAGGTTGCCGCGGGCTCCGTCGGCCAGCAACCGGATGCCTCGGCAGCATTGCAGGTCACCGTCAACACGCTCGGCAGGTTATCCAGCGAGGAGCAGTTCGGCGCTATCGTCGTCAAGACCGGCGCTGATGGTCAGGTCACACGGTTGCGTGACGTGGCCCGCATCGAACTGGGTGCGGACTCCTACGCGCTGCGCAGTCTTCTTGACGGCAAGCCGGCGCTGGCGCTGCAGATCATCCAGAGCCCCGGCGCCAACGCGCTCGATGTGGCGAGCGCCATTCGCGCCACGATGGAAGACCTGCAGAAAGGCTTTCCAGAGGGTATCGAGTATCGCATCGCCTACGATCCAACCGTCTTCGTGAAGGCCTCGCTGGAGGCCGTGGTGATGACCCTGCTCGAAGCGATCGTTCTCGTCGTCATCGTGGTCGTGCTCTTCCTTCAGACCTGGCGCGCGTCGATCATCCCCCTGGTTGCCGTGCCGATCTCCTTGGTCGGCACCTTCGCACTGATGTACATGTTCGGCTTTTCGCTCAACACGCTGTCGCTGTTCGGCCTGGTACTCTCGATCGGGATCGTGGTCGACGATGCCATCGTCGTCGTCGAAAACGTCGAGCGTCACATTGCGCTTGGCGAAACGCCGAAGGAAGCGGCCCGCAAGGCCATGGACGAAGTGACCGGGCCGATCATTGCCATTACCTCCGTCCTGTCGGCCGTGTTCATTCCGTCAGCGTTCCTGTCCGGTCTGCAAGGTGAGTTCTATCGCCAATTCGCGCTCACGATCGCGATCTCGACCATCCTGTCGGCGGTCAACTCCCTCACCCTTTCCCCGGCTCTTGCGGGCGTGCTTTTGAGGCCGCACCACGGCGACGTGAAACGCGATCTGCTGACCCGGGTGATCGACGGCCTGTTCGGCTGGTTCTTCCGGCTCTTCAACCGGTTCTTCGAGCGCGCTTCGGATGCCTATGTCTGGTCCGTCCGCCGCGCCGTCAGGCTCAGCGCGGTTGTCCTTCTCGTCTACGCCGGTCTGGTCGCTACGACATGGCTGGGCTTCCAGACCGTGCCGGCCGGCTTTGTGCCGGCACAGGACAAATATTACCTGGTCGGCATCGCCCAATTGCCGACAGGAGCGTCGCTCGACCGCACCGAGGCGGTCGTCAAGAAAATGTCGGAGATTGCCCTTGCCGAACCGGGCGTTGAAAGCGTTGTCGCTTTCCCGGGGCTCTCCGTCAACGGTATGGTCAATATTCCCAATGCCGCCGTCATGTTCACGATGCTGAAGCCCTTCCACGAGCGTAAGGATCCCTCCTTGTCCGCATTCGCGATCGCCGGTCGGCTGATGGGCAAGTTCAGCCAGATACCCGATGGTTTCGCTGGCATCTTCCCGCCGCCACCCGTTCCGGGCCTAGGCACGACCGGCGGCTTCAAGATCCAGGTCGAAGACAGAGCCGGGCTCGGCTTTGCGGCACTTGCCGAGGCACAGGGCGCAATCATGGGCAAAGCGATGCAGACGCCGGAGCTTGCCGGCATGCTCGCAAGCTTTCAGGTGAATGCGCCGCAGGTGCAGGTGGACATCGACCGGGTGAAAGCCAAGTCTCAAGGAGTGCCGCTCAACACCATCTTCGAAACGCTGCAGGTCAACCTCGGCTCTCTCTACGCCAACGATTTCAACCGCTTCGGCCGGACCTATCGCGTGGTGGTCCAGGCAGACGCGCCATTCCGCATGCAGCCGGAAGACATTGGCCGGTTGAAGGTGCGCAACGAGGCGGGCGCAATGATCCCATTGTCCGCGCTGTTGACCGTCAAGCACAGCTCGGGGCCGGATCGCGTCATGCATTATAACAGCTTCCCGTCGGCCGATATCAGTGGCGGCCCGGCGCCGGGCTATTCCTTCGGCCAGGCGACCGCAGCCATAGAACGGATCGCGGCGGAGACGCTGCCACCCGGCATGATCTTCGAATGGACGGAGCTCGCCTATCAGGAAAAGCAGGCAGGAAACACGGCAATGTACATCTTCCCTCTGTCTGTACTGCTGGCGTTTCTCATTCTCGCCGCCCAGTACAACAGCTGGTCTTTGCCCTTCGCCGTGCTGCTGATCGCGCCAATGGCGCTGCTTTCCGCGATCGCCGGCGTCTGGTTTACCGGCGGCGACAACAACATCTTCACGCAAATCGGCTTTGTCGTTCTCGTGGGGCTCGCGGCTAAAAACGCGATCCTGATCGTCGAGTTCGCGCGAGCGAAAGAGGATGAAGGGGCCGATCCTCTGTCCGCCGTGCTCGAGGCGGCCCGCCTTCGGCTCAGACCGATCCTGATGACGTCACTTGCCTTTATCGCGGGCGTCGTTCCACTGGTAATTGCAAAAGGCGCTGGCGCCGAGATGCGCCACGTCATGGGCATCGCCGTCTTCGCCGGCATGCTCGGCGTCACCCTGTTTGGCCTTGTGCTGACACCGGTGTTCTATGTCCTGGTGCGGAAATTTGCGATGCGACGCGAAAATCGCCAAGGCAACGAAGCGGTGCTGCTCGAACAGCGCGCCTGAAAAACAACAGCGGTTGGGCGCCACCACCAAGTGGCAGGCTATCAAGTTTACCGCCGGGAATCTCCGTGCCGCCGGGCATTAACTGGGTTGGATCGAGCGCCCGAACGCCGAGTGATGAAGCGTCGGGTGGGTCGACGTCTGCGAGCGGCCATTCAAGGGTGTGGTTCGTCCGGCTCGGCAAAGGGAGCTCACGCAAACGTGCAAGGACGTGACCGGCAACGGATTGCATCGGGTCGAAACCCTGCTAACACCCGGCTCCTCAAGCACCGTGTTGGAAGATCAGCAAGCGGTCGACGTCGGAAATTCGAGTGGGGCGCTGCTTTGCCGGGCGCTCTTTGTTGATCCCGACAGACCTGTCTCCCATATGCGACGAGCCCGGCCTCTCCTCCCGGCGGGCTCGACAACAACGACCCAGGAAGAATAAAAATGAAGAATAATGGACGCCTATCGGGCAACTCCTTCGCTGCGTATAACCTTCGCGATCGCCTGACGGCCGACGGCCTCGCCTATCTGGTTGCCCTGATGCCCGTATTCCTGTTGCTCTGCTAAGCTCGACTGCGGCGTTTCAGGACGCCTGTCGCGGAAGCGCGCTGTTTGCGGCCTCAAAGCCACCGTCGGCGCAAGAAAGACCCCCATTCGGCTTCAATTCTCAGCTTTCGGAGGCGATCGCCGCTTGTGACGTGCGCGGCGTAGGAATTGGTAAAGGTGATGAGCAGGATACGCGCCATCTTCGGATCCCCTCCGGTCCGCTCCAGTTCGTCCGCGATCTCTCTGTGGAGAGTTTCGCTCGACATGGGCTCGGCGATGCGCCGTTCTGCCATCTCCCGCATCCGTTCGACAAAGGCGAGATCGATCACATAGGCCGGCATCGATTTTCCGATCATGATGATGCCTCGCTGCCTGCAGAAGAGGTCCGGCATGGTGTCTCGTACGGGGGAACGAACGGGCGGTCCATCTGAGAGAAGGTGGAGTTCCGGGGCGTGTCCTGTCCTCTTCGGAAAAGCATCATGCTCCCTCTCCTTCTTACGCTATAGGCCCGGCAAGGATCGGGCCGAACGACATCCCTATGGGAGCCCAACCGCCAAAGGCGCGAAGAGTTCCAAGAGAAAATCAATTTTTGCGATTAAACGCCGCCTTCTCGCGACGACTCCAAACGCATGGAGCAGAGCGCGTGAGGCGGCCGGCTCGTTTCTAAGGTCAATGTGAACCGCTCGAGCCCAGATGCTCGAACAGATCTCGCGCCGGCAGGGACAGTTCCTCTTCCGCGCGCACGCAGACGGACAGCCGCCGCGTCGCCCAGTCATCAGCAAGGCGCACGAACGCGGTCTTGGTAGATCTGCCGCCGCGCCGTGCCGCCGTCTCCGGCATGATGGCAAGGCCGACACCCGCGGAAACCATGTGACACATGCCTTCGAAGCTACGCATGTGCGAGCGAATCTTCAGCGTCAGGCCCAATCTCCGAGCTTGTGAACCGATATGGCTCTGCAATGCGCCGTCCGCCAGGCCGACAAAAGGCTGGTCCGCTATGTCGGCGAAGACGACCCGCCTGCGTGCCGCCAATGCGTGATCGCGTGGGATGACGACGGCGAGTCGGTCGACGGCAAAGGGACGCAGTTGCAGGCCGCCAGTATCGACCGCATCCGAAAGAATGCCGATCTCCACGAGGTCGGCGGCGACGGCTCTCGCAATCTCGATGCTTTGCCGTTCCTTGAGATCGACGTCGATGCGTGGACGTGCCGCCATCCAGGCACCGAGCCGCTGCGGCAGAAACTCCGTGAGTGCGGCCGTGTTCACCGCAAGCCGGATTGTTGCCCGAAGACCGTCGGCGAGTTCGCCAAGCTCGCCGCGCATCCGCGCCATCTGGCGCAGGATCAGCCGGGCGTGATGCGCGAGCGCCTCTCCAGCCGGCGTCGGCCGCACCCCGCGGCGACCACGTTCGAGCAGCTTGACCTTGCCGATCATCTCCATGTCGCGCAGACGTTCGCTTGCCGCCGGTAACGAGAGCCCGGCGTCCGCAGCACCATGGGTCATGCTGCCGGCGTCCACAACGGCAAGAAACAGACGAAGGTCGATAAGATCGAAACGCATGCAAAGGAGGCTAACGGAAAAACAGCCTTCGGACCAGCCGAAGTCTGACTGCGGATGATCCGAATTGTGCCGATGCGGGTATACGCTATGCCGATGGTATGCTCGATCTTGCTCCGTCCCTCGTCGTTGCGATTGCCGCAACTTTCTTCGCCGCCGGCATCCTCAAGGGCGTCACCGGCATGGGGTTGCCGACCCTGGCGATGGGCGTGCTCGGTATGCTCATCTCACCACTTGCTGCCGCCAGCCTGTTGATTGCTCCATCCTTCGTGACGAATGTCTGGCAGCTCCTCGCCGGCCCGAGCTTCGGCGCGCTCGTCCTCCGGCTTTGGCCGATGATGCTGGCGGTCGTTATTGGCACGCTCAGCGGTTCATCGGTGCTTGCCGGTGGCAGCACCGCGCTCACCACGGGCGCGCTTGGTGCGGCCCTCGTTCTCTACGCCGCCTTCACGCTCCTTACGCGCCAGCTACACGTACCGGCGAAGTGGGAACCGTGGCTGTCTCCGGTGGTCGGTGCGGCGACCGGGATCGTCACTGGCGCAACCGGCGTCTTCGTCATCCCGGCGGTGCCTTATCTCCAGGCGCTCGGTCTTGAGCGGGACGAACTGGTGCAGGCGCTCGGCCTCTCCTTCACCGTCTCCACAGTCGCCCTCACCACCGGGCTCGTCTGGCAGGGCGCATTTGAGGCCGACAATCTGCTCGTCTCGGGCCTCGCCATCGCGCCGGCGCTCGCGGGCATGTGGGCGGGGCAAGTCGTTCGTAACCGTGTCAGCCCGCCCGCATTCGGGCGCTGGTTCCTCATCTGTCTGCTCTTCCTCGGCGCCGAAATGCTTGTGCGGCCGCTTCTGTAAAGGCGTTTGCCTATCACGTGGGACGGCGAACTGCCGTTACGGGAAGCTGGCCCCCTACCATGTACGACGCCGGTCGGCCGGCGGGCGTTCTCAAGAAGTTTGTTGAGGAAGATCTATTAATATATTGAAGGAACATTGTTTTAATGCCGACACCGGCCCGGAGTTCAGGCCGGCACGATCTTCAGCGCGATGACGCCGCCGGCGATCACCAGCATTGCGGTTGCCCGCGAGACAGTGATGGTTTCTCCGAAGAGCAGCACGCCGCAGAGAACGGAACCGACGGCGCCGATGCCGGTCCAGACCGCGTAGGCCGTTCCGAGCGGCAAAGTCTTGAGGGCCTGGGTGAGCAGCGAAAGAAAGACCACCAGCGCAACGATCGAGACCAGCGTCCAGGACAGGCGGCTGTAGCCGTTCGAGAACTTGGTGCTGACAGCCCAAGCGACGTCTGCGACGCCGGATAGAACGAGGTAGATCCAGGCAAGCGATGTGGACGACATGGCAATTCTCCGGCGTTCGGCAGGTTACAATCGGTTGCGGCTTCAGACGAGCTTGATGATGGCGACACCGGCCAATAGCAGCACCACGCCGCCCAGGCGCAGCCCCGACACGGACCTCTGCGGCAGACGGAACCAGCCGTAGCGATCAACGAAGACGCTTGCGACCTGCTGGCCGGCCACGGTGAGGCCGACCGCCGCGGCTGCACCAATCGCCGGGATCGCGGTAAAGACCGTGGTGACATAGGTCGCTCCGGCGAGACCACCGAGCCAACCCCACCAGGGCATCGTCTGCACGCCGGTGATGTTGGGACGGGATGTCTTTTGCCCGGCGAGCACCAGAAGCATCACCGCGGCCATGGCGAGCGTGGCGACGAGAAACGAGATCGCACCCACCGCGAACGGCGCACCACCGAGATCATGGCGCAGGAGCGCATTGACAGCGCCCTGGACCGGGAGCACGGCCCCTGCCATCAGCGCAAGGGCGATCCAGCCAAGCCGGTCGGCTTTGAGATTGTCCTTTCCGCCTTGCCCGAACACCACCATGGCAACCCCGAGGAGCACGACGAGCGTGCCAACGGCGGCCCCGACCTGCAGACCCGTCTGCGGCACGCCCAGCAGACCGAAGCTGTCGAGCGCCAGAGAGGCGAGCATCTGCCCGGCGATGAACAATCCGACGGAAACAACGGCGCCAAGGCGGGGGAAGAGAACGATGGTCGAGACGACGTAGACGGCTGAGGCGGTGCCTCCGATGAGATGCCACCACTTGACCGCGGGAATTGCGCCAAGGGCGGCGATTGTTCCCGTCAGGAGGGTGACGAGAAAGAGCAGACCGGTGCCAATCGCGAGCTGAAGTGTGGTCGCCGCAAAAGGCGATCCAACCGCTTTGGAAAGTTGTGCGTTAGCGCCAGCCTGGACGGCAAGCAGACCACCCGCAAACAAAGCCAATGGAACGAAAAGGGTCTCCATCACGGGACCTCCTTGATGAGAATGACGTTGAAAATGGAGAGAAGGTTGATCAGGTGGACGCGCTCTGACGCGCCGGCGCCCAAGCAAGGTGCGGGACGGTCGAATGAGTACTCTTCTCAGGCACTTGCTCGCTGAAGAATGGGATCATCTTGCATCGCTCCACCGACCGGCCCATCCGATCGTGACACCATCATTAGACGGTGCTAGATTGCAGGTCGATCTGTCGTTTTGCCAATGGATCCGGCATTTTTGCACAGTATCTCCTGCCCACGATTCCACAGCGAATTGATCGCCGGACGGTGAAGCTCTTTGACGCGATACGGTTGACAATGCGCGGTGGTAGCAGTGCAAATTCGCTCATTCGATGAACAAACTGTTTTAGGTTTACGCAATCATGCACAGCCATCACCGTATCGACTGGGAAGATCTCCGCTTTGTCCTGGCGGTCGCGGAGGCGAACTCCCTTGCTGCTGCCGCCCGTGCGCTTGGCGTCAATCACACAACAGTGTTGAGGCGTGTCGGGTCGTTCGAACAGAAGCTCGGGGTCCGGCTGTTTGACCGCCTCCCGTCCGGCTACACGCTCACCGCCGGGGGCGAAGAGTTGTTGGCGGTGGCCCGACAGATGGCGGAAACGGTCACGGAGCTCGAGCGCCGCTTGACGGGTCAGGATCTGCGGCTCGAAGGTAGCCTGCGGATCACCACTACCGATACGCTGATGGCGTCGATCCTGCCGTCGATCCTGGCGGATTTCCGCCAGCGCCACCCCGGCGTCCTGCTCGAGGTCAGCACCTCGAATGCACTCGCAAACCTCTCGCATCGCGACGCGGACGTTGCCATCCGCCCCGCGGTCGATTCACCGGATGCTTTGGTCGGTCGCCGGATCGCGAAGGTCGCTTTCGCCGTCTATGCGGCGCCGTTCTATCTCGACGCGCGGGAGCTGACAGCCGACACGCTGGACATTGCACGGGAACACTGGATCGGGCTTGGCGACGCGCTTGCGTCCACGAGCGTGGCACGATGGATGCGCGCGACGCTCACGGGACCGGCGGTCTTGCGCTGCGATTCGCTGGTCACAGCGCGCGAAGCGGCAATGGCCGGCATCGGTCTTGCGGCCCTGCCCTGCTATCTCGGAGACACGACGCCCGGTCTCATCCGCATCGGTGCACCGGTCGCCGATATGACGAGAGAGCTTTGGCTTCTCACACACGAGGATCTGCGGCGCACGGCCCGCGTCAGCGCCTTCACCGAGTTCGTTGGCCAGGCGCTCGCGAAACATCGGCCGCTTCTCGAAGGCAACAAGCCCTACACTTAGGAGTTCCCCCGGGAACGGCCAATGCGGACGGAGCGCTTAAGATCACTGCAAATCCAGTTGGTCAGGGACACGTCAGATGCCAAGCTCAGTTTGCGAAACCTATCCCGGAATATGCGAAAAAAGCCGCCTGAAGTATCCGCGGCCACCCCGCCTTCTGCGTGCCGCCAACCAGAACCTGCCGGGTGCGCCACGGCCGATATCGTTCGCGCCGGCCGCCATTTCACTGACCGTTGAAAGCGAAAGCGTTTCCGCTGTCCGGATCGGATCGGCTATCTCGATGCTGGGATTGCTCATTCTTGCCGCGCATGCCGGGCTGACCGCCGCGGCGGGCATCCTTGCCGGCGGGCTCGATGGACTGTTGATCGAGGCGTCGTCGATTCTCTGGTGAATACGGCCCTGGGCGACGCGTCGCCTTGAGCCATCAGAAGCGGTTGACCGCATTGCGGTTGGTCAGCGTTCCCGTTGCAAAAGCAAGGCTTGCCGCGGCGACAAGCGTGTCGCTGTAGGCGGTTGCCTTTGCGACTTTCGCCTGCAGCAGCGCCGTCTGCGCGATGCTGACATCGGTGATCGTGCCCAGGCCCTGCTTGTAGTAGTCGACCGCAGCATCGTAGGTCGTCTGAGCGGCCGTCGTCAGCTCGCTTGCCGCTGCATAGCCGGCCAGGCTGGTGCGCAGCAGATCATAGGCGACGACGACTTCCCGCGCCGCAGTGTTTTGCAACTGCGCCATCTCCTGCTCGGCAGCGCCGACCTGTGCCATCGCCGACTGCAACCGCGCGTCGCGCAGTCCGCCATCGTAAATCGGGAAGCTCAGGCCGATCATCAGGTTGGCGTTCGGCTGGTTGACGCGGATCGTCGAGCGCTGGTCGAAGCGGGTGTCTTCGACGCTGAGCGAGCCGATGTTGCGGTTCACGTTGCCCACCAGCGCGACCTTCGGCATGAACTCCGCGCGGGCCGCTGCAATACCGTTCTTGTCGGCCTGCAGGCGGGCAAAAGCCGCCTGCACATCCGGGCGACGCTGGAGCGATGTCGCAATCAGCCGGTTGAGGTCCTCGGGCACAGCCTTCGGCAGAGCGCGATTGCTGCCGTCGGCGATGCGGATCTCGAGCGTTGGCGAGACCCCGACTGCTTCGAGAAGCGTCATATAGGCATTGCGCTCGTGCCCTTGCGATTGGGTCAGGTTGAAGCGCGCCTGTGCCACTTGCTGGTTTGCCTGCGCGACTTCGATCGATGTGGCGATGCCGCGACCCATGCGCGCCTTGGCGGCTGCTTGGACAAGCTCGGCATTCTGCACTGTCTGGCGGGCGATCTTCAGCTGAACGCGCGCCGCCGTCAGAACGAAATAGGCGTTGGAGACATCGAAGATCAGCTTCTGGTGGGTGCCGTTGAAGGTGACGTTTGCGGCAAACGCCAATTGCGTCGCCGCCTCTCTCCCCGCATCCCGCCCGCCGAAATCGAGAAGCAGCCACTTGACCGTAAGGGACGGAATGAACTGCGCACCGGTTGTCGTCAGCGTGCCGGGGGCGATCGGTATGGGACCGCCGATGCCGGGTGCAGTCGCCGACGTCTGCTCAAGGCCGGCCAGAACATCGGCCGTCAGGAGAGGCAGGTACACCGCTTCGGTCATGCCGACGGCGATCGCCGCCTGCCGGGCGCGCTGCCAGGCGGCACGGGTGATCGGATTGGTTCGCTGCGCGATATCGACCAGTTCCGGCAAGCTGTAGTCGTGTTTCGGATCGATCGTCGGCGTCGCGATCGTAATCGGGATCTCAGGGTTCGGCGCGAGAGAAAAATCCGGCGCGCCGGCACTCGCCTTGGAGGCTTCCTTGTTGCCCGTTCCCGAAACGGCCGGCCGGTCGGCGCTCGGTGGCGCCAGATCATCGAGTGCCGCGGACGTGCAGGCTGCCGGGATCGACAATGCGCCAAGGAGAAGAGAGCCTCGGGCTGCACGGCACAAGCTTCGGCAAAGGGCGATCACCCCTCCCGAACCCCACCTCGCCCCCGCAGAAACCATCATTCCAAGGCATCCCCCGCCGCCAGCCGCCGAACCACAGTCTCGATCTTCTCGTAGAGTTCAAGCCTCCAGGCGAGCTCGTCGCGAATTCGCCGGGGAAAACCTCCGGCATGTGCGCTTGCCTTCCGGGCGCGGGCGAGACGGGCTTTCAGCCGCCGAAGCGCCAGGGCCAGATCAGCACTGCGCTTCGGCCGGCGCCATTGCTGCAATCCCTCCGCCTGATCGTCCAGCCATTGCGCCACCGCGTGTTCATAGCCAAGGACTGCGCGTCTCAGCGGCGTCGGCGCGCCCCGCAACGGACCGAAGGCCCGGTCGTGTTCGCGCAATTCGACGATGGGGGCGGCCAGCTCCTGCAGGCCGAGGGCAATGCGCTCCGTCGTTCGGGCATCGATGTCTCCCCGTCGCACGTTTGCGGGCTCGAAACGCAGCAGTTCACTCTGGCGCAAGGCGCCAGCGACGCCGCTGATCAGGTCGGCATAGTCGCCGGTAAGGCCGCGGCGACGCGCTAACAGAGCGGCAAGCGTGGCACCGCTCGTAGCAAGGCTCTTGCGTATTCCCTGCCCGATGCTGACCGGCCAGATCGTCGAGAAAACGACCGAAACGACGATGTTGCCGAAGACGATGCCGATGATGCGATCCCTCGCCTCGTTGAGATCCAGGCTCGGGCCGAAGCCGTGCAGCACGACGAGAAAAAAGCAGAGCGCCATCTGCCAGCCGATATAGGAGATGCGCTCCGAGCCGACGGAGATCCATGCGGCAATGAGGCTGACCGCACCGACGAGAAAAGCGAGCTGGCCGATATCCGTCATGTGCGGCACGAGCCAGATCGTCGAGCCAATCGCCACGGCGCCGCCAAGCAGACAGCCCGTCAGCCGCAATGCCAGCTTGTGCATGGTCTCGCCAGTGGTTCCAAGCGCTACCATGAAACAGGTGATCAGGGCGGTGTGGATCGCAAACCAATCGAAGGCGGTATAGGTGATGTACGTGATCATCACCGCAAGCAGAGCCTTCAGCGCGAACTTCGTGTAGAGCGGATTGCTGAAAGCGTCCGGTAGGAAGAACCCTTCCTTAGGAGCACCTGACACGGGCCTGGGCGGGTCTGCCCCCGATAGAATATCGACGATGCTTTCGACGTGATGCGCCGCGAGCGCATCACCGGCTTCAAAGGCGCGAAAATCGGGCGAGTTTAGCAGCTCCTGTTCCGGCGGCTTCCGCCTGCGGATCGCTTCGGCAATGCGGCGTAAAACCTCTGGCGCGGCAGCGTTTTCCCGCGACCTTCGTTCATCAAGCGATAGGGCGAGTGCCAGCGTCAGCAAATCATAGGACGCGTCCGTCGCCGCCTGCATGCGCGACACGTCGTGCTTATCCATCAACGCCAAAAGCTTTGAGAACCCGGCATATTTCTTGAGTTCGCCATTGCCTTCGGACAGCAACGTCGCAGCCAGGCGTTTTGCCGCGTGGTCGCCACTGGCCAGGAGCCGGCCCGCCACCTCCAACCGCTCGGCGATCGCCGAGCGTAGCCGTCGCGCCGGGCTGTGGCCGGCGATCAGATGGATCGCGATCAGGTAGACCACCGGGAAGAACACGACCACCCACATCCAGGCGAGCCCTCGGATCAACAGTTCCGGGATCGGCACGATGTCGTAGAGCGTCATGACGAAGGCAAAGACCATCGCCACCGTGCCGATCGGCGGCCCGGCGCGGCTTGCCTGCGTCAGGTACATGCCGCCGAAGGTAAAAAAGGCGACCAGTGCCAGGCGCAGTGCCGGTTCGTCCGCCACCACCATGAGGCAGACGATGGCCAGCGCAATCCCGATCGTCGCTCCGACAAGCAAGCCGATGGCGATCAGGATGCCGGAGCCGGCATCGGCTCTGAACGCGAAGAAGACGAGATAACAGGAGATCGCTGCTTCGGGGACCTGCAGCGCCATCGCCGTCACAGCAACCAGCGTGGTGACCAGCGCCATGCGCAGGGAAAGGTCCAGCCGGCCCGGATAGGGCTGCAACTCGTCCCAGAGGATCGACGTGTAGCGGACGCTACTTCGCGGCTGGAACAGCATCGGCGTCGTTACGCGCGGGCCCGATGACGACGACGGCGGAGGCGCCGACGCGCATCAGGTCCTCCGGCGGATTTTCAAGCCGCACATGCACGGGAAAGCGCTTGGCGACCCTCACCCAATTCAGCGAGTTGGAAACGATCGGTATGCCGAGGATCGTGGCGGAGTCTTCCGAGCGCACGCCCCAGCCGACACCCTCAACGGTGCCGGAAATACGCCGCTCCGGATCCGCCATGACGAAGACATCGGCGCGGCCGCCTATGGCGATCGCCTTGAGTTCTGTTTCTCGGAAGAAGGCGACGGTTTCCCATTCGGCGGTATCGATCAGAGTGAACAGCGTTTCGGCAGGAACCACGACCTTGCCGACCGTCGTGCGCAAACCGACGATCTTGCCGTCGAAGGGCGCCCGCACGATGGTGTTCTCCAGGTCCCGCTCGGCAAGTGCTACCGTCGCGCGTGCGACATCCGCCTGGGCTTTACGGGTGTCGAGGGTACCGATCACCCGGTTGGCTCCGTGGGCCGACTGCAACGCCTGAGCAAGGCTGACCTCGGCGTCTTTGACGGCGGTTCGAGCCTCATCAACCTGCTGCGCCGTCACGAACCGCTTCGGCAAGAGCGGCTCCAGCCGTTCCTGTGTCTGGCGCGCAAGCAAGACATTGTTCTGAGCACGGGCGATCTGCCGGTCCGCAACGTCGGCATTGGCGCGCTCGAGATCGAGATTGCGCTCTCCCTGCGCCACTTCCGACTGCGTCGCGTTCAGTTCGGCCTGCGCCTGTTTGAGACGCAGGCGATAGGGTTCCGGATCAAGGCGGAAGAGCACGTCGCCCTTCTTCACGCTCGCATTGTTGCGCACCTCGACGGCGATTACCCGGCCCGGCACGCTCGCGGCGATCGCGACCGTCGGCGCATCGATTTCAGCGACGTCCGTGCGCGGGCTGCGGTCGATCTGCCAGAACGCGAAATAAACTGCGAAGGCTGCACTCGTGATAATGAGTGGGCCGAGGACGCGCGCGACGGCGCGCCGGAAGCGGTCGCCGGCGCTCAATGCGGCGCTCCGCCAAAGGTCAGGAACCAGTAGACGATGCTGGTGGTGAGCGCGAGCGAGAGGTAGACGAGAAGCGGCGCGGGCAGGTGTTCGTCGATACCGGCGTGGACGAGGATCAGCCTTGCGACAACCGTGGTGATGATACCGAGCCCGGCACAAAGCAGCCAGGCTGGAAAGTAGGACCCGAACACCACGATCGAAGGGGCAAGCGGATCCCGGGTACACCCCGCGGCCGTCAGCATCCCCACCGACAAAAGTGCGCGCCCGATCGTCCACCGCCGGTGGCCGGCACGCATGCTAGGTCGAACCACACCATCCCCCGTGTCATGGCCATTGTTATGCAATTGCCGATACTGGTGAATTACGCGAGCCGATTCAACCATTCATGGACCTGCATCACCAGGGTTCGAGAAACGACCGGTCGTTGAGGGGCTGGTGATCTGTCGTTCTTGGGACGGACGGCTTCGCCCATGTAGAGGCGATCAAGGGCCGGGCTAGTTGTCGGCGCGCTCCGCCAGGCGCCGCAGCCCGGGAATGTCCTTCAGCGTCAGCTTCTGCCGTCCGCCGACGACCAGGCCCTGCCCTTCCCAGGCGCTGAGGATACGCGAAACCGTGTGCAGCGTCGTCCCGGTCATCTCGGCGATATCCTGGCGCGAGATCGGAAAGTCGATGCGGATGCCGCCGCTTTCGGGTTTGCCGGCCTGCTCGGCGAGCCTGAGCACAGTGTGCGCGACGCGGCGCTCCACTTCTTCGGTCGACATCTCGCGGATACGGGTATGGGCCTCGTCGAGCCGCTGGCCGATGGTGTGGAGAGCATTGACCGCAAGGTGAGGATTTTTCTCGACGAAGATGTTCCAGAGTTCCGTCGGCCAGGCGAGAACCAGGCTTTCGGTCGCCGCCGTTGCCGTGCCCGGATAGTCGCTGCGCTGGAGCGCCCGGGCAAAACCGAAGAGATCGCCGGGATTGACGACCCGGACGATGATCTGCTGCCCGTCCTTGGTGACCTGGGTCACCTTCAGCCGGCCATTCAGCAGCAGGAAGAAGAAATCGGCCGTCGCCCCCTGTTCGAACACGGCTTCGTTCTGCGGCACGCGCCGCACGGTGGCGCGGGTCAGCAGCGTGTCCAGTTCCGGGTCGCTCATCTTCTGAAACAGGGGGAGCGATTTGACGAGTGTGCGATCGAGTGCAGCCACGTTGGCCCTATATCCTGCCGATTTGAAATTGCCTTTGCTCTAGCATAGTGCCGGGTCCTGCAAAAGGACCCGGCACTTATGCCCTAGGGACGGTTTTCCCAGCAATTTCATCGACCGTCTCATCTCAGCCCGCACCCTGGAGCCGTCGTTCAAAGGCATAGAGGTAGCCCGAATACCAGCGGCTGTCGCGCACGAGCCGAAAACCGAGATTGTCGGGCGGCACGCCCACGGCGCAGCCGCCACTCTTCGGATCCCGGATGAAGAAGCTCATCGACGCCCGGTGCTTGCCGTTGACGACGAAGATGCCGCAAGCGGGAGACTCTTTAAGCACCTCGCCGTCGTCGCCGATCGTGACGCGGCGGTGGCAGGTCTCGGTCCATTCCCAGACATTGCCGTCGAGATCGGCAACGCCGTACTCGTTCTCACCGAAGGTACCCGAGGGCAGCGGCATCGGGTTCTTCGCCCGCTGCCGGCTGGATTCGCGCTCGTAATCCGCAAGCCAGCGCAGCGCCGGATTGTCCTTGGTGCCGTCGATCCCGAGCGCATCGTCGGGGAATTTGGAGCCTGCGGCAAAGGCCCATTGCTGATCGGTCGGAAGTCGCCAGACCTCGCCGGTCTTCTTGGTCAGCCATGCCGCATAGTCGGTCGCGTCCGTGTAATTGACCCCTGTCATCGGCACACCCGACAGGCCGGCGCCATGGCCGCCCTCCGGCTGCTGGCAGCCGCCATCGGCGACGCAGCGCTCGTAGTCATCGCGCGTCACCTGATACTTCATGATTTCGAGCGGTTGCTTGAGCGCCGCGACCACGATCGGTGCGTCTACGGCAAAACCATTCTTCAGGAAGTGTCCCTCGGCCCGATAGCTCATCTGTCGCGGCGCGATCGTCACGGTCAACGGGGGCCTGATCGAGGGATCGATGCCATCCTTGAGATCGTCGAGGAGCCCCACCTTCGCCGAAAGTACGCCACCGATTGCCGCCAAAAGGACGACCGGTGCTGCTAGCGAGAGGAGCGAAACCGCAGTTTTCTTGGTGGTGGGCATGGGAGGTCTCCGGGGGAAGTGGCACGCGCCGGCAAGCGCGTGCCTTTGTTCGCGCGTGGGGTCGCTGTGAGCGCGGCCCCACGATCATCCGCTGTCAGACGGCTACATCGACGCCGGCTTGACGACCGATGTCATCAGGTCGTCGTTCCATTCGCCGGTGACCTTGAAGTGGCCGGCGGCACCCAGTTCGAACGCCTCGATCAGGTTGTGGTTGACGTAGGCGTACACACCCGGCTGGCGGAAGGTGTAGAAGGCAGCGCCCGCCGTTCCGCCCGGAATGAGCCAGGTTTCCTGGTCGAGATCCGGCGGGTTGCGGAACTTGCCGGTCGCCCAGACATAGTCACCATGCCCGCCGATCAGGTGCGGCCGCGTATCGCGGTTGGCCTGCGAATGGACGACGAGAACGCGCTCGCCCACGGCCGCAGTCAAAGCATGGTCGCCGGTCAGCGCACCGACCGCGCCGTTGAAGACGATGTGGGTCGGGGTCAATGTGCGCATCGCCTTGACAGCGTCTTCATAGGCCTCGCCGGGGGTTTCGTACTTCTTGTAGTTCCCGGCCTCGTCCTTCGGCACGTAGAAGTCCTGCTCGCCGACATAGTAGATCTTGTCATAGGTCAGCGGCTGGCCCTTCTCGTCCTTCAGGCCGTCGCGCGGCAGCACCATGATGGCACCGTTCATACCCGAGGTGACGTGCCAGGGCACCATGCCCTCAGGCGCGCAATGGTAGACGAAGACGCCGGGCTTGGTCGCCTTGAAGCGAAGCGTGGTTTCCTCGCCTGGGTTCACCTGTGTCAGCGCCCCACCGCCGAGCGCGCCGGTTGCGGCGTGGAAGTCGATGTTGTGCAGCAGCGTGTTGGTGTCAGGGTTGATCAGCCGCAGTTCGACATAGTCGTTCTCATGGACCACCATCAGCGGACCAGGTACCGAACCGTTGAAGGTCATCGCGTGGATCTCGGTGCCCTCGCGGTCGATCACCAGCTTCTTTTCCTCGATCGTCATGGTGAACTCGACGACGCGCGGTCCGGTCTTGGCGACCTGGTCATGGGCGTGCACGAAAGGCGGCTTGACAAGGTCGACCTTCACGCGAGGCAAAGTCGAGATATCGACGGGGGCAGCACCGGCCGCCGCGGCAGCGCCAGCGGCATGCGCCTGAGCGGTGTGGAGAAGCGGCGCAACCGCGCCCGCCAGGGCAGCGCCGGCAAGCATCGTCCGGCGGGTCATCTCAAGTTGTTCAGTCATCTTGCTCTCCTTCGGCGCGTTCCAGCGGCCGGGATTGGCCTTCTGCGAAACGCGCCTGTATTCAACGAGTTAGGGTGGGCGGCGCCGACTTTGGCGGCCTCACCTCCGGTCTCGACCACCGGTCCCCCAGCAGTCACACAAGAAGTAGAACCACAGACGAATCGCGTCTTTGTCTTGGAACAAATCGTTGCGAGGAGATCGCTTTTCTTTACGCCTTGCGACGTCGGCGGTTCCGATCGGGCAGCGATACTTGCGTTTTCGCAAAGAGGGCCTTCGAACCCATTGATAGATCAAGCCTCATCCACAAGTCCCTAAAGGACGCACGACGAGGACCACGACCATGTTGGACAGATTGATAAGACCGAAACCGAGCGGCGGCATTCCGCGCGGACTCTCGACCACCGGCCCGGTGCTCTTCTCCTATGGCTTTCGGCCGTTCTTTCTCGCAGCCGCCCTCTGGGCGATCGGTGCCATGGCGCTGTGGATCGCCGCACTGATTCTCGGACTAGACCTAGCCGGCGACTACGGCGCCGCCCATTGGCACGCGCATGAGATGCTGTTTGGCTTTTCCTCCGCCGTTCTCGGCGGCTTTCTGCTGACGGCGATCCCGAACTGGACCGGACGCTTGCCGGTTTCCGGCCGACCGCTCGCTGCCCTCTTCGGGCTCTGGGTCATTGGTCGGGTTGCTCTCCTGTCGAGCGGCATCATCGGCCTACCCGTAGCAGGGGCTGTCGAAGCGCTGTTTCTGCCCGTGCTTCTGCTGATCTGCGCGCGCGAGGTGATCGTCGGTCGCAAGTGGAAGGACCTCAAGGTGATCGGCGGGCTCATAATTTTGTCCGCCGCCAATATCTGGTTCCACCTCTCGGTCCTCGGCAATCTCGATGTCGACGCAGCAGCGCGGCTGGCGATCGGGGCCTACACCATGCTGATCATGATCGTCGGCGGACGCATCGTGCCGAGCTTCACCCGCAACTGGCTGAACAAGGTTGGCCGCACCGATTTCCCGGTGCCCTATAACCGGTTCGACACCGCGGCGATCCTGATCGGCGTCGCGGCGCTCGGTGCCTGGACCTTTGCGCCCGTTCACATCGTCACCGCAGCGATTGCGGTGATCGCGTGCGCCTTTCATACGGCACGGTTGCTGCGCTGGCACGGATCACCGACCTGGCCGGAGAAGCTGCTCTTCGTCCTGCACGTGGCTTACGCCTTCGTGCCGCTCGGCTTCCTGGCGATATCGGCCGGCGCGTTCGAGCTCCTCAGCGACTACCCGGTCATGCATGTGCTGACCGTCGGTGTGATCGCCTTCATGATGCTCGCCGTCATGACGCGCGCCACTCGCGGCCATACCGGACGGCCGCTGGTGGGATCGGCACTCACCAGCGCCTCCTATGTCGCGATCGCGGGCGCCGCGCTAATCCGGCCGCTGGCCGAGGTACTGCCGGAGCATTATCATCACCTGATCGCGCTTTCAGGCGTGTTGTGGATTGGGGCCTTTGCGCTGTTCACGCTCGAATACGGACCGATGCTGGTGCGCGAGCGCCGCTCGCCGCGCGCCTCATCCTGACCGTACGTCAGTAACCAAATGCAAAAGGCGCCGCAGATGCGGCGCCTTTTCTTTTCTACAAGATCTACAAGGCTGGTCCTAGAAGATGCTGCCGTGGGCAAGTTCCGTCGCGCCGTCGGCCATCATGTCAGGCGTCCACGGCGGTTCGTAAGTCAGGCGGACCTCGGCATATTCGACACCCGGCACATACCAGACGCAGTTCTGCACCGCTTCTTTGAGGAAGGCGGTTGCCGGGCAGCCCTTGATCGTCGTCGTCATGGTGACACGGGCAATGCCGCCCTCCTGCACGTCGATGTCATAGATTAGGCCGAGATCGACGACGTTCTTGCCCATTTCGGGGTCGATGATGATGCGCAAGGCATCGCGGATCCTCGCCTCGAGGCTCAGGGTTTCAGGCGCCGACATGGGAACGCCTCCCACCAATGCGGATGAGGATCCGGTAGGTCTCGCCGGTCGCATCGAAATTGCCGGCCCATTTGTGGCCGCGCTTGGCGAGCTCCGGATAAAGGAACAGCGGTTCGCGCGCGAGCAAGGCGAACAGAACCTCGCCTTCGGCCATCTTCTCGGCCGCTGCCAGAATGCGCACCATTGGCTCCGGCGGATCGAGCTCCGTCAGGTCGAGCTGGCGGCTGGGGTCAGGCCAGGTGTCGAGATCCGTTTCGCCGACCGAAAGCCTGATCCCCTCGACCTCGCCTTCGGGTGTAAACAGAACCTCCCAGTCGCCATTGTCGAGCGGGCGGTCCTGATGGGTGAAACCGCGACCCGCCATGACGCTGAAGAGCGGAACGGGCCGGAAGGTTGCGATCAGCTTCAGTGCCTGGCCCGGCGCAAGGCTGTCGACTGCATTCATGATGGCCTGGAACGGATCGCTGCCGCCGCGCAAGTGCGGCCGGACGTCGAGTTCATAGGGATCTTGGCTCATGGGAACCTCCGTGAGGAAAAGATGGCAGAAACAGGCCTGGTCGAACAAGTCCATCAGGCAATCGAAGTTCGGCCGGAACGTTGATCAGTCGTCGTGTTCGCACGAACTCCAGGATGAGCGCATTGACGGCAATCAACTGGCCGAGACTTGCAAAACGAAAAAGAAGGACGCTGCCGATCAGGAGGGCGAGCGTGCCGACCGCGACCGTCAGATAAAAGAGCCGGAACCAGCGAAGGGCGGACGTTTCGCTGACGAGGTCCTGCACCCTCGGGGTCGGCATGCGTCCAAGCGCCGGGCCGTAGCATTCGAGCCAGGTCATGAACGGCACGATCTTGTAGAGCTGGGCGAGCCCCATGCCCGTCAGCCAGCCAAAGGTGGCGAGATAAATAACGGCGCCGATAGCCTTATCAAGCCGGCCGGCCGAGAGCAGCGCGACGAAGAGCGCAGCCGCAGCGATAAGTGACACGAAAGCGCCGATGCTGGCGCGGCTGTTGAGCTCGATCGCCTTGCGCCGGCGCTCCCGATAGATGCGCAGGATATCGCCGACATAGATCGCGACCACGGCCGCGCCGGAACCGACGGCAAGGAGGAAAAGCGGCGAGCGACCAACGGTGCCCACGAGAATGACGGGCACTGCGGCCGCAAGAACGCCGAGGCAAAAGGAACCAAGCATGAAGACAACACGGCTGCTTGTCCGCTCCTTGTCCGGCGACAGCATGAACATGGTCAGAAGCCGGTAGCTGACGCCCATCGTCGTGAAGCTCAACCAGCCACAGAGGCCGAGGGAGGCATGAAGCGAGAGACCGTCGACCGTGAGGTCGATCGCGCCCGCCGCGTCGATCAGACCCGAGAGCACACCAGCATAGACGCCGCCGAGCAGTATCGTGCCGAAGAGAGCGGCAAGGCCGACCGCGACGAAGCGGGCCGGTAGTGGCAGGGGGCGTGCATGCCAAAGCGTGACCGCGAAGGAAAAGCCGAGCACCGAAAATCCAACAATCGAGAAAGCGGCTCCAAGAGGAAGGAGCGTCACGGGAACATCGATCGCACCGGAAAGACCGACGAAGCCGAGGGTCAGGGTGGCGATGCCGACGATAAGAAAGAGGAGCGCCGGCAGGGCGACACTCGGCAAGGACAGCGGCTGGCCGACGAGAACAGGTACGAATTGCAGCAATGCGCCGGTCATCAGCAGGCTTAGCCAACCCAGAACGACAACATGGACGAGCGCCAGCGTCTCAGGCGCTTCAAGGGCTAAGACCGGATAACCAAAGCCGAGAACCATCATGGTTTCGCCAAGGACGAGGAAAATCAGCGCGGCCGCGAAATAGGACATGGTCCAGCGGGATAGCGTGGCTGCGAACATGGTGGTTCAACCCTTGGATCACGATGGCTCTGGTCGAGCCGAACAAGCGTGATCGGTTCTCGTAAGTGGGAGCGGGATGAGAGCGGAAAATGACGCACGCTTTTCTCACCCCGCTCTTGAAGGACACCAGGGGCTCAGTGCCCGCCGCAGCAGCAGTCACAGCCGGAGGATTGCTGCCGACCGATCTCGACACGCCAGACATCTGGCCCCTGCTCGAGATATTCCCAGGTGAATTCGCCCGGATAGCGGGTTTCCAGTTGGTAGTGCAGTGGACGCGGATCGTGGTCGTTGACGATGATGAAGGCGCCACCCTCGGCAAGCGCGTTCAACATGCCGAAGATTTTCGGATGGCGTTCTACCGGCGGGATCGTTCGCACGTCGATAAAGGGCTTGTCGGTCTCTGCAATGGTCATGGTTATCCGCTTCTGAGCGCCGTCGTTTGATGATGATCCGGGAAACGCCGGCGCACACGCCCCGGATTTCCGCAACCTAGCGACAGCGCGGCCGCGACATTTTGTCGAAGCGCAAACAAATCTCGCTTTGGCCTCGACCAACCCCGTCCTTGACTTTTCGCAAAGAGGTGCCCGCCCGCGCGGCCTAGAAAAGCTCTATCCATCGCCACCCAGATGAGGACGAAATGTTAGCTTCCGCGCTCCTGAAATACGGTGAAATGCGCCTGCCGCGCTACACGAGTTACCCGACCGCACCGCGCTTTGCCGCTGATGTCGACGATCACACCTACTGCGACTGGCTGAAGGCGATCCCCGGGGGGCAGAACGTGTCGCTCTACCTGCACATTCCCTTCTGTCGTTCCATGTGCTGGTACTGCGGCTGCCACACGACGATCACCAAAAAGGACGATCCGATCCTCGATTATCTCGATGTGCTCCGAGATGAGATCCGCATGGTCGCCGATACCATTGGCCGGCCGCTTCCGGTGGCGGAGGTACATTTTGGCGGCGGCACGCCGACAATCATCGAACCGCGTGAATTCCTTGCGCTGATGACGTTGATGCGCGAGCGCTTCGCGCTGTCGCCATCGGCCAATGTCGCCGTCGAGATCGATCCGCGCCGGCTGACGCTCGCGATGGCCGAGGCACTCGGCGAAGGCGGCGTTAGGCGTGCCAGCCTCGGCGTGCAGAGTTTCGATCCCGTCGTGCAGAAGGCGATCAACCGCATCCAGAGCGAAAAGCAGACGGCCGAAGCCGTCGACCATCTGCGCGGCGCGGGCATCGGTGGGATCAATTTCGACCTGATCTACGGCCTGCCGCATCAGACGGTGCGCTCCTGTGTCGAGACGGTCGAAGCGGCCGTGACGATGCGGCCGGAACGGTTCGCGGTTTTCGGCTACGCCCATGTGCCGAGCTTCAAGAAGCACCAGCGCATGATCGACGAGAACGCGCTGCCCGACAGTGCTGCCCGCGCCGAACAGGCAATGGCGATCAGCGAAGCGCTGGTCAAAGCGGGCTACCGCCAGATCGGCCTCGATCATTTTGCCTTGCCTGACGACGATCTCGTCACCGCCCAGGAGGCTGGGCAACTCCGCCGCAACTTCCAGGGCTATACCACCGACACTTGCGAAACGCTGATCGGTTTCGGCGCCTCGGCAATCGGCCGCTCGCACGACGGTTATGTCCAGAACGAGGTGCCCCCCGGCGTCTATGCAAGCCGCATCGCATCCGGTCGGCTCGCAACCACCAAGGGCTACCGCCTGAGCGCCGAGGACCGTTTGCGCGCCGCGATCATCGAACGGCTGATGTGCGATTTCAGCGCGGATGTTTCCGCAATCGCTGCAGCCCATGGCCGGGACTGGCAATCGTTCATCGACGGCAATGGGAAACTGACCGAGCTGCAGCGGGATGGCGTGATCGACATTGCGGCTGGCGTCATCACCGTTCGGCCCGAGCATCGTTTCGTGATCCGCGCAGTGGCTGCGGCCTTCGATGCCTATATCGACGAGTCTCAGAGGGTACACAGCAAGGCGGCTTGAGGGCGCTGTCACTGGGAAGGTTTGGCTATTGCCTCGCCTTCGCGCCGCAATCACGCCGGCAAGCGCCGCACGTCTCTTCCGTTATGCTCGGGCTCGACCCGAGCATAACGCTATTTTGTGCCACGAAATAGGTTCGGATGCGCCCTGGGTCTTCGCCACAAGGGCGAGGATGGGCAACTACGCTGACTGAAAACGAGCCGTCTCAAGCTTATCGACGGCAGCCCTAGCTGGCAGCTCAGCGATACAGTTTGACAAAACTGCCCATCCAACACGCCATGCCCCGGCTTGACCCGCGCATCGAGACCCAGCCTCCCTCCCACGAAAACAGCTGCGGGCGGATCGGCAAATCCATCCCGAATGGGCGCGAAACGGGGCACGAGCGGCTGGCAAACGGCTTCCGTTGAATCCAAGAGGCCCGGCGGTTGCCGGGCCTCTTGCTTCTCGCTCGACTTGGGGGCCGCCCTACCCCACCAGATTGCGGTAGATCGCCGGCAGTGCCGCCGGCAGCCGCGAGATGTTGCCGACTACGGAATAGCCGTTCTGGCCGAACATGGCGGGTACATAGGACTTCGCTTCCCGGTCGACGGTGACGGCAAAGGTGTTTATGCCGCTGCGTCGTGCCTCCGTGACGGCGCGACGGCTGTCTTCAAGCGCAAAACGCCCCTCATAGTGGTCGATATCGTTGGGCTTGCCGTCGGTCAAAACAAGCAAGAGCTTTTTGCGGTTCGGCTGCCGACGAAGCTCGGCCGAGGCGTGGCGGATCGCGGCGCCGATGCGGGTGTAATAGCCTGGTTTCAGGGCGGCGATGCGCGCCTCGACCAGAGGTCCCATCGCCTCGTTGAAGGCCTTCACCGTTTCCACCCGCACCCAGTCTCGCCGCCTTGAGGTGAAGGTCAGGATCGAGTGGTTGTCGCCGCAGGCCGAGAGCCCGTGCGCAAGGATGAGCAGTGCTTCTTTCTCGACATCGAGCACCCGCCGATTGTCGGACCAGGAATCGGTCGACAGCGACACGTCGACGAGGATCGTCACCGCCAGGTCATGCACTTGCGGCCGGCTCATCAGATGGATGCGGTCGCTGCCCTGGCCACCGGCGGCGAGATCGGTGCGGGCGCGCACGACCGCGTCGAGATCGAGATCGGCGCCGTCAAGTTGCGCGCGCAGCATCTCGTGCCGCGGGCGCAACACTTCGAACTGGCGCCGCACCCGGCGGATCAAGCTCCGGCTTTCCTCGGTCAGTTCGCTCCGCTCCGCCTCAGCGGAAGCCGGCATGGCCAGCACGCGGCAATGGTCCTTGAGGTACTGCCCGGTCCGGTAGTTCCATTCGGGATAGGTCAGCTCGGCCGTCAGCGGTGTCGGATCGACGGCTTCGGGCGGCAGATCGAGATCGAAGCGGAAGCGCGCCGAGGGCCGTCCCTTCCGCTCGCCGAGCGTCATGTCGTCGAGTTCCTCGGCGGCCTTGCTGTCATGGTCGTCGCTGTCGTCGCCGGGGCGGTCGACGTTGACCATCTCGGCCATGGCCAGGATCTTCTCGAAGCGATTGAGGATGAACGGGCTGCGTTCGCCCTTGCGGTTCTCCGGGTTCTCGCGCACCGCCATGTGGCGTTCGACCTCGACACCCTCGCTCCGCGTGCCCGCGGTCGCGGCCACATCTTCGTCGCGCACGGTCGTGGTTTCGGTGCGCAACAGCGTGTCCGGCCAGAGCGGCATCGGCAGCATCGGCAGGTAGCCGGGCGGAGCGCGATGCGGGAAGATCACCGGCAGCGTCGTATCCATCTGGCCCGTGGCCTTGCGCAACAGGCGCAGGATGCGGTTCTCAAGATGCTGCTCGATCGACGGCAGAGCGCCCCGCTTCCGCTCGGCAAGGGTCGCCTCCGCCAGACGCCGATAGCGCCGCCTAAGGCCCGGGAACCGCTGGAAGACTTCCTCGACCGTTTCCAGCGCGCGCGATATCAGCGCCAGGTCACGACGGAGCGGATCGGTTTCGCTGACGGGGTCAACCGGCATCGTCGCCATATAGGCAACGAGCCAGTGGTAGAGATCCCGGTTCAGGTCTTTCGTCGGAAAGATGTCGATCTCGCCCGGCAGCATCAGGGACGCGTGGTCACGCGCCGGCTGGACGAGCTTCTCTTCGCCAAGTCCCATGCGCTGCCGCCACCGCAAGCGATGGGTCGACGTGCGCCCGCGGGCGGGCACGATCTGCACAGCCGCCTCGCCGCCGTGTCCGCGAAAGGAGACGCCGAGCACCGGCAGCATGTCGGCAAGCTTCACCGCCTCCTCAGGATAACGCCGCCAGGTTCGGGTGTTGCCGACGAAACGGTGCCAGGCCCGTCCGACGGTTTCTTCGAGCTCGAGGAAATCAAGCATGGTTCACCTCACGCGATCAGCGAACCGGCCACTTCGAGAAGTGCTGCGCGCACATCCGGTTCGTCGGTCAGAGGCTCGATCATCGCGGCCCGCACGGCATCTTTGACCGGCATGCCGGCATCGATCAGCGAGGCACAATAGACGAGCAGCCGGGTGGATACGCCTTCTTCAAGGTCATGGCCTTTCAGAGCGCGCAAGCGCTGCGCCAAGTTGACGAGCGGCGCCACCTGGTTCTCCAGCAGGCCACTCTCTTGAGAGACGACCGATATCTCAGCGTTGCGCGGCAGGAAATCGAACTCGATCGCCACGAAGCGCTGCCGGGTGCTCGGCTTCAGGCTCTTGAGCAGGTTCTGGTAGCCGGGATTGTAGGACACGATCAGCATGAAGCTCGACGGTGCTTCGAGCAGTTCGCCGGTGCGCTCCAGTGGCAGCATACGGCGGTCGTCGGTCAGCGGATGCAGCACGACGGCCACGTCCTTGCGGGCCTCGACGATTTCGTCGAGATAGCAGACGCCGCCGTTGCGCACGGCGCGGGTGAGCGGGCCGTCGACCCAGACGGTGTCGCCACCCTTGAGCAGATAGCGACCGGTAAGGTCGGCGGCGGCGAGATCGTCATGGCAGGAAACGGTCGAAAGCGGCAGGCCGAGCTTCGCTGCCATGTGGCTGACGAAGCGGGTCTTGCCGCAACCGGTCGGTCCTTTCAGAAGGAGCGGCAGCTGCCGCACCCAGGCGCTTTCGAACAGCGCGCATTCATTGCCGGAGGGGCTATAGGCGGGGATATCGAGCGGCGCGCGACTAACGGCAGTTTGGACAGGGCTCATGGCAAGTCTCCATGCTGGGAATTCTTGGGGAGATGCCGGCGCGGCGAGCCGCGCCGGCTGAAGGGTCATTCGGCGGGCTGGGCGACGCCGGCGAGCTTCGCGCTGCGCTCGCGGCCGGGCACCAGAACGGCCCAGATGAACATCAACGCTGAGATCAGGACGACGGCACCGGAACCGAGGCGGATCCAGTAGAACAGCGCCAATTGGTCCTGGACGTCCATGTAGCTTTCGCCGAGCACGCGCTGCAGATGCGCCTGGAGCACTCCGGCAAAGGTCAGCGCGAAGGTCATGACCGACATGGCGGTGCACATGATCCAGAAGCTCACCATCGACAGCCACTGGTTATAGGGCGCGCGGCCGCGAATTTCCGGGATGGCATAGGCCATGACCGCGAGGTTCAGCATCACGTAGGCGCCGAAGAAGGCGAGGTGTCCATGGGCCGCGGTCACCTGGGTGCCGTGGGTATAGTAGTTCACCGAAGACAACGTGTGCAGGAAGCCCCAGACGCCGGCGCCGAAGAAGGCCATGACCGAGCAGCCGATCGACCAGAGGAGGGCTGCGCGGTTCGGATGCTTGCGGCCGGCCTTCCAGGTCATCACGAAGGTGAAGACCACCATGGTGAAGAAGGGGGCCACTTCCAGCGTCGAGAACAGCGATCCGATCCACTGCCAGTAACCCGGCGCGCCGATCCAGTAGTAGTGGTGGCCCGTACCGAGGATGCCGGAGAAGAGCGCCAGGCCGACGATGACATAGAGCCACTTTTCGACGACCTCACGGTCGATGCCGTTGAGCTTGATCATCAGGAAGGCGAGCACCGATGCCATGATCAGTTCCCAGACGCCTTCGACCCAGAGATGGACGACGTACCACCAGTACATCTTGTCGAGCGCCAGGTTGATCGGATTGTAGAAGGCGAAGAGGAAGAAGATTGCGACACCCCAGAGCCCAAAGATCAGGATGTTGGTGACGGTCGTCTTGCGGCCTTTCAGCACCGTCAGCGTGATGTTGTAGAGGAACATCAGAGCGACGATGACGATGCCGACCTTGATCGCGAAGGGCTGTTCGAGGAATTCGCGTCCCTCATGGATGTGCATGAGGTAGCCGACGACGGCGATGGCCGCGGCGATCAGGAAGATCCAAAACTGCGCGATGGCGATCTTCGTGCTGTAGAGCTCAGTTTCCGCCTCTTCCGGCAGCAGATAGTAGGTCGCGCCCATGAAGCCCATGAGCAGCCAGACGATCAGCGCGTTGGTGTGGACCATACGTACGATGTTGAAGGGCAGCAGCTCGGAGAGCGTGTTGGGCAGGACGTAGATGGTGCCGGCAAGCACGCCGAACAGCACCTGGGCGAGAAACAGGCCAAGCGCTCCGTAGAAATAGAGCATCGCGACCTTTTGGGTTTGGTATTTCATGGTGTCACACTCCACTCGGTTCGCTTAACCTGCCTCGTTCGGCGGCCAGTTCTGGGTCTTGATGCGGCTCGTCCATTCGAGGAAGTCGGCGAGGTCGTTGAGTTCCTGTTCGGTGAGATTGAACTGCGGCATCTGCCGCCGTCCCTCGATGCCGGTCGGCTGGGCAGCCATCCAGGCTTTCAGCGTATCGCGGGCGCCATCCGGATCGGCCTCGCCGCCGAATCGCTTCCAGACATTGCCGAGCTCGGGCGCGAAATAGGCGCCCTCGCCGAGAAGCGTGTGGCAGTTGATACAGGAGTTCTTTTCCCAGACGTGTTTGCCGCGGGCGACTGCATCGGTCAGCGTCGTTTCGTCCGTCGAGGTCGTCCGCATGTAGTAGTGGCTGTGGGCGGTCAGCCCGACAAAGATTGCGAAGAAAAAGAAGGACCCGCCGTAAAAGACGTTACGGGCCCCGGTTTTGGTGAGGCGTTCTGCCATCACGTGGTCCTTTCGATTTCAGTTGGCCGCTGAGAGTGCGGCCGGCTGATCTGATCCCCTCCCCGTGCGGCGCAGCCGGCAACAATCGGGGCGAACCCATGTCTAGGGAAATCGGCGGCGGCTTCTTTGCGTTTCGGCAAACAAGTCCGCGGCTCGTCTCAGCTGAAGAGAGCAGTGCCCAGGAGCAGCTTCGCTGCGGCGGCAAGGACGAGCGCTGCGGGCCAGATCAGAAGGCCGAGACGAAGGGCTGACGGCGCCTGCCGGAGCCCCATGAAATCGAGCGCGACAAAACGGCTTTTGACGATGGCAAGCCCGAGCAGCACGGCGATGACGAGGGTGGCCGGCCCGGCGATCGCCATCAGCGCCATGCCCGAAATCACGGCTCCGGCAAGCAGCAGCCAGGTGTTGAACAATTGTCTGGGATTATGACTGGTCATGG
>JAESGS010000301.1_pt1 | contig 53060 bp, 40 predicted proteins | sample 9269761 | NCBI WGS metagenome assembly JAESGS01 (sample SAMN15741799, study PRJNA653493) | algae metagenome | isolation source: Cyanosarcina radialis HA8281-LM2 and co-occurring heterotrophs from damp... | place: USA: Makauwahi cave, Hawaii | collected 2011-01-06 | reverse complement strand
CCCGCCGGGGGTGGCTGGCACCGACGGCGGGTCGGCGCAAAGCCTTGACCCGCCCTACAAGTCACCCGACGAACACGCCGCCGGGCAGGATGGCCCCGAACGGGTCGAACTCCTGCAACAGCGGCGGCTCGACGCCGTTCGCCTGCGGGACGGTCGAGCCGCGGTACACCCGCACCCGGCTCGGCAGCCGGTCGCCGCTCCCCGTCACCAGGTCCGCCCGGTCGTCGCCGTCGATGTCCGTCACCGCCAGCCGCACCCCGCCCCGCGACACGGAGTCGTTGTTCACGAAGAAGTTCGCGACCGGCTGCGCGTACACCACGTCGAGCGGTTGCGTCAGCATCAGCCGCCCGTCCAGGGCGTACACCCGCGGGCCGCCGCCGGGGCCGCCGCCGAAGACCAGGTCGCCGAACCCGTCGCCGTTCAAGTCCCCGACCGTTACGAACACGCCGTTCCGCAACGTCGTCGCGTCCGGGCCGGGGAACGCGAAGAAGTCGGGGACCAGCTTCGGCGGGAAGGTAATCCCGGACAGCGGCGCGAACAGCGTCGCGCCGTCGAACACGGCCACCCGCGGGCCGCCCCGGAACCCGGCCCCGACGACGAGGTCGGCCCGGCCGTCCGCGTTGATGTCGCCGAGCGCTACCCGCGCCCCGCCGCGGAAGTTCGGGTCGTCGATCCCGAAGAAGTTCGTCCGTACCGTCACCTTGTTGTTCGGCGTCAGCGAGTAGACCGTCACCCGCGGCCCGCCGCCCACGTCGGGGCTGACGGCGAACTCGGCCCGGCCGTCGCCGTCCACGTCCCCGGCCGCGACGAACACGCCGCCGTTGAAGTTCCCCTCGAACGCGTCGAAGTCGATCGTCGCGCCGCCGCCGAGGCGGACCCGGACCCGCGACCCGCCGCCCGGCCCCGCGCCGAGGACCTGGTCCGGTACGCCGTCGCCGTTCAGGTCCGCGACCGCCGGCCGGACGCTCGCCGCGGCCGCCGGGCCGGGGACCGCGCCCTGGTTCGCGAACCCGGTCGCCACGGCGGTGTAGCTCAGGGCCTGGCCGTTGGTCGGCCCGCCGACGACGAGTTGCGACGACAGCCCCGTCGTGCCGATCAGCCGGGCGACGCCGATGTCCGTGTCGTTCGCGGTGGCGGTCGTCACCGTGCCGACGACGACGATCCGCCCGCCCGCGTCCTGGGCCACGCCGCCGGCGGCGTCCGCGTTCGCCCCGCCGCGGTCGAACGCGACGACGGCCCGGCCGTCCGTGCTGAAGCTCGGGTCGAGGCTGCCGTCGGCCGTCAGCCGGGCGACGCCGATGTCCGTGTCGCCCGCGGCCTCGGAATCGACCGTCCCGACGACGAGGATGTCGCCGGTACTCGCGTTGACCGCCACGCCGCTCGCGCGGTCCTGGTTGCTCCCGCCGAGGTCGAACCCGAGCGCGAGCTTGCCGTCCGCGTCGAACGACGTGTCGAGGGAGCCGTCCGCGTTCACCCGGACCACGCCGTAGTCGATGTCGCCGTCCGACCCGACCGTGACCGTCCCGACGACGACGATCCGCTCGCCGGTATCCAATGCGACCGCCTTCGCCGCGTCCGCGTTCGTGCCGCCCTGGTCGAACTCGACCGTCACCCGGCCGTCGGTGTCGAACGTCGTATCCAAGATGCCGCCGGCCGTCAGCCGGGTGATGCCGAAATCCGTGTCGCCGAAGTTGCTGATCTGCACACTTCCCACGACGACCACGCGGTCCTGCGAGTCGATGGCGACGCCGAACGCGAGGTCGGCATTCGCCCCGCCCTGGTCGAACGCGACCTCCTCCTTCCCGTCGCCGTCGAACGTCGCGTCCAGATCGCCGGCCATCGTCAGCCGGACGATGCCGAAGTCGAAGTCCCCGGCCGTCGGCTGCGCGACCGACCCAGCGAGGACGATCCGCCCTTGCGAGTCGAGGGCGACGGCGTTCGCCTTGTCCTCCAGCGTGCCGCCGAAGTCGAACGCGACGGTCTGCCGGCCGTCGGTGTCGAACGTCGCGTCGAGGTCGCCGGTGGAATTCAGGCGGATGACGGCGAAGTCGAAGTCGTTGCCGTCGCCGGCCTGGGCGTACCCGGCCACGACGATCTTCCCGTCGGCCTGGACCGCGACGCTCGTGGCGACATCGACGTTCCCGCCGCCGAGGTCGAACCCGATGGCCCGGATGCCGTTCGTTCCGAACGTCGCGTCGAGCGTGCCGTCCGGGTTCAGCCGGGCGACGGCGAAGTCCACGTCCGTCGGCCCGTTCTGCGCCGACCCGACGACGACGATCTTGCCGTCCGGCTGCACGGCGACGGCCGCGCCGAGGTCGGCCTTCGTGCCGCCGAGGTCGAACGCGATGTCGGTCAGGCCGGTCCCGTTGAAGGTGAGGTCGAGGCCGCCGACGGCGGCGGGGGTCGAGCGGTCTTCGAGGCGGACGAGCTGCGGACGTGCCATGAGTGCGGACTCCGGGGGAAGGTGGATGTCTAATGCGCGTCCCGTGCCAAGTTGCGCGGTAAACTGAGCGGCTGGGGAAGTTTACGGGAGGCCGCGCCAATGTCGCCGGACGAATTCGCGTTACTCCAGGCCGTCCGCGCGACCCCGGCCGACGACACGCCGCGGCTGGTGTACGCCGACTGGCTGGAGGAGCGCGGCGACGAGGCGAGCGTGGCGCGGGCGGAATACATCCGGCTGGAGTGTGCGGCCGACCGGTTGAAGAAGGGCACGCCGGAATGGCAAGAGTTGGATAAGAACGCCTCCGAACTGGCGGAAGTCTTCGCCGACCGATGGCGGAAGGAATTGGAGGAAGGGATTCAATCCCGGTATCCGACGATCCGGTTCGGCCGACCGCCGGACGGGGATGTGTTCGACATGCTGTACGACCGCGGGTTTATCACCACGTTGGCCATGAGTTGGGGCGGACTGAGGGCGTTTCCCGATCTCGCGCCCCTCGTCGGCCCAATCGAGTTCCTCAGCCTTCACCTCGCCGACGGGGAAGGTTTCTCCGACGATGTGTCCGAGAACTGGAACGTCCGCCGGCTGAAGGTTCTCGAACTCCGCAGTGAATCGTTCTCGTTCGGCGAGATGCTATTACGGTTTCACGTTCTGAACGTGCGAGCCCGTGGGGGTCTTTCGTCCGTGCCGATCTTGCGGCTGGTTACATCGCTCACACACCTTGAGGTTACGATGGCCGATGTCGTCGGGAGCATCATGGGTAGCGAGGTCAACCCGGTCGTGATTCACGCCATGCCGATGTCTCACTCGGTCGTCGTGGACCCGCTCAACCTCTGGCCGCTCGTCGGGCCGTGGGCGGAACGGTTTGCCACCTCACGGTGGCACTTCGCCGACCACGTGCTGTCGGCCGCGCAACAGCAACGCATCCCTTCGGCCCGCTACCCGCACCTCGTCCGGTACTACCAACTCGCCGGGCTGCCGCCGCCGTCGCCGACGGGCGAGCGGGTCCCGAAGGGCGTGCCGCCGAAACGGGGTATCCTGTCGCGGGCCGCTCGGTGGTTTCGCCGTCGCGGGTAGGAAAAGAAGTGGGGCGTGAGATTCGGCCGGAGACTCGCATACCCGGCTAGTCTCACGCCCTATTGGTGTGATGGGAGGGATTGAATTTCTTCAATCCTCGCCAAGCGGGACTCGCATACCGCTTGACGCCGGTGTTAATGGCATACCCGATGCCAAAGTGTCCAATCGGCCCGTGAAAAGGCTGTGTAGTTCAGCATAAGATGATTCTGGTGAACGATTTAAGAATTTAGTTTCAACTAACCGACGAGTGCGAGAGTGTGGCAAGATTTCGCTGTGGCCTGAAGTGTTGGATCAATCTGAGACAGGTTGTTGTGTAATTCTGCGGGGCAATCTCGACCGCAATGGTCGTGGTTTGTGTCTTTCCATTTACTTCACCTGCGGCAACGCCACGCGGCCCGGCTTCGCCGGTTCCGCGACGCACTTCCCGCCACAGCCGGAGCCGCACGCCTTCTTGCCGCGGACAGTTTGCCACGCCGACCGCGCGAGGTACGCCGCCGCCGCCGCCACGAGAATGCCCACAACTAGCAACTGCGTGTCCATCACGCCACCCCGTCCACGACGAGCTTGCCGCCCTGGAAGACGACGAGCGCCGCGACGTAGGCCAGCGCCGTCATGTACGCGAACGTGAACGCCGGCCACGCCCAGCTCTTCGTCTCGCGGCGGATCACGGCCAGCGTCGAGGCGCACTGGCAGCACAGCGCGAAGAACACCATCACCGACAGCGCCACCGGGACGACGTACTTCCCCCGTGCGGGGTCTTCGGCCCACTGCGCTTCGAGCGTGTCGCCGAGTTTCTTCCGCTGCTCCTCGTCGTTGGGGTCCACGTCCCCCTCGTCGTAAAGGATGCCGAGCGTGCCGACGATCACCTCGCGGGCCGGGAAGCTCGCCAGCACGGACACGCCGATCTGCCAGTTCCAACCGAGCGGCCGGAACGCCGGCTCCAGGGTTTGTCCGAACCGGCCGAGCAGCGAGTTCTTCTTCCACTCGCCGCGGACGGCGTTCGCCTGCTTCTCCAACGCTTCCTTCTGGTCGTCGCCTTCCGCCTTCTCGACTTGCTCGGAAATCTCGGCGATGCGGTCCTCGTACCGCTGCCCGCTCGCGTCCGTGTGCGGGAAGTAGAGCAGCGCCCAAACCACGATCATCGACGCGAGGATGATCGTCCCGGCCCGGCGGACGAACGCCCAGCCCGCTTCGATCACCCGCCGCAGGATGGCCCGCAGCGCCGGCCGTTTGTACTGCGGCAGCTCCATCACGAACACCGGCGTCTCGCCCTTCAGCAGCGTCCGCTTCAGCACGAGCGCCACGAGCGGGGCGACGACGAACCCGATCATGTACATGGCGAACATGGTCAGCCCCGGCAGCCAGAACGGGCGGCCCTTCGTGAGGAACGCCCCGATGAGGAGGCTGTACACCGGCAGTCGGGCGGCGCAGCTCATGAGCGGCGCGACGACGATGGTGGCGAACCGGTCGCGGCGGTTCTCGATCACCCGCGTCGCCATGACGCCGGGGATGGCGCACGCCACGGACGACAACAGCGGGATGAACGACTTCCCGCTCAGCCCGCACCGGCTCATCACCTTGTCCATCAGGAACGCGGCACGGGCCATGTACCCGCAGTCCTCGAGGACGGCGATGAACGCGAACAAGAACAGGATTTGAGGGAGGAAGACGAGGACGCCACCGACGCCGCCGATGATGCCGTCCACGACCAGCGACCGGAGCGGTCCCGGCGACAGCCCGGTTTCCACCAGGCCGCTGAGCCACTTCATCGCGTTCTCGATCCACTCCTTCGGCTTCTCGGCCCCGACGAACATGAACTGGAAAACCAGGAACATGATCGCCAAGAAGATCAGCGTGCCCCACAGCTTGTGCGTCAGCACCTTGTCGAGCTTGTCCGTCGTCGTCACCGGCCGCACGCTCGGCTTCGTCACCGCCGGGGCGACGGCCTGCCGAATCCACCCGTACCGGGCCTTCGCCTCGGCCGCGGGAATAGGGTGGCCCGCGTCTTGAAGGCGCTGCCGGGCCGCGGCGAGCGTGTCCGTCAGCGACGGGCCGTGCTTCTCCGTCAGCCACTTCTCGGCGTGCCCGCCGACGTCCAGCAGCAGCCGCCGCGCGAGGAACGGCGGCAGGTCGCCGTTGAACGTGCCGTGCAGCGCACCCGCCTCGGTGTCGATCACCGCGGGCAGCGCCGGCGGCGTCGGCGGCGACCCGGTGGCCGCTTCCAACAGCTTCTTCTTCAGTTCCTCCAGCCCGACGCCCTTGTTCGCCTGGATCGCGACGACGGGCAGCCCGGTGGACTGAGACAGCTTCTCAACATCGACGGCGACGCCCTGCGCCTTCGCCACGTCGATCATGTTCACCGCCAGCACGACCGGCGTGCCGAGGTCCATCAGCTGCGTCGTCAGATAAAGGTGGCGTTCGAGGTTCGACGCATCGACGATGGCGAGGATCACGTCCGGCCGCGGCTCCTCCGGCCGCCGGCCGAGGAGCAGATCGACCGCCACCATCTCGTCCGGGCTGCGGGCCGCCAGGCTGTACGTGCCGGGCAGGTCGATCACCTGCACGTCGCGGCCGTCGATGGCCAGGTTCCCCTTCTTCAGCTCCACGGTCACGCCGGGGTAGTTCCCGACGTGCTGGCGGAGGCCGGAAAGAGCATTAAAAAGGGTCGATTTCCCCGCGTTCGGGTTACCGACGAGTGCGACGGTGAGCGGCTTGGCGGTCATGGGTGGAAACGAGTTGTCACCGCAGAGGGCGCAGAGAACGCGGAGTTGAAATCCGTTTTCAAACTCCGATTTCTGTCTCTTCTCCGCGCACTCTGCGCCCTCCGCGGTGAATCGGATTTGTTACTTCGGTCGAACGTGGACGCCGGCGGCTTCGGCCTTCCGCAGGCTGAGGCGGGTGTTGCCGAACCGAATCTCGATCGGGTCGCCGAGCGGGGCGGTCGTCAGGAACTCGACCGTTTCCCCCTCGAACAGCCCGAACTCGCAGAGCCGCTGCACGACGGCCGGCGGGCCGGTGACGGACAGCACCTCGGCCGTCTGGCCGGGCGTCAGGTCGTTGAGCGTGGGCATCAGCCGTCGGCCCCGCAGACCGGCCGGACGAGGATTTGCGCACTCTCCGTGCCCCGGAGGCAGAGGCGGCCGTTCGCGACTTGCAGCAGGCACGGCGTGCCCGGCTGGAGGACGCAGAGCCGTGCGCCTTCGCGGAGGCCCAACTCGGCGAGCCGGCCGACCCACGCGGGATCGCCGGCGAGTTCGGCGACTTCGCCGTGTTCGCCGGCCCGGAGCATGTCTAAGGGCATCAACATGAACCACCGCCGCGGGGCTTGTTGAGATTGCGTCTCAGTCATTATCGGCGACCGGCCGGCCGTGTCAAGAAGAAGTGTTGAAATTGAACTTCTTCCGGAATTCTTGGCCGGGGCGGGCCGGGACCCGGATTCTGAGAGTGAGCCGACAAAATCTTGTCCCACACGTGGAACCCGGTTGAGGTCGCAAACGGGGTCATAACGCCGTCGCCGCCGCTCCGGGTTCCACCGAAAAACAAGCGGGCCGTCCGCCGGAGTAGGCGAACGCCCGAACCGATAGATCGGAGCCGTCCCATGGTCACGACCGCGCGTTCCTTGTCTACGGCCGATTCCACGGATCGCGGGGCGTGGCTGTTCCACACGGGGACGGATCGGGTGACGGCCGGGTCGCGGCAGCCGGCGGTTCGCCGCGAGCGGCCGGCCGCGGGCGTCGTGATCCGCCGTTGCCCGACCTCCCCGGACATTCTGCGGCACGCGGTCGTCGTGATGAACGCCCTGTACGGCGACGGCGTCTTCCCAAGCCGCGAGAACGGCGAGCACGGCGAGTTCCAAATCTTGATCGACGGCGTCGTCGTCGCGGAGTCCGCGGGCGAACAGTTGCCCTCGGTCGAGGACGTGCGGGCGGCCCTAGATAGCCGCCGGCTTGCCGGCGGGGTTCTGGAGTCGCAAAATCCCGCCGGCAAGCCGGCGGCTATCTAGGGATCAACCCGGCCAGGGCTGCATTCCGTCGCGGGCCGCTGTATCCTGAGTTCATGCACCACGCCGTCCGTTGCCCGTACTGCGACGAGCTGTCCCGCGTCCCGGACGCCGCCGTCGGCCAGTACGTCGCCTGCCCGAACTGTCGGCGGCCGTTCTCCGCCGTACCCGAACCGGTCGCCGAGGAGGTCCCACGCCGCGACGTGCCGACCGTCTACCCGCCGAAGAAACGCCCCGTCCTCGCAGACGACGACTTCGACACCGAGGCCGACGCCGGCGGCAAGAGCGTCCTGTTCGGCCTCGCGCTGTTGCCGTTCGTCATCCCGTTGCTGTGGATTCTCGGTCCGACGCTGACCGGCAAGGAGGCGATCTTCACGTTCGCCCTGCCGATGGCCATCGCCGTGTCGTCCGCCGCCCTGTGCCTGGGCGTGGTGCTGGCCGCCGACTGGTCGTTCGCCACGAAGGTGAAGAGCATCCTGGCGATCGTGTTCGTCATGCACTTCCTGGCCGCGTTGCTCTACTTCATGAAGGCCGAGTGGGTCGAGGCGCTCCGCAAGCGGGTCGGCCGGAACGCCGACCAGGTGTGGCAGCCGTTCGCGCCGCCGGACGGGAAGTACAAGGCGGCCGTGCCGACGGCGATGCAGAAGGACGAGGGCGAGTTGATCGCCGGGTGCAAATTGGAGGCGTTCCGGTCGGCCGACCGGGCGGACCTGGCGACGTACTTCCTCGCCCACGGCCGGCAGCCGGCGGACGTGACGAACGAGCCGGACGACGAGAAGTTCTTCGCGGCGGTGAAGGCGAAGGCGATGGAAGCGGCGAACGGCACGGCCGCGGCCGAGCCGGAGAAGAAGCGGCTGTCCGGGCATCCGGGCCGCGAGTTCGTGTTCGTGCTACCGGACCGGAACACGAAGCGGATCGTGCGGGTGTTCCGGATCGGCGGGGCGCAGGGGCTTGTCTTCGTGGCGGCCGTCGAGGGCGTGTTCCTGACGCCGGACACGGCCGACGTGAAAGAGTTCTTCAACCGGTTGGCGTGGGCGGGGAAGTAGTTCTTGTAGGGCGGGTCAAGGCTTTGCGCCGACCCGCCGGGGGACCGCAACCACACGGGAGAACCGTCGAACCGGCTTGGACCGTGACGGCGGGTCGGCGCAAAGCCTTGACCCGCCCTACGTGTTTACGAATCGTCTTCGCCGAAGTGCTCGAACAGGAACACCTCGCCGTCCGTCAGCGCCTGCTCGAAGTACGGCCGGAACTCGTCGCCTTCCTCGTAGTCCTCGACGCCGCACGGCCGCTGCTCGGCCAGTTCCGTCGCCCGGTACTCCTCGCCGGCCTCGATGTTCCCGACCGCGATGAACACCGCGTTCGCCTCCGTCTGGTCCGCGATCCAGCCGTGGACGGTCACCGTCGGCCCGCCGGCGACCGGCTCGGCGTCGAACCGCACGTACTGCATTGGCCACCGCCGCCACCGGGCCGCGTCCTCGCCGGTCGGGTCGCTCAACTGGCTGCCGGCCAGCACGACCTCGCGTGCGAGTTGTAGCGCCTCATCCTCGGTCAGTAGCGCGCCGCCCGCCGGGGCGGTCAGCCGCACCTTCTGGTCCTCGACGGCGATGACGACCTCGCCGTCCGCGAGCGGCAACCGAATCGGTTCGGCCATGATCTGTTCCCCTGGGGCGGTGGGGGCATTATCGGCGTAAGATAGGGTTCTCGCAAAAAAACTTCAGGGTGAACCCGATGCCGATGCCGGTCCGGTCGCTGCCGGTACTCCAGAACTGGGACTGCCACGGCTGCTCCGACTGCTGCCGAACGTATGCCGTTCCGGTGTCGTTGGAAGAGAAGGAACGCATCGAGAAGCAAGGTTGGGACGCGGACCCGGACCTGACGGGCGTGGCGATGTTCACGACGGTCCGCGGGAACACGTCGCTGGCGCACCGGCCGGGCGGCGGGTGCGTGTTCCTCGGCCCGGACAGCCGGTGTCGGATTCACGCGAAGTTCGGGTCGGCGGCGAAGCCGCTGGCGTGCCGGGCGTACCCGTTCGTGCTGATCCCGACCGGCGACCACTGGCGCGTAGGGTTGCGGTTCACCTGCCCGTCGGTCGCGGAAAATAAGGGCCGGCCGATGGGCGTCCACGCGAAGGACGCCGCTGTTTATGCGGCGGAGTTGGAGCCGCGGAGCGGCGCGGCCGAGCTGCCGCCGCCGCCGCTGCAGCCGGGGCAGGCCGTCGCGTGGTCGGACGTGCAGCGGTTCGTGGCCGCGTTCATCGGGATCGTTTCGGACGAAAGGCGTCCGATGGAGACGAAGTTGCGGCACGCCCTCGTGCTGTCGAAGCAACTGCGGAAGCTCGTCTTCGACAAGGTGACCGGCCCGAAGCTGACGGAACTGCTCGACGTGCTAACGCAGGCGACCGCCGAGGAGGTCGTGCCCATCGACGCTGTGCCGCGGCCGGGGTGGGTCGGGCGGACGGTGTTCCGGCAACTCGCGGCGATCCACACCCGCGTGGACCTCGGCCCGAACCGCGGCACGATGACCGAGGGCGGCTGGGCCCGCCGGATGCTCGCCGGGTACAAGTTCGCGTGGGGGTCCGGCCGCGTCCCGCCGGTGAACGGCCTCTTGCCGCCGGGCGTGACGTTCGAGGCCGGCGAGCGTCCCGCCGGCCCGCTGCCGCCGGAGTCGGAGCAACTGCTGACGCGGTACTTCCGCACGAAGCTGGAGTCGTTCCAGTTCGCCGGGGCGATCAACTTCCACCTGCCGTTCTGGGCCGGCCTCGACTCGCTGGTGTTGATCTTCCCGATGACGTTGTGGCTGTCGCGGCTGCTGACGACGGCCGACCGGCCGCGGCCGGTCGCAATCCGCGAGGCGCTGCGGGTGGTGGACGACAGTTACGGGTTCAACGCGCTGCTGAAGGGGAAGCTAGCGAGCGGCCTACGGTCGCTGGCGATCAAGGACGAACTGCCGCGGCTGGTCCCGTGGTACGGGCGGTAGATTTGTAGGGCGGGTCAAGGCTTTGCGCCGACCCGCCGGGACCGCAATCACCCCGAGCGACGCCGAGCGGGTTGGGCGAAACGGCGGGTCGGCGCAAAGCCTTGACCCGCCCTACAAGAACCGCGTCCGCCCGTCGGAAAACCCGTAATTATACGCCACGCGTCAATGTCTCCCCGCCACGCCCCCACCCCGTGGCGGTGGCGGCGGTGGCGGCGGCGCTGTCATCCTGGCAGCCGACGTGCGAAAACAAGGCGAATCGGCCCACCGAACTTTTCCCACATTTTTCCGAGGTTCCCTCACATGCTCCGTCTTCTCCCCCTCGCCGGAGTCTGGCTCATGGCCGTGACCGCGTCCGCCGCCGACTACCCGCCGGCCGCCAACCTCCCCGCGCGGCAGGGCTTCCCCGACCCGCTCACGGCGTTCGACGGCAAGAAGATCACGACGAAGGACGAATGGGAGAAGACCCGCAAGCCGGAGCTGAAGGAGCTGTTCCAGCGGTACATGTACGGCCGCCTGCCGCCGACGCCGAAGGTCATCGGCTTGTTGAAGCACGAGGACAAGACCGCGTTCGGCGGGAAGGTCACGCTCCGCGAGGTCGAGTTGCAGTTCGACCTGTTCGAGAAGAAGAACCCGCTGCCGATCTACCTGCTGATCGCGATTCCGAACGAGCGGACGGGACCGGTCCCCGTGTTCGTCGGGGCGAACTTCGGTGGCAACCACCTGTACTGCCCGGACCCGAACATCCGCGTGCCGGACTCGTGGATGTACCCGAAGTACCCCGGCGTGAAGAACAACAAGGCGACGGCCGAGGGCCGCGGCAAGGAACCCGGCGTGTGGCCGCTCGAGTACGCCGCGTCCCGCGGCTACGCCGTCGCCACGTTCTACAACGGCGACGTGCAGCCCGACCGGCCGGAGGTGGCGGAAGGCTTCCGCGCGCTGATGGCGACGACGGACGGGAAGGCGGCGGACGACCTGACGGCGACGATCATGAGCTGGGCGTGGGGCGTCCACCGGTGTGTGGACTACCTGACGACACTGCCGGAACTGGACGCGAAGCGGGTCGCCGTCGTCGGACACTCGCGGCTCGGCAAGACGGCCCTGCTGGCCGGGGCGTTCGACGACCGCATCGCGCTGGTCGTGCCGAACCAGGCCGGGTGCGGCGGGACCGGGCCGAGCCGCCACTCGGACCCGAAGGCGGAGGGCGTGAAGCGGATCAACACGAGCTTCCCGCACTGGTTCAGCGCGAGCTTCAAGGCGTTCAACGACGCGACGGAGAAGATTCCGTTCGACCAGCACTGCCTGGCGGCGTTGTGCGCCCCGCGGCCGGTGCTGTACACGAACGCGGCCGAGGACCTGTGGGCGAACCCGAGCGGCCAGTTCGAGATGCTGAAGTTGGCGTCGCCGGTGTACGAGCTGTACGGCGTGAAGGGCGTGGAAGCGGCCGCGATGCCGCCGGAGGGGAAGCTGCTCGACAGCCGCCTGGGTTACTGGGTCCGCGCCGGCAAGCACGCGATGACGACTGAGGACTGGAAGGTGTACCTCGACTTCGCGGACAAATGGCTGAAGTGAAACGATTCGTGAAACGTCATCCCTTGTGAAAGCCCCGGCACGGCCGTGCCGGGGCTTTCGCCCCAACCACCATGCGCACCCTGTTCCCGCTCGCCGTCGTCGCGCTGATCCTCTTCGCCCTGCCCGGCGTCGCGGTGTTCGCCGCCGACCTCGTGGGCTACGAGGCCGCCGTCAACGAGTGGCTCGAAACCCGCCTCGGCGTCAGCCACCGGATCGCCGTCGCGCTGCCGGCCGCCGTCGTCCTGTTCTGCGTCCCGCCGCTCATCGTGCTGCTCTACTTCCTGCGGCTCCGCCGCAAGCCGGTGGCCGTGTCGTCCACGTACCTGTGGAAGAAGAGCATCGAGGACCTGCACGTCAACCGCCTCATGCAATGGCTCCGCCGTAACCTGCTGTTGCTTTTGCAACTGCTCGCCGTGTTCCTGTGCATCTACGCCGTCCTCGGCCCGCGGCTGCACGGCTCGATCTTCGGCGGCCGGCACTACATCCTCGTCATCGACAACTCGGCCAGCATGTCCGCGACCGACGTGGCCCCGACCCGGCTGGCGTGGGCGAAGCAGCAGGCCCTCCGCGAGATCGACGCGGCGACCGACGAGGACACCGGCATGGTCATCGTCTTCAACTCGACGGCCGAAATCCTTCAGTCGTACACGAACAACCGAGGGGAACTCCGCGCCGCCGTCGAGCGGATCGAGCCGACGGAGAAGCCGACGCGGATCGAGGAAGCCCTCGGCCTCGCGGCAAGCCTGGCGAACCCGATCAAGTCCACGGAGAACGAGAACGCCACGCCCGGCGGCGTCGAACCCGGCAAGGAGCGGCAGTACGTGCCCACGGAGGGCATCCCCGCGGACGTTCACCTCTTCTCCGACGGCCGGTTCCCGTCCCCCGGCGAGTTCGCGCTGACGAACCTGAACCTGACGTACCACGTTCCACCCGCCGACGGCGCGAACAACCTCGCGATCTCGCGGCTGACGCTGGATCGGGGCTGGCTGAAGCCCGTGCCGGACGACGACGAGAACGACCCGGCCGACCCGTCGCCGAAGGTCGCCGACCGCGACGCGGACGACCCGAACAAGGCGACCGTCACGGCGTTCGTCCGCAACTACCGGGACAAGCCGGTCGAGAAGCTGGTCGTCCGCCTTGAAGTCCTCGACGCGGACGGCAACCTCCAGCGGAGTTACGCGAGAACTCTCCGCCCGGCGGCGAAGCGGGACCAGAACGCGGCCGGCAAGGCGGTGCAGTTCTTTCTGCCGGAACTCGCGGAGGGGGCCGACGTGACGCTGCACGCCCGGCTCGAAGGGGCGAACGACGCGCTGCCGCTGGACGACGACGCGTGGCTCGTCCTCGGCGTCGTCCGCCGGGCGAAGGTGTTGGTGCTGACGCCGGACGACAACAAGCTGCTCCGCGCGTTCTTCGACAGCCCGGCCCACAAGGCGCTGGCCGACGTGACGTGGGACGCGCCGGCCGCGCTGACGGACGCCGCCCGCTACCAGACGCCGGCCCGCGAGGGGAAGTTCGACCTGATCGTGTTCGACCGGTGCGGCCCGCTGACGGACGACCAGATGCCGAACGCGAACACCTGGTTCGTCGGCCACCCGCCGCCGCCGTTCAAGCCCGCGAAGGCCGTGGACGACCCGCTCAGCGTCATCCCGGCGAAGGGGCCGAGCGTGCAAGGGGCGCTCGACCGCCACCCGATCATGCGGAACCTCCGCGGGCTGTACGACATCGCCATCGACGATGCGTTCCAACTGCCGTCGCTGCCGAACGGCACGCAGAAGCTGCTCGAAGCGGCGAACGGCCAGGTGCTGATCGCGGGCATCCCGCGGGGGCCGTTCACGGACCTCGTGATGTGCTTCCCGCTCATGAACTCGCCGACCGACTGGAACACGCTCTGGCCGTTGCAGCCGAGTTTCGTGCTGTTCGTTCGGAACGTGGTGACGACCCTCGGGAACGTCCGTGACGCGGCGTCGGAAGACCCCATCGCGCCGGGGAAGGAAGTGCCGATCGCGACCGGCGTGGTGAAGCGTGTGACGGTGACGGCCCCGGACGGCCGGACGCGGGCGTTCGACCGCGAGGTCGCGCGTCCGGAGTTCACGTTCACGAACACGGACAAGGTCGGCCCGTACACGGCCGCGTGGACGGAGGCCGGCACGAACAGGGCGGCGACGCGGCGGTTCGCGGTGAACCTGATCCCGACGGCCGACCACGACGAGAGCGACATCGCGGCGACGACGGAAATCCGCATCGGCGCGGAGACGATCGCTGCGAACGAGGCCCGCAAGCAGCCGCGGGAGTTGTGGAAGGCGGCCGTCCTCGCCGGGCTGCTGGTGCTGGTGCTCGAGTGGTGGGTGTACAACCGCCGCGTGCAGATTTAGCACGACCGGCACGATCCCCAAATTCGCCAAAGTCTTCCCATCTTTTCCGCCGATACCTTCGATGTGGGTCCGTACCGTCGAGGGGTGGGAATGCCGCGGGGGTGGCCGGTCGCGTTGATCGCGTGCGTCGTCGGGTGTCACGGCCCGTCGGTCGTCGTCACGTCCCCGCCGCCGTCGGCGGCGCCGCCCGCCGTTTCGACCGACCTGCCGGCCGTCACGCCGGCGAAGATCGAGCCGCCGCTCGACAGCCTGCCGACCATCGACCCGAAGAACGCCGACGCTACGAAACTCTTCTCCGCGAACGCCGCCAGCTTCCGCGGGCTGAGCGAGCAAGCCTGCGCCGCACTCGCGGCCCAGCAATCGTCCGTCGGCAACCTTCTCGACAAGGAGAACGCGAAGCCGAGCGTGCGCATCGTCACGAAGCGGCAGCCCTGTCCCGAAGAAGCCAGCGACCAACTGCTCCGCGACGTTCGCGAGCTGGCGGCGGCCGAGGCCCGCAACCGCGACGCGGCCGAGGCCGTCGAGCGGTTCTACCAACTCGCCGACGCCGAGGCCCGCACCGAGTTACTCGCCGCCGGATTGAAGTCGTTCGACGAGTTGCGCGACCTCGCGCCGCGGGCGCGGGCGGCCGGGCTGCCGGTCCCGGACGAGGACGAACTCCTGCGACAGCGGTCGAAGCTGCTCGGCGACGTGGAGGCCGCCGAGGCGGGCATCCGGCTTTTGAACGTGGAACTCCAGGCCCGACTCGGCCTGTCGGTGAAGGGGGACGAACGCCTCTGGCCCACGGGGTCGTTCGAGATTTCGGCCGACCCGCCGGACGTGGAAGCGGCCGTGCAGACGGCCCTCGAACAGCGGCCGGACCTGCGGCTGCTCCGCCGCCTCTACCACGGGCTGACGGCCGACACGCTGCCCGCCGCACGGGAGCAACTCCGGAACGTGAACGGCCTCGCCGGGGCCGCCGCGCCGCCGTTCGCCCGGCGGCAGGCCCGGCGGGTGACGGAGCAACTCAATGCGGCCGCCGAGGGCGAGGTGAACGTCCGCAAGGAGCAACTCTTCGCGCTGACGGCCGAGCGGGAGAAGCTGGCCGCCGCCGAGGTGCGGGTCGCGGCCGTGCAGATGGCGAGCGCCGCCCGGCGGGTGGCTCTCGCGAAGAGCCGCGCCGAGAGCTGGCAGGCGAAGATCGAGAAGGTGAGGAAGGACGACAAGCCGCTCGACCGGTTGCCGCTGGAGGCGGAGTGGTACAAAGCCCGCGCGGAGGTGGTGCAGGAGGTGATGGCGTGGCACCGGTGGCACGCCAAGTTCCGGGCCGCGCAGGGAAGGTTGGTTTCGAGCGCGGTTGAAGGGCGGTGAGTCTTGTAAGGCGGGTCAAGGCTCTGCGCCGACCCGCCGCACTCCCAGCCCGCTCGTCGGTTCCCCCTGTGGTTGCGGTCCCCCGGCGGGTCGGCGCAAAGCCTTGACCCGCCCTACAAGACCCGGCCCTTCGTGCTACACTTCAGGCATCAACTCTCTCCCGGAGACTCGCGATGCTCTCCCGATTCCTGGCGGTGACGCTCTGCGCTTTGATGGCCGTCTCGATCAACGCGGCCGAGGACAAGAAGAAGGCCGAGGAGAAACCGGAAACGGACAAGATGTTCACGAAGCTCGACGCCGACACCGACGGCAAGGTGACGGCCGAGGAGTTCGCGTTCCTGCCGAACGTCATGAAGGACGCGAAGCGGGCGAAGAACACCGAACTGACGGCGGCGTTCGCCAAGCTCGACAAGAACAAGGACAAGAAGCTGACCGCCGAGGAGTTCAAGAAGGTCGGCGAACTGTTCGTCGCGAAGACGGACCCGAAGAAAAAGAAGTAGGCGCGGGTTCAAGGCCGGGGTGACCTGGGACCGCGGGCGTCCCGCCCGCCACGGCCCCAGCCACGAAAGATCGATCCCCGAAACCCCGCGGGTTGGCGGGCGGGACGCCCGCGGTCCCAGCACGGACGCGCCCAAGATTTCGTCCGGGGCCGCGTCGTTTACTTCTCCGTCACCAGCTTCTCGTCCAGCTTGCTGTGGAAGAACGCGGACGCCGGGATGAGTTCCTCGGACTTGCTGCCGGGGCGGAGCCACTTCAGCTTCAGCCCGTGCTGCTGGCCGCGGATGAAGCCGGCGAACTCCACCACGATCGGGACCGGCCGCTCGCCGAAGACGTGGTACGCCTCCTTCGGCGTGGACACGCCCTTGCTGATCGCCTCGATCAGCTTCTTCTCGTCGGGCTTCGCGCCGACGACGACCCGCACGTCGTCGCGGGTCTCGGCCACGATCTTGTACCGGCCGGCCGTCGGCGGCACGATCACCCCGCTCCACTTCGCCCCCATCGTCGGGCTGCCGAGGTTCTGGAACTCCGGCACGTCCGCCGTGAAGTCGATCGTGTACTCCAGGACGCCCTTGAACTTCCGCCCGCCCCGCGGGACGTACAACTCGGTAACGAGGCCAGGCAGGTAGTCCACGCCCAGCGCCGTGAACTTCAGCCGGGCCTCCGCCGCCGCCTTCTCCGGGCCGCCGGCGCGGTTCAGCACGAGCGCCTTCGCGTACCAGAACTTCGCCCGCGCCGTGGCCGGCGGCCGGTCCGCTTCCGGCAACTTCGCCGCGTACTCCCGCCACAGGTCGCCGCGCTTCATGTCGCTCAACTCCGCATCCGTGTCGGCCTTCAGCTCCACCTCGGCGAGTCGCTTCAGGTCCGCGTCGGACCCCTGGGCGAGCATCTTGAACGCCTCGTCCCACCGGCCCTGCCAGAACCCGCGGAACTTGCCGACCGCCGCGTTCGCGTCCTTGTCGTCGGGGGCGGTCTTGAGTTTCTCGGCGGCGGTCTTCACCGCCTCGAACCGGTCGCGGAGTTTCTTCAGGTGCGCGAGCCGCTGCTCCAGTTCCCGCTGGTGGGCGCTCGCGCCGGCCCGGCTGTAGCAGGACACCGCCACGGCCGCGAGCTTCGCCGCCTTCTCGTACTCGTCCTTCTCGACGAGTTCCTCGACGAGTTCCTGGATCGCCTCGGCCGCGGCCCGCAGCGGCCCGGCCTGGCCGGCCGTCCCGGCGACCTTCTCGAGTGCCGCGAGCTTGATCGCGAACCCGTCCACCTCGAACACCTCGTTCGTCGCGTCGGCCGCCTTCAGGATCAGCGCCGGGTCGATCGTCTCGACGCCGACGGCCGTGGCCTCCTTCAGCATGAAGTATTGCTCGGCCGGTTCCTTCGCCTTCTCCTTCGCGTCGGTCAGGAGCTTCTCGCCGAGCCGCTTCCGGTCGTCCGGCGTCTTCTTCGCGAAGTCGGCGGCGTAAGTTTCTTTGACCGCCTTCTCGGCGACGGTTAGCTCGGCCGCGGTCGGGACGGCCAACCGCTTCGGGGTGGCCGGGGTGGCCGGCGGCGGTTCGACCGCGACCATGCCGGGGCCGCCGGCGGTGCGGTAGATCGTGACGCCGATTCCGGACCCGAAGACGACCACCTCGCCGCCCGGCCCCGGCACGGGCGTCATCGTGCCGCCGAGCGTCCGCGGCGTGACGCTGAACACCGGCCGGCCGGCGGCCGCGTCGTAGAGCGTCAGCCGCGCGTCCTCGGACACGACGACCCGCCGACCGTCGCCGACGAACCGGGCCTGCACGGCCGTGCCGGTCGCGGCCGTGGTGATCGTGGCCGGGTTCCGGCGGTCGGCGAACGCCATGACGTAAAACTTCGTGCCGACGCCGTCCTCGCCGCGGGTGCGGAACACGACGGCCGCCGCGTCCGGCGACACGTCCTCGATTTCCAGTTCCGGCTGGTCCTTCAGGAACGTCGGGACGACCCACGAGAAGTTCGGTCGTTTCGCGAGTTCGTAGACGTGGACCCGCTTGCCGCAATTCGCGATAACCTTCGACCCGTCCGCGTTCGGGAACGCCGCAATCGCGACCGGGTCCGGGTGGTACGTGTAGAGCAGCTTGCCGTTCTTGAGCGTGTACACCGCGACATGGCCGTTCGCCTTCACGACCGTGGCGAGCGTGCCGCTGGCCGAGACGTTGACGTGCTTCGGCGAGTCGTCCGCGATCGTCACCACTTCCGCGCCGGTCGGCTTCCCGGTCGCCGGATCGACGACGTGCAGCTCGGCCTTGTTGTTCCCCTTGCGGACTTCGAGGACGACCTCGCCGGTAAACGTCGCCCACACGCCGCGGATGCGGCCGTCGGTCGTGTACTTGCTCGTGACCTTCTTGTTCGCCACGTCCACGGAATGTAGTTCGGTATCTGTGGCCAGGAACGCCGTCTTGCCGGTGCGGTCCACCGCGGCGCGGCGAATGAGGCCGATCCGTAGGTCCGTCGTCAGCAACGACGCAGTTTCGATGAGCCGGTTGATCCCCGCGTCCGGCGCGGCGGGCGTCACAGCGACCGGATTGCCGCGGGCCGCCGTTTGGTAGATAACGGTGCGGGCGGCGTTCGCCACGATTGCAACGTCGCCCTCGCCGCCGACGGCCGCGACCGGCGATTGGCCGGGCGTGCGGTAACTGACCCGACCCGCGTACCGGGCGAGCGCCGTGTCGTACACGGAAGTGTCCATCTGGGAGGCGATCAGCACTTTCGTGTCCGAGACGTAGCGGACCTTGTAGTTCGCGTAGGGTTGGGCCAGGCCGAGGAACGACGTCTTGTTCCAGTCGTCCACCGAGCGGAACTGGAACCGCGCCCGCTCCTGTTGGGCTTCGAGTTGCAGGACGACGGACTTCCCACCGGGGGAAACGTCCTCGACGCCGACGACCTTCGTCCGCGGGCCTTGCACGAGGGAGATGGTCCGCGTCGCGTCCTGGCCGGCCGTGTCCACGACGAGGAGGTCGTCCCCGCAGTGGGCGAACAGCTTCTTCCCGTCGGCCGTGAGATGGGCCGTCGTCGCCTGCGTGGGAACCTTCGGGTTGGGCAGTTGTCGCTTGCCCGTGAGGTCGTGCAGTTGGACGCTGCCGTTCGCCTGCACGACGGCCGCGACCATCGCGGCCGGGGCGACGTGGACGTGCTTCGCCGGAGCGTTCCCGCTCACGATCACCGACGCGCGGGTTCCCGGCTTCAGCGCCTCGCCGTCCAGGGCCATCAGGTACGTGCTGTTCGCCCCGTCGAGCATTTCGAGAACCAGGTCGCCGTTCGCGATGCTCCAAAGGTTCTGAACCAGCAGCCCCGGCGTGTACGTCGCCGTTACCTTCTTCGTCGCGAGATCGACGCGGGACACGGCCTTCTCGTCGGCCGCGTAGTAGACCGTCCCGGACCGGTCCACGGCGACGGCCTTCGGGGCGGGAAGCGGGATGTCGGTCGGCGCGACGACGGCGAGTTCCTGCAAGGCGTTAGCCGCGGTCGGCGGGTTCCCCGGCGGCAGGACAGAGGGGGCGTCGCCGGCGAACGAGACGAGGTAGTGCGTCCGCTGGTACGTCGTTACCACGGCCCGCGCGCCGTCGGGCGTCACGTCCAGGTCGGTCAGGTTCTCGTTGCCGGCCGCGGCGAACTTCGCGGTCGCGGCCCGGTCCCAGGTGGCCGTGTCCAGCAGCTCGACCGCGCCGTTCTGCGCGACGGCGAGGTGGCGGCCGTCGGCGGTGAACGCGGCCGGGATTTGGTGCGAACCGACGAGTTCCTTCACCACTTCGCCCGTCGGCACGTCCACGACCAGCACGCGGCCGCGGAGGGTGTCGCCGTCCAGTTCGCGGATCGCCGCTAGCTTCCCGTCGGCCGACCACGCGGAGACGATCCCCGGCTTCTCAGCCTTGATCGGCTTCTCGCTCGTCACCCGGCCGGACGGCAGCGCGACGACCTTGAGCTTGTAATCGTCGGTGATCGTCAGCACCGCGGACCCGTCCGGCCGGATGGCGGTGGCGGCGTGGTTGTGCGGCGGCTTCGGCGTGGTGAACGTCTGCACCGCCCGGCCGCTCTCGATGTCCAGGACGGTCGCCTTTTCGTCGCTGACCAGGACGGCATACTTCCCTTGCTGGTCGGCCCGCACGGCGGTGAGGCCGATGATCGGGTTCGCCATCGGGGCGCGGGCGGCGGCCTTGCCCGTCTCCTGGTCCCACACGAGCATCACCGGCTCGCGGGCCACGGACATCGCCTTGCCCTGCGGCAGCGGGAACGGGAAGGCGTTCGCCGGCGGTTCGTGGTCGCGGAACGTGGCGACCTTCTGCCCGGTCCGGGCGTCGAGGACGTCGACGAGGCCGGCGGTCTGCGCCGCCGATAGGACGCGGCGGCCGTCGAGCGTGAACTTGCCCGTCCGCCCGCGGTGCTCCGGGTTCGCGGACGCCGGAACGGACCAAACGAGCGTGCCCTTCTTGACGTTGTCGGCCGGCGGCTTCTCGGGCGGATCGACCGGCTGGGGCGCGACCGGTTTCGGATCCACGGGCTTCGGGTCCACCGGCTTGGGATCGACCGGCTTCGGGTCCACCGGCGGGTTCTCGTTCTCCTTTTGAACGACCTCCGGCGGCTTCTTGCCCGTCGTGAAGTAGACGGTCGCGGCGACGATGCCGCCGAGCACGATCACGCCCGCGATGATCGCCGGGACGAGGTTCGAGGCGTTCGCGGCCGGCTTCCGGCGGCGCGGCCGCCGCACGTCGTCGGCGTCACCCGCCGAGTCGAAACTCAAGTCCTTCCGCGCCGCCGGCTGGGCCGGGACGGGTACGGGCTGCGGGGCGTACTGCGGAACCGGCTGAGCGTACTGGGGCGGCGCGACCGCGACCGGGACCGGCTGCACGGTCGGCAAGCCCGGCGCGGCGACGGCCGGCGTCCCGCCGGGGATGTTGAACCCTAAGACGGCGGCCGCCTGCCGCTCCTGGCTCGGCGTGAGGATCGGCGGCTGGCCGCCCGGCATGAGCTGGTCCAGCCACGGCGTCTGGTGCAGCGGCTTCGTGCAGCTCAGGACCATGTGCCCGACGAGGCCGACGGTGAACGGATCGCCCGTCTCCCACAGTTCCTTCATCAGCTTCGACTGGCCGGGGTTCTTGAAGTCCCGCTCGGTGAACAAAAGGTTGTCGCCGTTGTCGTACCGGTCCCAGAGCGCCTTGCCGCCGATCAGCAGCCCGCGGAGGGCGGTCGCGACGACGAGGTGCGGGAACCGGTCGAGGTCCGCGGAGTAGACCTGCGACGGAACCCGCTCCGGGTGCTGGAAGCTGGCGTGCCCCGCCTCGCCGGTCGGCTGGTTGGCGAGGGCCGGGACGAACATGCCGTCGTAGTCCACCAACTTCAGGCCGAGCGAGTTCCCGCCGGCCGGCACGAGCAGCACGTTGCCGTGCTGGATGTCGCCGTGGGCCATGCCCGTCTCGCGGAGGCGGCGGCAGAGCCGCACCCACAGCGAGAGCATGTTCTCCAGGATCGTCGAGCGGTTCAGGTTGTCCCGGACGAACGCATTAATCGGGAACCCGTCCACCCATTGCATCTTGACGATGGGATACCACTGCCCGCGGATGCGGATGCCCTGCGGCAGGAAGTTGAACCCGACGGTGAACGGCAGGTTGGCGGTCGCCAGGTGCTCGCTGACGGCGGCGTACCGCGCGTCGAGGCCGGCGGACGTGGCCCGCGTGAAGCACTTCACGGCCCACTTCGTCCCGTTCGCGGCGGTGATCTGATATACGTCGGCGTAGTTCCCCGACCGCGGGACGGGCATCCCCATCGGGTTGGTCGTGACCGTGCCGCCCTTGAGGTCGGGGTCGCCGAACGCGGTGGACGGGTTCTGGACCGCCTCGTTGAAGTCCTGCGACAGCGGCCAGCTCATGGCGAATCCTGGGAAGGTTGTACCGCGATCCGAACCGCCGTCGAATCGTCGTTCTTCATCTGTTTCCCGTCTCGGAGCGATTTTACCCAGACGGCGAACGCGGCGGGCGGCAGTGACGAACTCGTTACCTGGTCCAACTCCGCCCACGGCATCTTGTTGGCGTCGCGGGTGCGGAGGAACCATTCCGCGACGGCATCCGTTAGAAGGTAGAACACGTCGCCGAGTTCCGCCCGGCCCGCGAACCACTCGACTTCCGGCCGCGGGGCGGTCTCCGCCGACCCGACGAGGTTCGGCCGGTTGGAGAAGTCCGCCACGGATTCAACCGGGAATTTTGTGAGAAGTTTCGCTCCGCGGACCTGGAACAGGCAGGAGTCGCCGACGGCCGCGGCCCGCCACTTGATGCCGCCGTCCTTCGTTTCCTCGAACGCAACGCCTAGAAGCGTGGCGAACGACCCGAGGGCGGATTTCTCCTCGGCGTACCACGACTTCGCCTCGGACCGTGGAGCCTGTTCGCGGGCGGCGGCGGCCCATTCGTCGAATGTCGGTGGCTCCGGCGGCGTGCGGACGTAGGCGGTGGCGAGGACCTTCGCCCACGGCCCGGACTGCCACCCCTCGGACGCGCCGTCCGCGACGGCGACCCGCCGCAGCTTCGCCGCGACGGCGGCCGCGTCCTCGTTCTGGGCGTCCGTGTTCCCGGCCTTCGGCACGGTGCGGACTTGCACATCCAACGCGAACGGCATCCTGCTACCTCATCGTGGTGGTGACGCGTGTGCCGATGTCGAGGAACCGCACGACGGCAACGAGGTCGGCGTTGAACACCACGCCCCGCGCCCCGGTGTTCACCGGGAACCCGTCGGCCCGCGCCGCGTGCAGCAGCTTCGGCGGCAGCGGACTCGACATGCGGAACAGCAACTTCGAGTACGTGTCGAGCAGTAGGCTCTCGTCGTCGATGAAGTAGATCGGCGGCTTCGGTTCCGCGGACAGCAGCAGGTTGAAGATCAGTACCGACCCGTCCGTGCTGGCGAGTTTCTTCAGCCGGTTGGCCACCGCCAGTGGGTTCGCGTCGCTCGGCCGGCCGTCGGTGATGTTCAGCACGATCGGCGGGTACGACTCCGGGTACGACAGGATGAAGCTGGAGACAATCAGTTCCGCGGCCTCGAACGCCGTGTTCATGAGCGTCCGGCCGCGGGCGACCGGGTCGTACCAGACCGGGAACTTCACGTTCTGTTCGAGCGTGCCGCCCTCGCCATCCTCGACGTACCGGACGCGGTTCTCGACCCGCAGCGGCTTGTCCGCGAGCTTGCCGATCGGCACGAGCACCTCGTCCGGCAGCTTCCCGCCCAGCCCGGTCGTCAGCTCGCCGCCGTAACCGATCAGGCCGACATGGAAGTAATCGCGCACGCCGTCGATCTTGGCGCACTTGAGGACCATGTTCTGGATGAGCCGGTTTACGGCGTCGGCCACGCCCTCGGACTTCAGCTTGTCCGGCTGCCCGGCGAACGGCTCCTCCATCGACTTCGACTGGTCGATGAGGATGAGGACGCACGCCGGGTTCGTCCGGCTGATTTCGGCGGAATAGGGCATGACGACGCTCGCGCGGATCGGGATACCATGAGTCTACCGCGAACTGGTACACCGGGGTATCGGGAACCCGACTTCCGAAGTCCGGCTTCGAGTTCGGGAGTCGATCCGGGCCGGCGAGCTGTTCGGACGCCGTCGGAAGCACCGCCTCGGCCCCTGGTCCCGTTCGACTTCCGAACTCGAAGCCGGACTTCGGAAGTCCAAAGCAAGGAGCACGAATGGCAGCACCGGTATCGTCCACCGGCGGCCCGACCGAGGCCGTCCCCGGCGCGGGGGCCGCGCTCGGCCTGCTGTTCGTCATCAACCTGTTCAACTACATCGACCGCCAAGTCCTCTCGGCCGTGCTGCCGAAGCTGCAACTCGACGCGACGCTGTTCGACCCGACCGACCCGAACCTCCAGTTCAAGCTCGGCCTGCTCACGTCGGCGTTCCTCGTGTCGTACACGCTGCTGTCGCCGGTGTTCGGGTGGTTCGGCAACCGCGGCCGCCGGTGGTGGGTCGTCGGGTTCGGCGTGATCGTCTGGAGCCTCGCGTCCGCCGGGTCGGGGTTGGCCACGGGTTTCGTCGTCTTGCTCTTCACCCGCTGTCTCGTCGGCATCGGCGAGGCCGCGTACGGGCCGGTCGCGCCGTCGATGCTCTCGGACATGTTCCCGGTGTCGAAGCGGGGCAAGGTGATGGCCCTGTTCTACCTCGCGATTCCCGTCGGCAGCGCGCTCGGCTTCGTCCTCGGCGGGCAGATCGAGGCACACTTCGGCTGGCGCACCGCGTTCCTGGCAACCGTCGGCGGGTTGGGGCTGGGCGTACTTTGCTTCTTCATGCCGGAACCGCCGCAGCCCGCCGCGGCCGCCGGTCCCAAGCCGAGTTACGGCGGCGTGCTCCGCGAACTGCGGACGATCCGGTCGTTCGTCCTGTGCTGCCTGGGAATGACCTGCACGACGTTCGTACTCGGCGGCGTGGCGGCCTGGGCACCCACGTACATCTTCCAGCGGGAGGCCCGCTTTGCGGTGAGCGACGCCACGTTCGAGGCGTTGGAAAAAGAAAAGACGACCGACGACCGCCCGCTCGTGCCGGCCGACGTGGTGGCGAAGCTGCAACCGCTCAAGGGCACGGGTGTAGATTCGTTCGCGGGCTTCAAGTCGCGTCTGCGCGACGCGCTCGGCGACGACCACCTGAAGCAGTACGGCGAGCGCGTCTTCACGGCCGCGACCACCGGCGATTCGATGTCGCTGGGAAAGATCAACTTGATCTTCGGCGTCATCGTCGTGGTGTCCGGGCTTGGCGCGACGATGCTCGGCGGGTGGGTCGGCGACAAGCTCCGCAACCGCGGCGTCCGCGGCGCGTACTTTCACACCATCGGCTGGTCCACACTGCTCGCGTTCCCGTTCTTCGTTGCGATGCTGCTCGTGCCGTTTCCCTACGCCTGGGGGTTGTTCTTCGTGGCCGTGTTCTTCCTGTTCTTCAACACCGGGCCGGCGAACACGATCCTGGCGAACGTCACCCGGTCCGAGATTCGCGCGACGGCGTTCGCGGTGAACATCCTGGTCATCCACATGCTCGGGGACGTGATCTCGCCGCCGATCATCGGCCTCGTCGCGGACTTCGCCAGCTTGCAGGCCGCGTTCCTCGGCGTGTCCGCGTTCATCCTCCTCGGCGGCACGCTCTGGGTGCTGGGGGCCAGCTCGCTCGACGCCGACACCGCGAAGGCGGGGTCGTAGAATCTCGAAATGAATTGGACGCCACCGCCCGGCACGCGGGCCTTGATCTTCGACTGTGACGGGACGCTCGCGGACACGATGCCGATCCACTACCGGGCGTGGACGGCGATGCTCGGCCGGCACGGGATCGCGTTCGCCGAGAAGCGGTTCTACGAACTCGGCGGGATGCCCACGAGCCGTATCATCCGGCTGCTTTCCGACGAGACCGGCGTTCCGGTGGCGGACGTGGACGCGATGGTCCACGAGAAGGAGTCGATTTTCCTCGACTTCCTGCACGAGGTCCGGCCGGTGGCGCGGGTGATGACACTGGCGGAACAGTTCCGCGGCACATTGCCGATGGCCGTGGCGAGCGGCGGCTATCGCGACGTGGTCCGGCAGACGCTGGAAATCATCGGCGTGTTGTCGTGGTTCCCGGTGGTGGTGACGGCCGAGGACACGCCGCGGCACAAGCCGGAGCCGGACGTGTTCTTGGAGGCCGCGAAGCGGCTGGGCGAGCGGCCGGCAGCGTGCGTGGTGTTCGAGGACACAGACCTGGGGCTGGAGGCGGCGCGACGGGCCGGGATGCTCGGCGTGGACGTGCGGCCGTGGTATGAGCGGTGAATTACTTAAACAGCTTGAGGAACCGGAATGACTTGGGATACTCTCCCCGCGGTCTGAACGCAATCGCGACTTCTTGGCCGTCGATGGCCGACTCCGTCAGCACCACATGATCGGTCACTTCCTTTGCTCGTTGAAACTCTTCATCCGTAACCCGACAAACAGTTTTGTAGAACGGGCCGCTTAGCCAGTCAGCGACTTCTGGAGATTCACGGAATCGCAGATACGCGGCGAGCGAGGCGTGGGCGGCCGCCAAAACCGCGAAGCCTGTCGGTACGGATTCACGGATGAGGATGTACATGCGGAGTTTGGGCGGGGCCGATAGGTCCACGACTCACCTCACGTTGGTCAAAGTTCGGAATGTGCCTGCAAGAATCCCTCGTGCGTTTGTCGAAGATATTTCAGGAACGCGCCGGCAAGCGGTTCGGGACCGTTGCCAAGTTGCCAATTGACCCGATTGTGGACGGCGCGAACCGCCGTGCTGCCGTCAACTTCCTCGCTGAGTACGTAGCAAACCACTTCGTCCGTTTCTCGATCCAGTACCACGGCCGCAACAGAAATCGCTGGCTTGGCCCCTCCCGGTAGTCGCGGGAACTCGATCATGTAGAACTCGCAATCCTCACCGAAATCGCCGAAGTGCGAGCGCAGTTGCTGGGCAACTGCGTCGTCTCTTGGGAACCCCATCCCTCGAGATGCTTCGCGGAAAAGCCGGGCGGTGAACCGTTCTGGGTTCACCATGTAGTTCGCGATGAACTCGACCGGCTTGCTGCCAACACTCCTCGGCAGAACTTCAAAGGCCAGATGCCGAAACACCTGTTGCAACGGGTTCGGGGCAGCCGTCGAAGGTTCGGCGCTCATCGGTTCGCCCCTTGGATCAACCCCTCGGTCGGGCTGCTCGCGGTCGCGTACAGCCGCTTCGGGATGCGGCCGGACAGGTACGCCAGCCGGCCGGCGTCGGTCGCGTACCGCATCGCCCACGCCATCCGCAGCGGGTCGGCGGCGCTCGCGACGGCCGTGTTCAGCAGCACCCCGTCGCAGCCGAGCTCCATCGCCACCGACACGTCGCTCGCCGTGCCGACGCCGGCGTCCACGATCACCGGGTAGTCCGGGTCGCCCTCCTTCAGGTACTCCAAGCAGATGCGGATGTTGTTCGGGTTGAGGATGCCCTGCCCGGACCCGATGGGGCTGCCCGCCGGCATCACGCTCGCAGCCCCGGCGTTCTTCAGCCGCTTCGCCAGCACCGGGTCGTCGCTCGTGTAGACCAGGACCGTGAAGCCTTCCTTCACGAGTTGCTCCGTCGCCTTGAGCGTGTCCACCGGGTCCGGCAGCAGCGTCCGCTTGTCCGCCAGGCATTCGAGCTTCACCCAGCCCGCACCGGGGTTTTCGAGGTTCGTCAGCAGCTCCCGCGCGAGGCGGGCGTGGCGGATCGCGTCGTCGGCGCTGAAGCACCCGGCCGTGTTCGGCAGGATGGTCAGCCGCTTCAGGTCGAGGAAGTCGAGGAGGTTTTTGCCGTCCTTGTCGATGAGCCGCTCCCGCCGCACGGCCACGGTCGTCACCTCGCAGCCGCTCGCGTCCATGCACTGCTGCATGAGTTCATAGCTCGTGTACTTCCCGGTCCCGGTGAACAGCCGCGAGCGGAAGGTGAACTTGCCGACCTTCAGCGGCTTGTCCGCCGGCGGGTCGAGCGCCGGCGACCCGCCGCCGACGAGGGTGACTATCTCGACGGCGTCGCCGTCGCGGAGGGGCGTCGTCGCGTGGTCGGCCCGCGGCACGACGTTCAGGTTCACCTCCACGGCCAGCTTCGTCGGGTCGCGGCCGAGGTCGGCGAGCAGTTCGGCGACGGTCAGCGGGCGGGGGAAGGAGCGGGCTTCCGCGTTCACGGTGATGGTCGGCATGGCTCTGGTCCTGTCGGGATACGGTCAAGATACCAGCCCGCGAACGTGGCGACTGTCGCGATTTCTGCACTAGAGTAGGGGCGTGACGCAGCAGCCCGAATATCGCACCTGCCCGGTGACGGGGCGGACGGTCGTACTCGCCCCGGAACGGGCGGACCGGCCGATGACGCTCCGGCACGCCGAGCCGCACCACCGCACCCGCAAGTCGGACGGGCCGTGCCCGTTCTGTCCCGGCCACGAGGCCGAGACGCCGCCGGAGGCGTTCGCCGTCCGCGACACGCACGGGTGGCAACTCCGCGTCGTCCCGAACAAGTTCCCGGCCGTGCGGCCCGACACGCCGGAAGCGTTCGGCTTCCACGAAGTCGTCGTCGAATGCCCGGACCACCTCGCGAACCCGACGGAACTATCCGACACCCAGTTCGCGAACGTCTTCACCGCCTACCGCGAACGACTGCTGCACTATTCCGCCGACCCGCGGATCGAGTCCGTGTCCATCTTCAAGAACGTCGGCGCGGAGGCGGGGGCGTCGCTCGACCACTTGCACTCACAACTCGTCGCGCTGCCGTTCGTACCGGACGCACTGCGGGAAGAACTCCGGTCGCCGCGATGCCACTTCTGCGAAATGATTGAGCCGGCGCGGTTAGTTGTGGAGTCGGAGAACTTCCGGATCGTCTGCCCGTTCGCGCCGCGGTTCGCCTACGAAACGTGGGTGCTGCCGAAGGACCACGAGCCGCGGTTCGAGACGATCTCGGATGTGGCGGAACTGGCGACGCTGATGAAGCGGGTGCTCGTCGCGCTCGACCGGGTGCTGCACTTCCCGGCGTACAACTGGTTCCTGCACACCGCCCCGCGGGGCCAGTGGCCGCGGTTCCACTGGCACGTCGAGCTGATCCCGCGGCTGAGCCGGGTGGCCGGGTTCGAGTGGGGCAGCGGCGTGTTCATCAACGACGTGTTCCCGGAGCGGGCCGCCCGCGACCTTCGCGATAAACTACCGGCATGAACATCGGCATCTTCGGCGGGACGTTCGACCCGATCCACCTCGGCCACCTCATCCTGGCGGAGCGGTGCCGGGCCGACGCCGGGCTGGACGAGGTCTGGTTCCTGCCGAGCTACCAGCCGCCGCACAAGCAGGGGCAGCAGATCACGCGGTTCGAGCACCGCTGCGACATGATCGCCCTCGCGACGACCGGGCAGCCGCTGTTCCGCGTCGAGCCGATCGAGAAGGAGCTGCCGCCGCCGAGCTACACGGCGAACACGCTGGCGGAACTCCGCGGCCGCCACCCGGAGCATTCGTTCAGCCTGATTGTCGGCGCGGACTGCCTGCCGGACCTGCCGGGGTGGTACCAGCCGAAGCGGGTGCTAGAACAGGCGGCGCTCGTCGTCGTGCCACGGCCCGGAACGCCGCTGTGGACGCGCGAGCAGCTGGCGGCGGCGCTGGAAATGTCGCCGAACGACGTGCGAATGACGGTCGTGGACTGCCCGCTGATGGAGATCGCCAGCCGCGACATCCGCACCCGCGTCGCGGCCGGGAAGTCGATCCGCTTCCTCGTGCCGCGGAGCGTCGAGGAGTTCGTCCGCGAGCGGAAGCTGTACGTTTCGTAGGGCTGTGCGATGCCCCAACTCGTCGTCATCTCGGGTGTCGATCAGGGGAAGAAGTTCACCCTGAAGGACCTCGCCGTCGTCGTCGGCCGGCACTCGACGAACCCGATCCAGCTCCTCGACAACCGCGTCTCCCGGCGGCACGTCGAACTGCGGGCCACGCCCCGCGGGTACGTGCTGGCCGACCTCGGGAGCGGGAACGGCACGCGGCTGAACGGCCAGCCGGTGCAGACCGCCGAACTCCGGTCCGGCGACCACATCGCGCTCGGGGACACCGTCCTGCTTTTCACTACGGACGGCTCGACGGGGACGGCGTCCGTGCGGCTCACGCCGGACCCCGGCTCGAGCGCCATCTCCGGCGTCGTCCGCCGCGTCCCGGCCGACGCCGGCAGCGTCATCCTCAAGGACCCGTCGCAGGCTACGACGCCCTGGCTGCGGACGCGGCTGTCGAACCTCGCCGTGCTGTACGAGGCGGCCACCGCCGTCAGCCACATCCTCGACGTGGACGAGCTTCTCGACCGCATCATGGAGCTCGTCCTGCGGACGACCGACGCCGACCAGGGCTGCTTCCTCGTGAAGGACGTGGAGACGGCGGCGCTGATGCCAAAGGCGGTGAAGGCCCGCGGCCGGGAGAAGTCCGACCTGACGGTCAGCCGCACCATCGTCGATCACGTCCTGAAGGACCAGACCGGCATCCTCGTGGCGAATGCCGCGGCTGACGACCGGTTCCGCGAGGGGCCGAGCATCGCGAAGCACCGGCTGCGGGAGGTCATCTGCGTGCCGATGCGCGGCCGCCACGAGACCGTCGGCGTGCTGTTCCTCGACACGCAGTCCGGGGCCGACGAGCCGCGGTTCACCGACGACCACCTCCACCTGGCCATCGCCATCGCGCACCAGGCCGGGTTGGCCATCGAGGAGACGCGGTACTACCAGGCGATGGTGAACGCCGAGCGGCTGGCGGCCGTCGGGCAGACGATCGCCGGCATGTCGCACCACATCAAGAACATCATGCAGGGCGTCCGGTTCGGCAGCGACATGGTCCGCACCGCCCTCGCCGAGGACGACAAGGAGCTGCTGGCGAAGGGCTGGCGGCTCGTCGAGAAGAACCAGGGCCGGATCGACGACATGATCCTCGACATGCTCAGCTACTCGAAGGAGCGCGACCCCGCGATCGAGCCGACGGACCTGCCGGCCCTGATCGCGGACGTGCTGGACGTGGTCCACGGCCGGGCGGCGGAGCAGGGGGTCGAACTCGAATACCACCCGCCGACGAACTTCCCGCCCGTGCCGTGCGACCCGGACGGCGTTCACCGGGCGCTTTTAAACCTCGTGAGCAACGCCATCGACGCGCTCGACGGCCGCGACGGGGCGAAGGTGAGTTTGGAGTTGCGAACGACGGCGGATGGGAAGTGGATGGAGCTCGACGTGCGCGACAACGGCCCCGGCATCCCGGCGGAGATGCGGGACGAAATCTTCAAGCCGTTCGTGAGCACGAAGGGCAACCGCGGGACCGGCCTCGGCCTGCCGGTCAGCCAGAAGACGATCCGCGAGCAGGGCGGCGACCTGCTGCTGTTCAGCGAGGAAGGCGTCGGCAGTTGCTTCACGATCCGGCTGCCGCTCGTCTTGTAGGGCGGGTCAAGGCTTTGCGCCGACCCGCCGTCGGGATCCAGGCAGTACGGCATCTCTTCGGCGCGGTTGCGGTCCCCCGGCGGGTCGGCGCAAAGCCTTGACCCGCCCTACAAGACGCATCGTCGGAACACCTTCGCCAGTCCCGCCCCCTTGCCCGACCGGGCGACTCTTCGCGGCCGGCGCGTCGCGCTGCCGACCTTCCTCCGAATTGAAAACTTTTCATCAAGTTCGGTTTCGCCCGGCGTTCCCCGGTCGCAGAATGCAGCACGTATTCTCACCCAGCAGCGGCCACCGCCATGCGAATCACACTCCTCACCCTGTTCCTACTCGCCCCGCTCGCCCGCGGGATCGAGCCGCCGGCCGCCGGCCGCGTCTCGGACGCCGAACTCACCCGCCGGGTGCAGACGGTACTCCAGACGGATGCCGTGTTGAAGGCGCGGTCGTTGATCGTCAGCGTGGTCGATGGCGTGGCCGTCGTCGGCGGGCCGGTCGCGTCCCGCGACGAATCGGACCGCATCGGCCAGCTGCTCCGCGTCGTCCCGGACCTGACGGACGTGAAGGTGTCCGCCTGGGTCCCGGCCGTGGAAGACCCGTTGAAGAAGAAGATCGCCGAGAAGTTCCGCGGCGTCGAGCAACCGACCCGCGCCCCGGCCGCCGACCCGCGGCCGAGCGGCCAGGTCGTGGTCCAGCGGGCCGCGCCGGCGGCCCCGGCCGTGCCGCTCCTGCAAGACCCGGTCGCAAGATCGGAGAAGCCGCTCCCGTCCCGCGCGGCCAGCGGGTACTCGCCGATCCCCGCCCCGGCCCCGCCCGCGCCGGAGGGGCCGCCGCAGTACCCGACGATCCCGCCGACGGCCGTGCCGGTCGCGCCGAACCAGGACGTGGAAGCCGCGATCGAGGATGTGCAACGCGGGCAAACCCGGTTCGCCGGGCTGACCGCGCGAGTGCGGGCCGGCGTCGTCACCATCGACGGGACCGTGAACGACCCGGAGGACGGCTGGGCGTTCGCCGCGGAGGTCCGGAAGGTCCCCGGCGTGGACCGCGTCGTGTTGGGCCGGATCACCGCACCGTAAGGCTTCTGTCGGTCGCAGGGGTCCCGCGACCGACAAAATCGACACGCCCGGCTAGACCGTTGACTTGACCCGTTCTAGGATCAAGATCAACGCCTATCACGGACGGGTCGATGCGAATACTCCTCGTCTCCGACATCCACGGCAACTGGCCCGCCCTGGCCGCCCTCCGCGAGCCGCACGACATCTGCCTGTGCATGGGCGACCTCGTCGAGTACGGCCCGGAACCCGGCAAGGTCGTCCAGTGGGCCCGCGAGAACTGCGCGTACTGCGTCCGCGGCAACCACGACCACGGCGTCGCCCAGAGCGTGGACGTGATGGGCGTCGGCGGGTTCCGCTACCTCACGATGGCCACCCGCGTGCCGACCCAGCAGATGCTCAACTCGGCCGACCGCCGCTACCTCGCCGACCTGCCGACGATGAGCCTGTTCACCCTCGCCGGCAAGCGGTTCTTGCTCGTCCACGCCACCCCCCGCGACCCGATGGACGAGTACGTGATGGCCGACCCGGTCCAGTGGGCGAACCGCGTCGCCGGGTGGAACGCCGATTACGTCTGCGTCGGGCACACGCACGTTCAGTTCGCGCTCGACGTGGTCGGCACGAAGGTCATCAACCCCGGCAGCCTCGGGTTGCAGCGGGACGGCGTGCCGCTCGCGAGGTACGCGGTCATCGACGGCGACGAGGTGCAGCTGAAGCAGATGGAATACGACGTGGAGGCGACGGCCGCGGCCGTGGACGGCAGCCCGTTCGACGACAAGGCGAAGAAGATGCTCAACGAGGTCTACCGGTACGGCCGCTACCAGCACCCGCTGCCCGGCGCGAACGGCATCTACAACCCCGTCCCCGAGCGGGTCGGGGCGTGAGGCTCACGTCAAACTCGCGTGCGACCCGACGGGTCGCACGCCGATCGCGTTTCTTACTTCTTGTTCGTCGGCCGGACCATGACGAACGCGCCGGCGTGGCCGGGGACCGCGCCGCGGACGAGGATCAGGTTGTTCGCCTCGTCGATCTTGATGACCTTCAGGTTGCGGATCGTGATGCGGGTGTTGCCGTACTGCCCGGCCCGCTTCAAGCCCTTCTTCGGCCGACCGCTACCCCGGTTGCTGGCCAGCGACGAGGTCGAACCGGCTTGCCGGTGGACCTTCTTCGCCCCGTGCGCGGCGGGCAGGCCGTCGAAGTTGTGCCGCTTCATGACGCCCTGGTAGCCGCGGCCCTTTGACGTGCCGATCACGTCCACCGCGGCCACGTCCTTGAACACCTGACCGACGGCCAACACGTCGCCGACCTTCGCCTCGGTGCTCTCGACGCGGAACTCGCGGACGTACCGCTGCGGCTCGCAGTCGGCCTTCGGCGGCAACTGCACGCCGGCCTTCTGCCGGGCGTCCTTCCGCTTCGACTTCAGCCCGGCGGCGACGTGCCCCTGCTCGGAGCGGATGGCGTTCTTACGCGGCTTGTCCTTGAACCCGAGTTGCACGGCCGCATAGCCGTCCTTCTTCGGGTCCTTGTCCTTGATTTGCAGCACCCGGCACGGGCCGAGTTCGATGACGGTGACGGGTTCGGCGTCGCCCTTGTCCGTGAAAACTTGCGTCATCCCGACCTTGAGGCCGAGCAGTCCGAGGGCCATGTGCCCCCTCCTTTAGTTGTGGCATCCGGCCGACCTGCGGTCCGTCACGAGCGACGCCGCACCAGTCGGGTTGTGTGCCGGATGGCGTGAACGGGGATTGTAGAAAGTTGCGGGGGAACGACAACTCGGATAGCGGCGACCTAAACCTGACTTCCGAAGTCCGGCTTCGACTTCGGAAGTCGATCCCGCGCGGGAGCCTTCACTGCGATCGGATTCGCCGTTCGGTCAGATCGACTTCCGAAGTCGAAGCCGGACTTCGGAAGTCGGGCGCTAAGGATTCTCCCACGACAGCACCACCCGCGACAGCGGACCGGTGACGCGCAGCCGCACCATCGGGATCGGGTCGTAGGGGTCCGGGTCGCGCTCCACGACGAGCACGCCGGGGCTGGCCCGCAGGCCGGCCTGGTGGTGCAGGCTCAGCACGACCACCTTCGTCGGGACCGGGCCGCCGTCCGGGTTCGGGGCGTCCGCCGGGACCACGTCCGTCAGCACGATCTTCCGCCGGTCGGCCTGTTGGAGCGTCGCCTGCCCGGTGAGGACGAACGACCGCGGGCGGTTCAGCTCGAACAGCCGCACGTCGCCGCCGTCGCGGTACTGCCGGACCTCGCGGGCGAACAGCGTCCGCTGCCACCGGTCGCGGGCGGCCTGTGATCGCGTCACCACCCACCCGACGTTGTACCGCCGACAAAACTCCTCCAACTCCGCGTCCGACCAGTCGACCAGCCGCCGGCCGTTGAGCGTGTCCCCGCGGAGGCGGCAGAACGCATGCTCGAACTTCGCGTCCGGGTCGAGGCCGCCGATGTACGCGCGGTTCGTCAGCCACGGCAAGAGCGCCGTCCAGTTCCACCCCGGCTCCCCGGTCGGGGATTCTTCAAACAGAATCCGTGCCTCCGGCGTCGTGCGTTCCATCAGCCCGCGGACGAGGTCGGCCTGGTCCCGCGTCAGCCCGACGGCGAGCGGCTCGTTCCGGACGCCGAGGTATTGGCGGACCGCCGCCGCCCAGTGCCCGCCCCAGCCGAGCGCGACCACGCCGCCGACGAGGGCGAGGACGACGACCCGCGTCAGCCCGGTCCGCTTGCACCAGATCGTCACCCACCCCGCCGCGGGCAGGACGGCCAGCCCGACGACGAGCGGGGCGGCGCGGTCCGCCTCGCCGTTCGTCAGCGGCGACCAGACCGCGCCGAGGCGGGCGACGAAGAACGCCCAGCACCCGGTGAGGATCAACAGGAGCGGACCGCTGCGGTGCTTCTCCAGCCGCGCCAGCCAGACGCACCCGATCAGCCCGGCGGCGACGACCGGCCAGCCGAACGGGGCGGGGCCGAGCAGCTTCGCGTGCCCGGCCCACGAGTCGAGGACCGCCCCCCACGTCGGCAGCGGCGCGATGTCGTCCACGGACGGCTGCCGCAGCCACCAGAACTTCCCCCAGTCGAGCAGCCACCAAATGTTGGGCGCGAGGCCGAAGAACGTGACGCCGAACAGGCCGAGATGCCACGCCAGCCCGTGCCGCGGGGCGACGGCGAGGTAGTAGAGGCCGAGGACCGGCGCGAGGCCGAGCCAAATGACCGGGTGGCCGAACCACCCGACGGCGGACGCGACGGCGAGGATCAGCCACGCCGTCACGCCGGGTTCCCAGTGGTACCGCGACAGCCACGCGACGTAGACGAGGACCGCGTGCCCGGCGAGGAGGAAGTCGAGGTGGCCGGCGTCGAGCAACTGCCGCACCGGCGGCGACCACCAGACGCCGCACCCGAGCACGCCGGCGACGCACGCCCCGGCCGCGGACAGCCCCACGCCGCGGGCCGCGAGGACGTACACCAGCGGCACCGCGAGGCACATCAGGAACAGGCCGAACTTGTACGCCCCCGGCCCGGCCCCTTCGCCCGACAGGTACAGGACCAACTCGGCCGGCCGGCAGCCGCCGTCGAACACCGGCGTCTTCGGGTAGCCGGCCTGGAAGCTCGGGTCGAAGCACTCGGACGCGCCGCGCTGCCGGAACGTCTCCGCCCCGAGCGTGCCGTGGTAGAAGTGCAGGGGGTGTCGCCCGGCGACGACCGGCCGCGAATCGTGCAGCCCGACCCGGCCGCCGAACAACTGCAGCGCCAGCCCCGCCTGGCCGACGACGAGCGCGACGACGACCGCCAACCACAGCGGCTGCGTGCGGAATCCCGGCATCGGCGGAGGCTCTTCGTTCATGACCGCGTCCGTGCGAATCACCGGCCGGATGGTAGCCGTTACGGGTGGGCCACAACAAGCCGAAGAATATTCACCGCGGAGGGCGCAGAGGGCGCGGAGGAAAACAGAAACGAGTTCAAAGGACAACTCTTTGAAATCTCTTCTTGGTTTTCTCTGCGTCCTTTGCGCCCTCCGCGGTGAAATCGGTTTTCGTTTTCCCGCGCAAGGGTCTTTCAAATCACCGTTCCACTGGCAACAATGAGCCAACCGGTTTCGGGGTTTCCCATGACGTTGCCAGCCGCCAAGATTGCCCAGCCTTCCCTCGCGGACCTGACCGCCCGGTTTCTCGCGCGGCCGGCGACGGACGACGCGACGGCCGCGGTCGAACCCCACGAGGTGATTGCCGGGTTCGCGACCGACGCCCGCGCCGCGTGGGTGGAAGCGACGGCGACGGCGAAGCTGCTCGGCGTCAAGGACTTCCCGGCCGCGACACCGGGCGAGTGGGCGAACCACGTCCGCCAGTCGGCGACCGTCGATTTCCTGCCGATGGCCGTCGGACACTTCCCGCAACAGGTCCGCGACGTTTCGGCGCTGATTCATGGCGCGAAAAAAGCGGCCCCCGCCGAAAGTCGCGGCTGGTCCGTTTCGACGGCGAAACAATCGACCGCGGGTTTGATCCTCGCCGCCGCGTCGGCCCGGGTTTCCGGAAATACGAGCGAGACGGAACGTTTGCTGGACCAAGCTGAGAGCGGCGGTGCGGACGCCACGCTGGTTCAAAACGAGCGGGCCGCGATCCTGTGGCAGACGGGCGAGAAGGCGGCCGCGGTCCTGATTTGGAAGCAACTTCCGGCGTCCGCGGTGACCGCGTTCAACCTCGGCGTCGCCGCCCTCGCCGCCGGGCAGAAGGCCGACGCGAAGGGCCACCTGAAGGCCGCCGTCGCCCAACTCCCCGAGTCGAGCGGGTGGCACCACCTTGCCCAGCTCTACCTTGCTCTGGCTTGAGTGCTGTCGGGTAATTCTGCAATTTGTGAGAAAGTGGATGAAAATCCGACGAGGCTGATTGCCTCCGCGATGATGTCATGGTAATGTCACTGTGTCCCGCCGTGTGGCAGCTTTGGTGACTGGGCGACGCTGAAGAGGTCCGCGGCGGGACACTTTTTCTTTCTGACGGTCACATCCCGCACATCTTTCGTTAGAATCCAACACACTAGGAACCGTGTTTCGCACCTGGAACCGCGATGGCGTTGCTTCGCGCGGACGGAATCATCACCCCGTTGGCCCCGCTGTTGGCGGCCGTGCGCGCTGACGCGCCCGAGCCGATCTCGTTCGATTCGCACGTCCTCGATTCGCCGAACTACGTTGACGAGTTGCTCGCGTTCTACCGCCGCGCCGTGCCGGATGCGTGGCACGAAGAAAGCGTGCGAAGTTCGGCCGCGATCCTGCGGTACTCGCTGGCGCACCTGATCCGCGGAACCGACCCACTGCCGACGCGACTCGAACGCTGCCTCTCGCCGGGCGGGGCATATTTCGTCGCGGGTCTCGGCCGCGGGTTCTGGTCCGCGGTCGTGCAGTCGCTTTCGCCGCGGGCGTTGCCGCGCTGGCTGCCCTCGGTCGAAGCCGGGGCGCGGCGGTGCGGCCTGATCGCGACCCGCACGCCGGTCGGCTCCGTCGCCGCGTTCGCGGAGTTGTGCGACGCCTACCAGAAGCACTCGCCGAAACTTCCCGCGTGGCAACTCGACGACTTGCTCATCCGCGTGTCGATGATGTCCGGCCGCGAACTGCCGCCACACGGCGTGGAAACGAACCCGATCGCGAAGGCACTCCGCGAGGTGCGGACCGCGTACCCGCTCCGGCAGCGGCTGAAGGACAACGTCGCGACGCCGCTGTCGCCGCTCGCGTGGCAGGGCCTGCGACGGCTCGACGACGCCTTCGCGGAAGGGCTGCCCGGCGACGACGAGGCGGCGATGATGGCGGAAGCCGTCGCGCAACTCCGCGAGCGGCATCGCGTGCATTCGCTGGAAGTCAACGACCTGCTCGAACGCCTTGCCGCGACAGGATCGCGCGACAACTTGTCGCGGTCGTTCCGCGGGTTCTGCTCCGACAGCTTCGCGTTCCTGCGGAAACTAGCCGGGCACAACCACCGCGACTGGATGGAGGCGAATCGCGACCGCTACCAGTTCGCCGTGCGCGAGCCGATGGTCGAGCTGTGCGACGCGCTGGCCGAGCGGTACGTGTGGCCCATCCTCCACGGCGAGCACGGCTGGCAGATCGAGTGCGAACCCCGCACCGGCAAGGCGCTCACGAGCATCGTGAAGAACGACTACGGCCAGACGTGCCCCTACGTGCCGGAGATGTGGCTGACGTTCTACCCCGTCGCCGGCAAAACGCGGCAGGCCGCGGCGCAGCTGTTCGTCCGGCTCACGGCCGATGGCTTGCGGTTCGGCTTCCACCTCGGCCGCACCGCCCGCGACGCCGGCCGACGGCTCCGCGGCGCGATCCAGGACCACGGCCAACTTCTCTTCGACGCGCTCGCCCGGGCGACGGAGGCGACCCGCTTCGGCGACAGCCTGCTGAAGTCGGCCGACGACCTGCGGACGTGGGCCGCGCAGAAGACGCTCACCGCGTGTCAGCACCTCCCGGCCGACGCCGCGATCCTGCGGAGCGACGATCTCGTCGGCGAAGTTCTGCTCGCGTTCGACCGGCTGCTGCCGCTGTTCGCCGCGGCCGTCGAGGACGACGCGACCGCCATCCTCAACCGCCGCGCGGGACGGCAAGCCGGAACGGTCTTCGACGCCGCCGCGTTCGAGCGGGAGACGTTCCTGCCCGCCGTCTGGCTCGACCGCACCCGCGGCCTCTTGAAGTCGAAGAAGCAGCTCATCCTCCGCGGCGTGTCCGGCACGGGCAAAACGCACGTCGCGAAGTGCCTCGCCCGGCTGCTGACCCGCGACCGGCCGGACGCGGTGCGGTTCGTGCAGTTCCACCCGGCGTACACCTACGAGGAGTTCGTCGAGCGGCCGCTCGGCGACACGTTCCGCGACGGCGTGCTGCTGTCCGCCGCGGGGGACGCGGCCCGCCACCCGGCCGAAACGTTCGTGCTGGTCATCGACGAACTCACGCGGGCGAACCTGCCGCGCGTCTTCGGCGAACTGCTCTATCTGCTCGAATACCGCGGCGAGGCGGTGACACTGCCGTACTCGAAGCGGACGTTCCGCCTACCGGGCAACCTCCTACTGCTGGCGACGGCGAACCCGACCGACCCGGCCGCGGACACGCTCGACCAGCCGTTGCGGCGGCGGTTCGCGTTCGTGGACATGCCGCCGGACGCGGCGTTGCTCGCCCGGTGGTTCGCGGCCAACCCGCCGGCCGACCCCGACCCGACGTTCGGCCCCCGCGTGTTGAAGCTGTTCGAGCAGCTGAATGCGAGGCTGGCCCGCGAGGGCGGCCGCGAGTGGCAGGTCGGCCACAGCCCGTTTATGGTCCCGCACCTCGACCGCGAGAAGCTGGCGACCCTGTGGAAGCACCACGTCACGCCGCTGGTGGACGCGCGGCGGGGGTCCGCGGACTTGCTCGCGAGCTTCGATCTGGACCGCTTCTTTGCCCCGTCTCAGCCCGTATGAACGATCCGTGAACTTCCGCCCCTTCTCCGCCGCCAGCCTCTTGCGGCTCGTGAATTCGTCGCGGTAGAATACTCCCATGCCGTGGTTGAACCTTCTCTCGTGCCGGCGCGTCGTTATTGGCAACGCGCCACCGTCCGCGCACAGCCTTTTCGGCCCACACCGGCCGGGACAAGGGGGACACCTGCCATGAACTCGGCCTCGTACTCGTCGCTCGACTCCAGCGTGCTCGTCCTGAACAAGATGTTCATGGCCGTCCACGTCATCTCGGTGCGGCGGGCGTTCTGCCTGCTCTGCAAGGACCTCGCCGAGGTCGTCTGCACGGAGGACGGCACGTTCCTGTCCTACGACTTCGCGTCGTGGCAGGAGGTCAGCGCCGCCAAGGCCGCGTTCGCCCGCGCCGAGGACGACGACTGGGTCCGCACGCCGACGGCCGAGATTCAGGCCCCGCGGGTGATCCGGCTGTTGGAGTACGACCGCGTGCCGAAGCAGACGGTGAAGTTCAACCGCCGGAACATCTTCGCCCGCGACCACAACCAGTGCCAGTACTGCGGGAAGAAGTTCCCGACGACGGAGCTGTCGCTGGACCACGTGATCCCGCGGAGCCAGGGCGGGGGGACGTCGTGGGAGAACATCGTGTGCGCGTGCGTGGACTGCAACGTCCGCAAGGGCGGCCGCACCCCGCGGCAGGCGAACATGACGCTGATCCGCAAGCCGGAGAAGCCGAAGCGGAGCCCGATCCTGAACGCGAAGATGGCGCAGAAGAAGTACCGGTCGTGGCAGTCGTTCCTCGACAACGCGTACTGGTCGGTGGAGTTGAAGTGAATGGCACCTGCACCACTTGCCCGCCTAACAGGGAATTGTTAGGCGGGCAGAATTGACAAGCAATATGCCAGCACCCCTCAACACGGCAAACAAGATTACGAATATCTGTGCAACCTCATCTCAACTCTCGTATTTGGCTTCACGTTATCAGCCACCATAGCAGAGAATGTATCTTTAATTGTATCTATAACCGCATCGGAAGACATAAAGCCCTGAGTGATCATATCGACAAATGGGTCGCTATCATCAATTGTGGCTCTGCCACCTAGAAATGGCTTGTAAAAACGGAACTTGTTTTCGTTACCAGTCGATTCGACTGTAAATCCCTCGTTCTTAAGTTTTTTGACCAAGAACGAAGGATTGTAACACGTGACCAGCACAACCTCCTGGAACAGCACCTGACGTAAAAAATCAGCATCTAGATCCCAAAGTGGCAATGGAGTTGCGCAATGCAACTTGGCAATGCTTACCGTTCCAACCGATATGCTATTCCAGTTTTCACCCGGTGGTTGATCAGTATCAACAATTCCATTTAGATCACTCCTGAAAGCTTCTAAGTCCATTCCGTCAAAACCACCACTTGTCCCGAATAATCTTGCAGACAACGAGCGAGAATCCCCAGCACGCACTCCAACTACTAACAAACCATCGCCGCAACTCGCACAGGCAATCTTGCTGCCCGCCATACCATTTTGTATCGTTTTTAGGCAACCAATTTTAGATTCATGCTCAATCCTTATGCTTGCCTTCGTATCGGTTGGCGCAAAAGCATTAGCCATTCTTTTGATCTGCTTTTGGAGTCGCTCCTTTAAGGGAAGCGGCATCTGAACCGCTGGCTGAACTTTGCCTTTGACGGCAACTTCGTCTAAAAAAGATCTAACTCGATCGGGCAAATCAATCGTTCGCCCAACAGCATGGAGCGATATAGACAGCGTGCCTGGGCTCGACTCGTGACTTTTCAAATCACCAATTCCGTGTATCTCCAAAGACTTCAAATCGATGAGCGTTACATCGCCGATCCTTAAAATAGATGTAATCCCATGATATAAAACAAAGTATCCTGCCATTGCAGGAACGTTTGAAATGAAAGCAAGCTCTCCCTCAGACCCGATACCTCTAGGCGTATGCTTGGTAACCGGATGATTCGCGTGCCTAAAAATCAAATCGGAATATGGCGAATAAAACAACCACGCAAATCCATCCCCGATAGCCTTGCCGATTTTGATCGCCTCACTGACGACTTGTTCATATTTTTCCAACATACGAAGACGATGTCGGAACCGATTCGGCATCACCTTCGACCTACGCAACCTGAGATTCTTTTCAACCGATTTGATCGAGTAATGTAACTGGTCGAGACGATTAATAGCCTTTGCCAATAGAGGCTGAAACCGAAAGACTTGTTCTTTGATATCAACCGTGTTATCACCTCGACGAAGAGATTGGAGAATAGACCAACAATTCTCGAATTCGTCGGAAACCTCATCAACGCATTTTTTGACACTTCGACGCGAAACCATAACCGTACTCCATCTTTGCCACAAGACTAATGCTCCACTGGCAAGTGACGGTTTTTGTTTCAAAAGGTTCACACCTGCGGTTCATATCTTGTCGATCGAGTCGATCCACACGCACAACTCGATGAGCGTCTGCTGGAGCATGTACTCCTTGCCGAAGTCCTTCAACTGGCGGTAGATCACCGGGAACTTCTTGTCCTTCAGCGGCTTCACGCTGTCGGCGATCGACTTCACCGCCGGGTCCTTCTCGCCGCCCACGAGGAAGAACGCCAGCGGCTGGTTCGGCACGTTGTCCTTCGGCTGCGTGCCGAGGCTCGCGCCGGTCGTCGCCACGCCGCGGACCACGTCGCGGGCGTTGAACCCCAGGTAGAACGCCATCTGCCCGCCGACGCCCATGCCGTGGGCGATCACCCGCGACCGGTCGATCGTGTGCCCGCCCATGACCTCCTTCACGTCCTGGACGATGCCTTCGGTTTCGCTCGCCACCCAGCCGTCGGTGCTCTGCGACTTCGGGCCGACCAGGATGTAGTGGTAGTCCTCCAGGAACGGCCGCCAGATCTTCACCATCTCGTCCGCGTCCTTGCCGCCCTTGCCGGCCGGGTGCAGCCAGACGATGACCCCGTGCGACACGCCCGGCTTGTAGTTCTCCGGCACGTACACCCAGTACTCCCGGCCGAGCGCCGCGTTCTTCTTCTTGAGCAGCCCGACCTCCGCCTGGGGCGTGTCCTTCTTCTCCTCGTCCTTCTTGGGGTCGTCCTTCTTCGGCTCCTCCTTCTTCGGCGTCGGCGCGTCCTTCGCCCCCTTCGGCTTGTCGAGCGCCCGCTCCGCGCTCGACGGCAGCGGCAGCGCCTCCGGCAGCTCCTCGTCCGGCACGGCGGCGAGCTTGACCTTAACCGTCTCCGTCTTGCCGCCGTCCTTCCGCTTGACCTCGAACTGCAGCTCGCCGTCCGGCGGGGTGCGGCCGACGACCTGCGACAGCATCGCCCGGCCGCCGACGAGGTCCACGGCCGGCGGCGGCGTCTTCGCGCCAGGCGGCAGTTGCGTGACCTTCATGATGCGGTCGCCGGCCTTCAGCCCGGCCTTCTCCGCAGGGCTGTTCGGATAAACGAACCGGAGTTGTACGCCGGGGTCCGGGTCGTCGCGGAGCGGCAGGACGCCGAGGAACCCGGACGCGAACGCGGCGACCGCGCCGGACAGCTTCACGCCGGGGAAGTCCATGTCGTTGCCGTCGCGGAGGACCTTCACGTCCACCACGTCGCCCTCGTACTTCGGGCCGAGAACGTGTTGCAACGCGGTGAAGTGCGGGACCGGCTTGCCGCCGATGCTCACGACCTTGTCGCCGACCTTCATCCCGGCCTTCGCGGCCGCGGAGTCCGGCGAGATCGTGCCGATGACGACGGCCGCGTTGTAGAGTTCCGTGCTCTGCGGCGTGATGCCGAGCAGCCCGCGGCGGAGGTCTTTGCCTTCGCGCAGCTTCGGCACGACGGCGAGTACGTCCTCGAACGGGATGGCGAACCCGATGCCGGAGTCGTACCACTCGACGCCGGACACGTCGCCCTCGCCGCGGGTGGACGCCGGGACGAGGACGCCTTGCACGCGGCCGTCGATGGCGACGAGCGGGCCGCCGTAGTTCACCGGCGACACCTTCGCGTCCGTTTGCAGGCACTTGCCGTTGATGCGGCCGGTCGCGCTGATGATGCCGGCGCTGATCGACGGCGGGGCAGTTCCCACGTCCGGCATCAGCGTGCGGCCGAGCGCCAGCGACCACTGGCCGACGGCGATCTCGCTCTTGGGAACGATCGGCGGCACGGCCAGATTGGGCAGTTCCTTGCCCTCGGGCTTCTTGAGCTTGATGAGCGTCAGCATCCGCGTCGTGTCGGTGGCGACCTGCTCGGCGAGCAGCCGGTCCGGGTAGCCCGGCACGGTCACGTAGATGGTGGACGGCTTGTTCGCGAAGTTGAAGGAACTCGTGACGACGTACCCGTCCGCGGCGACGACGACGCCGGTGGTCGGGCCGACGCCCTTCCGCACGCCGGGGCCGGCGGGCGCGCCGCGGGGGCCGGGGGCGGCCGGCGTGCCGAACGCCTCGGCCCCGCCGCCGGCCGTCTCGATCTTCACGACCGACGCGGCGACCGCGTTCGAGGCGTCCTTCATGGCCCGCTCGTTCTTCTCGTTCACGTCCTGGGCGAACGCGACCGGCGCGAGCAGGAGCAGCGTGAGTATCGAAAGGTAGCGCATGGGATTGGCTCTCAAAAATTGGCCCGCAGATGACGCAGACTTCGGCGCAGATGAAGAGGATCAAAACCAAGATCGTTCTTCGGTCTTATCTGGTTTTCATCTGCGCTCCTATCTGCGTCATCAGCGGGCCATTCTTACTTCTTCGGTTCCGTTGGCTTCATCGGCAGCGGCTTCGGCGGGTACTCGCCGAGTTCCATCTCGACCGTCTGGAGGTTGTCGCCGCGGCGGACTTCCAGCCGCAGCTTCATACCGGCCTTAGTCTTCTTCAAGTAGTCGTGGAACATCTTGATGCTGTAGATCGGCTCGCCGTCGATGAAGCTGACCAGGTCGTCGGCCCGCAGCCCGGCCTTGTCCGCCGGGGAGCCGGTCACCACGTCCTCGACGTAGGGCGGCGTCTTCTCCAGCACGTTCGGCACGAAGATGACGCCGTGGTAGCCGCCGATGCTGGCGACGACTTCCGGCCGCTTCACCGGCTTGTACTGCCCCTTCAGGCCGAGCGACACGAACTCCGGCAGCGTCAGCTTCACCGTCTTGTCGCCGTCCTTCACCTCGACCTCGGCAGCGAGCGGGATGGCGTAGTTCATCCACGTCTCGCTGAGCGAGTTCTTGATTTCCTTGCCGATGATGCCGAGCAAGTTCCCCTTGCGGTCGGTCAGCGGGCCGCCGGCCGCGCCGGGGTTGTTCGTGATCTGGTCGATGACGTACACGTCGCCGTGGTACGGGAAGTCGAACACGCCGCGGCGGCCGTGCATCTTCGTGTACGCCATGACGACGCCCTTCTGCACGCTGAACGACTCGTCCCGCATCGCGATCTCGAACTGGTTGCTGAACCCGAGAATCCAGTCGCCCGGCTGCGCCTTCGGCCGCTTCACGGCCTCGGCGTAGTCGAAGAACTCCAGGTTCAGGTCGGTCGGCTCGTCGATCTTCTTCCCCTCGACCTTGATCTTGAGCAGGGCCGCGTCGAGTTCGGGTTCAGTAACCAACACGACAGCCTTCATCTTCCGGCCGTCGCTGAGGTGGACGACGATCTCGGCGGAGTCGAGCATCTGGCTGGCGGCGGTGAGGATGTGGCCGTCCGACGAGATGAGGATGCCGGACCCGTAGTTCGCGACGCCGCGGAACCCGCCGGCCCCGAACAGCTTCACGACCTTCGCGTTGACCTTCTCCGCGACGGCGTGGAACGGGTCGGCCGCCGGCAGCGGGGCGGCGAGGGCGACGACGGCAGCGAGAGCGAGGAACCGCATGGTGAATCTCTTAAGTATGGCCCGCAGATGACGCAGACTTCGACGCAGATGAAAACCGGATAAAACCAAAACTCAATTCTTGGTTCTTGATCCTCTTCATCTGCGTCCGAAGGTCTGCGTCATCTGCGGGCCAATGTTTTCACTTTTTTAGATCGAACTTCGCGAAGAACAGCGACCCATAGTTCTTGTCCCCCCACCGCGCGTCCACGCGGTGCGGGAGTTGGCGGCCGTCCACGGCCTTGTAGTCGCCGAAGTACACCTCGCACGGGTCCTCGTCCGGCAGCACTTGCGCCTCGCAGGCGAGCAGCCGGGCGTCCTTGCGGTCGAAGTACCACTTGCAGTCGATGGCCGCGTGCTTGGTGCGGATCACCTCGCAGTCCACCCGCCGCTTCGCCCAGTCCTCGACCGGCTTGCCGTCGGCCGGCGGCGGGTAGACGGGCTCGACGCCGCCGTGCGTGAACCCGCCGGAGAAGCCCTTCGGCCCCATCGTCACCAGTCGCCGGTAGTTCACAAGCACCGCGAGCAGCCCGCCGCTATTGTCTGGCACTTTCAGTTCCAGCACGTCGGAGGTCGGCATCTTGAGGGCGAACGGCACGTTCATCGTCAGCTTCGCCTCCGTGCTGCCGTCGGTCGTGTCGGCCATCGTCAGCGCCAGCGGCCCCTTGCGGTCGTTCGCGTCGAACGTCCCCTCGACGGCCCACGCCCCGCCGACGCCCGCGAAGTCGCCGTGCTTCTGGAACGCGGCCCACAGCTTCTTCTGTTGCTCCTCGTTGAAGTGGTAGTTTGCGAACCCCTTCTTCTCCTTGAACAGCTTCATCGCCGGGGACCGCTTCGCCTGGTCCTTCGCCGGGTCCGGCCGCTGCGGTTGCGGCGGGCCGGGTTGCTTCGGCTCGCTCGACTCGACCGGCTCGTTCATGTTGCCCATCAGCCGGACGAGCGTTTCCTTCCGCGTGTTCTCCCGCCGGTAACTCAGCGGCAGCCGCCACTCCTTCGGGAAGATGCCGAGGATGTTCTTGTACTGGTTCGTACTGGTCAGCGGCCGGCCGGCGAACGAGATGAGCTTGTCCCCGGCCTTCACCCCGCGGCGGAAGATGTCGGCCTCCTCCAGCATCGTGCCGAACTTCATCTCGGACAGCGCCCCGTCCTCGTTCTCCGTCTCGACGGTCGCGCCGAGGGTGGCGTGGTCGGTGTCGATGCCGGCGCGGAAGTGGCCGAGGAAGTTCTTGATCTGGTTGATGCTGATCGCGTACCCGACGCCGGAGTTCACCCGGCCCCGCTTGTCGAACGACCCGCGGCCGTTGATGCCGATGAGCTCGCCGGCCATGTTGAACAGCGGCCCGCCGGAGTTGCCGGGGTTGATGCTCGTGTCGATCTGGATGCAGTCGGTGTACTCCAGCATCCCGCCGCCCTCCGGCGGCTGGTAGCGGTTCACCCCGCTGACGAGGCCGTAGGTGACGGTCGGGGTGAAGTCCATCGACAGGCCGAACGGGTTGCCCATCGCCAGCGACCAGTCCCCGGCCTTGACCTTGTCGCTGTCGCCGAGGGCGGCGAACGGGAACGGCGTGCCGGGCTTCTTGGGCAGCAGCTTGATGAGCGCCACGTCGCCGACCTTGTCCTGGCCGACGATGACGGCGTCGTACAGGTTGCCGTCCGCGAGGCCGGCCTGCATGACCGGGCTGATCGAGTCGGTGACGTGGTAGTTCGTGAGGGCGTACCCGTCGGCGTCGATGAGGACGCCGGACCCGACGGCCGTGCCGCCGTAGGCGCAGACGCAGACGACGGCCGGCCGCACCTTCGCGACGGCCGCCGTCCGCTCGGCCTCGGCCTTCTTCACGTCCGGGTCGAGGGCGGCGGACGGTGGAAGCATCGCTACGACGGCGGTGAGGGCGACGAGCGGCGAGAGCAGGAGGCGTGATTTCATGGATGCGTGTCTCGGAGAACCTGACTTCCGAAGTCCGGCTTCGACTTCGGAAGTCGATCGCCGCGGGAACTCGTCTCTGTTTGGGCAAACCATGTGCGGACCCGCCGCACGGGTCATGAGTCTAATTGGACGCCATCTTTCGTGCACGGCCGAACACAAACAACTTCAAGGGCTTCACACCGGAAGGAAGCACCCAACCCGTACGTCGAGTGAAAGGTCACTTCCCACGCCCGCTGTTGGAGTCCTACGCCCCGCGGTTCCGAAAGGGTCAAACCATCAAGGACGTTCTGATGGTTGAACTCGTCAAGTCGTAGGTCGTTGACGCCGTCGAATCGCAAATGAACCAGTACATGGTTCTTAAGGACATAGTAGCCGTCCGTACCGACCGTGTTTGTCATCTCGAAGGTATGGATCATCGCCTCCAGGAGTGGTTTCCCGACACTCGCCGGTCCGCGATCTAATCGTACCCATAAGACTTCGGCGTCGTGGAATGAAGGCCAAGAGCCGAACACCGCGAGGAGCTGCTCAACACCGGGTATCCGGTCGGTCTTCTCCATTCGCGAACGCCCCTGCACGAAACGACTTCCGAAGTCGAAGCCGGACTTCGGAAGTCGGGCTTACTTCTGCACCCGCGCCTCGGCGAGGTTGATCTGGTTGCCCAGGTACAGGCCGTCGCGCTCCAGCGTGATCCGTAACTCTTTGACGCCCTTCACGTCCAAATTTAACGCCTTCGCCGCGTCCTTCCGGCTCACCTTCGCCGCGAACAGGTTCTTCCCGTCCGCGGTGATGACCAGCCGGACGGTGCTGTTCGCCACCGGCACGCCCTCGTCGATGCCGACGAGCATCTTCAACTCGCGGAAGTCGCCGCCGAGCTTGTACGTCAGCGTCGTGTCCGGGTAGAGCCACAGCCCCTTCGCGTAGGTCACGCCGTCGAGCTTCAGCGGCGCGCCGTCCTGGTTCTTGTCCCGCAGGTACGTGAAGTACGGCTCCCCCGCCACCTGCGGCGGGGCCGTCACCGCGACCTCCAGGTCCGACAGGTACGAGATGTTCCCCTGCGAGAAGTCGAACTTTGCGAGCGCCGCCTTCGGGTAGTCGAACACCGCCCCGGCGACGGTCGTGACCTTGAACCCGTCCTTCGTGACCTTCAGGTCGCGGGCGATGAGCGTGTTGCCGAACAGGTCCACGACCTTGCACAGGGTCGGCGGGATCTCGCCCCGCGGCGGCTGGTTGAACACGAGGCCGCCGGTCACGCGGGTCATCTTGTACGTCACCCGCCGGTTGCCGACCTCCTGCTCGAACGTGAACTCGTCGCCGTCGTCACTGCCGCCGAGGACCGTGCCGGGCACGGAGTTGAAATCGTCCCCGGCCTTCACGACGAACAGGTCCCGCTTGCCGCGGGCGGACAGGAGCTTCCGCCACGCCAGCCGGGTCTTGTTGTCGTCCGCGCCGCGGAAGAAGCTGAACGCCGTCTCCATCGGGATGGTCATCGTCGGCGGCGGCACCTCGCCCGGCGGCTTGAGGGCCGTCGCGGTGATCGTCTTCCCCTTGATCGCGAGGCCGGTCGTGCGAATCACGGAGCCGTCGATGAGTTCGAGTTCGTCGAACTTCGCGTCCTTCGCGGGGACCTCGACCTTGCGGCCGTAGTCCACGACGAACACGTCCTTGACGGCGACGCCGACCGGCCCGTCCTCGGTCTTGATGACGAGCACGCCGTCCGCGAGCGACTGGAGTTCGCCGGCGTGCTTCTTCCCAGTGAGCGTGCTAAGGTCGGCGGCGGACGCCGCGGCGGCGAGGGCGAGGAGCGCGAGGCAGGCCAACGGGGGTCGCGTCATGGCACACGAGGGGTTGCGGGGACGGACGTGAGTAGCTTACCAAATCTTACGCGGCGGCGGAACGACATAGTAGTGGGCACACTCCGTGTGCCGTCTCCTTTCGGTCGCCGCGACTCGAACGAACGCCCCGCGACCGACAGCAAACGGCACACGGAGTGTGCCTACTACTATGAAAACACGCCGGGCGGCGTCCCTCTGCTCGAAGAACGCCGCCCGGTTGCTTGTCGCCACTCGCCGCGTTACGGCTGGACGCCGTGCAGCTTGTTCAGCGACTTGAAGTACTCCTCGATCATCGGCTTGAACTTCGGCGGCAGGTCGCGGGTGATCTCGGTGATCGCCTTCGCCCGCTCGGAGGCCGGGAGCTTGCCCCACTCCTCGCCGAGCTTCTTCAGCTTCTTGTCGTCGATCTTCCCGTCCCCGCCGCCGCCCATGATGTTGCTGTCGGACGCCGGGTTGCTCGGGTTCAGGTTGCCACCTTGGTTCGGCTGACCGCCGGAGGGGCAACTACCGCCGTTTCAGGTCCCGCCACTTTTTGCCTGGTTCTCCAGCTCCTTGATCTTCTCGTCGAGCCGGAAGATGATCTTCTTCTGAATGTCCTGCGTCTTCTCGCCGCCGCGGGCGAGGTCGAGGCGGCGGCCGCTGTTGTCCATCAGCCGGCCGACGTTCGCCAGGTCCTTCGCGTCCGCCGACCAGTTCTGCATGTCGAAGAACATGAGCGTCGCGACCATCTTGTACCGGTCCGGCGCGTCGGCCACGTCGTCCAGCAGCCGCACGATCGAGGTCACGGCCGCGTCCTTCTGGATCAGGGCGTGCTCGGCGACGGCCTTGTAGAAGTAGTACGTCGCCGGGTCCACGACCTGCTCCGGCTGCACGGCCTTGAGGGCGTCGAGGGCCTCCTCGTACACCCGCTTGCCGGACAGGGCCTTCGCGTAGGCGGTGGCAACGTTCGCCCGGAAGAACGGGTCGGCCTTCGCGTCCGTCAGGAACGCCGGGATTTCGAGCGGGGCGTCCGCGTCCGGGTTCTTGGCCGTCTTGAGGAGCGTCGCGACTTCCGGGTTCCCGGCCGTCAGGCTCTCGACGGTGCGGTCGAAGACCGAGCGGGCCTCGTTCGCCCACGTCTTGTCGAACGCGGCCCGGTCGAGCTTGCCGGCGGCCTTGAGGTATGCGGCGGCCTTCGCCTTCGCGTCCTCGGCCTTGACCGTCCGGAGCGTGCCGAACGTGTAGATCATCGGCGACGCGGCGGGGGCCGGCGCTTTCGGGGCCGGCTCGGCGGCAGGTATCCCGGTCACGGCGGCGGCCGAAAGTGTGGCGGCCGCCAGCCACTTGCGAAGGACCACGGTACGACCTCCTCGGACTGAGGAACACACGGGTCGGAGAGAAGGAAACCCGGCAGGAAAAGGGTCATCGGCTTTATCGGCCGATCTTCACTCCCAACTCTAACGTCTGTCGGGCTATCCGACAACGAGAATTCTCGGTTCTCATCGCCCTCTCCTCTTTGGAAGCGAGGGCGGGCGATAACTTTCGGGCAAGGCGGATACCAACCGCCTACTGAATCATACGTTCGCGGGGTCCGGGCAGATTACCGGTTAGCCCCGGTCGCGATCTTTTGGACCATGTCCTGGAGCTTCGCCTGCCGCTGGGACAGTTGCCGCAGCTCGTTCTGGATGATCGGATCGGATGCCTGCTCGCCGGTGTATTTCGTGGCGTACATCTTCGTCCGGCTGTTCACCTGCGTCTGGAACGCCCGGATGAGCTTCAGTTCCGCGAGCAGGTCGATGAGTTGCTTGGCCCCCGGCTTGCCGCCGCTCGGCGGCTTCGGTTGGTTCTGTTGGTTCTGGATGTCTTGCTGGGCCTTCTTGAGCGCCGCGATCATGTCCTTGAGCATCTGGATGATGTTTTCCTCGATCTGCTGGGTGTCGGTGTCCACCCACGTCGCGGCTAGCCGCTTCTGGACGGCCTGCATGTCGCCCATCACCTCTTCGAGGACGCTGGCGAACGCGACCGCCGAGCCTTCGGACTCCAGCAGCTTCATCGCCTTCTGGGCCTCGGCGACGATCTCGCCTTCCTTGTCGCCGAGTTGCTGCGACTTCTGGTGGTCGGCGGTCGTCTTCTGGTTGTTGTTCTTGACGACGGCAGCGTGAACGACCTTCGTGGCCTCGTAGACCTCGATCTGCATCGAGAGCATCCGGTTGCACCGGGCCTCCAGCGCGGCGAGCGTCTTCAGCATCTCCTCCTCGCGGAGTTGCTTGAGCTTCTTCTTCAGCTCCTCGATCGCCTTCGCCAGCTTCTCGATGGCCTGATCCTGCTGCTTGGCGGCCTTCTCCCGTTCCGGTTTGCGGAGTTCGTCCTCGGCCTGCTTCTGGTGCGGGTAGGCTTCCTCGACCTGCTTGCGGCCGGGCGTCTGGGCCTGCTGCTGTTGCTGCTGGCCTTGCTGCCCCTGTTGGCCTTGTTGGCCCTGCTGCCCTTGCTGGCCGCCCGGCTTCGACTGGGCCTGTTGCTCGCCGGCCATCGGCTGGGCGTTCTTGCCCTTCCCCTCGCCGCCCTGGGCCTGCTGGCCCTGCGACGACTTCGCCTCGCCCTTGCCCTGATCGGTGCCCTTGCTCTGGGCCTGTTGGCCGGGCTTCGGCTCGCCGGGCTGCCCCGCCTTCGGCTCTCCACTCTTGGGATCGCCCGCCTTGGGGTCACCGCTCTTGGGATCACCGGACTTGGGATCGCCCGCCTTCGGTTCCCCGGATTTCGGATCGCCAGACTTGGGTTCGCCCGCCTTCGGCTCGCCGCTGCCCTTCGGCTCCCCGGCGTCGCCCTCCTTCGCGCCGTCCATCGGCTTCTTCGCCTCGCCGGCGGACTCGTTCGGCTTGCCCTCCTTGCCGCCGGCCTTCGCCTCGGCGCTCTTGTCGCCGGCCATCGGGTTGCCGTCCTGGCCGTCCTTGTCGGTCGCCTTCGCGTCCTGGCTGTCGGCCTTCGGCTCCGCCGCGGACTCGCCGGCCTTCGGCTCGCCCTTCGGCGTCGCCTTCGGGTCGGCCTTCGCCGTCTTGTCCCCGCCCTTGTCGTCGCCGGGCTTCTTGCCGCCCATGCGGTCGGCGAGGTCCTTCGTCTGCTCCGCGAGGTCCTTCTGGGCGTTCGCCTGCTTCGTCGGGTCCCCCTTGCCGGCCTCGGTCATCGCCCGTTGAACTTCCGTCTTCCGCTTGAGGGCCTCCGCCTCTTTCAGGAACTTCTCGAGCGTGGCGATCTCCTTCTTCAACCGCTCGGACTCGTCGTCCGTTTGCAGGATCGTGATCATCTCCAGCAGGGCCTTGACCAGTTCCTTGTTCTGGCCCTTGAGGGCGTCGAGGTCCTGCGGGTTCTCGGACCCCTTCGACAGCCCGGCGATGAGCGTCTTGAACTGGCCGTCGATGCTCGCCTTCTGCGCGTGTTCGAGGGCGGCGTAGATCGTCTTCGCCCGCTCCTTGTCCTCCGGCCGGTCGCTCTTCTCGAGCCGCTGGGCGAGGGTCAGCAGGCCGCGGGCCAGCTCCTGGAAGACCTTCGCGTTCTGCTCCTGGGAGCCGCGGAGGTCCTTCGTCGTCATCGGCGTCTCGGCCGGGGCCGCCTTCGGCGGGTCGGCGGGCTTGGCCGGCGGCTGGGCGCGGAGGGTCGTGCCGACGAGGACGGCGGACAGCGCCGCGACGGTCACGAGCAAGGCCGATTGGACGCGACGGAGCATGGCGGTTCTCCCGAACGCGAGGTTCGGATAACGGACGGTCATAGAGAGGACGAGTTACATTCTACCCACCAACCGCGGATTTTCGGAATCGCCCGGCCCCATATAGCCGCCGGCTTGCCGGCGGGGTTTGCGG
>JAESGS010000141.1_pt1 | contig 53164 bp, 45 predicted proteins | sample 9269761 | NCBI WGS metagenome assembly JAESGS01 (sample SAMN15741799, study PRJNA653493) | algae metagenome | isolation source: Cyanosarcina radialis HA8281-LM2 and co-occurring heterotrophs from damp... | place: USA: Makauwahi cave, Hawaii | collected 2011-01-06 | reverse complement strand
GCACCTGGTCTACCGCCTCGCGTTTGAAGGATTCGGGAAAACGTCGTCTGGTCTGGGTCATGAACACTCCTTGCGGTGGGCATTATCCACCTTAAGTCAGTGTCCACTCAGCCCGGGACAGACCAGATCTCGACACCTGGATGGCCATCGTGAGGTGGCAGGCATGTCATGACGCCCTTGCTCATCTGGCACCTCCTCGCACTTCGGAGAGGGCTCGGCGATAGAGCACCACCATCTCGTCGAGTAGATCCAAGGCTGAATATGCAGCGATCCGTACGCGCAGATCTGTCGGCTGCAGCCCATCAGGTTCAGCCAGTTGATCCAGGAGATTGCCGAGCATGACACCGCGTAGCTCAGCCGCAGCTTCGGAGGGTAGGGGAGAGCGTTCAGATTCATGCAGCGGGCTTCGCTGCAGTGGAAAAGGTACAACGCAGGATTCGAACTCAGCCATGGCACACCTCCAGATCAGAGGTGGACAGCAAGACCAGCAGCCCAAGGCGGAGCTCTCGGGTAAAAAGGGGGTAGCGCATTTTCCTTATGCTCCTCAGACGATTAAGGAGCCGCCTACCGCCGTTGCTACACGGTAATGGAGGCGGACCGTGCGGGGGTAGCAAACCGGCGTCCGAGGGAACCGGCCAGGCAAAAGCCTGCCCCACACGGCCCACCATAGAAGTTAAGCAACCAAGCACATGAAATGTTGGCCGCCTAAGCTATGGCGCTACCGCGCCTCGAACGATTCAGGTTGCTACACCCGGTCGTGGGATTGACCACGACGGGCGCACTCTAGCCCGAGGGTTTCGGGATGGCAACCTACTGTGGCGTAGTTGGATGTCCAGTTTCGTGCCGTCGCCCCACAGGTCACCTGGTGGGGTAGGTGAGGGAGTACCCCGCTTGTGGTTCTCGGCTTACGTGTCGGCCAACTCGCAGCGGAGGCCGAACTTTTACTGCAGCTAGGTACGCAGCGTCACTGGGTGTTGTCGCACGCACTCTGCTGACCTTGGCATTGGAAAGGCAGCTATTAGTAGGGGCTCTTCTTAGGATTGTTGCGCAGACGCTGAGCTGTGATTTTTCAACTTCGCTGTAACGCCAGCTCGTTTCGTCGATCTAGTTGAATGCCGGTACGCAAAACACCTTTGCCCGGCTAACCCAGATCACCCGAGGATACGCACATGACGATGAAATCCACCGCAGCTACTGGTGCTGCTATCGCTTTCGCTGCTGCTGCCATGTTTGCAGGCATGTCCGGCACTGTTGTGGCGGCTGAAGAGGCCAAGGTGCATTGCTACGGCGTCACATCCTGCAAAGGCCAGAACGACTGCAAGACCGCCGAAAATAGCTGTAAAGGCCAGGGCGCTTGCAAGGGCCACGGCTTCAAGGTGATGACCAAGGCCGAGTGCGATGCGGCAGGCGGTACTGTCGGCGAGTAAGTGAGCTGGGGCGACCGCTGTGCGGTGGCCCCGCATCACCAGGCAAGGAGTCAGCGATGAATGCTCAACGCGGCAATCTGGGTTTTGGCTTGGGCCTGCGCAGTACCTATTACCAAGCCATTCTTGAGCAACAGCCGGCCATCGACTGGTTCGAGATCGTCTCGGAAAACTACCTGGTAGCGGGTGGCAAGGCTCTCTACTTTCTCGATGCCATCGGCGAGCAGTACCCGCTGGTGATGCACGGCGTGTCGCTGTCGATTGGCGGCCCGCATGAACTCGACCGCGACTACCTGCGCCAGCTCAAGCAGCTTGCCGCGCGGGTGCGGCCGGCGTGGATCTCCGATCACCTGTGTTGGAGCCGGGGCAATGCCCACCAGCTGCATGACCTGCTGCCGCTGCCCTACACCGAGGAGAGCCTGCAGCATGTAGCGGCACGGGTGCGCCAGGTGCAGGACGTGATCGAGCGGCCGCTGGTGCTGGAAAACGTCTCCAGTTACCTGCGCTGCGCCGATGACCAGTTCAGCGAGTGGCAGTTTCTCAGCGCCCTGTGCGAGCTCAGCAGCTGTGAGCTGCTGCTGGACGTCAACAATGTCTATGTCAGCGCACGCAACCACGGGTTCGACGCCTGGACCTTTATCAGCAGCCTGCCCAAGCAGCGCATCCGTCAGTTGCACCTGGCAGGCCACAGCGATTACGGCAGCTACCTGATCGACACCCACGATCAGCCGGTCAGCGACCCGGTGTGGCAGCTCTATAAACGCACCCTGCAGCAGCTGGGGCCGGTGTCCACGCTGTTGGAGCGCGATGATCATTATCCCGACCTGGATGTGCTGCTCGACGAGCTGAACACCGCGCGCCGGCTTGCTGCTCAAGCGCTGCAAGGAACGCCGCGATGCGCCTGAGTGACTGGCAGGCGCAGGTTCAGGCCTACCTGCTGAACCCCGACTCCCAGCCCAACCCGGAGTTGCGGACTAGCCTGCAGGGAAGCGCCGCGCTGAGTGCCGAACAGGGGCTGGCGATATACCACAACGCCTACCGAGCGCGCCTGCTGGAGGCCTTGCGCGGTGATTATCCGGCGGTGCATGGCTGGCTTGGCGACGAGGAGTTCGATGCCCTGGCCCTGGCCTATCTCAATGCGCACCCCTCGCAGCATTTCAGTCTGCGTTGGCTCGGTGCGAAGCTGGCGGCGTTTATCGATGGATACCTGATCCCCGCGCAGGCCGCTCCGCTCAGCGAGTTGGCGCGTCTGGAATGGGCGTTTACCCTGGCGTTCGATGCGCCGGAAGGCCAGCCCCTTAGCCTGGCGCAGATGGCCGAACTGCCCGCCGAAGACTGGCCGGCGCTGCAGGTCCGTCTGCTGCCCAGTGTGCAGTGGCTGGCGTGCCGACATAATAGCCTGGCGATCTGGCGCGCGAGCAAGGAGCAGAGCGACTTCCCCGGCAGCCAGTCACTGGCTGAGGTGGAAACCTGCGTGGTCTGGCGCGATCAGCTCATCACCCGCTACCGCAGCCTGGCGGCAGATGAAGCCACTGCGCTGCGGGGTATGACCGAGCAGGGGTGGACCTTTGCCGAACTCTGCGCCCAGCTCAGTGAGCTGGGCGAACAAGCACCGCTGCAAGCTGTAACCTGGCTGCGCCAGTGGCTAAGTGACGGGCTGCTGCAAGAGCATGCGATGGGCTGAGGGGGCATGCCACAGCGTGGATAGCTTGGTGAAGTTATTTACCGAGCTTCTAGCAACTATGTTTCTGACAGAAGCGTAAGATTTTCCCCACTTGCTCACACCAGCTAAGACCGAGGCGATTCAGGCACGCTCTAAGTAAGTAAAAACCCCGCGACCGACAACGGTGGCGGGGTTAGTTTTTTCAGCCGCTTACTCGAGGCCGTTCTTCAGTGCCTGGGCGGCCTGATCCATGGCGTTGCGCACCGCCGGCACCCCGGCCAGCACGTTGAGCAGGCCATAGTCGTGGATCATGCCGTTGTAGCGCACGGCGGTCACCGCCACGCCGGCGGCGTTGAGGCGGCGGGCGTAGGCTTCGCCTTCGTCGCGCAGCACGTCCATCTCGGCGGTCTGCACCAGTGCCGGCGGCAGGCCTTTGAGCTGCTCCAGGCTGGCCCGCAGCGGCGAGGCATGGATCTCGTTGCGCTGCTTCGGGTCGGTGGTGTAGTTGTCCCAGAACCATTCCATCATGTCGCGGGTCAGGAAGTGGCCTTCGGCGAACTGGTTGTAGGAGGCGTTGTTGAAGTTGGCGTCGGTCACCGGCCACAGCAGCAGCTGGAAGCGCAGCTTCGGCGTGCCAGCCTCCTTGGCCTTGAGCGCCACCACCGCCGCCATGTTGCCGCCGACGCTGTTGCCGGCCACGGCCAGACGGGAGCCGTCGACGCCGATCTGGCTGCCGTTGTCGGCGACCCACTGGGTGGCGGCGTATGCCTGGTTGATCGCGGTCGGGTACTTGGCTTCCGGCGACGGGGTGTAGTCGACATAGACCGCCGCAGCGCCGGAGCCTACCACCAGGTCGCGGATCAGGCGCTCATGGGTCGGGTAGTCGCCCAGCACCCAGCCGCCGCCGTGGAAGAACATGAAGCCCGGCAGCACGCCGCGAGCACCTTCGGGACGCACCACCTTGAGGGTGATCGACTGGCCGTTGGCCTGGATCACCTTGGTGTCCACCACGATGCCGGACAGGTCCACCTTGGCACTGGCCTGGGCGCCCACCAGTACGGCGCGGGCATCCTTCGGCGAGAGGGTTTCCAGCGGCTGGCCGCCGCCGGCAGCCAGGGCCTCGAGGAAGCCCAGGGTGTTGTGTTCCACACCGGGGCTGCCGGCGGCGAAGCTACTGCTAACGGCCAGGGCGAGCAGCCCGGCGGTCAGGGTACGCGAGATGTTCATGGTCAAACTCCTGTCGATAGGGGCTGCAAGGATCAGTTCTGGTTGCTGCAAATGCTGGACAGCTGTTCGTAGGCGAGTACTTCCACCTCACCGGCGCTGTTGCGGTAAGTCATCTTCGCGGTGACCACCTCGCACTGCGGGCTGGCCGGTACGTCGATGGCAATTACCTCGGCGATATCCAACTGGGTGCCGTAGCGGTAGGGCGAGGCGGTGGAGTTCTGGGCAAAGGCCCCGAGGGAGGCACTGAGCGAAACAGCGGCCAGAGTGGCGGCGAACAGGTTGCGAGTCTTCATGCTGTGGTCTCCTCTTGGGCCCGCTGACGGCCAGGCCGTCAGCGTTCGCCCCAGTGTCAGACGATGGTCAAGGTGACGTCGATGTTGCCGCGGGTGGCGTTGGAGTAGGGGCAGACGATGTGCGCGCGGTCCACCAGGGTCTGCGCCGCCTCGCGGTCCAGGCCCGGCAGGCTGATGCGCAGCTCCACCTCGATGCCGAAGCCGGTGGGGATCGGGCCGATGCCCACGGTGCCTTCGATAAAGGAGTCGGCCGGGATGCTCAGCTTGTCGCGGGCGGCGACGAACTTCAGGGCGCCGAGGAAGCAGGCCGAATAGCCGGCGGCGAACAGTTGTTCCGGGTTGGTGCCGTTGCCGCCGGCGCCACCGAGTTCCTTCGGCGTGGTCAGGGCGATGTCCAGTACGCCGTCGGAGGAGACGGCGCGGCCTTCACGGCCGCCGAAGGCTTCAGCGGTAGCACGGTAGAGAACGTTTTCGATGGTCATGGCGGTATTCCTCTTGAGATGCGATTGGGGTGCGTAGGTATTCGTCGATCAGCCTTCGTGGCTGATCAGCCATTCGGGGTACAGGCCCTTGCCGTTCTGGCTGGGTTGGCCGTTGTCGGCCAGAACCGGGGCGGAAAGAATCAGCGTGGCGGTCAGTGCGATCAGGGTTTTCATCGGTTTCTCCAGGGCTTCGGTGGGTAGCAGGTGGAGACGACTGCGAAGTCTCCGTGGAATGTTTCGCGCTAATGTTTTGTGCGCAAGGCATTTCCATGGAGCGAACTGTAGTGCGCATATATTTTGCGTGCAAGATAAATTTCTGAATTTTTCGCTATAGCTCTAGAAGTTCAGGGCATAAGCAGGGGCTAAGGAGGCACAACCTGTTCAACGAGCGCTACATCACTAACAACCAGGGCGACAGTCTGCTCGATGTCGGTGCGCCGCTGACCCTCGGCATGGCCACTCGCTACGACTTCTAGGACCCGCTGATACTGGGGAACGAAGGGCGGCGGCAACCTGTCCATCGACAACAACTGGATCGAGAACCAGATCCGCCCCTGGGCCTTGGGGCACTCCAACCGGCTGTTTGCTGGCTCGCTACGCAGTGGCCAGCGTGGCGCAGCCTTGATGACGCTGATCCAGTCAGCACGCCTGAACGGACACGATCCGTACGCCTACCTGAAGGACGTGTGCATGCGCCTGTCGACGCAGAAGGCTAGCGCCCTGACCGAGCTGCTGCCGTATAACTGGGTACCCGCCGGCAAGGTATGATGCACGTTCGCTTAGGCTTCCTCCATTGCTGATCCGGCGGAAGAGTCACGGCGTTTTGAAGCCATCACCGATGTGCACGATGTATTTATGACCTCGCAAGCGTCTGCATAGGAGCAGGCTCTAACGAAAGGCCAGATCGCGCAGGAACAAGGTGATTGGAGGGAACATGATGAGTAGTACCGACATCAGCAGCAAGATGAGGAAGAACGGCAAGCTGCCACGGATTACGTCGAAGTAGGGCCGTCGAAATATCGCTATAGCGGTGAAGATGTCGCAGCCGAAAGGCGGTGTGGCCGAGCCGATGGCCGCCTGCAAGGTGATGATGGTGCCAACCAGCACCGGATCAAGGCCGGACATGCGCACCGCCGGGGCGAAGATCGGCACGAGGATCAGCATTACCACAATCGGGTCGACGAACATGCAACCGATAAAGAAGGCGATCGAAATGATGATCAGCAGTTCGGTCGGCGAAGCCTGCATCAAACCAATACCGCTGAGGATCTGCTGGGGGATCTGAGCGAAGGATATCACCCAGGAGAAGGCCGAGCCGGCGGCCACCAGGATAAACACCACGGCGGTGATCAGCCCGGTGGACATTGCAATGCTCGACAGATCACTGAGCTTGACCCGGCGAAAAATCAACACCTCCAGAATCAGCGCATAGAGCACTGACACCGCAGCTGCCTCGGTAGGGCTGAAGACCCCGGTGTAGATGCCACCGATGGTCATCACTGGCAGCAGCAGTGGCAGGAAGGCACGACGGCATGTGCGCAGCCGCTCATGCCAGCTAAATTTCTCGCTGCGGGGAATGCCTGCCAGCCGCGCGTAGAAGTAGCAGTAACCAGCCAGCAGTACCATCAGCAGTAAGCCAGGGCCAATACCGGCGATGAACAGTTCGGCCACCGATGTGCCCGAGACCACGCCGTAGATGATCATGCCGATGCTCGGCGGAATCAGCAGGGCGATATCCGAGGCGTTGATGATCAGTGCCATGGCGAAGCTGTCCTTGTACCCCTGTTGCAGCATCTTCGGCCGCATGATGCTGCCCACCCCGACCACGGTCGCCTGGGTCGAGCCGGACAAGGCACCGAACATCGCGCAGCTCAGAGCGGTGGTGACTGCCATGCCGCCCCGCACGTGGCCGACGAAAGCCATGGCGACATCCAGCAGTCTATTGGCCGTGGCCCCGCGAGTAATGATGTCGGCGGCAAGGATGAACATCGGTACTGCCACCAGGGCTGACGGACGGATGCCGGCGATCATCTGCTGGATTAGGAACTCCGGCCCCATGTTGAAGAAAAACAGGAAGCCGGCCGCTGCGGCCGCCAACAGGGTTGTCATCATGGGGAAGCCCGCCAGCAGCAGGACCAGCATGATCAGCAGAAGAGCAGTAGTCATATCCATGCTGTGCGTACTCAGGCTTGCGGGGGGAGGGGGACGTCGACATGCCGCGGCGGTGCTTCGCGGCAGCCGAGCAGTACCAGCAACTGAATGAAGGCGTGGCGCAGGAACTGCAGGCCACTCATACCCAAACCCAGTGGAATGACCAGGTAGATGTAATGCAGCGGCAACTGTAACGCCGATGAGGCGCGGCCAACGCGCGCGGCTGATTGCACGTAGCCAATGGATGCCCAGGTCAGCCACATCAGCAGGGCGGCGGTAAGCAGATTGATCAGCAGGAGGCTGGCGGCGGCAGGCTTGCCAGTCAACTGCTCGACGAAGGCGCTCATGCTGATGTGGCGGTTGTGCCGCGCGGCATAGCTGCAACCGATGAAGGTGACGAAGATGATCAGGAACTGATTGAGTTCCTCGGAGAAGTACAGGCTCTGGTTGAACAAGTAACGGCCAAATACATTGCCGACCGAGTTCAGCGCCATCAGCAGGATCGCGCTGGCGAGGATAAACGCCTCAAGCTTTTCCAGCAGCCAGTCCAGTTTATGTAGCCAAGCCATTGCCACCTCCAGCCTGCTGTCATGGCGACAGGCATTTTTTTGTTGTGGAGGCCAGACAGTACATCTGTGAAAAAACCATGTCAATTCAATATTTGAATCAGTACATGTTTGCTATTTCATGGTGCATGAACTGCTTTGTTCGTCATTTCAGAACACGAAGTGCATGGGAGGGGGGATTTCCTCCATCAGCCCATTCAGCGTGGCCAGTCCTGCCTGAACGCGCGAGCGGCTCTGTTCGGCGCCCAGGCTGATGCGCACGAACGGGTTGTTGCGATCGGCGGTGGCCAGGAACGGCTCCGCCGGAAAGATCATCACGCCTTCTTGGCGTGCCCGGCGGACGAATTTTTCCGGTTGCCAGTGCGCCGGCAGTTCGGCCCATATATGCATGCCGTTGGGATGGGCCTTGTAGCGGCAGGCGGTGAGCAGTTCGCAGGCCATCTGCTGGCGTGCCGCAAACTCCTGCTGCTGAAAGGTGATCATGCGGTCGAGGGTGCCGTCCTGCATCCACCAGCTGGCGATCTCGAAGGGCATCAGGGTGGCCATCCAGGTAGTACTGCGAAGTCGGCCTATGGCTTGCTGCACTAGGTGTGGCGGGGTGATCAGGTAGCCGGCGCGCATGCCAGGCAAGGTCACCTTGGTCAGGCTGGTGGCGTAGAAGCTGCGCTCCGGAATAAGCGCCGACAGTGGTGGGCTGCGGTCCGGTTGCAGCGCGCCGTAAACGTCGTCCTCCACCACCGTCAAGTCGTATCGCCGGGCCAGCTCGGCGATCGCCTGACGTCGTTCCAGGCTCATGGTGTTGTTGTTGGGGTTGTTCATGGTCGGGGTGCAGAACAGCACCCGCGCGCTCCCCTGTCGGCAGGCGGTCTCCAGCGCTTCGGGCAGAATGCCTTGGTCGTCTGTGGCCAGGCCTTTGAGATTGAAGTGCAGGGTTTGCGCCAAGGCCAGTAGCAGCATGCCCGTCTCGTGTTCGCAGAGTACCGTGTCACCTGGCTTGAGTATCGTCGTCATGGCAATAGTCAGAGCGTGCGCGGTGCCATTGCAGAACAACATGTGATCGGGGTTGGCCGGCATTCTCTGCTGGGCTAGCCAGGCGCAGACCACGTCACGGTGCAGGGTCAGGCCTTGGGTCGGGTGGAAGGACGTTATGAAATCATCGCGGCCCTCGCGGGACAGGCGTTCGAGGCCCTCGCGGTAGAGCTTGACATGGCGGGCCGTGCACACCGGATGTGCGGTGGACAGGTCGATGCCCCGGCTGGGGTCATCGTGTTCGTCGGTGGACAGGTAGTCCGATTCGTGGCTGACGTGGCGGCTGCGTACGAAGGTGCCGCTGCCCACCTGGGCGTAGACGACGCCCTGCTTTTCGGCATGTGCGTAGGCGTTGCTCACTGTCTGCACGCTAACCCCCAGGACCTCGGCCAGCTCTCGGTGGGTCGGCAGCTTGCTGCCAGGCTGCAATGCGCCGGCATTGATTGCTTCACTGAGGGCGTTGCCGATGGCCAGGTATTTGGGCTGGCCAGAGCGGATGAAGGGCTTCAGGTCTATTGTCATAGTTCAATAAAGTCCTTGACGAAAAGTGTACTGATAATAAATATGTGTTCCATGCGGATTGACCTGCATTTGATGCGGTCACTCTAGCAGGTTTCAGTACATTGCATAACCGCCCGGCTGGTGCGGGCGGTTGGATAGAGACCTGAACGCCGTCGCGTTCATTTTCGAGATGCTGTCATGAGTGAAATCGCTTTGAATTTCAGCCGTGAAGAGTATGCCCAGCGTTTGACCAAGGTGCGTGCCGCCATGGCTGAGCGGGGGGTCACGACGCTGATCGTGCATGATCCATCCAACATGGCCTGGCTTACCGGTTATGACGGCTGGTCTTTCTACACTCCGCAATGCGTAGTGATCGGCCAGCACGGCAACCCGTTATGGTATGGCCGTGGTATCGATGCCAATGGCGCGCGTCGCACCGTCTACATGTCGGAGGAGGATATCGCCTCCTACAGCGACCGCTACGTGATGAACCCACCGCATCACGCCCTCGACTACCTGTGCCAGGAAATACTGTCGGCACGAGGCTGGACCAGCGGCACGATCGGCGTGGAGATGGACAACTACTACTACAGCGCCACTTCGCACCAGGCGCTGCAACGTGGTCTGCCGCAGGCACGGTTGGTCGATGCCACTGGCTTGGTCAACTGGTGTCGAGCGGTCAAGTCGCCGCTGGAAATCGAGTACATGCGTGTGGCCGCGCGCATCGTCGAGAACATGCATCGGGCGATCATCGAAATGGTCGAACCGGGTCTGCCGAAGAACGTGCTGGTAGGTGAAATCTATCGGGTTGCCTGTGTCGGTCACGAGGGTAAGTTCGGCGACTACCCAGCTATCGTGCCCATGTTGCCTTCGGGCAAGGACGCTTCGGCGCCGCACCTGACCTGGGACGATCGCCCGTTCAAGAAGGGGGAAGGTACCTTCTTCGAGATTGCCGGCTGCCACAAACGCTACCACTGCCCGCTGTCGCGCACGCTTTACTTGGGCGAACCGTCAGCCGCTTTTCGCAAGGCCGAGGAGGCGATCAACGCCGGCCTGGAGGCGGGTCTGGCGGTCGCCAAACCGGGCAATACCTGCGGTGACATCGCCAGGGAGTTGAACAGCACCCTGCGTCGTTACGGTTACGATCGCGGAGATAACCGTTGCGGATATCCAATCGGTCTGAGTTATCCGCCGGATTGGGGCGAGCGCACCATGAGCCTGCGTGAGAGCGACACCACGGTGCTGCAACCTGGCATGACCTTCCACTTTATGCCGGGCCTTTGGCTGGATGATTGGGGCCTGGAGACCACCGAGAGCATACTGATTACCGAGAGCGGGGTGGAAACCCTTTGCGACTTCCCGCGACAGTTATTCGTGAAGGCCTGAGATGAGTAGCGCAACCATGAATATTTCATCCGAAGCGGAGCTGCAGGCAAACACGCGGTCGAGCGTTACCGAGGTTCGTGCCACCACCCTCAGTGCCACGGTCGATTTCGAGCGAGACGGTGTGCAGCACGGCTTCCTCAAGCTGCCGTACTCCCATGACCAGTCGGCCTGGGGCTGCATCATGATCCCCATCAGCGTGGTGAAGAACGGCGTGGGTCCTACCGCGCTGCTCACCGGCGGCAACCACGGCGACGAATACGAGGGCATCACCGCGTTGCTCAAGCTGGCTGGAGAGCTGCGGGCAGAGGACGTCCAGGGGCGGGTGATCATCGTCCCGGCGATGAACTACCCGGCCGTGCAGAACGGCAGCCGTACTTCGCCGATCGACAAAGGCAACATGAACCGCTCTTTCCCCGGCAACCCTACAGGGAGCATGACCGAGCGTATCGCCGATTACTTTCAGCGGCACCTGATTCCGTTGTGTGACTATGCCTTGGATATACATTCCGGTGGCAAGACCCTGGACATCCTGCCGTTCGCCGCAGCCCACCGACTACCGGACGCACAGCAGGAGGCCAAGTGCATCGAAGGTGCACGCCTGTTCGGTACTGCCGCCAGCATGATTCTCTTCGAGCTGGATGCAGCTTCGTTGTACGACACGGCGGTGGAGTCCCAGGGCAAGGTGTTCGTCACCACCGAACTGCGTGGCGGCGGCACCAGCACCCCCGAAACCATGGCCCTGGCCGATCGTGGTGTGCGCAACTTCCTAAAGTTTGCCGGGATTCTCGCTGGCGAGTTGGAGCTTGCCGACGAGCCGCGGCTGCAACTGGATATGCCCGACGCCAGTTGCTACGTGCAGAGCACCCATCGCGGCATTCTCGAACTCACCCGTAGCCTGGGCGATCGCCTCAAGCGAGGCGATCTCGTTGCGCGGGTACATGCGTTCGAGCGCACCGGCACGCCGGCCGTGGAATATCGTGCGGAACGGGATGGGCTCCTGGTTGCCCGGCGTTTTCCTGCACTGGTGGACATCGGCGACACCCTGGCAGTAATCGCCGACATCGTCGAAAGCTAGAGGCCGGCAGGTTCGGTCGCAACCAAATGACAATAACAGCAAGCGGAGACCTCACCATGAGCACCCTAAGCACACTGAAGAAAATGATCCTGACCGCAGCGATGGGGCTGACCCTGATTGGCCAGGCAAGCCTGGCGGCTGCGGAGGAATGGAAATTTGCCCTTGAGGAAATCAGCGGCAGCGTGCAGGACGCCTATGCCCAGAAGTTCAAGCAACTGATCGAGGAAAAGAGCGGTGGCAAGATCAGCGTTACTGTCTATCCATACGGTGCGCTGGGCGAGTCGGAAGATCTCACGGAGCTTGTGGCTAACGGTGTCCTGCAGTTCACCCATGGCTCGACCGGCATTCTTGGCTCCACCGCTCCAGGTATGCAGGTGTTCTCGGTGCCCTACCTGTTATCCCAGGACAATGCGGTGAACCTCAAGCTGCTGACCGAGAGCCCAACAATCTACGGGCCTGTTGCCGACAAGCTGAAGACCCGCAACCTACGTTTGCTGAGCATGTACCCGGAAGGCGATATGGTCTGGACCACCAACAAGGTGGTGCGCAAGCCGGCCGATTTCGCCAACGTGAAGATGCGGGTTATGGCCTCACCGATGCTGGTGGAGACCTATAAGTCGTTCGGTGCTGTCCCTACTCCGCTGCCTTATTCCGAGGTTTATGGGGCTCTGCAGCTGAAGATGATCGATGGCCAGGAGAACCCGGTTTTTGCCATCGAGGAAATGAAGTTCTATGAGGTCAACGATGTCATGACCTGGTCGGGACACCAACAGTTCACGGTTGCCGTCCTGTCCAGCGAGTCCTGGTACCAGGGGCTGCCTGCGGAGCAGCGTGCACTTATCGACGAGACTGTGGAGGAGTTGGCGCCTTACATCTTCGAGACCCAGGCCAAGTACAACGATGAGCGCCTGGAAAAGATCAAACAGGCCAAACCGGGTATCCAGCTGGTGCGTTTGACCGAAGACGAGCAGGCGGCTTTCCGCGCAGCCAGTCAACCTATGCGCGAGAAGCTGGTGCAACTGGCCGGCCCCGAAGCTGGCTCTGTGCTCAAGGCCCTGGAGCAGGAAATCACGGAGCTGGAAAAGCAGTAACCCCTGTTGCCGGCGGGCCACTCCGCCGGTTTTTTTGCAGTGTTGCTCTGTTCGGAGCGGGCCACCGTTCTGGGCAGGCATGCAGGATGGGTTAGGCGCAACGAGAGCCATGCTGCAGATCGATCCCAGCAACACTTATGCCGAGCAACCTCGCCCCTGTGGCGGGGTGCGGCCTTTTTCGCCGTGGAGCCGTTTATGCGTCTGGACAGCTATGACCTGAAGATTCTGCGCATCCTGCAGTGCAATGGGCGGATCACCAAGTCCAGCTTGGCCGAAGCCATCAACCTGTCTATCAGCCCCTGCTGGGAGCGGGTCAAACGTCTGGAGGAGGCCGGAATCATTCGCGGCTATGGTGCCCAGCTGAATACCGAGATTCTGCTCAAACGTGCCTCGGTGATGGTCGAGATCAGCCTTAAACAGCACAACCGTGAAGCGTTCCAGCGTTTTGAAAATGCCATGCAGGAATGTCCTGAAGTCACCGAGTGCTATGCCACTGGTGGTGGCATCGACTATATCGTCAAGGTCATGGCGCGCGACATCGACCAGTACCAGCGCCTTATCGACCGCTGGCTGATGACCGATTTGGGCATCGAGCGTTACTTCACTTACATCGTGACCAAGACCATCAAACACAGTGAACCTCCGCTGATGCTAGACGGTGAAGAAGCCTAGCCGGCATTTCCGTAAGCCACCCTGTCCCCCCTTGATGCTGCCGTTACGTCCTTAGCCGGTGGTGCAGAAAAAAACATCAGCACGCCACCGGCAAAGAAAAAAAACAGCCCGCCCGCCCCCCTTTGAAGAGAAAAAATCGCTGACTGGCAAACCCTAAAGTGGAAGCCGTAAACACGCACCACGCCTTGCGCCGCGAACCCGCTGCGCAAGGCAAGTAGAGGGGATACCGTCCATGCACATGCTTAAAGATCCACGCCTGGTTCGCCAGTTGGCCTACGTCAACGGTAAATGGGTTGCCGGTCACGAGGGTCGCGATGAAGCGGTCATCGATCCAGCCAGCGAAGAAACAATCGGGCGCTGCACCCAGCTGGACGCGAACCAGATAGAGCACGCCATCGATTCGGCGCAAGCCGCCTTGCCGGCCTGGCGCGCGCTGTCGGTGGACGCACGTGGCGTGATACTCGGTAAATGGCACGATCTGCTGTTGGAGAACAAAGAAGATCTGGCCAGGCTGATGACCCTCGAGCAGGGCAAGCCGCTGGATGAGGCCCGTGGCGAGATCGACTACGCCGCGTCCTTCATTCGCTGGTTCGCCGAGGAGGCGCGGCGCGCTTACGGCGAGACCATCCCCAGCCACATTCGCGACGCCCAACTGGGCAGCGTACGCGAGCCGATCGGCGTTGCCGCGCTGATCACGCCGTGGAACTTTCCCTGCGCGATGATTACCCGCAAGGCCGCCGCGGCCCTTGCTGTAGGCTGCACTGTGCTGGTCAAGCCGGCTGGCGAGACGCCGTTCTCCGCTTTGGCCCTGGCCGAGCTCGCGGAACGTGCCGGGTTCCCCGCCGGAGTTTTCAACGTCATTACTGGCGAGCCGGAGATGGTTTCCCAGGTGCTCTGTGCCAGCGACAAGGTCAAGGCACTGTCCTTTACCGGCTCGACCCGGGTCGGCCGCCTGTTGCTGCAGCAGGCGGCAGCCACGGTGAAGAAGTGCTCGATGGAGCTGGGCGGCAACGCGCCCTTCATCGTCCTTCCAGACATGGACGTGGAGCAGGCTGCTCAGGCGGCGATCGACGCCAAGTTCCAGACCACTGGCCAGGACTGCCTGGCGGCCAATCGCATCTTCGTTCATCGCTCACTGTATGAACCGTTTCTGGCGGCCTTTGCCCGGCGCATGGGCGAGCTGACAGTGGGCAACGGTCTGGTCCGCGGGGTCAATCAGGGGCCGCTGATCAACGCCAAGGCGGTGGCCAAGGCCCAGGAACTGGTAGACGACGCAGTGACCAAGGGCGCGCGCCTGCTAGTCGGCGACCAGGGCCAGGCGCCGGGCCGCAATTTTTTCATGCCGACCCTGCTGGCCGATGTGACCGCGGATATGCGTGTGTATCGGGAAGAAAACTTCGCCCCTGTGGCCGGCGTGCTGGCCTGGGACGACCTGGAGCAACTGATCGCCCAGGCCAACGACACCGAATACGGTCTGGCTGCCTACGTCTACGGTCACGACATGCGACCAGTCTGGCGGCTGTTGCGCGGCCTCGAGTTCGGCATGGTCAGCGTCAACTCGGTGAAGATGACCGGCCCGCCCGTACCCTTTGGCGGCGTCAAGCAGTCCGGCCTCGGCCGCGAGGGCTCGCGCCACGGCCTCGATGAATACAGCCAGATCAAGTACTACTGCCTGGGCGGCCTGCCCAGCGCCAGCGGTAGCTGAAAACTACTGCGGGCTTCGCGCGCTATGCGTTGCCTAGCCTGCGCTCGCTACGTTTTCAGTGGGTTCGATTCCACTGAAGCAAATCACGAATGAGTTCCAAGAGGGCACTGCCATGACCATCGACACCCAGAAGATCATCGAAATCGACCGCCAGAACGTGTTTCACGCCTCCACCCATCTCAAGCAGCACGCCCACGGCGAGAGCCCCGCGCGCATCGTCACCGGTGCCCAGGGCATCCGCATCCAGGATTCTCTGGGCAACGAATTCATCGACGGCTTCGCCGGCCTGTACTGCGTCAATATCGGCTACGGTCGTACCGAGATGGCCGAGGCAATCTACGCCCAGGCCAAGCAGCTGGCCTACTACCACACCTACGTCGGCCACACCACCGAGGGCATGGCCACCCTGTCCGAGCGCATCGTCAAGCTCGCCGGCCAGGGCATGAGCAAGGTCTACTACGGCATGTCCGGTTCGGACGCCAACGAAACCCAGCTCAAGCTGGTCTGGTACTACAACAACATCCTCGGCCGTAAGGAGAAGAAGAAGGTCATCTCCCGCGACCGTGGCTATCACGGTTCGAGTATCGCCTCCGGTTCCATGACCGGCCTGCCGGTGTTCCACGCTCACTTCGACCTGCCGCTCGAACGCATCAAGCACACCGTGGCGCCGGTCTACTATCGTCGTCCCGACGACGCCATGAGCGAACTGGAATTCTCCCGCTACTGTGCGCAGCAACTCGAGGAGATGATCCTCGCCGAAGGCCCGGATACGGTCGCGGCGATGATCGGTGAACCGGTGCTCGGTACCGGCGGCATCGTGCCGCCTCCGCAGGGTTACTGGACGGAGATCCGCAAGGTGCTGGACAAGTACGACATCCTGCTGATCGCCGACGAGGTGGTCTGTGGCTTTGGCCGCCTGGGTGTCGACTTCGGTTCGCAGTACTACGAGATGAAGCCGGACCTGATCACCGTGGCCAAGGGGCTGACCTCGGCCTACCAGCCGCTGTCCGGGGTGATAGTCGGTGAGCGAGTCTGGCAAGTACTGGAGCAGGGCACCGATACCTACGGTGCCATTGGCCACGGTTACACCTATTCCGGGCACCCCATGGGCATCGCGGCGGCCATCGCCAACCTGGATATCATCGAGCGCGAGAACCTCACTGGCAATGCCCGGGATACCGGTGCCTACCTGCAGCAGCGCATGCAGCAGACTTTCGCCGAGCACCCGCTGGTCGGCGAGGTTCGTGGCATCGGCTTGCTCGCCGCTCTGGAGTTCTCCAGCGATCGTAGCAAGCGCCAACACTTCGACCCCAACCTCAAGGTCGGTCCGATGGTTTCCGCAGCCTGCCTGGAAGAGGGACTGATCGCTCGTGCCATGCCGCACGGTGACATCCTCGGCTTCGCTCCGCCGCTGGTGGTCACCCGTGGCGAGGTGGATGACATCGTTGCCCGTGCCGAGCGTGCGGTGAACAAGGTCACCGACAAGTTGATCAGTAGCGGCGCCTGGCAGGCCAAATAAGGCAACCAGGTAACATGGCGGGGATTCAGGGGAGTCTCCCGCCGCTTTGGTTTAAAGCGCTTCTCTGGGGATTGGCATGCAACAACAACTGAGCCTGCAGGATATCTACCGGGCCCGCCGGCGCATCGCCGGGCTGGCCCTGCGTACACCCTTGGTGCGCTCCGAAGCCTTGTCGCGGCGCTGGGACTGCGAAGTCTGGCTAAAGTTGGACAACCTGCAGCCTACCGGCTCTTTCAAGCTGCGTGGCGCGCTCAATGCACTGCTCGGTCTTGAGCCCATGCAGCGGGAGCGTGGCGTGGTGACCATGTCCACCGGCAATTTCGGCCGCGCCCTGGCCTATGCTGGGCAGCACCTGGGTATTCCAGTCACGGTATGCATTTCGCGCCTGGTGCCAAACAACAAGGTCGAGACGCTGCGACAGAGCGGCGCTGAACTGGTAATCCATGGCGACTGCCAGGATGACGCCGACAGTGAGGCACGCCGACTGCGTGATGAACAGGGGCTGGCCTATGTTCCGCCCTTCGACGATCCGCTGGTGATCGCAGGTCAGGGCACCTGTGGCCTGGAAATCATGGAAGAGCAGCCGGACATCGACCTGGTGTTCGCAGGTCTCTCTGGCGGCGGCCTGATCGCCGGCCTTGGCCTGGCGGTCAAGAGCGTCAATCCTGCCGCCGAGGTGGTTGGCGTGAGCATGTGCGAGGGGGCGGCGATGCTCGCCAGTCTCGCCGCCGGCCATCCGCTGCAAGTGCCGGAGGTGCACTCGCTGGCCGATAGCCTGGGAGGCGGTATCGGATTGGACAACGCCTGGACCTTCGCCATGACCCAGCGCTACATGGATCGCGGTTACAAGGTCGACGAGGCACAGATTGCCCGCGCCATGCTGCATTTCCTACATGAAGAAAAGATGCTGGTGGAGGGCGCCGCTGCCGTAGGTGTCGCCGCCGTCGAACAGCATCGCCTGGAGCTGTCGGGGCGGCGTGTGGCCTTTGTGGTAAGCGGCCAGAACCTGTCGAATGAAACCTTTGCCGAGGCCTACCGCCTGGCTGGAGAGCGTCCCTATGCATATCTATAAGCGCAAGCAGATCGCAGAGCGGGTCAAGCTCGATGCGACTGCCCTGGAGGCGGTCGAGGCCGGCTTCGCTGCCCTTGGTCGTGGCGAGGTGGAGATGCCGCCGATCCTCAGCATGAACATCGCCGAGAGCAACGGTGAGGTCGATGTGAAGACCGCACATATCCGTGGCTGGCCGCGTTTCGCCATCAAGATCAGCCCTGGATTCTTCGACAACCCCAAACTGGGCTTGCCTAGCCTCAATGGCCTGATGCTGCTGTTCTCGGCCAAGACCGGGCTGGTCGAGGCGGTGTTGTTCGACGAGGGCTACCTGACTGACATCCGTACCGCCTTGGCCGGCGCCATCGCCGCCAAGCACCTGGCCCGCGCCGATGCGCACAGCGTCGCGGTGATTGGCGCCGGCCTGCAGGCCGAACTGCAGGTCGCGGCCCTGCGCTTGGTTCGGGATATCCATGAGGTACATGTATACGCCCGCGACCACACCAAGGCCGAGGCCTATGCCACTCATATGCGTGCCCATCACGGCCTGCCGGTGACCGTGCACACCAGTGCCGCCAGCGCCTGCGCCGAGGCCGACATCGTGGTCACCACTACCCCGGCACGCGAACCGGTGCTGCGCTGGAGCGACCTGCCAAGGGGTATCCACGTCACCGCCATGGGTTCGGACAACCCGCACAAGAACGAGCTGGAGCCCACCATCCTGGCCAGTGCCGACCTAGTGGTGGTCGACCGCCTCAGCCAGTCGCAGGCTCTTGGCGAGCTGCATCATGCCCCGGCGCTGCAGCGTGAGGTATTCGAACTGGGCAGCCTGATTGCCGCGGGCCGCTCCCTGCGCAGCAGTGCCGAACAGATCAGTGTGTGCGACCTTACAGGCACGGGTGTGCAGGATACCGCCATCGCCAACTATGCTGCGCGTCTACTCGAGGGAGTCTGAAATGAGCCTCTCTTTCGCTGACTTCCAGAGTCTGCAACGGATCTTCCCCTTCCAGCGCACAACGGATGACGGACATGTGCGCATCGGCCTGGTGCAGCTGGCCAGCGACTTCACCCTGGAGAACGAGTGGCGTCAACTGCTCGGCGAGCGGGTCGAGTTGTACAGTACGCGCACACCCTGCAGCCCTACCGTGACCACTGAAGGTCTGCGCGGTTTGGCGCAGAATCTTGCCCAGTCCAGCTCCCTGTTGGTTCCAGGGCTGGCGCTGGATGTGCTGGCGTTCGGCTGTACCTCCGGCAGTATGCTGATCGGTGAGCAGCAGGTGACTCGCCTGCTCAGTCAGGCTCATCCCGGGGTACCAGTAAGCAATCCCTGGAGCGCGGTCAAAGCCGCCTTGCGCGGCCTCGATGCACGGCGCATTGCCGTGCTGACACCCTATATCGGTGAAGTGAACTACCCACTTCACCAGGGTTTGCAGCAGGCCGGTCACGAAGTTGTGGCCTTCGGCACCTTCGCCGTGCTGGATGACGCCGAGATTCCGCGAATCCCGGCTGCTGCAATCGAGGCGGCGGCACTGGAGCTGCTCGCCGGTCAACGAGTCGATGCGCTATTTCTCGCCTGCACCAACCTACGTACTTTGGGCCTGCTTGATGCACTGGAAAAGCGTCTCGGTTTGCCGGTGATCTCAAGTAACCAAGCGCTGTTCTGGCACACCCTGCAACTGGCGGGCTGCGTACACCGACCGCCGGGCTTTGGCAGCTTGCTGGTAGACAGCTGGGGGCCGCGCTGAGAAGGGAGTTTGTAGCCGCTCATTCGATGGCCTTGAAGGAATACCGGGATGCGTGACAGACAGAAGGGTTTGCTGCTCACTACCCTGGGCATGTTGGTAATCTCTCCAGATGCCCTGGTGCTGCGCTGGTTGGCCGGTGATGCCATGCAGATCCTGGCCTGGCGCGGCCTGCTGATGGCGCTCGGGCTCGGCTTGCTGTTGACCTGGCGCTATCGTACTGAGCTGCCCAGGGCATTTCACCGGTGTGGCTGGACCGGCCTTGGCTGTGCGCTTTGTTACTGCTTCAGTACCCTGTGTTTTGTGCATGCTATGGGATTGGCCGGGGCGGCCAGTACGTTGCTGATCTTCAGTCTGTCGCCTCTGATTGCTGCCGCTTTGGCCTGGGTTTGGCTGGGCGAGCGCCTGGCCTTGCACACTCTGATGGCTATTATGGTGTGCCTGGGTGGTGTGCTGTTGATCGTCGTGGATGAGTCACCGGGCAGCAGCCTGAGCGGAAATCTTCTGGCCCTGGTGGCAGCCACTTTGCTCGCTGGCAATTTCACTCTGGCACGCAGCCAGCCAGCGGTGGACATGAGCCCTGCATTGATCCCCGGAGCGCTACTGGTGTCGCTACTAGGTTTCGTCTTTGGTGGTACTCCGGACTTTGCCGTGCAGCAGTGGTTGGTGCTGGCAGTGATGGCCGGCGTGCTGCTGCCGCTGGCGTTTATGCTGATACAGCTGGGGCCGCGTTGGATCAGTGCCACTGAAGTGGGCCTGTTACTGCTTCTGGAAGTAGTACTGGGACCCTTGTGGGTTTGGTGGCTGCTCGACGAGGCCCCAAGCGGTCAGGTTCTGCTGGGCGGCACCATCATTCTTCTGGCGTTGTGCGGCCATAGTCTGCTGGGCTGGCGGAGTGGCTCTCGGCCTTTGGCCGCCTGAATATTCAGACCAGGATTGAGTATGTCGCCCGGGACATCCGTTCCAGCTTCTCACCTTGGCGAGCGTGCTTGATTAGTGCCTTTCTGCGTTCAGTTACAGAGTATCGTGAACTCACCTCACGTACGTCTGAATATGCAGACAAAGCCTCCATAGTGAGCGATCTCCATTATCAGGTGCTTGGGCCGTCTCGAGCTACGCCAGATAATCTTCAGTTACTTTTATGTGCCGCATGGTATTCGCGAAAGGCCTGGTGGATGTTCTGGCGCAGCTGTTCGTCGTCCCAGGGCTTGGTGAGGAACTTGTAGATGGCGCCCTGGTTGATCGCATCGGTAACCGATTTGAGGTCGGTGTAGCCCGACAGCACGATGCGGATGGTGTTCGGGTATAGGTCCTTGACCCGACTGAGGAACTCGGTGCCGCTCATCTCCGGCATGCGCTGGTCGGAGAGGATCACCTGCACATCGTGCTTGGCGAGCAGCTCGAAGGCGTCCTGGGCGCGGGTGGCCATGAGGATTTTGTAGCCGTCGCGGCGCAGCAGGCGGGCGAGGGCTCGCAGGATGTTCTCCTCATCGTCGAGCAGCAGCAGGGTCTGCGCCTGCTCCTGCTCCTGTTCCTTGCCGGCCGGCTGGCCCGGCTCCAGGGTCAGCATGCGTGCGCGCAGGAAGTCCTGCAGCTCGGCGAAGGGCATCGGCTTGGCGAAGTAGTAGCCCTGGAACTCGTCGCAGTGGCTCTTCTTCAGGAAGGCGAACTGTGGCTCGGTTTCCACCCCTTCGGCGATCACCTTCAGGCGCAGGTGGTGGGCCATGGAGATGATGCCCTGGGTGATCGCCGCGTCGTGGAGGTCGCTGATGATTTCCTGGACGAAGGTGCGGTCAATCTTGACCTTGTCGATGGGCAGGCGCTTGAGGTAGTTGAGGCTGGAGAAGCCGGTGCCGAAATCGTCGATGGCGATCTTCACGCCTAGGCGCTTGAGCTGGTGCAGGGTGTCGATGGCCCGCTCGGCATTGTTCAGCAGCACGGTTTCGGTGATTTCCAGCTCCAGCAGTTCGGCATCCAGGCCATGCTTGCTGAGCATGGCGCTGATGCCGGCGACGAAGTTGCTGCGCTGAAAGTGCACCGGCGAGATGTTCACCGCCACGCTTGGCCCGGTCATGCCCTGTTCGCACAGTTCTTTGATCTGCCGGCAGGCGGTGTCCAGCACCCACTGGCTGAGCTGGATGATCTGCCCGGTGTCTTCGGCGATGGGCACGAACAGCGCCGGCGAGATGAAGCCCCTGCTCGGGTGTTCCCAGCGCAGCAGGGCCTCGAGGCCGACCACCCGGCCGCTGCGGCCGTCGACCTGGGGTTGGTAGTAGAGGGTGAAATCCTGGTTCTCGATGGCTTTCTGCAATTCGTTGCGCAGCACCACCCGCTCACCGACACGCTGGTTGAGGTCGTTGGTGAACCACTGGTAGTTGTTGCGTCCTTCCTGCTTGGCCTTGTACATGGCCAGGTCGGCCTGTTGGATCAACTGCATGGGCTGTTCCAGCAGCCCGTCGCTGAGGGTGATGCCGATGCTCGCGGTGACGTGCAGGTCGATGCCCTCGACGCGGTAGGGCCGAGCGATGTCGGCCAGCAGGCGCTCGGCCACCTGCAGCACGTCCTCCTCGCGCGCCAAGTCCGGCAGCAGCACGATGAACTCGTCGCCGCCCATGCGCGCCACCGTGTCGCCGGGGCGCACCTGGGCGCTCAGGCGCAGGGCCACTTCGGTCAGGATCTGGTCGCCGAAGTGGTGGCCGATGGAGTCGTTGATCGGCTTGAAGCCGTCGAGGTCGATGAACATCACCGCCAGGCTGCGCTGGTAGCGCCGGGAAATCTGGCAGCCCTGGCGTAGGCGGTCTTCCAGCAGGGTGCGGTTGGGCAGGCCGGTGAGCACGTCGTGGCTGGCGTTGAAACTCAGCTCGTCCTGGTAGCGCATCTCCTCGCTGATGTCGTTCTGCACGCCGACGAAGTGGGTCAGTTCGCCGCGCTCGTTGAGCACCGGCGAGATGTACAGGTCGTTCCAGAACGGGCTGCCGTCCTTGCGGTAGTTACGCAGCACCACATGAGCTTCGCTGGATTGCCTCAGGCCATGGCGGATGACGTCCAGCGCGGCCTGGTCGCGCTCGCCGCTCTGCAGCATGCGGCAGTTGTGGCCGATGACCTCGTGCGCGCCGTAGCCGGTGATGCGTTCGAAGGCCGGGTTGACGTAGATGATCGGGTGGTCGAACTCCTGCGCGTCGACTATTACCACGCCGTTGTAGCTGGCTTCCAGGCTGCGCTTGAGCAGGCGCAGCTGCTTCTCCGATTCCTTGCGTTCGCCGATGTCGCGCAGCGACAGCAAGCGCACCTGCTGGCCTTCCCAGTCGGTCTCGGAGAGCTGGATTTCCACCTCCAGTTCGTCGCCGGCTGGCGTCTGTAGGCTCCACTCGAAGAGGTCTTCGCTGATGTGCGGCAGATCGAAGCGCAGCTGCAGCAGCTGCGCCTGGCTGGCGTCGAACAGCTGCTCGGCGGCCGGGTTGGCGTAGCGCAGGGCGCCTTCGCCGTCGACCACCAGCAGGGCGTCGCGGGTATCGTCGAGCAGCTTGCGAAACGACTGTTCGCGCCGCGTGGCTTCCTCGCGCGCCCGGTGTTTCTCGGTGACGTCGATGGCCAGCACCAGGCAGCAGGGTTGCTCGTCGAACTCGAAATCATGCACCAGCACCTCGGCCATGACCTCGTGGCCGGCCTTGTGCCGGTAGCGCCATAGCCCGGCCTGCGGGTCGGCAACCGGCACGTCGCGCAGGTTGGAGTTGAAGTAGGCGAGGAAGCGTTGCTGTTCTTCGCTGCTGCGGACGTCCAGCATGCCCATCGACAGGAGCTCTTTCTGCGAGTAGCCGAAGAAGCGCACTGCGGCCAGGTTGACGGCGCGAAAACGCAGGTTTTCCTTGTTGAACACCCACATCGGCTCGGGATTGGACTCGAACAGCAGGCGGTAGCGCTGCTCGCTTTCCGCCAGACGCGCGATGGCTTGGCCGCGGCCGATGGCGTAGCGGATGCTGCGCAGCAACTGGGTGCTGTCGAAGTCGCCCTTGATCAGGTAGTCCGCCGCCCCCAGGGCGATGGCGCTGGCGTCCAGGCGCGCGTTGCCATGGCCGGTGAGGATGATGATCGGTCGGCTGGCGCCGGCCTGGTGCGCCTGCTCGATCAGCTCCAGGCCCGATTCGGCGCCGAGTCGATAGTCCACCAGGTAGAGGTCGTGCTCCTGGGCGAGGATACTGGTCAGGCCCTGTTGGTAATCGGCGCACCAGTCCAGTTGCAGCGGCGTATCCGTCGCCTGGCGCAGCAAGTCGCGGGTGATTACGAAGTCATCTTCGTCGTCGTCGATCAGCAGCAGGCGCCAGTGGTTTTCGGTGTGGGTCATACGGGCTTGCCATCCACGGGGAGTTCGACAATTTCCAGCCAATAGCGGCCGAGGGTCTTCACCACCTCGATCAGGCCGGTATAGGTCACGGGTTTGGTGATGAACGAATTGCTCCCCATGTCATAGCTGCGCAGGATGTCTTCCTCGGACGACGAGGTGGTCAGCACCACCACCGGGATGCCGCGTAGCAGCGCGTCGGATTTGATCGCGTGCAGGGCCTCGCGGCCGTCCATGCGCGGCATGTTGAGGTCGAGCAGGATCAGGCCGGGCAGCGGGTAGCGTTCATCGTCGTCGTAGGGTGCGCGCCGCTGCAAGTAGTCGAGCAGCGCCTCGCCGTCATGCACGAAGTGTAGCGGGTTGCCGATGCGGCACTCGGCGAACGCCTCCCGCGTCATCAGGCAGTCGTCCTGGTCGTCGTCGGCGATCAGGATATGTACGGGGTGCAGTGCGTTCATCGTGTGGGTCCGTCCATTGGCGGGAAGGTGATGCGAAAGGTGCTGCCGACGCCGGGGGCGCTGCTGGCGGTGATGCTGGCGCCGTGGCGCTCGACGATCTTCTTGACGATGGCCAGGCCGATGCCGGTGCCGGCGTAGGCTTCGCGGCCGTGCAGGCGCTGGAAGGGGTTGAAGATGCGGTCCAGGTACTTCTCGTCGAAGCCGATGCCGTTGTCGGCGATGCACAGCACCCAGGCGTCGCCACTCGGATGTTCGGCATAGATGCGGATCAGCGGCTGCTGCCCGGCTTGCCGGAATTTCAAGGCATTGCTCAGCAGGTTCTGCAGCACCCGGTGCAACTGGCTGGCGTCGCCCCGCACCGGCGGCAGCGGCTCACGCTGAACCTGCGCGCCGCTCTGTTCCAGGGCGGTTTCCAGGTCCTGCAGCACCTCGTCGAGCAACTGGTCGAGTTCTAGCCGCTGTAGCGGCTGGCCGCGGGTGTTGACCCGCGAGTAGTCGAGCAGGTCGATGATCAGCGCCTGCATGCGCGCCGCCGCCGAGCTCATGCGCTGCAGATAGTCGCGGCCTTCGTCGTCGAGGCTATCGCTGCGCTTGACGAGGCGCTCGGAGAAGGCCTGGATCTTGCGCAGCGGTTCCTGCAGGTCGTGCGAGGCGACGAAGGCGAATTCCTCCAGCTCTCGGTTGCTGCGCGCCAGTTCGAGCAGGGTGCGTTGCAGCTGCTCCTGGGTCGCGTGGCGTTCGCTGACGTTCTGAAAGTACACCGCCAGGCCCTCGTCGGAAGGGTAGGCATGCAGCTCGAACCAACCCTGCAAGGGCTCGTATAAGCTCTCGAAGTGGCAAGCCTGGTTGTCGTGTCGTGCCTGACGGTAGCGCTGGCCGATCTCGCTGTCGTAGGAGCCGGGGAGGGCGTTCCACAGCGTCTGCCCCAGGGTTGCCGCGGCCCTTATGTTCAGTTGCCGCTCGGCCTCGGGGTTGATGTAGGTGAAGCGCCAGTCGTTATCGAGGGTAAAGAAGGCGTCGCTGATGCTTTCCAGGGTGGTCGCCAGGCGTTCGGCCAGGCGTTGCGCCTGCTTCAGCGCCTGCTTGCGCTCGCTGATGTCCTGCAGGGCGCCGGAGATGCGCACGATCCGCCCGTGCTCGTCGCGCACCGCCTGGCCGGCCACCTGCACGTACAGATGCTTGCCGTGGGCGTCGAGCATCTCCACGTCGAGGTCGAAGCCGATGCCCTGCTCGATGCAGTCCTCGACCGCCTTGGTCACCCGCTCGCGATAGGCCGGCAGGTAGAGCTGCAGGCATTCGCTCAGGTCGGGCAGGGTGCCGACCGGGAACCCTAGCAGGCTGTGCATCTCCTCCGACCAGACCACCTGGCGGCTGGGCAGCTCGATCGACCAGCCGCCGAGTTTGGCGATGTGGCCGGCCAAGCTCAGCAGCAGGTTGTTCTGGCGTACCTGCTCGGCCACCATACGTTGCAGGCTGATGTCGCGGGCGGCACAGTAGATTACCTGGTCGTCGGCCAGTGCCACGCTGAGTTGCAGCCAGAGCTGCTGGCCCCTGGCGTCGTGCACGCGGATCTCCAGGTCCTTGACCACGGCGCCGCGCTGCAGCTGTTCGATGGCGTTCTCCACCAGGCGGCGATCCTCGGGATGGATCAGCTCCAGGTAAGGCTGGCCGATCAGCGTGCTCGCTGTATGCCGCAGGGTGCTGGCGAAGGCCGGGTTGACCTGGATGAACTGGCCTTGCTGGCCGATCATGCAGAACATTTCCAGCGACAGGTTGAAGAACTGGTTGCGTTCGCGCAGCGCCTGGTCGGCCTGACGCAGTGCGGTGATGTCGCGCAGTACGATGACCCAGCCGCCGTTGTCGGCGCCGCCACTCATCGGCCGGGCGTCGTAGAGCAGGGTGCGCGGGCGTTCGCCATGCAGGAGGAGTTCGCCGTGCACGGCCTCGTCGTCCGCCGTCGGCAGCGGCCATTGGCTGGGCTGCAGCGGCAGTACCTGGGCCAGCGGCTGGCCGCTGAGGTCCTGCTCGCCCTGCTGCAACAGCGCCTGGGCCGCTGGGTTGAGGAAGCTCAGGCGGCCCTGTGCATCCACCGCCAACAGGCCCTCGGCCATGCTGTCGGTGATCGCCGAGGTGAAATCCAGTTGCTGCTGCAAGCGCTGGTCGCCGGCCAGCACCTCATTGAACAGGCGGCTGTTTTCCAGCACCGACACGGCCATCTGGGCGAACTGCTGGGCAATCACCTGGTCGTCCTCTTCGAACTCCCCTTCGTATCTGTCCGACAGCTGCAACAGGCCGAGGTTGCGCCCGTCCTTGTCGATCAGCGGCACGGCCAGCCAGCCGCGCATCGGCAGGTGCTTCCCGGCATGCTCGCCGAAATCGCGCCAGCGCGGGTGGCGTTCCAGCTCGGCCTGACTCAGGCGCAGCGGCTGGTTGTCCTGGCAGATCAGAGTGCAGATACCGCTGCCGTCCGGGCGGGTCATGTAGTTGCGCCAGGCGGCATATTTATCTGATAGGGACACGCCGCTGATCGACTGGGCCCAGTCGTCGCCGCGGGGCAGGCTGATCACCGCCTGGTGTGCGCCGACGACCAGGCGCACCTGTTCCACCAGGTAGTCGATCAGTATCTGGTGGTCGAGCAGCTTGGCGCTGGCGATGGCCGCCGAACTCAGGCCGCGCAGCTGTTCGGCCTTGTGTTCGGCGTGTTCCAGGGCCTGCTGCAGGGCCGCGGTCATGTGCTCGCGTTCGCTGATGTCCTTGGCGATGGCGAAAATGCCGACGATCTGCCCGTCGACCATGATCGGCAGGTTGGTCATGTCCAGCGCCAGCTGCTGCCCGTCCGGGCCGAGAATATGGGTCTCGTAGCGTTGCGGGATGCCGGTGCAGGCGGCGGCGAAATGCTGCTCGGTGCGCGCGCGATCGGACTTGGCGATCATCCCGGAGAAGTGTTCGCCGACGATCAGTGCCTCGCCGATGCCGGTCAGTTGCACGCCGGCGCCGTTGAGGCTGAGAAAGCGGCCCTGCAGGTCGAGGGAGAACACCGGGTCCGGGTTGAAGGTGAACAGCGAGCGAAAACGCTGCTCGCTCTCCTGCAGGCGTTGGCGGTCGCGGCTGCGGGTGATGGCGATGGCTGCCAGCTGCGCGGCATTGGCCAGTTGCTGGATCTGCTCGTCGTCCGGCGCGCTGGGGCGGCGCTGGTAGATGGCGAAGGTGCCGAGCACCTTACCCTGGTGGGATATCAGCGGGAACGACCAGCAGGCCCTGAGCCCGTGCGGGCGGGCCAGTTCACGGTAGTCGCGCCACAGAGGGTCGCGTTCGATGTCCTCGACCACCACCAGTTGCTTACGGAAGGCGGCGGTGCCGCAACTGCCGGCGTTCGGGCCGATGGCGACGCCGTCGATGGCGCGATTGTAGGCCTCCGGCAGGCTGGGTGCGGCGCCAGTGTGCAGGTGCTGGCCGTTGTCGTCGAGCAGCAGCACCGAGCACAACGCCTCGGGCTGCTGGATTTCCACCATCTGGCAGATCGCCTCTAGCACTTCGCGCAGCGGGCGGTCGGTGGAAATCATGCTGAGGATGTCGCGCTGACTTTCAGCATAGGCCTCGTTCTGCACCAGCGCGGTGATGTCGTGGGCCACGGCGAACAGGGTCTGCTCCTCCGGCGACCAGTCGGCCGACCAGAGCACGTGCAGCACCTGGCCGTCGCGGTGGCGGTAGCGGTTGCGGAAGGTGCGGGTCGGCCGCCCGGACATGATGGCGGCGGCCTCCGCCTCGGTCGCTTGGCGGTCCTCGGGCAGCACCAGCTCCAGATAGCGGCGGCCGATCAGCTCTTCGGGCTTGTAGCCGAACAGCTTCTCGCAGGACGGGCTGATCTCGCGGAAGCGGCCTTCGCCGTCGACCGAGCAGAGCACGTCGAGGGTGAACTGCATGATGCGCTGGTTGAGCTTCTGCGCGCGCGTCTGCCCGGCCAGGCTGAACTGCAACTGATCGTTGAGCTGCGCCAGGTGCTGCGAGCGCTCGTTGGCCAGCCAGGCCAGGCGCTGGCTGAGCATCAGCAGGAAGCTCAGAGTAAGGCCGAACAGCAATACCACGGTTGCCAGGAAGCGCGAGCTACCCAGAGCTTCCGCACTGGGAACATAGCTGTGCAGTACCCAGGTCTGGCCGTGGTGCAGCTGTACCAGGCGTTCGCTGATGGGGGTGTCGAATAAGGTCGCTCGACCTTGGTTCGAGTCGAAGAGCAGTGATTGTTCCTCGAATAACCTGACAGCCAGTCCTTCTGGCTTGCTATCAATCAGTGTTCTCAGGCTGCCGGTAATATTGACGCTGGCGACTACCAGCCAGGGCGGCTGTCCGGGGAGGTGCAGCGGGCTGGCGATCAGTGTGCCAAAAATCCCGTGTTCGTACCGCACCGCCTTGCTCATGTGGGGGCTATTATCCTCCAGCACATGTTGCAGCCAGCCTTGATGCTCAGGGTTGCGTAGGAAGCGTCCCAACCATGTGGAGTGCTCTACCTTGCGGGCATGCACCCAACGTGTCTGGAAACGCTCGTCAAGTACGGCCACCACCCCTAATTGTGGGAAGTCTCGTAGATAGCTGTTGGTTTCCTGCTGCCAGAAGCGCGGCGATGGCAACTGGCCGAGTATCTGCCAGCGTTCCGTCAGGCGCTGCATCAGGGCCAGGTGGTGTTCCAGTTCGCCGGTAGTCGCGTCCTGTGCTTTAGCGAGCAGCAGGTCGGCTTCGCGACCCAGGCTATCGATAGCCTGCGCACTCAGGAGGTACCAGGCGCTACTGGTCAGCAACGCACTGAGCATGCCAGCCGCTAGGGTGATCCGATCGAGCTGTCCACGCATCTCTGCTGGCAGCCTGCTCAGCAGCAATATGGCGATGCTCAATGTCAGGATGAAGAGGTTGGCGAGGTGAGAGGAGGAGTATTTGAAGCCAAGCCTGAGGGCCGGCCAGTTGTCTAGGCTTTCCGAGCTTTGCAGCCAGACTGCAAACATGATCCCCACCATACCGATCAGTCGAGCGGCCCGCCTGGACAGAGTCGAACCCAAGCACAGGCAGATTGTTGGGATGGCTACGAGCAAGATAAGAGCCAGGCCGCTGCGCATACGCAGGAAGCCGCTGAGCCATGATTGGCCATTGTCGGCACCGCCGGCCAGTTGGTTGTGTGCGAGGGTGTAAAGGGCGACACCTCCCAGGAGTGCGGAGAACAGAGCCAATAGTTGTGTGGCCTGGCGGGTGGCTGCCAGCAACAGGCTACCCATCAGCACTGCCATCAGCGCGCTATCTGGCAGTAGCACTACCTTATGTGGGGTGGGCTGTTCGATAGTGCTGAACCCCAACAGGCCGGCCACGCCCATGCCTATCAGGGCGAAGGCCAGCACGTGCAGGTAGGCTTCGGCGATCAGGTAGCGGGTCTTCATGCCTATTCCTGTAGGTTCTGCGGGCCGAGCAGGCGTAACACTTCTTCCACCGTGGTCAGGCCCTGGGCGATCTTCTCGCGGGCGTCGTCGAGCAGGGTGGTCATGCCCTGTTCGCGGGCGATCGCCTGCAGTTGCATGGCGCCGGCGCCCTGGGCGATGGCGTCGCGCAGGCGGTCGCTCATGGTCAGCACCTCGTGGATGCCGACGCGGCCCTTGTAGCCCTGGTGGCACTGGTTGCAGCCCTTGCCCTGGAAAAAGCGCATGCCGGGCTCGAGAAACTCCGCACCGAGGCTCTGCAGGCGCTCGCGTGGCGGCTGTACCGGCTCGCGGCACAGGCTGCAGATACGCCGCACCAGGCGCTGGGCGATGATCGCCTCCAGCGCCGAGGCCAGCACATAGGGCTTGAGGCCCAGGTCGAAGAGACGGGCGATGGTCGCCGCCGCCGAGTTGGTGTGCAGGGTGGAGAACACCAGGTGGCCGGTCAGCGCGGCGTGGAAGGCCACCTCAGCAGTTTCGCCGTCGCGGATTTCGCCGAGCAGGATCACGTCCGGGTCTTGGCGCAGGATGGCGCGCAGCACGCTGGCGAAGTTCAGGCCGATACGCTCGCGCACCGGCACCTGGCCGGCCAGGTCGACGTGGAATTCCACCGGGTCCTCGATAGTGACGTAGTTCTTCTCCGGCGAGGCCTCGTGCTGCAGCAGGGCGAACAGGGTAGTGGTCTTGCCGCTGCCGGTGGGACCGGTAGCGAGGATGATGCCCTGCGGCTTGCCCACCACATGCAGCAGGCGTCGCAGGTTGTGCGGCGACAGGCCGAGGTCTTCCAGCGACTGCGCCGCCGACTGGCGTTCGAGCACGCGCATCACCACCTTCTCGCCGTTGATGGTAGGCAGGGTGGAGATGCGCAGGTCGACGATGCGCATCGGCGTCTTCACCGTGATGCGACCGTCCTGCGGGCGGCGCCGTTCGGTGATGTCCAGCTCGGCCATAACCTTGATCCGCGACACCAGCGACATCAGCAGCGCGCTGGGGATCTGGATCTTGTCCTGCAGCACACCGTCGATGCGGTAGCGCACCGCCACGAGCTTGGTGCGCGGATGGATATGGATGTCGCTGGCGCCGAGGCGCAGCGCTTCGAGTATCACCGCGTTGACCAGGCGAATGGCCGGCGGGTCTTCCGAGCTGCCGAGCAGCTGTTCGAGGCTCTCGCTGCCGCTGTCGTCGTCGAGGACGATCTCGATGCCTTCGTAGGGGTCGCTGCTGCCCACCACGGTGGTCAGGTCTTCCAGCTGGTTGCCGGGGGCGCCGAACAGTTCGTGCAGCTGGTCCTGCAGCTGGTCCAGGCGACACAGCAGCGGGTGGATGCTCAGCCCGGTCATGAAGCCCAGTTCGTCGATCAGGCCCTGGTCCAGCGGGTCGGCCATGGCCAGGCGCAGGCGCTTGTCCACCACGCGCAGCGGCAGCACCAGCTGGCGGGTGCAGATGGCCTGCGGCACCAGAGCCAGCAGCGGGGCGTCGACCTGGAACTCGCGCAGGTCGACTTCTTCGAACATCAGGTCCTTGCGCAGCAGTTCGTAGACCTTCTCGCCGTCCAGCCATTCGTGCTGCATCAGCTGGCGCAGCACCGGGGTCTTGTGGGTCTGCATCTCCTTGTGCAGCAGCTGGATCTGCTGGGCGTTGAGCAGGCCCTTCTTGTGCAGGAGGATGGCCAGCTGGCTGCGGTTGGTGACGCTGAGCTTGGCCAGGGTCTCCAGGTCGCGGTGCTGCTTCTGGTTCTCCTGCTCCAGGCTGCGGTTGCGCTGCTGCAGGCTGTACTGCTCCAGGGCCAGGGCGATGGTCAGGCGCAGGTCGTCGTCGTTCCACGGCTTGAGGATGAAGCGGTATACCGCGCCGCCCTTGATCGAGCCCATCACCGCCTCGGTGTTGGCATGCCCGGTGAGCATGATGCGGATGGTCTCGGGCCAGCGCTCGCGCACCTGGGCGAGCAGCTCGCTGCCGTTCATCTGCGGCATCATGAAGTCGCTGATGATCAGGTGCACCGGCTGGTTGGCGAGGATTTTCAGGGCCTCGACGCCATTGCGGGCGAAGTGCAGCTCGTAATTCTCGCGCTGGAACACCCGACGCAGCGCGGCGAGGATGCCCGGTTCGTCGTCCACCAGCAGCAGCCGATAGGGCGCTGCCGGCCCCTGCTCCGGCGGCTCGGCGCTCGGCTCCTGGCCGACGAACAGCGATGAATAGCGTTTGCCCACGGCGACTCCTCAAAGGCTCAGAAAACGCAGGGTGACCCGGGTGCCGGCGCCAGGCTTGCTGCGCACCAGGATCTCGCCCTGGTGCGCGGCCATGATGTCGCGCGCCACGGTCAGACCCAGGCCGGTGCCCGAACCGACCGGGCGCGTGGTGAAGAAGGGGTCGAACAGGCGCGCCTGGTCTTCGGCGGCAATGCCGCAGCCATTGTCTTCCACCAGCACCTCCGCCGCGCCCTTTTCGCCCAGGCGGCTGGTGACGCGGATGCGCCCCTGCCCGGCAATGGCCTTGGCGGCGTTGTCCAGCACGTTGTACAGCGCCTGGGAAATCTTCGCCGGGTAGCCGGCCAGCTCGGGCAGTTCGGCCAGCTTCAGTTCTATGTCGAGCGCCTGGCTGCTCTCGGCCTGCAGCAGGTGACAGGTGCTTGCGATCAGGGCATTGAGGTCGCAGGGGACGAAATCGTCCTGGTCGATATTGGCGAAGGTCTTGAGGTCGGCGACGATGGCGGCGATGCGCTGGGTACCAGCTTCCGACTCCTGCAGCAGGGCGCGGAAATCCTCGAGGATCAGCCCGGTGGCGTGCTCGCCGGGCAGCTTTTCGCCGAGTTCGCCGAGGTAGTCGCCGGCCACCCGCAGGTTGCTGGCGATGAAGCCTATGGGGTTGTTGATCTCGTGGGCGACGCCGGCGGCGAGCTGGCCGACGGCGCGCAGCCGGGCGCTTTCGTAGAGCTGTTGCTGGGTCTGTTCGATGACCTTGACCTGCTCCTCGACGCGTCGTTGCAGCTGCGCGGAGAGCGCCTTGTAGCGTGTCTCGGAGGCCTGCAGGGCGGCATGCTGGCGCTGCAACTCGGCGAAGCTGGCTTCGCTGGCATCGTGGTGCAGGTTGGCGGCCAGGCGGTACTTGCCGACGTAGAACAGCACGAACTCCAGCAGGCGCGCGGCGGCCGCCTGCAGTTGCGGCTGGGTCGGGCAGCTGAGCCAGCCGAGGGTTTCTAGGTTGAACTCCACCGCCTCGGCGCCGGGCCTGGGTTGTTCGTCCAGTTGCAGGGCGTGACCGCTCAGCGCCTGCAGCAGGTGCAGCAGTTGCTGCTGGCGCTCGTCCGGTAGCAGTTCGGCCAGGCGCGGATCGTCTTCGAAGCTACGCATTGGCATCCCCCTGCGCCGCGCTGAGCAGGCGCACGAAGCTGGTCGCGTCGATGCCCTCGGTCTCGGCCAGGCGGTATTCGCGGTCGAGCTGCGGGTAGAGGCGGACGAGCAATTGGCGGAAGCTCTCGACCACACCCTGGCCGTGGAGCGCCGAGGCCATGCTCAGCGGCGCCCAGGGCGTCTGCGCCCAGCGCGCCTGTAGCTCGGCCTCGGCCACCGCGTCGGCCACGTCGCGCTTGTTGAACTGCACCACCAGCGGCAGCTGTTCGATGTCCATGCCCAGCTTCTGCAGGTTGTCGGCCAGGTTGTCGAAGGCGTTGGCGTTGTTGTCCTGCTGCGCCGGCTGCGAGTCGGCGACGAAGATTACCCCGTCGGCGCGTGACAGCACGGCCTTGCGCGTGCTGTCGTGCTGCACCTGGCCGGGCACGGTGTAGAGCTTCAGGCGGAGGTCGAGGCCGGCGGCGCCGCGCAGGCCGATGGGCAGCACGTCGAAGAACAGGGTGCGGTCGTCGCGGGTCTCCAGCACCATCAGCTCGCCCTTGCGCTGCGGCCGCAGCAGGGTGTGCAGCTGCATCAGGTTGGTGGTCTTGCCGCTCAGCGCCGGGCCGTAATAGACCACCTTGAGGCTGAGCTTGCGCAAGTGCGGCTGGTAGTCAGCCATGGCCCGGCTCGTCGCCGTCGAGCAGCACGGCGCCCTGTTCGTCGCGGCGCACGCGGGTGATGCCCGGGTGCTCGGCCTCGAGGCGGCGCAGTTCCTGTTCCTGGCGCTGCAGTGTGCTCTGCTGGCTGCGCACCTGAGCCAGCAGGCGCTGGTTCTCGTCGCGCAGCAGGTAGAGGTCGATGGCCGCCTTCAGCGCGGTCTCGATCTCGTAGTCCTCCCAGGGCTTGGACAGGAAGCGGTAGATCTCCGCGCGGTTGATCGCCTGCATCATCGACTGCCGGTCGCCATGGGCGCTGAGCACCATGCGCATGGCGTTGGGCTGGCGCTGCTTGGCGAACTGCAGGTAGGTGATGCCGTCCAGGTTGGGCATCTTGTAGTCGGACACGATCACCGCGTACTCGTGCTCGGTGAGGGCCTGCAGGGCCTGCTGGCCGTCGCTGAAGGCGTGCACCTCCCAGCGATGCGGACGCAGCACCCGCTGCAGCGCGCTGAGGATGTGCGGTTCGTCGTCCACCAGTTGGATCTTGATCATCACCCGTCTCCCGGTTGAGCCCCGTCGGGCTTGCGCACGAACAGGGTGTAGCGCCCCCCTTCGGAGGCCTCGAAGGCGATCAGTTTGTCGATTAGCGCCCGCGTCAGCGGCTTGCCCGCGTTGAGCAGCAGCATGCCGTTTTCGGCGTGCAGGTTGCGCGCCAGCAGCATGCCCGGCTCCAGGCGACGGGTGTCCACCGCGAGGATGCTGGCGTCGGCCAGCACCAGATCCGGCGCCAGGCTGGTGCACAGGTCGATGAAGGCGTCGCACAGCTCGGGGTCGTAGAGGCGCCCGGCGTATTTCTTGATCAGCAGCAGCGCTTCGTCGCGGTTGAGTCGGCGCTCCAGCACCAGGCCGCGCTGCAGCTCGATGAAGTCCACCGCCAGCTTGAGCAGGCGCGCGCCGAAGGGAATGGCGACGCCTTCCAGGCGGTCGGGAAAGCCGTTGCCGTCCCAGCGCTCCTGGTGGTGGCGGATCAGGCGGCCGGCGTCCTGCACCGGCTCCAGGGTCATCAGCAGGCTTTCGCCGACCACCGGGTACTGGCGGTAGCGCGCGCGCTCCTCCTTGTACAGGGTATCGGAGGGGCGGCCGAGCAGCTGGTCGTCCCAGGTCAGCTTACCGATGTTGTACAGCGCGGCGGCCATGGCCAGGTCGTTGCTGCTGCGCTCGTCGAGCCGGTGGTGCTCGGCGTAGGCCTTGACCAGGGCGATCACCTGTGTGTTGGTCTGGCGCTCCTTGCTCAGGCGCTGGCCCACCAGGTTGGCGAACACCTCGGTGGCGGTGACGTAGCTCTTGCGCAGCTCGGCATAGGCCAGGTCGAGCATGTCGGCGGTCTGCTCCAGCTCGGCGGTGCGGTCGCGCACGCGCTGTTCGAGGCTGGCGTTGAGTTCCTGCAGGCGCTCGTTCTGTTCGCGGGTAAGGGCCTCCAGGCGCAGGCGCTCGCGCTCGGAATGCTGGAAGGCCAGTGTCTGGCGGATGATCAGGCGCAGCTCGTCGTCGTCCCAGGGCTTGCTGATGTAGCGGTAGATCTGCCCCTCGTTGATCGCCTTGACCGTGGTGGTGATGTCCGCGTAGCCAGTGAGCAGGATGCGCAGACACTGCGGCCAGCGTTGCTGCACCTCGGCCAGCAGCGTGGCGCCGTCCATGCCGGGCATGCGCGCGTCGGAGATCACCAGGTCCACCGGCTGCTGCTCGAGCAGGGCCAGTGCCGCCTCGCCGCTGCCGGCGGTGAGCAGGCGATAGGGTTCGTTGCGCAGCACGCGGCGCAGGCTGTTGAGGATATTGTCCTCGTCGTCCACCAACAGCAGGGTGGCGAGCGAGGCGGGCATGGCGCTGGTCATGCTGGCGGTGCGTCCTGTTGCGGCACGGGGGCGGGCTGGCGCATGGGTAGCCAGACCCGGAAGCGTGTGCCGAGTCCCGGTGTGCTGTCGACCTCGATGCGGCCGTTGTGTTTCTGCACGATGCTGTAAGACAGCGCCAGACCCAGCCCCGTGCCTTTGCCCACCGGCTTGGTGGTGAAAAAGGGCTCGAAGATGCGGTTCAGGGTCTTGGCGTCGATGCCCTTGCCGGTGTCCTCCACCTCGATCCAGACCCAGCCGTCGCCGCCGCCGGTGCGCAGGGTGATGCGGCCGAACTGCTCGATGGCGTGGGCGGCGTTGACCAGCAGGTTCATCACCACCTGGTTGATCTGCGAGGGGATGCACTCCACCTCCGCCAGCACGCCATACTCCTTGATCACTTCGGCCTTGTACTTGAGCTCGTTGTTGACCACGTTGAGCGTGGTGTCGAGGCCGCGGTGGAGGTCGGCGGGGCGGAACTCCTCCTCCTCGATATGGGAGAAGTCCTTGAGCGCGCTGATAATCCGCTTGACCCGGTCGATGCCGTCTTCCGACTCGTTGACCAGGGCTTCGACGTCACCGCGGATGTAGTCGTACTCCAGGTTGCGCTTGAGCTGGCGCAGCTCGTCCAGATCGGCGGCGCTGTCCACCGCATCGGCGATCTTCAGCAGGTCGCGGACGTAGCCGTCGAGGGTCTTGAGGTTGGAGAACACGTAGCCGATGGGGTTGTTGATCTCGTGTGCCACCCCGGCGGCCAGCTGGCCGATGGCCGCCAGTTTCTCCGACTGCAGCAACTGGCTGTTGGCGGTTTCCAGCTTGCGCAGCAGTTGTTCCTGTTCGCTCTGCTTGCGGCTGAGCGCGTTCAATGCTGCCTCCAGGTGCTCGCTGGTCTTGGCGATGGCGCTGGTGTCGTACATCACCAGGCCGAAATGGCGTTCGCCGTTCGCCGCCTCGAAGGGAAAGAATAGGGTGCTCTGCAGTTGTCGTTCGTGTTCTTCGCAGTCGCCGCTGAGCTTGACCAGTGGCAGGTTGTCCAGCCAGTGGCTGTAGACGTGCTTGGCGCGCTCACGGGCCAGTTCGACCACCTTGACGAAGTGCTCGCCGTTGGCTTCGGGGAAGACCTCGACGAAGTCGCGGCCCTGCGCCTGTGGCAGGTTCTTGCCGCTACGCTGACTGATGAAGCTGTTCCAGTGACGGATGCGCAGCTGGTCGTCCAGCACGATGATGCCCAGGTCGATCTGGTCGATAAAGGCATCGAGGAGGTTGACTGGATAGCTGTCCATTTCCTGCTCCAGTAGCGAGGAGTTAACGTGGGACACTCGAACGCTGGCGCGCTATTTTTATGGCGTCATAATGCCGGCTTTGATGGCGAAAGGCTAGCCAGGGCCGTCCCAGGCACACCAGGAGGTTAGACCATGGCAATGGATACCGAGCGACTGACCGTGCGTTATCGGTTGGCGTTTGCTGGACAGGCGGCGCTGGAGCTGCAGGTTCGCCTGGGCGAGGCGTGTGCCCCGACGCAGAGCGCTCCAGAGTGGACGCGCCTGGGCTTCCAGCAATGCCCGCATTGCCCGCTCAAGACAGAGACTCAGCGCGACTGCCCTTTCGCCCTGGCGTTGCAGCAGCCGGTGCGCCTACTGGCCGGGCACGCCTCGTTCGAGGCGGTCGAGGTGCAGGTGCAGCACCGCGGTCGCGAGATGCGTCAGCACACCACCCTGCAGCGCGCGGCGGGCTCGCTTCTCGGCCTGCTCGGCGCCACCAGCGGCTGCCCGCACACCCGTTTCCTGGAGGCTATGGCCTGGTTCCATCTCCCCTTCAGCAGCAGCGACGAGACGCTGTTCCGGGTGCTCGGCACCTACCTGCTGGGGCAGCACCTGAAGGCGCAGAAAGGCCTGGCCGCGGACTGGCAGCTGGATGGCCTGCGCGAGGCCTATCGCAACCTGCGCAAGGTCAATCAGGGCATGGCCAAGCGCCTGCAGGCAGCCTGCAACGAGGACTCCAGCCTCAACGGCCTGGTCCTGCTGGATCTGCTCGCCGCCGACACCCTGTACAGCCTGGAGCAGAGCGAAGGGGATCTGGATAGCTATTTCTCTTGGTACTTTGATGCCTCTATAGATATCTAGATGCGATTCACAACGAGGCCGCTGCTGTAGCCGTTATGCGCGCCGCCGAGCGAATCGGCGATCAGCCGCTCAAGCAGCAGCTGTACAGCGTGATTCACCGCATGAACCTGAATGCCGTTCAGTCGCATCCGGGATGATGTCGCAGCGTAAGGGCTGCGGCGGGCGTGACGCTAAGTGGCTCCAGTCGCCCTGGCATGAGCTGGCAGGAGGGCTAGAGCCGCTCTCGGGCGCAGCGAAAAGGGGCCGAAGCCCCCGCGGTTCAGAGCAACCCACGCTCGGCGAAAGACACCGTGCGCTGGCCTGCCACGATGATGTGATCCAGCGAGCGCACGTCGACGAGCGCCAAGGCTTCTTTCAGTCGCTGCGTAATCACCTTGTCTGCCTGGCTCGGCTCCGGGTGTCCACTCGGATGGTTGTGCGAGGAAATCACTGCAGCGGCATTCAGGCGCAGTGCTTCCTTGACCACTTCGCGCGGGTAGACCGAGGCACTGTCGATGGTGCCGCGGAACATCTCGACGTACTGGATCAGGTGGTGCTTGGCATCCAGAAACAGTGCCGCGAAAACCTCGTGCTCGAAGCCAGCCAGCTTGGCGATCAGGTACTCCTTGACCAGCTCTGGCGACGTGAAGGCTTCGCCTCGCTGAACCTTTTGATCGATGACTCTGCGAGCCGCGGCCAGGATCTGATCGGCAGTAGCCGGCAGGTAGCGACCTTGCTCGTCGCGAATCAGCAGGGAAGGGTCAAAAGCGAGAGAAAGCTGCGACATGATCATGCTCCAGTTGCTCGGGCGGAATTGCCCGGAACCGGCCCAGCACGGCGTAGCGCAGCAGTCAGGGGGCGATAGTCGGCCCAGCCGCAAATGCGCGAGGCGCATGCAGCCCTTGACGGCGAGAACGCCGTGATAGGGTGAGAGGAAACAGCAAGACCGCCATTCCACCGATCTCACAGGCGCCACCAGCAAGCGGAGCGCGCAGGCTCTTTTGACCCGACAACAAACGCCCAGAGGCGTTGTTGGCGAGCAGCAGAAATGCAGCCATGGCATACAACGCCAGTGTGAGAGGTAGGAGAAAAATCTCGCTATGTGACCAATGGCCCATCCTGCAGGGTTGGCAGATGGCTGCGACCGAAATACTCTCCGGTTGCTGGGCTAACGAAGTGCGAACAGGCAGGATGCTGACCCCATGCACTCCGTTAGCTCAGAACCTTCCTTCCTGGTCTGTTTTAACAGGCCACTTCATTGGCATTTGCCATGGCTCAGGTCAGCCCTGACACCTCGCTTCGGCAAGCGTCAGGGCCTTTCTGTGATCGATGATCGTCCTTCCTCTAGCCGCACGTTTTCGCTAGATGCGCTCGGCCGGGCTGTTCGCGGCATTGAGGTAGCTCGTTGCTGATCAGCTTGGCCTGCCATGCCGGGAGCTCACCGCTTTCGACATCGAGGCGCTTGCGCGACTGATCAGCCGACTAGCCCACCAACCGTAACTCCCCGTCATAGCGCCCGACACTGTCCGTGGTTGGACCATGGCCCTGCAAATGAACTGAGCCACTTCGTGGGTTGCTCAGGTGCCCTGAGTGAAGTGACCGGGGCCAAGCCGGTATCGGGTTGAGGAGGCGAGCATGCTACTGACTGGAAAGAATGCGCTGATAACCGGCGGATGATGGCCGTCAACCTGCGTGCGCCGGTGTTCCTCGCCCGCTGACTGCTGTCCCAGATGAGCCAGCGCGGTGGCGGCAGCATCGTCAACATCGGCTCCATCGAAGGCCTGAGCGCCAACCCCGAGCATGCCGCCTACTGTGCCTCCAAGGCCGGCGTGCATGGACTGACCCGCGCCCTTGCGGTGGACCTGGGCCGCGAAGGGGGGCGCTGCAACGCCATTGCCCCGGGCTGGATCGACTCCGACCTGAGCAACGCCTACATCGAGGCTCAGCACGATCCGATTGGCGCGCGCAGGGGAGCTGCTGGCCATGCACCCGGTCGGCCGCACCGGCACGCCGCAGGATGTCGTCGGGGCGGTGGTGTTCCTCGCCTCCGAGGAGGCGGCGTTGATCACCGGTCAGGTGCTGGTGGTCGGCGGTAGCCAGGACGTGGTGGCCAGCGACCTGGGCATCGCCATTTCAGTGGGTTTCCGTCTGGCCGACCTGCAGGAGCGCCAGCAACAGTTGATCTTGGTCTGCGGCGGTTTTCGCGTGCAGCTGCAGGCCGATCCCCTGCTCAGAACCAAGCTGCGCCAGGCCGACGCCGCCGGCGCCATGCTTGGCGGCCTGTGGAACGGCGCCTACTTAATCGCCGAGGCGGGGCTGCTGGACGGCTACGAGTGCGCCTTTCATCCCGATGGCTGGGTGATGATGACCGAGCTGTTTACCAAGGTAAAAGTGACGGGGCATTCGCATGTGGTCGACCGGCGGCGGATCAGTTGCGCAGGGGCCAACAGCTCCTTGAGCATGATGCTGAAGGTGGTGCGCCGCGGCACGCGGCAGGAACTGGTGAGCGCGGTGGAGGAGGTGCTGAGTTGCGACAAGATGCGCGAAACCTTTGACGTTTCCGTGGTTTCGATCGATATCGACCCGACTTTGCCGCAATCGCTGAAAACCGCACTGGAGCTGATGAACAGCAATATCGAAGACCCTATCGGGGTCGACGAGGTCGCGCAGTATGCGGGCATTTCCAGGCGCCATCTGAAGCGCCTGTTCTGCCAACATGTGAAGGCGACGCCACCGCGTTACTACCTGGAGTTGCGGCTGACCCACGCGCGTCAGTTGCTGCAGTACACTAATAAACCCCTGCTTGAAGTCGCCATTGCCAGCGGTTTTGTGACCTCCTCGCATTTTCAGCGGCGCTTCCGCGAGATGTTCGACATCGCCCCGGGACAGTTTCGTAAGCGCACCAACCGTTGAAAATGTCAGGGCTGAGGAGTCATCTACATGTTGACAACCTCTCACCTCCGAGTCGGCCGCGCTTAAGGCCCGAGGGAGCTCGATGCCTGAGTACAATGACAGGAGCGCCTTAGCGCCTAAGCTCGAAAACCCAGGCTCTATATTGGCCTTCCGCGATGTTCGTGAGTAATGAGGGGGCAGGGCTGCCAAGTCAGTTGTCCTGGATTGGCCCTAGCCTGGCGACCCGCATCCGATTTCCGCACGCAGAGTCGCCGCAGATGGCGTCGCCGCCATGAGCGATTCCGAGCGTTTGCGCCAGAGTGACCGGGATGGCGCCTGGCTCGCACCATCCCCGCCACCTCCCGGAAGTTGCCGCTCTAGAAATGCCACTCGGCATGCAACGTCGGGGCATAGGTGTTGACCCCAGGTTTGTTAACAGCGCCGTATTTGTGCCGCCAGTATTCATAGCCGGGGCCGAACCAGAGCTTGTTCTTCTGGCCGAATGCCAGCTTGCCGACATCGACCATCAGGGCGGTGCGGATCAGGCTTTCCTCGCCGGTGTCGCGGCGGAAGTAGTCCTCACCCTTTTCCGTCTTGTAGCTGGCGAAGCCATGGAACTTGAACGGCACGTCCAGCAGCTCGAAGGGCAGCCCCCAGGCCAGGTGCACGACGTAGTAGGGATCGAACTGGATGTTCTCGGTCTGGCAGGCGGGCAGCCCGCAGTGGTTCCACTCCATGGAGTAGAAGAGGCTGAGGTCCAGGTAGCCCGGTACGTCGAATTTCAGGGTCGGGCCCAGCAGAACCTGGCGCTTGCGGGTCGAGAAGTCGGTGTTCTTGTAGTTCAGTTCGAAGCCGCTGCTGAAGGCGACTTCCTTGACCGGGCCGAAGGCGAAGGAACGGTCGAAGACCTTGCTCAGGTACAGCTGGTGGCGATAGACGAGGTAGGCCTCGAGCGCGCCGGAGTCGCTGTCCTTCTTCGGGTCGTTGGCGTCGGACTTGAGGATGTCGAGATTGAAGATGTGCTGGCCATGGGAATAGCCGCTGGCATGGCCGAGCTGATAGATCTCCTTCTGGACCTTCTTGCCCACCGCGGGTTCGGTGAAGTGTTCGCCGTAGCGGAAGCCGACGAAGGTGTCGCTCCAGTCCATGGCCTGGGCGCCCGCGGCCAAGCCGAGCGTGCCAGTGATCAGTACCTTGCAAAAGCGTTTTTGTAATTGTTGTGTGTTCATCGAGGTCTGGTTCCGAGTTGACTGGCGCCCGGAGGGGAACCCTCCGGGCGCCGAGGGGGCAGGGTGGCTGCCGGTTGCTTACTTCATGGTCGGCATGACGAAGTCGGCGCCGCCGCGGATGCCGCTCATCCAGCGTGAGGTGACGGTCTTCAGGCGGGTGTAGAAGCGCACGCCTTCGGGACCGTGCATGTGGTGGTCGCCGAACAGCGAGTTCTTCCAGCCGCCGAAGCTGTGGAAGGCCATGGGCACCGGAATGGGGACGTTGATGCCGACCATGCCGACCTGGATCTCGTGGGCGAACATGCGCGCCGAATCGCCGTCGCGGGTGAAGATGGCGGTGCCGTTGGCGTACTGGTGGGCGTTGATCAGCTCGACCGCCTCCTTGTAGGTCTTCACCCGCACCACGCCGAGCACCGGGCCGAAGATCTCGTCCTGGTAGATGCGCATCTCGGGGGTGACCTGGTCGAACAGGCTGCCGCCGAGGTAGAAGCCGTTCTCGAATCCCAGTCGCTGCATGCGGAATTCGCGGCCATCGACCACCAGGCTGGCGCCTTCCTCGACGCCGATGTCGACGTAGCTGCGCACGCGGTCGCGATGCTCGCGGGTGATGAGCGGTCCCATTTCCGCCTGGGGGTCGGTGCCCGGGCCGATCCGCAGCGCCTTCACCCGGGGGGCGAGGCGTTCGATCAATGCATCGGCGGTGGCATCGCCAACGGCCACGGCGATGGAGATCGCCATGCAGCGCTCGCCGGCGGCGCCATAGGCCGCGCCCATGAGCGCGTCGGCGGTCTTGTCGAGATCCGCGTCGGGCATCACCACCATGTGGTTCTTGGCGCCGCCCAGGGCCTGCACGCGCTTGCCGTTGGCCGCGCCGGTGGCATAGATGTGGCGGGCGATGGGGGTGGAGCCGACGAAGCTCACCGCCTGGATGTCGGGGTGGGCGAGGATCGCGTCCACCGCCTCCTTGTCGCCGTTGACCACGTTGAACACGCCGGCGGGCAGGCCCGCTTCCTGCAACAGTTCAGCGAGGAACAAGGCAGCCGACGGGTCGCGCTCGGAGGGCTTGAGCACGAAGGTATTGCCGCAGGCCAGGGCCACCGGGAACATCCACAGGGCGACCATGGCCGGGAAGTTGAACGGGGTGATGCCGGCGACGACCCCGAGCGGCTGGCGCAGCGAGTGGGAGTCGATCGAGCTGCCGATGTTCTCGCTGACTTCTCCCTTGAGCAGGTGGGGGCCGCCGCAAGCGAATTCCACGACTTCCAGGCCGCGCACCACCTCGCCCAAGGCGTCGGAATGCACCTTGCCGTGTTCCGCGGTAATCAATGCCGCCAGCTTTTCGGCGTTTAGCTCCAGCAGCTCCTTGAAGCGGTTCAGCACCCGCGAACGGCGTAACGGGGTGGTAGCCGCCCAGGCTGGGAAGGCGGCTTGGGCTGCCGCCACCGCTGCGTCGAGTTCGCTGCCTGTGGCCAGAGGCACCGTGCCGCTGACCTGGCCGGTTGCCGGGTTGCGGACATCGGCAAAGCGCCCGCTGCGGCCTTCGACCAGATGGCCATCGATGTAATGCTGCAAAGTTGTGGACATGGGTAATCTCCGAAAAATAAAGTCCCGGCCAGGTAACTGGGCGTTGCCCAAGTAGTGCCTGGTTTAAACTGAACGTTGTTTGGCTGCTATCAATCGCGCGTCATTCAAGTTCGTATGACTTGGAATTACGCGAAGCGTTAAATCATCAAACTAATCGAGTTGCCTGCCAGGCAATTAATTGCCAGCCCTCCCTGCGTTTTGCCCAGACGCCGAGGGCGCGGCTGGTCATGGCCAGGGCCTGGCCGGCGATCACGACATTCATCTGCATGAGTCCGCTGACCACGCCGCAGTCGCCTTCGATACGAACAGCCTGTGCGTGGCATTCGATCCTCTGGTAGCGCCATTTTTGTGAGCGCAGACCCTGGAGATAGGCCTGTTTGCCATCGCATGTACCATCCGAATGGATATACAGCAGATCAGGGGCCAAGAGCTGTTCCAGCGCGGCGCTGTCGGCCTCGCACATGGCCCGGTGGCGCAGGGCTTCCAGCTCCGTTATCAGCAGTTCGAGGTTTTGCTCGGTCAATTCAGGCATCTCCCATGGGCACGCTGGCGCAGTCGAAGGGGGCTCAGAGGACTTCGCACTGGCCGGTTGAGTAGCTGACGCGCACGGTCATGCTGCCTTCATTCACCAGCCAGGGACGGACGCAGTAGGTTCGCGCGCCGCTGCGGTGCATGGGGTCGGAGGCGGCGATACGTTCGGCATCGGCCAGGGATGCCGCGCGAACGATCACTAGCCCTTCGCCGAGCCAGGCACTGCCGTTATCGGCAAATATCGGGCCGGCCGCAAACATGATGCCTTCGCGTTCGAGTTCAACTTGAAAAGCCAGGTGTTCTTCAACATGTTCCATCACTTTGTCGAGGTTGCCGGCCGAATGGGTGCTGATGGAGAACAGTTGCTTGGCGAGGAATCCCTTGTTTCGGCAAAGTTCCACAATGTCCCGACTGTCAATTTTCTTGTTGTTCATGTAAAGCGCTCTCTTGTGGGGGGGGTCAACGAACCAGTGCGGTGCTGATGCCGGGTATGGCGATCATCAGGGCCAGAAGTAAGAACATGCAGCCGATGAAGGGCAGCACGCCGATGAAGATGTCCTTGATGCTGATGCTGCGATCATCCAGGGCGGCTTTCACCGTGTAGACGGAGATGCCAAACGGCGGCGTGATCAGACCGATCTCCACCGCCACCACGGTGATCAGGCCGAACCAGATCGGATCCATGCCGAAGGCCTGGGCGATGGGTAGCGCGATGGGCACCAGGATCAGCAGGATGGATACCGAATCGAGGATGCAACCCAAGATCAGCAGCACGGCGATGTACATGAGCAGAAACTGGTAGGGGCCGAGGGCATGGCCGCTCATCAATTCGGCAATGCCACCCGGCAGCCCCGTCATCGCCAGCATCCGGCTGTACAGGCTGGCCGCCATGATCAGAAACAGCACGGCCACCGAGACGTGCCCGGTTTCGACCAGCACCTGCCAGAATTTCGCCAGGGTCAAGCGCCGCCGCGCCAGCGCCAGGCAGAACGCCCCCAGCGCGCCCACGGCGCCGGCTTCGATGGGGGTGAACACGCCGCTGTACAGGCCACCCAGCACCAGCAGAATGAGTGTGGCAATGGGCAGCGCCTTCTTGCTCGCCGAGGCGACGGTCTCCGTGTTCCGCAGGCCCTCGGCGACCTGCGACTGTCCGACGAAGCTCGGCCAGTAGCGGGTCATCAGCACGATCAGCAGGCAGAACAGGAACGTCAGCAGCAGCCCAGGAATGAGGCCGGCGATGAACAGCTTGCCGATCGACTCTTCGGCCAGCACGCCATAGACGATCAGCAGCAGGCTGGGCGGAATCAGCATGCCGAGGATCGAGCTGGCGGCGACCACGCCCACCGAGAAGCGCGCGGTGTGGCCATGGCGCATCATTTCCGGCACGGCGATCTTGGTGAACACGGCAGCCGAGGCGATGCTGACGCCGGTGATGGCGGCGAACGTGGCGTTCGAGCCGACAGTCGCCATGCCCAGGCCACCGCGAATCCGTCGCAGCAGCCATTCGGCGACGTCGAAGGAGTCCTTGCCGACGCCGCAGATGGCCACCAGCATGCCCATCAGGACAAACAGCGGCACCACCCCGAACAGGTAGTCGCTGATCGAGTCGTTGACCGCCGCGCCGACCATGCGGGTGGCGATTTCCGGGTCGCGCAGCACCGCCACGCAACCGAACGAGATCATGATCAGGGCGATGCCGATATGCATGCCAAGGTAGATCGCCACCAGCATCAGGGCGATTGCGAGCAGGCCTATCTCAATAGGTGTCATGGCGCGGTTACTCCTCTTGTGCCTTGCCGACGACCAGGCAGGCTCGGCAGTCGGCAATGAGATGCAGCAGGTATTGAAGGGCCGTGACCAGCGCGCCGATCAGTACTATCAGGCGGATCGGCCAGATCGGGGCGGTGAACAGGCCCTGGACGCCGAGGTACTCGCCTTCGCTCCAGGCGGCGAGCAGCAGCGGCCCCGTCGCCGCGAACATGGCCCCACAAGCGGCCAGGCCGAGCAGGTTGAACAGCGCCTGCAGCAGGTGCCCGAGACGGGGTGAGCGCGCGATGAAGCCATCGATGAAGATGTCCGCGCGTGCCATCCTCTGGTGCCGCAGGGTGCTGCCCAGTTGCAGGAAGACAATCGCCACGATGGTCAGCGAGACGATCTCCGCGACCCCGTAAATGGGTTGGTTGAACAGCCAGCGTGCGCCCACGTCGCCGCAGATCAGCAGCATCATCGCGAAGATCAGCAGCGAGCCCAGGCCGTTCAGGCCGTCGACCAGGCAGGCGAAGAGCGAGGGCTTGCGCTTGGCCGCATGGCCGATAGCCGTCTGGTCGGGCGCGGCGACCATCTGCCGGGGATTCAAGGTACTCATAGTTCCTGATCCCAGTTGCGCAGCGGCTGTGCCCCGCGCTGACGCATGGCATTCATGTAGGCGCTCAGCACTTCGCGGGCGGGCAAGCCTTTGGCCTCGTTGTCGCGGACCCACTCGGCGGCAATGTTGGGCATCTGGCTGATCCAGGCCAGGCGCTGTTCGCGGGTCCACTCGCTGATCACCAGTGGCGGCTGGCTGCTGGTCGCGTTGGCCTGCATCTGCTGCATGCCCTGCGCATACAGACCCAGCACGGCCTCGCCCATTTTCTGCGAATACTCGCGGCCGACGTCTTTCAGAATCTGGCGAACCTCTGGTGGCAGGCGCTTCCAGCTGTCCTTGTTGATGGCAAGGGCGCCGAAGTAGGTCGAGCCGAGGTTGACCTTGGTGACGTAGGGCGCCACCTCATAGAGCTTGATGCCCATCACGCCCGAGGTGAGAGACAGCGCGCCCTCGGAGAGGCCGGTCTGGATGTCGGTGTAGTAGCTGGGCAGTGCGCCTTGCACCGCGACCCCGCCGGTGCCGCGCATCCATGAGGCGAGCACGCCGGGCGTCGATATCTTGCGGCCTTTGAGATCCGCCACCGAGTTGAGCGGGAAGGTGGTGAACAGGTGGTAGGGGTCGCCACTGCAGGCCCCGAGAAACACCAGGTTGTTCTTCTCCCATTCGGCCTTGAGGGCGGGCAGCGTTTCGTTCAGCTCGTTGAACACCGCCATGACCAGTTGCGGGTCGTCACTCACGGCGGGGGTGTAGATGGTCACCTGGCTGAGCGGCTGCTTGGAGCCTTCGAGGTTGCTGAACACCCAGCCTATGTCGACGATCCCGTCGGCGACCGAGCTCAGCGTGGCATTGGCCTTGTACAGCTGGCCGCCGTAGGTTTCGTTCCACTGAATGGAATAGCCCTTGCCGAGGGCCTCGACCCGGCGATTGACTTCGGGAATGAAGTGCTCGGGAATCACACCTACCCAGGGCAGGCTGGTGGGGTGGCTGGCACCGACATTCAGCTTGAAGGTTTCCCCGGCCTGGGCGGGGAGGCTCTGGGCGATGACCAGGCAAGCGGTCAGGCCGACGGACAGCAGCGATTGATGCCACATGGTGTTCTCCTTTTGTTCTTGTTGGCCTGGCGGGTGGTCGGGAGCGGCGGGGCCGCAGCCGATACAGCGGGCCAGGTGGATCGATTGAAGCAATGGCTTTGCACGGGTTCTCAGAGCAGCAGGCAGGCCTCCTCGAAGGAGAGCCGCGGGCTGCGCGGGAACAGCTTGTCGGGGTCGCCGTAACCCAGGTTGCAGAGGAAGTTGGCTTTCACCTGCATGCCGGGAAAACAGCCGTCGTCGGCGAAGAACTCGCGGTCGACCAACTGATGGTCGAAGCCGGACATGGGGCCGCAATCCAGCCCCAGGGCACGGGCGGCGAGGATGAAGTAGCCGCCCTGCAACGAACTGTTGCGCAGGGCCGTGGGTTCGATCAGCTCGGGCTGCCCGGCGAACCAGTCGCGGACCTCCGGGTTGTGCGGAAACAGCTTGGGCAGTTGCTCGTGGAAGTTGGCGTCGTAGCCGATGATGGCGGTCACCGGCGCGCCCAGGACCTTGCCCACGTTGCCCGGGCTGAGGGCGGGCAGCAGGCGCTGCTTGGCGGCGGCGCTGCGCAGGAAGACGATCCGTGCCGGACAGCTGTTGACGCTGGTCGGTCCCCAGCGCACCAGGTCGTACAGCGCCGCCAGTGTCTCGTCGTCCACTGCCCGGTCGCGCCAGCCGTTCTGGCTGCGTGCCTGGCGGAACAGCAGGTCCAGGCCCTGCTCGGAAAGCCGTTGGTTGTTCATGTCGTGGTCCTCGTGGTTACTGAACGCTGCGTTTGCGCAGGGAGTCCGGGCGCGGGGCAAGGGTTTCCCTCTCGCCGCAGCCGCCGAGGAAGTACTCCACGGACATCGGCGGCCCCCACTGATAGAGGCTGGAATCGCAGGCCTGGATGTGGTTCATCGGCGAGGCGTGGTTGAACAGGTCGCCGTCGGTGAAGTGCTCGATCAGGTTGCCCGAGGGGTCCCTCCAGTAGTCGAAGATCTGGCTGCCGAGCACATGCCGGCCGACGCCCCAGAACGGGTTCCAGCCCCGCTCGGTCATCCACTGGTGGCCGATGCACTGGGCGTCGAAGTCCTGCACCTCGAAGGAGGCGTGGTGGACGACGTCCTTGCCCGCCTGGAACAGCGCGATGGTGTGGTGGTCGGTCCATTGGCTACCGCGATCCAGGCGCAGGAAGGCGGCGGCCGGGCAGCTGTCATCGTCCCCTTCGACGATCAGGTCCGATGGCAGCATGCCGAGCACGCTGCGGTACCAGCGCAGCATCCTGGCCATGTCGGCCACGCCGATGGCGACATGGCCGAGGCGCATCACCTGGGCCGGCCCCTTGGCTGGGCGCTGCACGTCGCCGAAGCGCCGTTTCTCCTCGGCGGAGTTGAGGGTCAGGGCGGCGCGCTGGGGCAGCGCTTCGACGCTTTCTATCCCGTGCACCAGGTCGATCCTGCGCCCCGCCGGGTCGTGCAGCGTCACGCAGTACCCGCCGCCCGGATGCGCCAGCGGCTGGATAGCGGACGCCCCCGGAAAGCGTGTGGCGGTCTGCAGGTCGTCCAGGCTTTCCACGGCGAACGCGATGGCGCTGAGCCCGGTCGATGCGGCCCGCTCGACGATGTACACATAGGGCAGCGGACCGGTGCCGCGCAGGTAGATGCGGTGCTCGGTGCGATGAGCCACGACCAGGCCGAAGTCGGTCAGGAAATGCTCGATGGCGTCGAGGTCCTGGTGCTGGTAGATCACGTGGTTGATGTCTTTGATGCGCAGCATGGCTGCTCCTCCTTGGCCGGGCGCGGCAGGTATCCGGCAACGAATGCGTTGATCTGGCGTTCGCCGGGAAGGACGGGCTGGCTCTTTTCCGGGACGGCCGGGCCCGCGGGCCCGGCAGCGGGGCCCGAACGGGTGTCGGCGGTCAGCGGGTGTCGAGCCGGCCGGCACCCCCAGGGGTGCCGGCGCGATCAGTCTTCCTCGTGCGAACGGCGCGGAAGGTCGTCAGGCCTGCGGGGCTTCGTTGGCAATGGGATTGCTCAGCATGCCGAGGCCTTCGATCTCGACCGTGCACAGATCGCCGGCCTGCATGAACAGCATCGGGCGCCTGGCCCAGCCGATGCCGGCCGGGGTGCCGGAGACGATGACATCGCCCGGTTCCAGGGTGACGGCTTCGCTGAGGGTGGCGATCAGCTCGGCGACGTCGAAGATCAGGTCGGCGGTGTTGCCCTGCTGCTCGATCTTGCCGTTGAGGCGGGTGGTCAGGCCGAGGCCGCGCGCGCCGGGCGGCAGTTCGTCGGCGGAGACGAAGGTCGGGCCGAAGGCGCCGGTGGCATCGAAGTTCTTGCCGATGGTCCATTGCGGCGACTTGAACTGGTAATCGCGCACCGAGGCCTCGTTGAAGATCGAGTAGCCGGCGACGTGCTCCAGGGCGCGGGCCTTGCCGATATGACGGCCGCCGCGACCGATGATCACCGCCAGTTCGCCTTCATAGTCCAGCTGCTCGGAAACGTTCGGGCGGATGATGGGTTCGCCGTGGCCGACGAGGGTGGTGGAGAAGCGCGGGAAGAAGGTGGGATAGGTGGGCTGCTCGTACGGGCTTTCCTTGGTGTGATCGGCGTAGTTGAGCCCTACGCAGACGATCTTGCCGGGGCGCTCGATGGGGGGCAGGTAGCGGATCGCAGCCGGGTCCAGCTCGCGGGCCTGGCTCAGGCACCGATGGGCGGCCGCTAGGGCGTCCGGACCGGCCTTGAGCAGGTCGTGCAGCGTGCCGGGAAAACCGTCCTCCTGTTCCGCGAGGCCATACAGCTTGCCGGACAGTTCGACGGCCAGCCCCTTGTGGGACCCTTCCAGGAATTGGGTGAAACGCATGGCGAGTTCCTCTGTTGTTCTTGTTTGTTGGAGAGGTACGGTACGGTACCGTACCCTTTGAGTGAAATTTGATCTCTAAACCCCACTCGGTCAAGAGGGAAATCAAGATTCATGAGGAATAAAAATTTTGATATTTATGCTCATTCGTCGAATAAGCTCGCTGGAAGCCTTGAGTGGCGCGGGTTAGGCTATGGCGCCCCGCAGCCTTGGAAACGCCCATGACCCAGTTGGAAAGCCCCCGCCAGGCCGCCAAGCGACGGCACATTCTCGATGTCGCCACCGAGATGTTCCTGGAGGACGGCTACGCAGGCGTGAGCGTGGACGGCCTGATCGCGCGGATCGGCGGTTCGAAGCGCACCTTCTACGCCTACTTCGGGGGAAAGGACGGCCTCTTCGCGGCGATCATCGCGCGACTGTGCGAAGAGATCGTCAACCCGCTGACCCATATGGATCTCAAGCGCAAGCCCCTGCGCGCAGCCCTGGCGACCATCGCCGAGACCTTCCTCGATGTGGTGCTGGCGCCTCGCACCACGGCGTTGCACCGCTTGATCGTCGCCGAGGCGCCGCGCGCGCCCGAGGCGGCCAGGTCGTTCTTCGACGCCGCGCCGGGCACCGCCTACCGATGCCTCGCGGAGTACTTCAGCTGGGCCGAAGGCGCCGGCCTGGTGGCGCCCGGCAGTGCCGAGCGGCGGGCCGTGATCTTTCTCGATGCGCTGACCGGGAAGTTCCAGTTGCAGTGTCTGCTCGGCCTGATCGAGTCCCCCTCGCGCGCGGAACGGCAGCAACTGATCGACGAGGCCATCGCCATCTTCATCGACGGCCTGGAGCCCTGAGAAACCCGTCGATGGCTATGGCCTGATGTGCTCAGCCAGGAAGTCGATCAGCGTCCGAACTAATGGCAGCAGGCCCCCGGCGGGACGGGAAGAAGGCGTGGACAATGTCGCTGCGGGGCGATCTGGCGACTGCAGAAGCACTTTCCATTGGCCTTCCCGGTCAATCCGGCCCCCAAGGTTCCGCTGAAGAAGGGGCATTCTCAACGATGCCGAGCAACACCTGGAGCTGCTCGGAATATCCAGCGAACAGCTCAAGTAGGGCATCGCTACCTGGTGCTGAGGAAGTCGGTACTGGGCATACATGACAGAGAATGCGCCGCGCTTGAACTTGAGCGGCCAGGCAGTTGGCATGGTGACGGCGGCTCAGACGCTGCATGCGAAGCAGCAGGCTAAGCGGCAGCGCGGACAAGCACGGCGTAATCAGGCAAAAGCAACCTTTAATCGAGTCGATGATTCCATCTGGCATATGCTCTAGAGATGGGCAAAGCGCAGGCATCCCGCCAAAAGTGCAGGGTGGATCAGGAAGCGGTACTTCCAGACGATCGGAGACCGAAATGGTGACTTCTCCACGAAAGGCTCTGCTGACGGCAAGACTGTCGGCCTTCTGCTGTTTCGTGCGATGACGGTGGCAATCACTCGCCACGTCAAAGTCCCTGGAACGGCCAATCCGTTCGATCCGACATGGGCCGAATACCTGGCCCGCCGTCGAGCCTCGAAACGCTCTGTCAAACTGTTCGGTGCCAAGCTCTGGTACTGAAGAATGGCTTGAGCCGGATGCGGGGTGACTCGCACGTCCGGTTCTCAGGGGCGGCGGCGCAGCAATGCGCCGCCGCTACTCGAGGCCATGATAGGGCGGGAGGAAACAGCAGGACCGTTATTCCGCTGATCTCACAGGCGTTACCAGCAAGCGGGGCGCGCAGGCTTCTGTTGTGTCAGCGGTAAACGCCTTCAATACATTACACGCCACGCTTTGCTCCTGATTGCGAAGCGATTTCGTGGGGTAAATTTGGGGTAAATCACCCGCCAAAACACGCTATTTCAGGCCCGATTCGCGCTATGTCGCAGGTCAGCGTTATTGATTTAAGTTTTTGATTTTTAAGAGTTTTATTATGATTTTGTAGCTGCGCGCCAGCAGTCTAATTACACAATTGGGGTGTGCTGGGAGAGGTCCGTCATGGTCTCGACTGTCCGGCTTAAATCGCAAAAGCGCCTAGTGTAGGGTATCGACCTGGCCCGTTTCACCCCGGAGAGCATATGGATTCCATCAGTCACCTGGCCGCGCAGCTCGGCCGGCAGTTGCAAGCCGCCGGTGCCCAGGTCAGCACCGCCGAGTCCTGCACCGGCGGCGGCATCGCCGAGGCAATCACCCGTATCCCCGGCAGTTCGGCCTGGTTCGAGGCCGGCTACGTCACCTATTCCAACGCACAGAAGAGCAAGCAGCTGGGCGTGCCGGCCGAGTTGTTCGCCACTGTCGGCGCAGTCAGCCGCGAGGTGGTCGAGGCCATGGTGCGCGGCGCCCAGGCCCGCAGTGGGGCGCGCTACGCGGTGGCGGTCAGCGGCGTGGCGGGGCCCGACGGCGGTTCGGCAGAGAAACCGGTGGGCACCGTATGGCTGGCTTGGGGCGACGGCGAGCGCCTGTACAGCATGCGCAAACACTTCCCCGGTGATCGCGGCGAGGTGCGCCGACAAACGGTCGAGGCCGCACTGGCGGGGCTTTCGCGCCTGCTGGCCGAGGAAAATCCGGTAATGGGGTAGGCGGGCGACTTGCCCTGTGGAATAATACTGTCTACTTATACAGTTGTCGGTGGCCGCTGAGGCCTTGAGCACGTGAGGATACAAATGGACGAGAACAAGAAGCGCGCCTTGGCGGCTGCCCTGGGTCAGATCGAGAAGCAGTTCGGCAAGGGCGCGGTAATGCGCATGGGCGATCACGAGCGCCAGGCCATTCCGGCCATCTCCACCGGCTCGCTGGGCCTGGACATCGCCCTGGGCATCGGCGGC
>JAESGS010000300.1_pt1 | contig 53451 bp, 49 predicted proteins | sample 9269761 | NCBI WGS metagenome assembly JAESGS01 (sample SAMN15741799, study PRJNA653493) | algae metagenome | isolation source: Cyanosarcina radialis HA8281-LM2 and co-occurring heterotrophs from damp... | place: USA: Makauwahi cave, Hawaii | collected 2011-01-06 | reverse complement strand
CATATGGGCTTCGTGACGCTTGGGATTTTTGCCCTCAACCCACTCGGGCTTAAAGGCAGCATCCTGCAAATGTTCAATCACGGCGTGACGACCGGCGCGCTCTTTCTGTTCGTCGGTCTGATCTACGAGCGGACCCACACCCGCAGCATCGCCGACTATGGCGGCTTGATGAAGGTGGCTCCCGTTTACACCGGATTTCTGGCGTTGTTCGTGCTGTCGTCGATGGCGTTGCCGGGAACGAACGCGTTCGTGGGCGAGTTGCTGGTGCTGTCGGGCGGGTTTGCGGCCAATCTCACCCTAGGCGCAGTCGCCGTATTGGGCGCGTTGCTGAGCGCGGCCTATCTGCTTGGCATGTACCGGAAAGTGGCGCTCGGTCCGGCGACCGTCAGCGCGCGGTTCAAGGTTCGTGATGTCAACGGCCGCGAGTTGGTGGCGATCCTGCCGCTTGCCGTCTTCGTTTTTTGGGTCGGGTTCTACCCCAAGCCCTTTCTCGCCATCATCGACAGCTCGGTCACGCACCTTTTGCAGCAGGTCCACGACGGGGGGAACGGCCCATGACCGCCGCAGCGCTCCTTGCGTCGATCCTTCTAAGCCTGCCCGAAATCATCGTGATTGTCGGGTCCTGCATCCTGTTGATTGGCGGGCAACTCTTGCCGAAGGGAAAGGACGCACTTCTTGTGTGGGCGTCGGTCGCGGTCGTGCTGATTGCAGCCCTGGCGACATTCACACTGTCAGGAGGGGCAGAGCCGGCTTATGCGGACATGTTCGTCGCCGACCCCTTCTCCATCTTCTTCAAATCGCTGTTCTACCTGTCGATCCTGCTCACGTTCCTGCTCTCACGAAACTATGCCGATATCGAAGGGATCGGCAGCAGCGAATACTATGTCCTGCTGCTGCTTGCGCTTGCCGGCATGATGATCATGGCGTCTGCGACCGATCTCCTGTCGATCTATGTTGGCCTCGAACTGATGGTGCTCTGCACCTACGTTTTGACCGGCTTCCTTCGGCGTGAACAACGCTCAAACGAGGCAGCACTCAAATACGTCATCCTTGGCGCCGTCTCGACCGGGATTTTCCTTTATGGCGTCTCGCTGGTCTATGGCCTTACCGGCACGACGCAGCTGGACCGGATGGCGGCGGCAGTCAGCAATGAACCGCTCGATCCGGGCTTGCTTTTGGCGGTGGTCTTCATCGTCGCGGGGCTGGTCTTCAAGATTGGCGCGGTGCCGTTCCACATGTGGGTGCCGGATGTCTACGAGGGTGCCCCGACGACGATTACCGCCTTCATGTCCGTCGGGCCCAAGGCGGCAGGCTTTGCGGTGATCCTCAGAGTGTTCCTCAACCCGTTGGTCGCAGGCTCCAACGTCTGGATCATATTGGCCGTTATCGCGGTGGTGACGATGGCGCTCGGCAGCTTCGTGGCGCTGGTGCAGGATAACTTCAAGCGCCTGCTCGCCTATTCCAGTATCGCCCATGCCGGCTTTGCCATTTTGGGCATTGTCGCCGGCGGTGCCGATGGGATCGCAAGCGTGATGCTCTACCTCCTGATCTACACGTTCATGAACCTTGGCATCTTCGGCGCCGTCATCATGATGCGCAACGGCAATTTCTCGGGCGAAGTCATTGAGGACTATTCCGGCTTCGCCAAGCTGCATCCGGGGCTGGCGCTGTTGATGTTGCTCTATCTGTTTTCGCTGGCAGGCATTCCACCGACGGCGGGTTTCTTTGCCAAGTTCTACGTGTTGGTTGCGCTCGTCGAGCGCGGTTTCGTCCTCTTGGCCGTGATCGCAGTGCTCCTGAGCGCCGTCGCCGCCTATTTTTACATTCGCATCGTCATGGTGATGTTCATGCGCGAACCTGAGCGGGCGTTCGAGCCGGCTCTGACGCCCCTGGTCGGCGCCGCTCTCGCCGTCACCGCGGCCGGCACGGTCGGCATCGGCCTGTTTCCCGCGTGGTTTCTCAAGCTCGCTCAGCAGTCGGCCTTCGGCGGTTGAGCGATCGCATTTGCATTGGCCTATCCGACAGAATAAACTAGCAGTTTAGGAAAGGAATGCCCTTAGCCGCCTACCGGGCGGCCGCGTTACCGGCCCGAAAGAGCCGATCGCGGCTTGAGCAACGCCCCCGATGGTGACCGGGCTGCGCGATATGTCTGCAGCGGATTTCCTGCCGGTTCTTTTCATGATCGCCGGAATTGTCCTGGTGGTGGGGGTGACGCTTTTTGTTTCCTCGCTGTTGCGGCCGTCCAATCCCTATCCCGAAAAGAACATGCCCTATGAATGCGGCATGGACCCGGCGGGCGAAGCGGCCGGTGGACGCTTCAGGGTGCAGTTCTTCATCCTCGCGATCCTCCTGGTCGTCTTTGATGTCGAGGCGATGTTTCTCTTTCCCTGGGCGGTCGTCCTCAAAGAGATCGGTCTCGTCGCTTATCTCGAAATGTTCGTCTTTATCGTGCTGCTTCTCGTGGGTTTCGCCTACGCCTGGCTGAAGGGGGCGCTGGAATGGGAGGAATAGGAAACACCATCCAGGACAGCGTGCTGTTCACCACAGCCGAAAGCGTGATTGGCTGGAGCCGAAGGTCGGCCCTGTGGCCCGAGACCTTTGGCATTGCCTGCTGCGCCATCGAAATGATCTCGGCGGGATGTGCGCGCTACGATCTCGACCGGTTCGGCGTGGTGTTCCGCCCGTCGCCGCGGCAGTCCGACGTGATGATCATTGCTGGCACCGTCACCCGAAAGTTCGCGCCCGTCGTTCGCCGGCTTTATGACCAGATGCCGGAGCCGCGCTGGGTGATCGCCATGGGTACCTGCGCCATTTCAGGGGGCGTCTACAACACCTATGCTGTGGTGCAAGGGTCCGAGACCTTCGTGCCAGTCGATGTGCACGTGCCCGGCTGCCCACCTCGGCCCGAGGCGTTGATGCATGGCTTCCTGCTGCTGCAAGAGAAGATCAAGAAGTCTCGCGCACTGGCCGGGACACCTCTTGGCCGGGCTGCGGCATCATGAGTATCGACCCGTCTCTCAATCGCGCTTTGATCCTGGAGCGCTTCGGCGAAACGATCGAGGATCTCGGCACTGCGCATGGCATTGATGTCTTTGTCGTTCCGCCCGAAAAAATCGTCGAGTTCTGCCGGTTCCTGAAAGACGATCCGAAGCTTAAGTTCAATTTCCTCTCCGACATCTGCGGCGTTGACCATTATCCTGAAACGCCGCGTTTCGAGGCAGTTTATCATCTCTATTCGCTGCCCAACCGCTGGCGGGTTCGCATCAAGTGCCGGCTCGGCGACCCGCCTGAAATCCCCTCGGTCACCGGGGTCTGGCGCACGGCCAACTGGCACGAGCGTGAGGCCTGGGACATGTATGGGATCCGTTTTCAGGGGCATCCCGATTTGCGCCGGATCTATATGTGGGAGGGCTTCGAGGGCTTTCCCCAGCGCAAGGATTTTCCGCTTAGGGGGTACAAGGACAAGCTGAACCCGTTTGGCGCCGAAGGTCCACCGCCGACACAGCCGGACCTCGGCACCCGGGACATTCCATAGGGGGAGGAAGGTGCGGGCGGTTTCCTTTTGGACTGATTCGAAACCACATGAACCACGGAGACCGATCGATACCGGAAAGTTGAGATGACCGAAGTCACCGAGCTCACGAGGCCGGAAGGAGAAGCGCTCAACAGCAAGGAAGTGCTTCTCAATCTCGGACCCCAACACCCCAGCACCCATGGGGTTCTCCGGCTCGTCCTTCAGCTGGACGGCGAATATGTCGAGCGCGTGGATCCTCATATCGGCTACCTGCATCGCGGCACAGAGAAACTTGCGGAAAGCTTCACCTATACGCAGATCTTTCCGCTGACCGATCGGCTCGACTATCTCTGCCCGCCGTCAAACAATCTGGCATTCGCGCTTGCGGTGGAGAAGCTCCTTGGCATCGAGGCCCCGATCCGGGCGCAATATATCCGTGTGATGATGGCGGAGCTCGCACGCATCTCCGGCCATCTTTTGATCACCGGTGCGCTGCCGATGGATCTCGGCGCCATGACCGCGTTGCTTTACGTCATGCGCGAGCGTGAAATGATCATGGATCTCCTCGAAATGGTCACCGGTGCACGCATGCACACGTCCTTCTGTCGGGTTGGTGGGGTGCGCGAGGATCTGCCTGAGGGTTTTTTCCCGAAGATTCGGGAGTTTTGCGATATCTTCCCGAACCGCATCCGTGACTATGAGCGGCTGCTCGAAGACAACAGGGTGTTCCTGAAACGCACCCAGGGGATCGGGGTGATCTCTGCCGACGACGCCATCGATCTCGGCCTCAGCGGCCCGAACCTGAGGGCTTCCGGCGTCGACTGGGACATTCGTCGTGACGAGCCCTACGAGATCTACGACCGGCTCGATTTCAATGTGATCACGCGCAACGAAGGCGATTGTTATGCGCGCTGGCGCTGCCGGGTCGATGAGATGCGCGAAAGCATGCGGATCATTAAACAATGCATTGAGCAGATGCCAGATGGGCCGTTCCAGGTCGACATGCCGACAATCGCCTTCCCCGTCGACAAGGATCGCGTGCATTGCTCCATGGAGGCCCTGATCCAGCATTTCGACCTGTCGGCCTATGGCTTCAACGTGCCGAAGGGCGAGGTCTATTCGGCAATCGAGGCGCCCAAGGGAGAGCTCGGCTTCTACATCATCAGCGACGGGTCGCCGAAACCGTTCCGCATGAAGGTGAGGGCTCCCTCATTCGTCAACCTTCAAGGCGTTTTCGGCGTCACGAACGCCCGCTATCTGGCGGACATGATCGCCGTCCTCGGCAGCCTCGATCCTGTCATGGCGGAGGTCGACAAGTAGCGGAGATTTGGACGTGATGGCGATGCGTGAGAAGATCGAACAGGCGGCGGCGCGGTATCCCGACCAGCGCTCGGCGATCATGCCGGCACTTTTGATCGCGCAGCGCGAACATGGCCATCTGCCCGGCCCGGTGCTGGAGGAAGTCGCCGACATCCTCGGCGTCGAACGGATCTGGGTCTACGAGCTCGCGACCTTCTACACGCTTTTCCACACCGAGCCGGTGGGGAAATTCCATCTGCAGCTCTGCGACAACGTCTCCTGCATGCTGCGCCGATCCGAGGACCTGGTGACGCATCTGGAGAACGTGCTTGGGATCAAGAAGGGCGGCACGACCGGGGATGGACTGTTCACGCTTGCGACCGTCGAATGCCTCGGCGCCTGCGAGATGGCCCCGGTGATGCAGGTCGGGGACGACTATCACGGCAATCTCGACATCGAGCGGATCAATGCGCTGCTTGCCCGGCTGCGCGCGACGGTGCCTGACACGACCGGCGCCGATCTCGCGGCCGTCAGCCCACCAGGGAAATAGCGCCATGTTCGAACAGGTTCTATTGAAGAATGTGACCGTGCCGGATGGGCATCTTCTTTCGACCTATGAGGCAGGTGGCGGCTACCGAGCACTTGCCAAGGCGCTCAAGGAATACACGCCCGACGAGATCATCGATCTCGTCAAGCGGTCGAACCTGCGTGGCCGCGGAGGAGCCGGGTTTCCGACCGGCATGAAGTGGAGTTTCGTGCCCAAGCGGGCAGACAAGCCGAAATATCTCTGCTGCAACGCCGACGAAGGCGAGCCTGGCACCTTCAAGGATCGCATCGTCATGGAGCGCGATCCGCATCAACTGATCGAAGGCATGGCGATCAGCGCCTATGCGATCGGGGCCGAGGTCGCCTATGTCTATATTCGCGGAGAGTATGTGCTGGCGATCCGGCGGCTGGAACAGGCGATCGCCGAAGCCAAAGCCAAGGGGTATCTCGGAACGCGGATACTGGGATCGGAATTCAATTTCGTCGTGCACGTCCATTGCGGCGCTGGTGCCTATATCTGTGGCGAAGAGACCGCAATGCTCGACTCGCTCGAGGGCAAGAGGGCGCAGCCGCGCCTGAAACCGCCATTTCCAGCCGTAGCGGGGCTCTATGCCAGCCCGACCGTCATCAACAATGTCGAGACGCTGGTTTGCGTGCCGCATATCGTTGCGCGGGGGCCTGACTGGTTCCGCGGTATCGGGCCGGAGAAGAGCCCAGGCCCGAAGCTCTACTGCGTCAGCGGGCAGGTGCGCATGCCCGGCCTCTACGAGCTGCCGATGGGGATCCCGCTTCGAGAACTGGTCGAGGACCATGCGGGCGGGCCGCCGCCCGGACGCAAGATCAAGGCGGTAATACCAGGTGGTGTTTCCGCGCCGGTGATCCCGGAGCCGGGCCTGGACGTCGGGATGGATTTTGACTCGCTTGCTGGCGCCGGCACGATGCTGGGTTCGGCAGGCGTGATCGTCGTCGACGACACGACCTGCATGGTCAAGGTCGCCACCCGCATCATCGAGTTCTTTCACCACGAGTCCTGCGGCAAGTGCACGCCATGCCGCGAGGGGTTGAACTGGGTGGTGAAAGTGCTGCGCAGGATCGAGGCAGGTGAGGGGGCAGCCGGCGACATGGAGCAGCTCGACATGCTCTGCAAGGGCATTTTCGGCAACACGTTTTGTGCTTTGGGCGACGGTGCTGCGATGGGGTTGCGGGCATCGCTGGCGCATTTCCGCGAGGAGTTCGTCGCCCATATCGAGGAGCGGAGGTGTCCGTTCCACTAGGGAGCATCCAGGCGCGGGCGAGTAGGTCATGGTGAGCGTTACGATCAACGGGCAAACTTTGGAGGTCGAGGCAGGCTCGACTGTGTTGCAGGCGGCGCAGCGGTTAGGGATCGATGTTCCGACCTTCTGCTACCTGAAGCGCCTGCCGCCGCTTGCCTCCTGCCGCATGTGTCTTGTCGAAATCGAGGGGCTGCGGCGGTTGCAGCCGTCCTGCGCCACTCAGGTCACCGACGGCATGGTGGTGCGGACCAACACGTCGCTGATCGATGAAACACGTTCGTCCATGCTCGACATGCTGCTTGCCAACCACCCGCTCGATTGCCCAATCTGCGACAAGGGCGGCGAGTGTGAGCTCCAGGACATGGTGATGGCCTATGGTCCGGGGAGAAGCCGCTTTCATGATCAGAAGCGCGTCTTCCATTCTCGCGACATTCGCCTGAGCCCCGTCGTCATCATGAACGTCAACCGCTGTATCCAGTGCCAGCGCTGCGTGCGCATGTGCGAGGAGGTCGTCGGCGCGGTCGCCCTTGGCACCGTCGAGAAAGGCATGGATACGGCCGTCACCGGCTTTGAGGGCAGTCTTGCCAGTTGCGACCAGTGCGGCAACTGCATCGAAGTCTGCCCGGTCGGCGCACTGATGAGCTTCCCCTATCGCTACAAGGCTCGACCCTGGGATCTCGCCGAGACCGACACGGTCTGCCCGCATTGCGGCACGGGCTGTCAGCTGACGGTCGGCGCGCGAAAGGGCGAGTTCATGCGTGTCCGATCCAAGGAGGAACACGGCGTCAACCGCGAAACGCTCTGCGCACGCGGCCGGTTCGGCCTTGACTTCATCGAAGGACACGACCGGATCAAGAGACCGATGATCCGCCGTGATGGCGCCCTGGTTGCGGTTTCCTGGGACGAGGTCGGAGACCATCTGCGCCGGCGGCTGGCGGCGCTCGAAGGCAAGGCTTCCGGCGGCGTTGTCTCGTCGCGCCTGCCCAACGAGGTGCTCTATCAGTTCCAGAAACTCATGCGCACGGTCTTTGCGACCAACAACATCGACTGCTCGTCGCGCTGGTCCACACCCTTCGATGCACTCGCCCCGCTGATGGCAAGCTACAGTCGTGCACCGTTGAGGGAGGTGATCGGGGTCGATCGCGTGCTTGTCATCGGCGGCAACGTGACCGAGGAAAACCCGGTCACCGAATATCTTTTAAGGGATGCTGCCCGGCGGCGCGGCGCCGGATTGCTCATGCTTTCGACGCGACCGTCCCGTCTCGATGCCGACGCTATGGCTGTGGTCCGTGTACCGCCAGGCGGCGAGGCTGCGAGCCTTGCGGCCGTGGTCGCCGGGCTCGGTTCGGTAGCCGGCGAAAGACTGCCGGACGCCACTCTTGCAGAACTTAGAATGATGGCCGGCGCCAAACCGGCGAGCAGTGGCGAACCGGATCGCCTGGCCGCTGCGCTCGACGGAGCTGGCACCGTCGCCGTGCTCGTCAGCGTCGATATCCTGAGGTCCTCCGGAGCACGCGCGGCTTTGCAGCAACTCTGCAACCTGCTGCAACTTCTCCGTCTCCTCGGCAAAAGCCCGACATTGCAGATCCTCTTCGATCGGGCCAACCAACTGGGCGCCTGGGACATGGGAACCGTAGCGGGTGCCTTGCCAGGGCTGCAGGCGGTCGCCGACGCTAGTGCGCGCGCCGCTCTTGGCCTGAACTGGGGTGCCGAAATCCCCCAGGAGCCGGGTGCTGATCTCGACGGGATGCTGGATCTCTGCGTCGCTGGGCAAATGGGCGCGCTCTATCTTGTCGGAACCGACCCCCTGATCGCCTATCCGGACAGAGAGTTCATGGCGCGGGCCCTTGGCGCCGCTGATCTGTTGATCGTGCAGGACAGTTTCCTTGGCGAGACGGCCGCATTGGCCGAGATCGTCCTGCCGGCGGCGGGTTACGGCGAAGAGCCCGGCAGCTTTACCAACAACGAGGGTCGCATCCAGCAGGTCGCCAAGTTCCGCGAACCCGCTTTCGAGGCGCGGGACAATCTCGCGATCTTCGATTTTGTCGCAGCACAGCGCGGTCGGACCTTGCAGCCTTCGACGCAGGTCGCGGTTTTCGATGAGATCGCAAGGCTGATACCGGCCTATCCGGCGCTCACCTGGGCCGGACTTGGTGGCGACGGTGCCTTCACGAAAGAAGGCCCGACGCCACCGGCGGGCGCCTTCCATGCACCGCCGACGGTTTCGCAGAAGCACGACGGGCTCATGCTCGTCACCGGCAACTGTCTGTTCCACAATGGCTATCTGACCGAGCGTTCGGAGATCCTGAACACGGTCGCCAACGATCCCTATGTGGCGATGAGCGCTGAGGATGTGGCCGAGCTTGGCCTTTCGGACGGCGATCAGGTGGTCGTTCAATCAACCCGCGGTGAGCTCAAGGCGCAGCTCACGGTCGAAAGGCCGTTTCCAAAGGGTCTGGTCTTTGTTCCCGAAAACTATCGGTCCCTTCGCCTCAACAGCTTGATGAGGCGAGGCGAATACCCGTGTCCGGTTAAGGTTCACAAGGCAGAGACAGCGCACGCAATTAAGGGCACGAACCGGGTCTGGCGTGGAGCATGAGGATTTGCGGCCAGAGGCGCCTGCAAGGCTCGTGTCCCGACCAGTGAGCGCCAAGCCACTCTCAGTGGTAGCCGGCCCCGGCAATGTATTCGTGCAGGTGCCGCTCCGTGCGCTGCGCCTCGTCGAGCCGGTGCTTGACCACGTCGCCGATGCTGACGACGCCGACAATGGCCTCCTCCTCGATGACCAGCACATGACGTGTCCGTCTCTGGGTCATGATCGACATTACCAGGGGCAGCCCATCGACAGCCGCGCAAATCGCCACGTTGCGGTTCATGATGTCGGCGACCGGCATCAGTGCTGCCTCAGGCCCGTATTCCGCAAGCGCGTTGCAGCAATCCCGTTCCGAGAGCGTGCCCATATACCTTCCGGGCGCCTGGCTGACGACCACGAAGCCGATATTGTTGTCACGAAAGAGCCGCAGGATTTCCACCATCGTCTGGTCGGGAGCGACTGTGATCACTCCAGCACCCTTATCCTTCACGATTTCACCGACAAGCATCTGAGCCTCCTATCTGCGCGCCCCGGTTTGATCGCTGCTCCTCACGTTCGCCGGATGTTGCGCCACCAGTTGTATCCATGCGGCTCGCTCGTTTCGACCAGCACGTCCTGTTCTACATTCAGGCGTGCGGTGACGACGCCACCGCCGGTCATTGCCTTTCCAGGTTTTTCGAGCAGATCGTCGCGTCCGATCACGAGGTCACGTGACGAAAAACTCGAGAATTCATACTGCTGGCCAAGTGCGATGGCGTCCGCAGGGCAGGCATCCTCGCAGAGGCCGCAGAAAAGGCACCGGGCCGTGTGGATTTCGAATTTTGCCGGGTGTCGGTTACCCTTTTCGTCCTCGTAGGGAACGACTTCGATGCAGTCGCAGGGGCAGATGCGAGCGCAAAGCTCGCACGCAACACACTTGATCTCGCCCTCTTCGTCGCGTTTGAGGAAGTGATGCCCGCGATAGCGCGAATAGGGGAGCCACTTCTCCTTGTCCGGATACTGCATGGTCACCGGCTTGGAGAACATATAGCCAAAGGTCAGCGCAAAGGCGCTCGCCAGATCGGCAAAAAGCGCCCAGCCAATCCATGTTCCAGCTTTGTCGACTACGCGTGACATGGTCGCGCCGTTCTACAGCGGCGTGCGTCTATTCCAACGCGAAAGCGTCGCTGTAGTCCCTTCGATTGCTGCACGCACCTTCATCAGATCGACACCGAACTGAAAAGGCGCGTGGAGAAGCCGCCTTGGCTCCTAAGTGAAAGCAATACCAGTGATAATTATGTTCGCCATTGAAAGAGGAAGCAAGACTTTCCATCCGATCGCCATCAGTTGGTCATAGCGATAGCGGGGCAAAGTGAAACGGAACCACATAAACACATAAATGAAGAATGCCACCTTGAGCGCAAACCAGACAAGCGGCGGCAGCGGAATGAAAATTCCGTTCCAGCCGCCAAAAAACAGGATGACGGAGAGGACCGATACCAAGAGCACGATGACGTATTCGCTGACCATGAAGAACGCGAAACGGATACCGCTATACTCGGTATGGAACCCGGCGCCGAGATCCCCTTCCGCTTCGGCCAGGTCGAAGGGAATGCGCTGCGCTTCGGCCAATCCCGCAACGAAGAAGACGAAGAACCCGATCGGCTGATAGACGATGTTCCAGAGATCGCTCTGGGCGCGCACGATGTCCACGAGGCTCATCGACTGTGCGAGCATCACGACGCCGACGACTGCGAACCCCATCGGGATTTCGTAGCTGATCATCTGCGCGCAGGTCCTAAGACTTCCTAGAACCGCGTATTTGCTGTTGGAGGCCCAGCCGCCGAAGATGACGCCATAGACCTCCAGACCGATCACCGCGAAGACGAAGAGCAGAGCCACGTTCAGGTTGGAAACGTAGAGTGTGATCTCTGCATTGAGCACGGAGATGCTCTCGCCGAAGGGGATCGCGACAAATACGACAAAGGGCGGAGCGAGCGCCAGGATTGGCGCCAGCTTGAACAGGAAGCGATCGGCCTCTGCAGGGATATGATCCTCTTTCGTTAGCAGCTTGATACCGTCAGCCACCGGCTGCAGCAGCCCGTGCCAACCTACACGCATGGGTCCCATCCGCTGCTGCATGTGGCCGGCAATCTTGCGCTCCAGCCAGGTCAATGGCAAAGGCAAAAGAAGGAGCATCGCGATCAGCAACGCGATCTTGATGGCGATGAGGCCAAGGGCGACAAGAAGTTCCATGTTCCGCGGCCACCTACTAAAAAGGCAGAAACGTGAATGGGCCCGACCCAGCTTACCCGTTGAGCGGGTCCTTCTAGCTTTATCTATTTTCTCACGAAACGGCGGCCGTGGACAGGCTGCCATTTCCTGTTCTGGGCTTGGCCGCGAATGCCGAGTTCGCCAACGCGCTGATACAGCTGCGGGCAGGTATCGACATTCTCGGTAGACCGCCGGAATTGATCGCTCTGTCGAATGCCCGCCGCGCTCTCTTCGCAGGGCAACACCCTTGCGACATAGCTGTGCCGTTCGCCGGAGGTATTGCGCACCATATAGATGACGGCGACGAGCCTTCCTTGCGCGTCCTAGGCGAAATAGGTGGAAAGCGGATTGAACGCGTAACCAAACATCCGCGGAACCGCGACCAGCAAGAGGCCCTCCGCCGAAGGTGGTCGCTCTTTCTGGCGACGCGCGCCGATCTAATCTTCGATCACGGTTTCAAGGCGGCCAGGAGGGCTTTTGCCGTTTCGCCAGATGAGGCGGGATTTTGGCCGGTGATGAGACGGCCATCCACGACCGTGTGGACGCCCCAGTCCTTCACCTTCGAGAAAACGGCGCCGAGACGGAGCAACTCGTCTTCCACCAGGAAGGGCACGACCTCCGTCAAACCGACGGCCGCTTCCTCGGAATTCGTAAAGCCGGTGACCTTTCGCCCGTTTACGAAAGGTGTGCCGTCCGGGTTCTTGACGCGGTGCAGAACGCCGGGTGCATGGCATACGAGGGCAATCGTCTTGCCCGCCGCGATGAAGTCTTCGAGCAGCTTGACCGAGTTTCCGTCCTCGGCGAGATCCCACATCGGACCGTGACCGCCGGGATAGAAGACGGTGTCGAAATCCCTTTGGTTGACGCTGTCGAGGCGAACCGTCTCGGCGAGCTGGGCCTTGGCTTCCCGGTCTGCCTTGAAACGCCGAGTGAGGTCGGTCTCGAACATCGGTTCATCGCTCTTCGGGTCGAGCGGTGGTTGGCCGCCCTTGGGCGATGCAAGGGTGATTTCGGCCCCGGCATCCCTAAAGACGTAATAGGGAGCCGCCAGCTCTTCGAGCCAGAACCCGGTCTTCTTGCCGGTGTCGCCGAGGGTGTCGTGCGAAGTGAGGACCATTAGGACTTTCATGGATCATATCCTTTACACTGGAGGAGTAGATTTGAAGTCCGATCAGCCGCGTCGGCTTCTCGATGCACTGATATTGGCGTCGCAATGATATTTGGGAGATCTAGGTCTCAGAATCCAGCTATCCATCTTTGATGATGGACAAAGGGGAGCGAGATCTTCAACTCGTTTATGGGCGGCGATAAATCGCCACCCAGGTGACCGAAAAGGCCGGTGCGCTCTTCAGGTCTGACCGTTGCGGGCGTCGACCGACAGGCTGGCTACGGTGCCATCCGCGCCCGCCAGGACGAAATTGTCGAAGTTGGCGATCGAGGCGCAGGAATGGTTGGGGAACACGCGCACGCGGCTGCCGAGCGGCAAGGGGCGCCCGGAATGGGGGACGAACCCGTGTTCCTCGGATAGTCGCTCGAGCGTCCACTGGCCGGTTTCGCCATCGCCTTCGGCGCTGACGACCGTGCCGAACCCTGCGCCACCCATGCCATGTGCGCCGCGGTCGGAGCTCATCGACTTTGAACCAGCGTCGATGATGAAGTGCGCCTCGTTCGACGCAACGACGCGGGCGACGACTGAAAGCGCGAGGTCGTCGGCGGTACAAATGCCAAGCCGAAGGGCGGTACCGTCCAGAAAGACGTAGTTTCCAGGACGGATGTAATCTACGTCCCGGGGCAGCGGTGCACCGAGGCAAGTCGGCGTTGCGCCGACGGAAATGCAATCGACGGCGATTCCGTGTTGCCGAAGCCGCCCGGCGAGGCCGGCGAGGGCCTCGGCCTCGTCGTGGGCGACCTTGGCCAGGGCATGGGGCTCCGGAGCCGCGTAGGCATGTCCGGCGTGCGAAAGCAGTCCGGCAAATCGCAGACCGGGGGCGCCGGCGATCCTCGCGCACAGTTCAGGCGCTGCCGGGTTATCGGGTTTGAGGCCGACGCGGCCGAGGCCAACGTCGACCTTGAGGAACACGCCGATCTCGACGCCATGCCGGCTGGCTGCCTCCGACAGCGCATCGACACCTGTCTCGCTCGCCGCAATCGTGCGCAGTTCCACGCCCCGCGCCTTGACCGCAGGCAGAAGGCGATCGAGCGACGCCGCGTAGACGATGGGATAGGCCAGGATGATCGACGGAATCCCGGCTTCGGCAAAGACCAGCGCTTCGCTGGGCTTGGAGGCGGTGATACCGCGCGCACCCGCGGCTAGCTGCTGGCGGGCGATGTGGAGGCTCTTGTGCGTCTTGACATGCGGAAACATCGCCACGCCGGCTGCATCGGCGCGCTGTTGCATGGCCTTGATATTGCGGGTGAGCCGTTTCTCGTCGACCTCGATATAGGGTGTCGGTCGCTCGGCGGCCGCTGGACGCAGGAACAGGGCGGCCGAGGTCCCGCTTGCGGTGTCGCGGATATCTGTCGACGCCATGCCGGCAGCGCTCGCAGCCGGTTGCGTCACTTCGAAAGTGCTCATGTTGGGATACTCTGATCTGGAACGGGGTATAGCGGCGACCGTCAGGCGGTTGCGACCTGGCGCACGTAGTGGGTCGATGAGATCTGCCGCATCGGCAGCTCGCGAGGCACGAAATCCGGCGCACGCACCGCACTTGGAATTTCGTCGGACATCGGCTGGCGCCCTTCCGGACGGCGCGTCGGATCGGCAATCGGCACGGTCGATAGCAGCTTGCGGGTATAGGGGTGCTGGGGATTTCCGAACACCGAGCGGCGATCGCCGATCTCGACGATTTCGCCGAGATACATGACCGCAACGCGGTGAGCGATGCGCTCGACCACCGCCATATCGTGGCTGATGAACAGAAGAGCGATCTGCATCTCGCGCTGCAGGTCCATGAGTAGGTTGATCACCTGCGCCTGGATCGTCACGTCGAGCGAAGCGACTGCTTCGTCGGCGACGATGAGGCGCGGCTTGAGCGCAAGCGCCCGGGCGATACAGATGCGCTGGCGCTGCCCGCCGGAAAATGCATGCGGATAGCGCTCGAGGTGCTCAGGCGAAAGCTCGACCTTGGCCAGAAGTTCGGCGGCGCGGGCGCGCATGTCCCCGGTCGAACCCAGCTTGTGGACCCGCATCGGATCCATCAGCGATTGCTCGATCGTCATGCGCGGGTTGAGCGAAGAAAACGGATCCTGGAAGACCATCTGCGCTTCGCGCCGAAAACGCGCAAGGACAGGGCGCGGCGCGCCGATCAGTTCTGTTCCATCAAAGCGGATGGAGCCAGAGCGCGGTCGATCGAGCTGCATGAGCGAGCGGGCGACCGTCGACTTGCCGCAGCCGGATTCACCGACCAGCGCCAGGGTCTCACCGGGAAAAATGTCGAAGGAGACGTTCTCCACTGCGTGCACCCGGCCGGAGACGTGGCCGAACAGCCCGGCCTTGAGGTCGAAGCGCGTCACCAGGTTTCGCACCTCGACGAGCGGGCGAGGGGATTGCGTCATATGAGCCGGCGCGTTCATTGTGTCGCCTCCGCGGGCTGCCGCTCTGGTTCGAACACCAGCAGCGGAAATTTCTCCGGCGCATCCTTGTCGGCCATGCTGCCGAGGCGCGGCACGGCGGAAATCAGGGCGCGCGTATAGGCATGCTTCGGCATGGCGAAGATGTCGTAAACCGAACCCATCTCGACGATTTCACCCTTGAGCATCACGCAGACCCGGTCGGCGACTTCCGCAACGACGCCCATGTCGTGGGTAATGAACAGCACCGACATGCCGATTTCGCGCTGGAGCGCGCGAACCAGATCGAGGATCTGCGCCTGAATGGTCACGTCGAGCGCGGTCGTCGGCTCGTCGAGGATCATCAGCGACGGGCGGCAGGCGAGCGCAATAGCGATCATGACGCGTTGGCGCATGCCGCCGGAGAGCTGGTGAGGATACTGGTCGAGCCTGCGTTCCGCATCGGGCACACGCACCAGCTTGAGGGTGTTGAGCGCGATCTGGCGCGCTTCCGCCGGTGTCTTGTTCTGGTGATGGATTACCGCTTCGGCAATCTGGTCGCCGACGGTAAAGACCGGGTTCAGGCTCGACATAGGGTCCTGGAACACGATCGAGATGTCCGCGCCACGAAGGGCTTCGACCCGCTTTTCCGACAGTGTCGCGAGATCGGCGACCTTGCCGTCCTTCAAGCGCATCAGCACCCGTCCGCCGGTGATCGCCGCGCCGTCATACTCGGTCAGCCGCATGATCGTCATTGCGGTCACCGATTTGCCGGATCCGGACTCGCCGACCAGCGCAACTGTCTCGCCGCGCGCGATGCGGAAGGAGACACCCCGCACCGCGCGCAGCTGTGAGCGCGTGCCGGCCGCGAAGGAAACCTCAAGGTCTTCCACGGATAGGATGACATCCTCGGGCAGTTCAGGGGGCGCGGATTTAGACAGGAACATCAGCACATGGACCCGATTTCGAGGGGACGTTGCCCTATCAGGTCTCGCAACGGGGTTGCATCCTGTCAATACGCTCGGATGGTGGAGAACTCCCCGCGAGGTGGACCATCAGTGCCCGGGCGGCACGCAATCGACTTCGGTCCGTGCCGCAAAACCGAGCGAAATCAATGTGTCACGAATGTGGCAATCGAAACTATGCGCTTTCTGCATCGTGTCGCCTGTCTTCGCATATGGCCTCGGTCGGGCGATTTTGGGTTATGGCGGTGCCTCAGGCGGCGTCGATACCGGCATCGAATCCGTTCTTGTACTGTGGCAATGCCGCACACTGCTTGAGATGCTGCCACAACCCATCGCTGTCGGCGCTACCAGGGCCGGCGCGCCTGAAGATGCGGATCTCCATTTCGAGCGACATCTGTGGTCCGCCGATCTGGACGAGGCGGCCTTGGCGCAGGGCTTCCGCCACACAGATCTGCGGCAGCCAGGCGACGCCACGCCCGGCGACGGCCATGTGCTTCAGGCCATCGGCGAGGCCCGACTGATAGACGATGCTGAGATTGAGCGGCCGGCGCCAGCGCGACTGGATCAAGGTCGCCAGCTTGCCGATGTAGCCGTCGCTCCAGGAATAGGCGAGATAAGGGATCTCCGTGCTTTCGGGCCCGTCGATGTCGAACAGCGGTCGGCCGCTCTCATCGGTTCCCGAAACCAGGATGAGCCTGTCCTTGCCGATCTGCAGCGATTCGAACGGACCGCCTTCCAGCACCGGCGGGCCATCGGGATGCACATAGGTGATGGCAAAATCGCACTGGCCCGAACACAGGTGATCGATGCTTTCAAGGAAGTCGGCGGCATGCATGCTGGTGCGAAGCGGCATCCGCGAGATCAGCGGCGAGCCGATCCATCTCGGGAAAAAATACATCGCCAGCGTATGCAGCGAGGTAAATGTCAGCATGGCCGAGCTTTCGCCCGCGACATTGCGGCAATCGGTGCGCAGCCTGTAGGCCTCACGCACGAGACGCTGGCAACCGGGAAGGAACATCGTTCCCGCCCGTGTCAATTGCACGGGATAGGTGCTGCGGTCGATCAAGTCCGCGCCGATCCAGTTCTCAAGCGATTTGATGCGGCGACTGAAGGCCGGCTGCGAAATGTTGCGCGCAGTCGCCGCCGTCGAAAAGTTCCGCGTGGCGGCGATTTCGAGAAAATCTTCAAGCCATTGCAGTTCCATGCCGGCCCTCATGCGTGATTTGCATAGTCTATCCTAATTACACATTGGACAGACCTGCAAGCGCTCTTCTAGCCTCCCCTATAACGAGAAGAAAACTTCCGCCTCCACCAAATGGGAACAACGATGAAACGCACCTTAGCCCTAGCTCTGTGCTTGGGGCTCGGCATTGCGGCTGCGCCCGCTATGGCCGAGACCAAGAACCCCGGCACTTTCGTCTTCATGTGGACCGACGACATCCAGTCGTTCGATCCGGCCTATATCGCCAACACGCCGAGCTCTTACGGCGCTCTCAACATCTACAGCCGCTTGTTGAACTTCAACGGCTCGAAGATCTCCGAGTTCGTGCCGTCGCTCTCGACCGAGGTGCCCTCGCTCGAAAACGGCCTCATCAAGCAGGCGGCCGATGGCTCGGTCAGCTACACTTTCCCGATCCGCAAAGGCGTTTTAGCCCACAAGGTCGGGATCAAGGGCGCCGACGGCAAAGTCACCTGGGAGTACTACGACAAGCTGACCGACGCCCAGAAGGCGACGATCGAGCCTGGCTATGGCCAAATCACGCCGGAAGACGTGCGCTATTCGCTGTTGCGCGCCATCCTTCAGGGTCAGTCGTGGATGTCGAACGCGATCACCGAGGTGATCACCGCCGGCAAGTACACCGACATCGCCAAATGGGTCGAGACCGAAGGCAAGGTCAAATCGATCGATGAGGCCAGCCCCGAAGTGCTGCGTAAGGTCTACGACCAGCTCTCCGCACAGATCGTCGTCGACGGCGACAATGTCACGCTGAAACTGCCGAAGTCGTTTCCGGCCACCCTTGGCGTGATCGCGCTGCCCTTCGGCACCTCGGTTCTCGACAAGGAATGGGTCGCTTCGGTCGGGGGCTGGGATGGGTCGGGCGACACGTGGAAAGCCCATTATCGTCCGGAACTCGGCGCCAATCCGCTGTTTGCCGAAGAAAATGGCACCGGGCCGTTCATGCTCGAGGAGTGGGACCGGACCGACCGGCGCATCACGCTGAAGCGCTTCGACAATTACTTCATGGGCCCCGCCAAGCTTGAGCGCGTGGTCATGCGCACCGTGCCGGAATGGACGACGCGGCGCCTGCAGCTTCTGTCCGGTGACGCCGATTTTGTCACCGCACCAGTGGAGTTCATCGACGAACTCAGCAAGACCGAGGGCGTCAAGGTGATCGACGGCCTGCAGAAGGTGTTTTCGCGCGGTGTCTTCTTTGCCTGGCCGCTCGACGACAACGACAATCCGGCAATCGGCAGCGGCAAGCTCGACGGCGCTGGCATCCCCCCGGATTTCTTCGCCGACATCGACGTGCGCAAGGGCTTCAACTATGCCCAGAACTACGATGCCCTCCTGAACCAGGTCCTGCTCGGAAAAACCGTGCAGTCGCGCGGACCGACGGTGCGCGGCATCATGGGCTATCGTCCGGATTCTCCGGTCTACAGTTACGATCCCGCCAAGGCCGAGGAACACTTCAAGAAGGCGTTCGGCGGCAAGCTCTGGGAAACCGGCTTTGCCTTCACGGCTTACGTGACCGAAGGCAATCCGCAGCTGACGGCCGCACTCTCGGCACTGCAGCAGGGCCTTTCGCGCATCAATCCGAAGTTCAAGATGCAGATCCAGGCGCTGCCGTGGGCCTCGGTTTCGGACAAGCTCAACAATCGCGAAAAGCCGGCAGCACCCCTGACGGTGATGGGCTGGGGTCCCGATTACTCTGACCCGGGCGGTCCGCTCGGTGCCGCCAGCTACTATCTCTCGCCCACCGGCCTCGTCGGCGGCATGGTCGGCCAGGGTTACCGCGATCTGATGGCCGAGAAGTTCAAGCCTCTGCTCGACGAAGCCTGGGCTTCGGTCGATCCGGCTGTGCGCGAGCCGATCTACGCCAAGCTGCAGGAAATGTCCTACGAATACGCCACCACCCAGTTCCTCTGGGAAGATTTCGGCTACGTCGTCACACGCAGCAATATCGATGGTTATGTCGACAACATGATCCTCTACGGCGCCTGGGACTTCTACCCGGTCACCAAGGCCAACGACTGATTGGCAAGGGCTGCCAGGTGGCGATCCCGCCCGGCAGCCCTTGTTTCATTTTCCCTGAAATCGGAACGTGTGAACCGTGCTGAACTACGCACTCAGACGATTGATGATGCTGCCGATCGTCCTCTTCGCGCTGTCGTTGATGATCTTCGCGCTGCAGATGTCGCTTTCGCCGACACAGAGACTGGCGGCCTACGCACCGTCGCCCGATTATCTCAAGGGCGGTCAGGAAAGCATTCGCCGGATGATCGAGCAGTACGGGCTGAACGATCCCTTCTATCTCCAATATGGCCGCTGGATCGGCGGCGTTCTCAGCGGCAATCTCGGCTGGTCCGAGACCGCCCGCCAGCCGGTGTCGACGGCGCTGATGTCGCTGTTTCCGGCGACGCTGGAGCTGGTCGTGCTGGCCTTTGTGCCCTGTCTGCTACTCGCCGTCTACCTAGGCTCGCGCGCCGGCATCTATCTCAACCGCTGGCCGGACCATCTCATCCGCATCTTCACCATCCTCGGCTGGTCTTTTCCGGTCTACGTCTTCGGCCTCTTGATGCTGCTGATCTTTTATTCGGCGCTTGACTGGTTCCCGCCCGGCCGGCTCAGCCAGTGGGCCCAGACCATCGTCAGTTCCGGCGATTTCGTGCGCTACACCGGCGCCAACACCGTCGATGCGCTGCTCAACGGCAACCTGGCGATCTTCGGCGATGCACTTCGTCACCTTGCGGCGCCCGTCATCACGCTGACCTATGTCAACGTCGCCAGCATGACGCGGGTGATGCGCACCTCGATGCTGGAAACGCTGCGCCAGGACTATGTGCGCACCGCCCGCGCCAAGGGCCTGCCGCGCCGCGTCGTCGAATTGCATCACGCCAGGCGCAACGCGCTTCTGCCACTCGCAACCATCGCCGGCATGGAACTCGCCGTGATGATGGGCGGCGTGGTCATCACCGAGACCATCTTTGACTATGCCGGGCTCGGCCAGTTCGCCGCCAAGACCGCTGCCAATCTCGACTTTCCCGCAGTTCTCGGCTTCGGCCTTTATTTCGCGGTCGTCCTGGTGCTGATGAACCTGGTCGTCGATCTCATCTATCCGTTGCTTGACCCGAGGGTGAAGACGCAATGAAGTTTCTTCGCTACCTCGCACGCAATCCGGTGTCGCTGTTTGGCGTCGTGATCCTCTTCGCTTTCGTGCTGATCGCCGTCTTCGCTCCCGTCTTGGCCCCGCCACAGAGCTTCCAGCTTTCGCCCTACGACACACCGCGCGCGGGTTTCCTGGCGACGCCGCAACCGCCTTCGCCGGAGGCCGTGTTTGGCACGACCCAGGGCCAGTACGACATCTTCTATGGTGTCGTCTGGGGTACGCGCACGGCATTCAAGATCGGGCTCGGGGTCGTGGCGATCTCCGTGCTGATCGGCACGGTCGTCGGCGCTGTCGCGGCCTATTACGGCGGCGTCGTCGAGGAAGTGCTGATGCGCATCGTCGACGTGTTCATGGCCGTGCCCTTCCTGATCGCCGCCATGGTGCTGACGGCGTTGCTCGGCAAAGGCATCGTGCCCATCACGATCGCGCTGACGACGTTCGGCTGGATGAGCTATGCCCGTATCGTTCGAAGCGAGATCCTGAGGATCCGCGAGATGGATTACATCCACGCAGCCAGGAGCTACGGCGCCAGCGATCTCAGGCTGATCGTCTTGCATATCCTGCCCAACGCCATGTTCCCGGTGCTGGTTCTCGCGACGATGGCGACCGGTTCCATGGTGCTGTCTGCCTCAGCGCTCAGCTTCCTCGGCGTTGGCACCGAAGAAGGTTATGCCGACTGGGGCCAGTTCATCGCCTATTCGCGCAACTGGATCGTCGGTCAGCCCGGCAATCCCTTCCAGTTCTGGTACACGCTGGCCTTCCCCGGCGCGGCCGTCTTCCTCTTCGTACTGTCGTGGAACCTGGTCGGCGATGCGCTGCGCGACATGCTCGACCCACGCCACGCCCATTGAGACCCAATCCCTTTACGACCAAGGAGCATTTTCCATGTCCCCTCTGTCTGCTGCTTCCATCGAGCTTTTCGAGGATCTGATCCGGTACGAGGTCGAGGACAAGGCGATCCCGTCGATCTCCTACGCCCTCGTCGACCGAGACGGTGTGCTTGCCGAAGGCCATGTCCAGCGCCATGACCGCCATTTCGAGATGGGCAAGGACACGTGCTTCCGTATCGGCTCGATCACCAAGACCTTCACCTCGCTGGCGATCATGCAACTGGTCGAAAAGGGCCTTGTCGATATCGATGTCGACGTCTCGACCTATCTGCCCGGATTCAAGCCGGTGAACCCGTTCGCCGGCGCCGAAGGCGGGCCCTACGGCTCGGTTATCAGCCTGCGCAAACTCATGACCCATACGGCCGGTCTGGTGCGCGAACCGAAGAGTGGCCACTATCTCGACGCGACCCGTCCTCCGCTGGAGGACACCGTCGACGAGCTTGCCAGCTCGACCTTGAAGCAGGATCCGAGCCTCGGTGTGATGCACTACTCCAACGCCGGCATCGCCGTCGTCGGCCGGGTGATCGAGGTCGTCACCGGCCAGAGCTATTCCGACTATGTCGCTACCAACATCCTGAAGCCGCTTGGCATGGACAGTTCCTCCTGCGGCATGGCGCCCGGCATTCGCGAGCGGCTTGCGCCGGCCGACATGTGGACGCTCGACGGCGATACGCCGGCGCCGGTGTTCAGCCTGGGCGGCTCGCCGGCCGGCAACATCTTTTCCACCACGGGCGATATGGCACGCTACGCCCAGTGCCTGCTGCGCGGCGGTTTTGACGCTGCGGGCAATTCGATCATCTCGCCGGCATCGCTGCGCGAGATGTGGACGCCGTTCGGCAAGCGCCCTGCCGGCCACGACAAGACGCTCAACGGCTATGGCCTGTGCTTTGGTTCAGGCGATGTCGACGGTTGGACGTCGGTCGGCCATGGCGGCGCCGTTTATGGTTACGCCTCGCAGATGATGCTTTTGCCGTCAGCCGGCGTCGGCGTCCTGATCTTCGCGACGCTTGATTTCGCCAACCAGATCGCCTCGCGGCTTGGGGTCGACGGCGTGCGCATCGTTCTTGCCGAGCGCAAGATGGGCACGATGCCGGAGCGGACACAGCGTCCGCCGGAGATCCCCGAAGCGCAGATCAAGGCCTTGCCGGGCTATTACCGCGACGACGCCACGCAGGAGATCGTCGAGGTCAAGTCCAAGGACGGCAAAGTCTACCTGATGGGCGAGGGCGTTCCGCACCGGATCCGTCCGGTGGCCGGCAACGATTTCGTCATCGATGGTCGCATCTACGGGCGCGGCGCGGACTATGCCCATATGAACCTCTCCTTCCCGGCAGCCGGCAAGCTCGTCTGGCGGGATACAAGCTGGACACGCATAGAGACGCCTGAGGACGAGACTGTGCCCGACGCCATTGCGCCGCATCTCGGCGAATACGGGCCGGACTTCAACATCACCTACCTGACCTACAGCCATGGCGGCCTGAAGTGCCTGATCGAGTACTTCTGCACGCACACATGCGAGCCGGTCGGAGAGGGGCGCTTCCGCATGCATGGACGTCTTTACGAAGACGAGATCCTCGAACTTGATGCCGTCGACGACAACGGCAAGCGCGGCATCCGCGTCGGGCCGATGTTCCTGGAGCGACGCAGCCCATCCCAGGCCGAAGCGGCGTGACCATGTCCGCTCCAATCAAGATGGAGTCACCTCTTGGCGCCCGCATGTTCATCGGCGGGCGCGAGGTCGACTATTATTGCGGCACGTCTTACTTCTGCCTGCACGGCCATTCCGAGGTGATCGAGGCGGCCTGCGAAGCGACGAGGCGCTACGGCATGGGGCCGGGGACACTCGCCCATATGCAGGTCTATGCCGATTTGCAGGAGCGGTTGCGCGACTGGTTCGGCACAGACGAGGTCGTCTACATGATCTCCGGCTACACCAGCCCCATGGTGTTGCTGCAGGGGCTGCGCGACGAATTCGATGTCATCCTCATGGATTGCGCAACGCATTACAGCACCCGTGACGCGATCCCGACGCTCGGCAAGCGGGTTCATGAATTTCGGCATGCCGATCCGGAGGATCTTGCTGCGCAACTGTCGTTGCATGTGAAGGCGGGCGAGCGGCCGGCAGTGCTGACCGACGGCGTGTTTCCGTCTTCGGGAAAGCTGGCGCCGCTTGCTGACTACAGGCAGGCGATGGCGGCCTATGATGGCGCATTGCTCTGCATCGACGATTCCCACGGCGTTGGCGTTCTTGGTGAGACCGGCCGCGGATCGCTGCAGCACGCGGGGCTCGAAGGAAAGGGAAACTATCTCGCGGGAACGATGAGCAAGGCGTTCGGCGCGCTCGGCGGCATCGTTCCTTGTAGTGCGGATCTGGCCGCCAAGATCGCGGGCAATGCCATGATCATGCGTGGTGCCTCGCCGGCGCCACCGGGTCTTGCGGCCGCTGCAGCCGCATCGTTGCGCGTTCTGCAGGCGACACCGGAAAAGCGCGCCAACCTCGTTCAAAACGTCAAGCATTTGCGCAGCGGGTTGCGGACCCTCGGGTTCGACGTTGCCGACACGCCGGTACCGATCGTCACCATCAAGGGCGTCACCGATCTCGAACAGCTTCGCGATCGTCTGGCGGAGCGCGACATCATCGTCAGGGTGCAGCAGCCTGGTGGTTACTCCGACGCGTCAGATGTTGCGACCATGCGGCTTGCGGTGTTTTCCGAGCACACGACCGATCAGATCGATCGGCTCCTGCAGTCGATGGGCGAACTTCTCTAGACCTGCGTGTGGTGATGCCACCGACGTTGGGCGTCGGCGAGAACGCCGCGCGACCGACCGTGCACGCACGGCTGTTCGTGGGGGGGGTTATCCATAACCGCTTGAAATATCAGGAGTTAGGCGATTTCTGCATGAAGTTTTGCGCAAATTGAATTGGCCTGTGGCGGCGAGCTGCGGGAATGTTCCGTTGAACGACATGCAATTCGCCGATCACCAGTCAGACGCGCCTCGCCGATAACCAAGTCTGCCCATGTGGCCGCTGAAGTCCTCTCGGTTGGGCGCCGAGCGCGTTGGTTGGCCTTCGCGATGCCTGCCTGAAACGACCGCATCTATCCCGCTCTTCCCGATTGACCTATAGGGGATCCCACCCATGAAAGTTTTCATCTCCGCTGACATCGAAGGCACCGCAGGCATCGCGCAATGGGACGAAGCTGCGCGCACCCATGCCGATTGGACCGAATTTCGCGACCTGATGACCGCCGAGGTGGTCGCCGCCTGCGAGGGCGCGCGTGCTGCCGGTGCGACCGAAGTCGTCGTGAAAGACGCCCATGACAGCGGTCGCAACCTCGTTCTCGATCGCCTGCCGGACTACGTCCGCATCGTGCGCGGCTGGTCCGGCCATCCCGATGCGATGATGTTCGGCCTTGATGCCGGCTTTGCGGCCGCGATCTATACGGGCTATCACTCCAAAGCCGGCAGCGAGGCAAATCCGCTCGCCCACACCTCCACCACGCGCATCTCGCGCCTGCTTCTGAACGGCGAGGTCGCCTCGGAATTCACCGTCAACGCGCTTTGTGCCGCCGGTTACGGAGTACCGTCGGTCTTCCTTGCCGGCGATGCCGGTATTTGCGCTGATGCTCAGACGATGGTGCCGGGGCTGAAGTCAGTGGAAACACTGGAGGGTAAAGGTCGTTCGACGACGTCGATCTCGCCTGCTTGGTCGCGCCGGCTTATTCGTGAAGGCGTGGCAGAAGCGCTGTCCGGCGATTTCGCTCAGGTGCTGCCGTCCAGGGCCGAGCGCTACGAAGTGGTGGTCGAGTTCAACAATCCGACAGATGCCTATCGTGCAGGCTGGTATCCCGGTGCATATGCGCACGGTCCTCGCGCCGTCGCCTTCAAGCATGCGGATTTTGCCGAGATCCTGCGAGCGCTGGTGTTCCTGAAAGCCTGATCAGGCGGGCTCCCGTGCCTGGACATCGCGGGATAAAGCGATTTAGCCTTGATAGGTAGAAATGCGCCGAAACGGGCGCATTCCTACTGTCATGCCGCCCTCTGTGACGCGAAGTAGACGTTCGGTCGTCCTCGGCCGAACGCAGCGCCGCAGTTTGTCGGCGAAGTCGCTGGTACCCGTCGGGCGTGCTTGACAATAGGCCGCCGTTCGAACTATAGGGTAATCGATAACCCAAGTGAGATGATGTAGATCATGGCAGTTTCGCTTTCTGACATTGCAGAGCGTGCGGGCGTCTCGGTGAAGACGGTCTCCGGCGCGTTGCATGGCGGCTCCGCGCGCATGTCGGACGACACGCGCCAGAAGGTCAAGGCCATCGCCGAGGAACTGGGCTACGTGACCAATCTCGCCGCGCGCGGCGTGCGCCAGGGGTGGCTGCCGCTGGTCGGCGTTGTTTCTGATGGTCTCATCACGTCACCGTTCGCCACCGAGATCGTGCGCGGGCTCGATGGTGCTGCGCGCCGTGCAGGCATGGCGGTATTTGCCGTCAACCACAGCAGCGGACAGTCGATCGGCTCGGTGGTCGACGAAGTGCAGCAGTTCCGGCCTCGTGCCGTTGCCTACGCCGCCATGTACCACAAGGACGTCGATCTGCCGCCGGCACTCGCCGGGTCCGTCGGCGTGATGATCAACTGCCGCGAGGCCTCGGGCCGTGTCACGTCGCTGGTCCCCGACGAAGAGGGTGGGGCGCGCGAGATCGTGCGTTACCTGCTGACCTCTGGCCGACGCCGCATCGCCTTCATCAACCTGCCGGGTATCCTTGCAGGGGCACTACGAGAAAAGGGATTTCGCGCAGCCCTTGAAGAGGCCGGCGTCGATCCGCTCGGTGTGTTTCCGGCCGTGCGCCGCAGCGTTTACAGCGACCGCGCTCCGAGCCTCGTCGCGTCCCACATCGAGACATTGTTGGCCACCCGTCAGCGGCCGGACGCGATCCTGTGCGGCAACGACCGTGTCGCAATGGAAGTCTATGCCGCCATTGCGCGCGCCGGCCTTAAAATTCCGGACGACATTGCGGTGGCGAGCTTCGACAACCAGGTCGAGCTTGCCTCGCGGCTCGATCCGCCGTTAACGACGATGGCCCTGCCGCACCGTGCGATGGGCCGCCTTGCCATGGAGATCCTGCTCGCAGGCGAGCCTCAGCCGCCGCATCTGAAAAAGCTGCCGTTTCATCTGGTCGAGCGCGCATCGGTCTGACAATCAGCATTTACGTCGAACTGAATAGGAGGAGAAGATCAATGACAACTTATCTGGGTAATCGTTTACTTAGCGCGCTTTTCGCGTCTTCCGCGCTCTTGTGGAGCGCCGGTTTTGCCGAAGCAAAATCCGTCATCCATGTCATGCACCAGGGCGACCCGGGCTGGGTGAAGGCCTATGGCGACGTTGCCAAGCGCTTCGAGGAAGCCAACCCCGACATCGACGTCGAGATGATCTACGCGCCGCACGACGCCTATAACGAAAAGTTCAGCGCCGCCGTCATGGCAAAGCAGTTGCCGGACGTGATGGAACTCGACGCGCCGTTCCTCGCCAACTACGTCTGGTCTGGGTACCTGCAGCCAATCAAGCCACTCGTCGACAAGGATGTCCTCGACGACATGACCGGCTCGAACATCGCTCAGGGGACCTACCCGATCGACAAGGACCTCTATGCGATCGGTCTCACTGACTCTTCAGTCGTGCTCTACGGCAACAAGAAGTATCTCGAAGCCATCGGCGCACGCATTCCGAAATCCGTCGACGATGCCTGGACGCGCGAGGAATTCGAAGGCTACCTCGAAAAGCTAGCCAAGCTCGAAGGCGTGAAGTGGCCGATCGACACGTTCCGCGGTTACGGCATCAAGACCGAGTGGATCACCTATGCCTACGGGCCGCTGCTCGAAAGTGCTGGCTGCGACCTGATCGATCGCAAGGCTTGGAAGGCGAGCGGCACGCTCGACAGCGAAGCCTGCGTCAAGGCGCTGACGATGATGCAGACCTGGGTGAAAAACGGCTGGGTCGTTCCGACCTCGTCCGGCACCAACCAGTTCTATGCCGAAGGCCAGCCGGCAGCCCTTGCCATGGGTGGGCACTGGTTCTACGCGGAAGCTGCCGCTGCGATGAAGGACAATATCGTCGTCATGCCGCTTCCGAAGATCGGCGACAAGGGCGTCAGCCCGAACGGCACCTGGATCTGGGGGATCTCCGCGAGCTCCGAAAACCCTGAAGCCGCCGGAAAATTCCTGAGCTTCCTTTTGAAGGACAAGGACTATCGCGACTATGCAAAGACCCAGTCGGCCTATCCGGGCCTGAAGAGCTTTGCCGTAGAATCCCCACTCTACGCCGAAGGCGGGCCGCTTGCCGTCGCCTTCGAGCAGGCCTCGAAAACCGCCGTCGCCCGCCCGCCACACCCGGCCTATCCGACGATCACCTCGGCCTTCATGCAGGCGGTCGACAAGATCTTCAATGGCGGTGATGCGCAGGAGGCGCTGACGGCTGCGGCGAAGAAGATCGATCAGGACATCGAGGACAACGCCGGCTACCCGCCCTTCGACGAGCAGCAATAGGGCGTGTTTTGCAGGGCCGTCCCGCTGGCCGGCCCTGCGCCATTTCAGGGGGGATGAGCACATGAGGAGGAGACCATGACCTTGCAACAGACGTCCACGGCGGCGCTGCCGCGCCCTGCCAGGCGGCGCGACCGGCAGCGGTTCTGGCAGGAGGTCGCGATGATCGCACCGGCCGTGCTGCTGCTTGCCGTCTTCCTGATCACGCCGTTTCTTCTGTCCTTCTGGACGGCGATGACCAATCAGCCGCTGGTGCCGCGTCCGACGCCGGTGCGCTTCGTCGGGCTCTTGAATTTCCAGCGGGTGTTCACCGATCCGCTCTTCTGGACGTCGCTCTGGAACGTCACGCGCTTCACGGTGTGGGTGCTGCCGGTCCAGTGCGGTCTTGCGTTCCTGACGGCGTTGCTGCTGCACCAGAAGCTGCCGATGCAGAACCTTCTGCGCGGCATGTTCTTCCTGCCGGCGATTACTTCGATGGTTGTCGTCTGCGTGATCTGGGGGACGCTCTTTCAGTATCCGAGCGGTCCGCTCAACCAGATCGTCGGTTTCTTGTCGGGTGGCATGATCCAGCCGATCGACTGGCTGGGCGACCCCGACTGGGCGATGTTCTCGATCGTTTTGCTGTCGGCCTGGCAGGCCTATGGCTTCCAGATGATCATCTACCTTGCCGGCCTGCAGGGCATTCCGGACGAGCTTTACGATGCGGCCCGCATCGACGGCGCAAGCGCGCTTCGCCGCTTCTGGCACGTCACTATGCCGGGCCTGCGTCCGACCCACGTTTTCGTGCTGGTCATCACCACGATCCAGGCCTTCAAGCTCTACACGCAGGTTGCGATCCTCACCCAGGGCGGACCGAAGGAAAGCACGGAGACCGTGGTGCACTACATGGTGCGCGCCGGCTTCGAGGAACAGAAGCTCGGATACGCCTCGGCGGTCTCCGTCATTCTCTTCGTCATCGTTCTTCTGATCGCGCTTCTCCAGCGCAAACTCCTGAGGCGCTTCGATGTCTGATCTCGTTCTCAGCCAGCCGGCCCCGCTGGCAATCCCCCGGGGCAACAGCAAGACGGGCCTGCGTATCGTCCAGACCGTCTGCATCTTCATCATCGCTCTGGTGATGATTTCGCCGCTCTTCATGCTGCTGATCGCCAGCCTCAAGGATGACCGCTTCCGCATCCTGGCCGACATGGGCAGCTTCCGCGCCTTCTGGGTCAGCGACCCGACCCTGTCGAACTACCGCGAGATCGCCAATTTCTCCGGTGAGCTTGCCTATGGTCGCTACCTCGTCAACTCGCTGGTGATCCTCGTCGTCACCGTCGTGTCCGGATTGATCATCAATTCCATGGCCGGCTTTGTTCTTGCCTGGGGGTCGCTTCGCGGCAAGGCGATCCTGCTTGCTCTCGTCGTCGCGCTCTACGTCATCCCGCAGGAGAGCATCATCATGCCGCTCGTCGTTATGATGTCGCGGGTGGGTCTGACCGATACGTTTGCCGTGCAGATCCTGCCCTGGGTGGCAAGCCCGCTCTATGTCTTCCTGTTCTACCAGTTCTTTGCCCAGCTACCGAAGGAACTCTACGAAGCTGCAGAGATGGACGGGGCATCGGCGTTTCGCATCTACCGGTCGATTTACATGCCGCTCAGCCTGCCGGCGCTTGCCACGGTTTCGATCCTGATGGGGATTGAAAGCTGGAACCAGTACCTCTGGCCGACGCTTGTCACCCAGACCGACTATGCCCGGCCGATCTCGGTCGCGATCGCCACTTTCTTCGGACAGGACAGCATCTACTGGGACCGTGCCATGGCCGCGTCCGTCTTGATGATGATCCCTGTCCTGATCCTTTACCTCGCTTTCCAGCGCTGGTTCGTAAGTTCGTTCGTCGGCTCCGCCGTGAAAGGTTGACTATGACTTCGCAGACAAAAACCGCGAGCCCCGTGCTTGAAATCGTCGAGGCCGAACTCCCGGCCGGGACGGTGCTGCATCTCTGGCTGAAGGCACGCGAGACTGGCAACGATGCAAGACTGTCAGTCACCGTCGACCGCAGTGAGATTGCCGGGCCGTCCACCCGCCGCGCCGGGGAGTTCGAATTCGTTGCGGTCACGCTCGAGACGGGTGGGCACACGGTGCTCGCCTATGATGCGCAAACAACCGCGATCTCCATCGCCTATGCGTTCCACCCGCAGACCGTGCTGGAAGAGGGGATCCGCGTCCTCCATTGCGACGCCCGCACGGCCTCGCCTGACGTTCCGGCAGGCTACCACTTCCGCCCGCCCTTCGGCTGGATGAATGACCCGAACGGTTTCGGCCGGTTCAAGGGCCTCGGACATCTCTTCTATCAGCACTATCCGCATGGCTTGCGCTGGAACACCATGCACTGGGGCCATGCGGTCTCCAAGGATTTGATCCGTTGGACACATCTGCCGATGTTCCTGTTTCCGGCGGATCACCTGTCGGAAAAGGACGATGGCCGTGGAGGCGCCTTTTCCGGCTCGGCGATCCCCGTCTCCGGCCCGGACGGGGATGACTTCCGGGTGTTCTACACTGAACACGTTCGCGACCGGGAACCCGAAGAGCAGATCCAGCTCTCCGCCGTCAGCCGTGATGGCATCGTCGCCGGCCCGCCCGAGGTAGTTTTGCCGGTCCGTCCGCAGGGCCTGAACCTTACGACCGACTTTCGCGATCCCTATGTCTTCAAGGGCCCGGACGGCCGCTGGAAGATGCTGGTTGGCAGCCGCGACCGATCGGGCGGTGTCGTCCTTCTTTACGAGACGGCCGATCTGCAAGGTTCCACGGGCTGGACCTTCCTCGGCATCATCCATCGCGAGGATCGTTTCGGCATGACCGCGGCGGAATGCCCCTGCATGCTGCCCCTCGGCGGCAAGGCGGATGACCCGGAGACCCGCTGGGCGCTGATCTTTGGCCTGCTGACGAGCCGTGATCCGGCCACCGGCCGGCGCAACCTCACATCCGTCACCGTCGGCCGCTTCGACGGCCGGGCGTTCACGGCCGAGTTCGAACAGGAGCTAGATTTCGGCTCTGACGCCTATGCCTTCCAGGCCTTTGTCGACGGCGATGAACCGGTTGGCATTGCGTGGCTTGCCAACTGGACGGATTTTTCAAAGAAGGACGACTTTCCGACGGCCATGACGCTGCCGCGCCGCGTGCTTCTCGATGGAGACGTCGTGCTGACGCCGCCGGTCGCGGCCGTCGAAAGCCTGCGCCACGCGCTGCTCGACGAAACGGCGCTCGCTGCCGGCGAGACGGTGCAGCTCGGCAACGGCGCGGTCGAGATCGTGCTCTCGTTGCCTGAGCCCGGAGCGGCATTTGAACTCGTCTTCGATCATCCAGACGTCGAGCTTGGCGTGAAGCTTCATGAGGATGGTCTTGAGATCGTGTTCGATGCCGGTACCGGCAAGGCGCCGCCGCGGTATCTGGCGTCCGGCGCCAGGCCCTCGGAACTGCGCATTTTCCTGGACGCCGGCTCTATCGAGGTCTTTGCAGACAACGGCCGTTGGACAGGCACCAAGCGCATCCCTGGATTTGCCGCTGCGCGTTCGGCGAGGCTGACCGGCTCTGTCACCGGGGCGGAAATCTGGCAACTGAGAGTTTGAGGAGGAAAAATAATGGCATCGGTAGCGATTGATCGCGTTCTGAAACAGTACGGCGCGGCCTCAGTCATTCACGGCGTTTCCGTGGACATTGAGGACGGAGAATTCGTCACGCTCGTTGGACCTTCCGGCTGCGGCAAGTCCACGCTCCTGCGCATGTTGGCAGGGCTTGAGGACATCAGCGGCGGGGAGATCCGTATCGACGGCCGCGTTGTCAACGAGGTGGCGCCAAAGGAACGGGACATCGCCATGGTGTTTCAGAGCTATGCGCTCTACCCGCACATGACGGTCGCCGAGAACATGGGATTCGCGCTCAAACTCCAGGGCCGAGACAAGGCGACGATCGAGAGACTGGTGAAGGAGGCTGCCGGAATTCTTGCGCTCGAACCATTGCTCGACCGCCTGCCCAAGCAACTCTCCGGCGGCCAACGTCAGCGGGTCGCGATGGGGCGCGCCATCGTCCGCCATCCGAAAGTCTTCCTGTTCGACGAGCCGCTGTCTAACCTCGACGCCAAGCTGCGCGTGACGATGCGAAGCGAGATCAAGGAACTGCATCAAAGGCTCGGAACGACCATCGTCTACGTCACCCACGACCAGATCGAGGCAATGACCATGGCTGACAAGATCGTCGTGATGCGCGCTGGCCGCGTCGAGCAGATCGGCAGGCCGCTCGATCTCTATGATCGCCCGGACAATACCTTCGTCGCCACCTTCATCGGCTCGCCGGCAATGAACCTCTTCGAGGGTCGCGTTGATGATGGTGCCTTCCGCATCGACGGCGGGGTTCTTCTGCCCCTTCCATCGACATTGGGCAACGGCGACGCACGCACCTATGGCATCCGCCCGGAAGATCTGGAGTTGGCCGAAACCGGCATACCGGCAACCGTGCTCACGGTCGAGCCGACCGGCGCCGAAACCCACCTTCTTGTGCGCGTCGGCACGCAGACGGCGGTACTGGTGTTGCATCGCCGCGTGGACCTCAATCCTGAGGAGCAGATATACCTCTCGCCGAAGAACCAGAAGATCCATCTGTTCTCCGCCGAAGGCGCCAGGGTCAACTGATCCTTCGGCAGCCCTCGCCAGTTCTGATCTTTGCAAGGCGAGGGATAGGATCGACATCCCCGGCCAGATACCAGCCGATTAGTGGAAATTCTTGAGATTGATGGTTGCGCTGAATTCGCCGTTCATGAGCCGCTTCCAAGCCGCTGACGCTTGAACTCGTCGTCAGTCCGGAAGCGGTGCCTGGATCACGCGTGATCGCCGAAGTCATCCAGTCCGAGATGAAGGAGATCGGCGTCAATCTCGTCATCCGCTCAGTTGACCATGCCTCCAAGCACACCGACATGTTGGAGCAGAAGTACGATCTCGGCTTCTTCCTCACCTATGGTGCGCCCTACGATCCGTTCGGCTCGATCGTGGCGCTGTGCCTGTCGACCTTCAAGAACGACGTCGAAGGCAAGCTGGTCACCGATCCGGTCAACCTCGATCCGTTGATCAATGCGGCGACGGCTGCGACCGGCGATCAGATCCAGCCGACCATCCAGAAGGTCTACGACTGGCTCAGGGGCAACGAAGCGATTGCACCGATTAATCATCATAACTTATGATTGCTAACCTGGATAGAAAGGACGATGGCCACTCCGGCCAGCAGAGCTAGTCGCAGATGCAGAGGGCGCCAAGGGTCTGGTTTGCCCGGCTTCAAATCCTGTGAAGGTGGCGTTATGTTGGACGAAATCGAATTTTGTCAGACACGAGGCTCTGTCATGGGAAAGCGCAGCAGCGCCGGCGAGCCGGCGACGGGGAAAAAAGCGGTGCTGGCAAAGGCTGGACGCGAGGCGAAAACCGGCAAGTTCTCGCCTGTAAGCAAGACGCGCGTAGATGCCATCATGAAGGCGGCTGAACATTCTGGCCTCCTGGGCGAAAAGAGCAAAAGGATAGGCGGCAGGATCAGTCCCGCTCTTATAGAACAGGCAAAGAAACACACCGGCATCGAAACCGATACGGATTTGATCGAGTTCGCATTGGCGGCCGTAGCGCTCGATGACGATTTCGGATCCGTTTTTCGCAAGACGCGTGGCACGGTCGACCCTGATTTGAAACTCGGATTCTGACTTGTCGGATTTTGATTTCGATGCTGCCGTTCGCTGGGCAAAGTTTGATCCCGGTCGCACTCTTGCAAGGCGCGCCGACAGCGAGTTGCCGTTCCTCGAGAAGCCGGCCGAAGCCGGTCTGGAGCTGCTGCTCGACACATGCGTCTACATCGATGGCTTGCAAGGGCGGGCGCCAGACCTTTTGGCCGATCTCCTTGATATCCGCCAGAGCAATCACTCGACCGTCGCTATTCAGGAATTGATGCATACCGTCGGTGTGCTCGATCCGGAGCACCAAGGGACGAAAACGGCCATCCGGCAGATCAGGGCCACGGTTAAGGCGATGCCGGTTCATCGGGTGTTTACGCCCGGTGCAGATGTTCTGGGGCGCGCCGCTTTGCTGTCTGGCATGCTGTGTCGTCTGCAAGGCTATCACCGCGATGCGCGGCTGCGAGCGCTGCACGATTGCGTGCTGTTCCTGCAGGCACAAAAGCTTGGCTTTACCGTTCTGACTGCGAATGTGAGCGACTTCGACTACCTGCTGCAACTGATGCCGAATGGTCGCGCCATCTTCTACCGTTCAGCGAACTAGATTTGGCGGGTAGCGGTGCCCATCTAGGGCCACATGGTTTCGTTGTTCAGAGGACGTCAGCTTTGCGCCTACGCGGGTGAGTGTCTCGGGCCCTCAAGGTTCTTGCGAGGGAGCCACCGGTACGGTGTAGACATCCATGGAGTGAGGAACGGCGCCCCCGGCTTAGGGCCGCTGTTGGCGCAACCAAGCCGCCTCCCGCATCAAAAAGACGTCCCGGCCCGTCGAATACCCATTCCGTCATGGACTGCCTCAGGGTTTTTCGATGAATGCGACGCGGCGCTCGGCGCGACCTGGACCTAGAGCGCCTGCACGACAGCGGCGTAAGCGTCGACCAGTCCGGCGCCAGTGGCGCCGTCCTCACCGCCGCTGGCCAAAACTCCGACCCCCGCCGGATCGCTGGCGGGATTGGCATTTCCCATCGTTACATCACGCGCCGTTCGACGAAGTATCGCTTTGATATCACCCGGCGATAGTTTGGCGTTGGCCTGCAGCAACAGTGCGCAGAGACCGGCGAGTTGCGGTGCTGCCGCCGATGTGCCGCTAAATACGCCCCAGCCGTCATTCGGCGCCGTACCGTCGAAACCTGCGCCATCGCGGTCGATGGAGCAGCCCGGCGGTATCGGCAGGGCCAGATAGTTGGCATGCGGCAGCAGGCCGACAAGTCCGCAAACGTCAGGAACACTGCGACCACTGTAAATCAAGCTGGGAAAGGCGCTCGCATAATTGGACGCCTGCATGGCGCCTGACGCGTCCACGTAGACACCGCCAGCTGAGAGGACGTCAGGCATTTGGCCAGGGAAAGAATAGTGGCCGTTGCCAGCAGAAAAGACGATCACGACCCCTCGTTTGACAGCAGCTTGGATTTCGGCTTCCAGTGCGATCAAGCTGTTTGGCAGGCGAGGCAGAGGCAAGTTGCCTGGACCGCGAAGGTCGTAGCCAAGGCTGACCGAAATGACGTGCGGATCGTGCTTGAGCGCTTCTTGCAGTCCCTCAAGAACGGAGGCGCCGGCATCCGGATTAGCTTCGTTGTCCAGCTTGACGCCGATGAAGTTGACGCCAGGTGCGATGGCGAAGAGGTTTGCTGACTCGCCCGTGCCGTGGCCGTTCCCGTCCACGCCGCGATCGGCTGCGCCTGGGGCTAGGACCACGGAAGAAGAGTAGCCATTTGCCTTGAAGAACGGATGAGCGTGCGCGAACCCACTATCGATCATCGCGACACGAATGCCCTTACCGGTGATACCCTTGAGGTGGGCCTGCGTGGCATTCATTAGGCGCGCGATGTCGGCCGGCGCCGTCAGGTGATAGTAGGGGATTGGTGGGGGAGCCGCAGTGGGAAGAGCTGTGGCTGCGGCCGCAGCGCCGCTGGGCTTGGGCGCCTTTGCGGCCTTCGCCATGTAAATGTGTGGCCACTGAATGTAGACGTCGTCCAGCAGTGCCTGAACGGCGGGATCGGGATCCCACGGCGCACCTTCCGGCGGAAAAAGGACAGAGCTCATCTGGGCCGCCGAGCCGCCAGGCACGGCCATGCGCTCCAGCTTCGTCTTGAAAAGCTTCTCAAAAGCCGTTTTCGTGCAACGCATCGAAGCCGACAGTTCACCGCGCCCTGTAAGTTTGAAGCCGTGCCGGGCAAGCTCGGCGATTGCGAGATCAGCCTGAGCTGGTTCAGGCCTGAAGCTGGTGATCGTATCCGTCGACATGCGGGCGCCAAACTTCGTTGGTCCGATCTGTTCGCCCGGGCGGTTGAATGTCACGGCAACCCGCAGCAGGTCCTCACTTGAGCCACGCCGCACCGGTTTGGCACTCGGATCCTTGTCGTCATATGCTTTCATCGCCCTCGCCCCCGACTATTCGAATGAAAGATGTTCCGGCGCCTCACTGATCGACGCGACAAAAGGTTTGAGCTTTTCAGGCACTGCAAGTTCGCCTTCGGCCGAAGGCGAGAAGAGCTTCTCAAATTCTGTATTGGGCATGCGGACCGAAAGGGTCGCCACGCCTTCTCCACTCAACGTCATTCCAGCCTGTTCGGCGGCGTGAATGGCTGCAGCGCGTAGGTCGTCCGTGCGGCAGTTTTCGTGCAGCAGTATTTGCAAACGCCTTTGTTGTCGCATCTCACGGGCCACGATCTCAGCCGGCAGATCACTCAGCTCTCATGCACTTGTAGTTTAGTAGAAGGAACCTCAAACGCAACCGCGATAATACTGGACTAGCAATGGTTGATCGCACCAATCTACGGACTGAGCGTTCGGATTTTCTCACCCTACTGGCCAAAACTTCGATCAATACGACGAACCGCTTCTTATCGTACAGGGGGCCACTGGGTGTCATTGTAATGGAGCGCTTGGTCTATTCCGTTGGGGTCGACGCCAACAGGCAGTACTCATTCCGTATTCTCGATGAGAAGGGCGATGTTTTGCCTACGCCGCTGTTAGCGACCAAGTCTTTAACGGTCGCGTAGTGTATCGCCTGGTACCTGCATGCTCGACTTTCGTGCAAGCAGCGTGCGATGACCTAGCCCCGCATTTCCCGGGCAACAGTTTTTAGGCGGCCAAGGTCTGCAAGGTGACGTGCCATGTAGCGCGACGCTTCTTCGTTTTTCCCCGCGAGGATCAGGTTCAGAAGCTCGATATGCTCGAGGCAGCGTTCGCGCGCGCTGTTGCGATCGAGCATCTGGCGATAATCGATGAGGCGGCGAAGGCGATCGAGCCGATTGAGCGCGTCGATGAAGAAGCTGTTCTGGCAGCATGCGATGATCGCCTCGTGCATGCCGCTGTTCAGTCCAAACAGCTTTGCATCCGACACGGTCCAGATGCCGCCGTTAACCAGCCACTCCTGTTCCTCGCGGCAGCGCAGAAGTGCAGGTCGGTTCAGCTTGAAGGTCGGCTCAAGCAGTGCGGCGGGCTCGATCAACAGGCGAAATCTGTAGCTGTCTTCGTAGGCCTGGAGTGAGGTGAGTACCGGCAGAAATGCCCAGCCATGGCCCGGCAGACGCTCGATCCAGCCTTCATTGGCCATGCGTAGCAGGATCTTTGACAGCCGGCCTTTCGTGAGATCGTAGCGGCGCAGAAACTCGCTTTCCGTGATCTTCTCCGGTAGACGGCCATGCAGTCGGTCGTCCGCGATCGTCAGATAGATCTGTTCGTCATCCTCCGTGGAGGCCGATTCAAGCGACAGTTTCTCGGCCGCCCCGACATCGGCGATCATGTAGCCGCCGCCTTCTCCCTGTTTCAAGACGCCAGCTTCGTGCAGCAACTTCATGGCGTTTCGCACAGGCGAGCGCGATACCCGGAGCTGTTCGGCAAGCTTGCGCTCCACCAGGCGATCGCCCTCGGAAAGCTTGTCGGTGCGAATGTGGGCGACGATCTGGTCGGCGAGGCTGACGATTAGCGGGGTGGTCTGCAAGGCTAAGCTCCCGATTTTGCTCATCTATGCCACAGACGAGCGACAAGGCCAAGAGATTTTGGTTTTTCTCTATTGCAAAATACCAGATAGCGGCGTATTTGGTATTTTAGAGGAGAAAAAGACCATCGCGGTCTGGAGGACTCCAATTTGATCTTTGCTTGTGAGACGCCGGCGTGAAGTCGGCGAACGATCTCGCGCGGCCTCCGCCATCTCCTGAACGGTGAGGAAGACATGACGATTAAACTTCTCGTACTCCCGGGTGATGGGATCGGTCCGGAAATCACGACCGCGACCTTGGAGGTGCTGAAGGCGGCCGATGCCGCAACCGGCGTGGGGCTCGACTTCGAGCTCAAAGACATTGGCCTCAAGTCGCTTGCAGAGCAGGGCACGACATTGACGGATACGGTGATGAAGCGCGTGCCTGAGGTCGATGGGGTCATCCTCGGACCGGTCTCGCACTATGAGTATCCGTCGCGCGACAAAGGCGGAATCAATCCGTCTGGCGAGCTCAGAACCAAATTCGAGCTTTACGCCAACATTCGCCCTTGTCGCTCGCGCGACGGGTTGACGATCCTTCGTAAACCGATGGACCTCGTTCTGGTGCGCGAGAACACGGAAGGGTTCTACTCCGACCGCAACATGTACGCCGGTACTGGCGAATTCATGCCTGACCCGGATATGGCGTTTTCGATCCGCAAGGTGACTGCCAAGGCGTCTTCTCGCGTGGCCAAGGCGGCTTTCGAACTGGCACGCCACCGGCGCAAGAAGGTCACGGCGGTGCATAAGGCCAATGTGGTCAAGCTCTCCGACGGGCTATTCCTGCGCGAAGTGCGCAAGGTCGCGGAAGCCTATCCAGATGTTCATCTGGAAGAACTGATCGTCGATGCGGCGGCCGCCCATCTCATTCGCTCGCCGGATCGCTTCGACGTCATCGTCACCACCAACATGTTCGGCGATATTCTCTCGGATGAGGCCTCGGAGCTTTCCGGCAGCCTTGGTCTTGGTGGATCGATCAACGCCGGCGACGATATCTGCGTCGCACAAGCCCAGCATGGCTCAGCGCCTGACATAGCCGGCAGGAACGTTGCGAACCCGACCTCTCTCATTCTTTCGGCCGGAATGCTGCTTGATTGGCTCGCCCGCCGCCGAAACGATCCGCGCCTCACGCGCGCCGCGGCTCTGATCGAAGCAGCGACAGACATCGTTCTGCGGGAGCCGCAATCACGAACGCGCGATGTCGGAGGAAGTCTCGATACCGACGCCTTCACCGCGAAGGTGGTGGATGCCATTCGCGCTGCCGGTGCTTCGACATCGGCCGCCTGACGACACCTGTAATCCCGAAAGGGCAAGCCGGGAATGTGTTCCGGCGATCCTGGAGGAGGGGGCCGAGTGGCGGCCCCTGGGATCGAACAACACAACGACATGGATGGAGGAGTTTCCATGAAGAAGATCACCCGACGCGTCTTTTCAACGGCGCTGGCCGCCGCTGCAACGGCAATGCTGGTCCAGCAGGCGACCGTTCCCGCCTTGGCGCAAGAACAGCTGGAATCCCTGCACGTCATGGCCCCGAGCAGCCCTGGCAGTGGTTACGACCAGCTGGCTCGAACCATTCAGACCATTCTGCAAGAAGACAAGCTAACCGGACCAGTCGAGGTTCAAAACGTTGCTGGTGGTGGTGGAACGGTCGGCCTTTCTCAGTTCGTGACGACGAAGCCGCGCCACCCGTCGGCTATGGTCATTGGTTTTGCGCTGGTCGGCGGCGTGTTGACGACCAAGTCGCCCGTGACGCTCGACCAGACTGTTCCGGTCGCGAGGCTCATGGGCGAGGCCGATGCCATCGTCGTACCGGCGAACTCCGATATCAAGACGATGAATGACCTTGTCGCGCGTCTGAAGGCAGATCCGGCGAAGGTTTCCTGGGCCGGTGGCTCGATCGGAGGCATCGATCACGTCGCCGCGGGCTTGATTGCCAAGACCGTTGGCGTCGACCCGAAGAAGATCAACTACGTGGTGCATGCCGGCGGCGGCGAGGTGCTGGCTTCGACCCTTGGAGGCCACGCGACCGTTGGCATCAGCGGCTATGAGGAGTTCCGCGCACAGGTCGAGGCCGGTCAGCTTCGCGCCCTTGCGGTCACCGGTGACACTCGTATTCCGGGCGTCGAAGTGCCGACGCTGAAGGAGGCAGGCGTTGATCTCGCGATCATGAACTGGCGCGGAATCATGGCGCACCCGAAGCTTGCCGACAAAGACCGCGAAGGGCTTGAGAAGGCGATTGCCGCTCTGGTCAAGACCCCTGAATGGAAGGCTGCTCTCCGGAAGCGTGGCTGGATCGATACCTATCTGCCGGCAGACGCTTTCGCTGCGTTCCTCGCCGACGAGCAGAAGCGCGTCGAGAGCGCATTGAAGGAAGTCGGGCTTCTCTGACCGGCGTCCACCCTGGGAGGTGTCATCATGTTGAAATCGGCCAATTTCCGTATCGGGGAGACAATCCTCGGACTTGCGTCGCTCAGTCTCGGTCTCTTCATTGGTGTCGAGACATGGTCGACGCCTCCCATCGCAGCGCAGTCCGTGATCGGGCCAGGTCTGTTTCCTGCCCTTATCGCCACGGGACTGATCCTCGTTGGCCTGCAGCTGCTCTACGAGGCATTCCTCCATCGCTTGCAGGTGGAGGAGTTTCCAGAGCTCGACTGGAAGGCTGTCATCCTGGTGGCTGCTGCCTTCGCGTCACAGCTCGTGTTTCTTGAGAGACTAGGCTGGATCGTATCAGGCACCTTCCTCTTCGTCATCTCGGCAATGGCCTTCGGCAGCCGGACTCATCTACGCAATCTCCTGATCGGGCTGTTGCTGACCGCGCTGACGTATCTCGTCTTCGACTACGGGCTCGATCTCGATCTGCCGACCGGCAGCTACATCGAAGACCTGATCGATCTTTCCGGCAGCACCGCTTGAAGCCGCGCTCGGTTCGAATGCGGAAAACAGAGACCTTGCCGAATTCTCATAGCCCAAGGGCGGAATGAACATGGATACCTTAGCAGCACTCTTCCACGGCTTTGCCGTCGCCGCCACGCCGTACAACCTGTTCTGGTCCCTGGTCGGCGTAACGCTTGGCACGGCGATTGGCGTTCTTCCCGGCATCGGGCCGGCGCTGACGGTCGCCTTGCTTTTGCCGGTTACCTACGGGATGGAGCCGACAAGCGCCTTCATCATGTTTGCCGGTATCTACTATGGCGCCATGTATGGCGGATCGACCACCTCTATCTTGCTCAACACGCCTGGTGAATCGGCATCCATCGTCACGGCGCTCGACGGCCACGCGATGGCACGCAAGGGTCGAGGCGCGCAGGCGCTGGCCACCGCAGCGATCGGTTCTTTCGTCGCCGGCACCATCGCAACAATCGCGCTCACCTTCGTCGCTCCATTGATGGTGAAGATCGCGCTGCTCTTCGGCCCGACGGAATACTTTGCACTCATGGTGCTTGCGCTCACTACCGTCACGGCAGTGCTTGGCGATTCGCTCTCTCGCGGCCTTGCCAGCCTGCTGTTCGGTCTTGCGCTGGGCCTTGTCGGGATCGATTTGCAGACGGGTCAGGCGCGCTTCACGCTCGGCATCTCGGAGCTGCTCGACGGCATCGACGTCGTCGTCGTTGCGGTTGGCCTCTTTGCCGTTGGCGAAACACTGTTCACGGTTGCGCGTCACTGTTTCGAGACCGAGGAACTCTATCAGCTCAAGGGCTCCAAGTGGATGAGCCGTGAGGACTGGCGTCGCTCCTGGAAGCCGTGGTTGCGTGGAACGGCTCTCGGTTTTCCGATCGGCGCGCTTCCGGCCGGAGGCAGCGAGATCCCGACATTCCTTTCCTATCTGACGGAAAAGCGCCTTTCGAAGAACCCGGAAGAGTTCGGTCATGGTGCGATCGAGGCGGTCGCTGGACCCGAAGCTGCCAACAATGCTTCAGCCGCAGGCGTGCTTGCGCCGCTGCTGGCGCTTGGTCTGCCGACGTCTGCGACCGCAGCAATCATGCTCGCCGCGTTCCAGCAATACGGCATCCAGCCGGGTCCGCTGCTCTTTGATAACAATCCCGAGCTCGTCTGGGGGCTCATTGCAAGCCTCTATATCGGCAACGTCATGTTGCTTCTGCTCAACCTGCCGCTCGCCGGCGTCTGGGTAAAGCTTCTCGCGATCCCGCGTCCTTGGCTTTACTCAGGCATTCTGCTGTTTGCGACGATGGGCGCCTATACGCTCAATAACAACATCGTCGATGTGGCGCTGCTCTGGATCATTGGGGTCATCGGCTTTGGCATGCGGGTGCTTAACGTCCCGGTCGCGCCCTGCATCGTTGGTCTGATCCTTGGACCGCTCGCCGAACAGCAGTTCCGTCGCGCCCTAACGATCAGTCAGGGGGATGCAAGCGTCTTTTTCACCCATCCGATCTCGCTCGCGCTGATTGTCATCGCTGTGACGCTTGTTCTCGTGCCCACCCTGTTGCGCTGGCGTGCCGCGCGCCAGGCAAGCGAAGCCGCAAATCAAGCGTGAGTCTTGTCGCCGGTCATCGATCAACCAGGAACATCGCCATGTCGAAAGTCACATACTTCTCCGTCGACGAACTGACTGCCTTCGCGACCAAGATATTCGCCCGTACTGGAATGTCAGAGCCCGATGCAGCCACGATCGCCCGCGATCTGGTGAAGGCCAATCTGCGCGGTATCGACTCCCACGGGATCTCGCGGATACCGATGTATGTCGAGAGGCTGCAGCGCGGGCTCGTGAACCCGAAACCCAAGATCGGCGTGCAGAAGGTGGCCGGAGCGGTCTCTCTCGTCGACGGCGACAACGGCATGGGGTTCCTTGCCGCCCACAAGGCGACCGAAGAAGCCGTTGAACTCGCGAAAGCCAATGGCATCGGCTTGGTCGGGGTTCACCGCAGCACCCACTTTGGCATGGGTGCGCTCTACGCTCTGCAGGCGATCGAAGCTGGCTATATCTCGATGATCTTCACGAATTCATCGCCGGCGATCCCGATGTGGGGCGGGCGTACCACCTTCCTCGGCGCAAGCCCGATCGCTGCGGGCATCCCGGGCGGTAAACACGCGCCCTATGTTATGGATATGGCGATGACCGTCATCGCCCGCGGCAAGATTCGCCTTGCCGCAATGAAGGGCGAGGCCATTGCGGAAGGACTTGCACTCGACGTGGACGGCAATCCGACGACGGATGCGGCCAAGGCGTTCGAAGGCGTCTGCCTGCCGTTTGGTGGGGTCAAGGGATCCGTGCTTGCAACATTGATGGACCTCATGTCCGGCGTGCTCACCGGCGCGAACTTCGGCGGCGACGTGAAGAGTCTCTATTTCGATCACAGTGAGCCGCAAAACGTCGGCCACCTCTTCTTTGCCATCAAGCCTAATCTCTTCATGTCGCTGGAGAACTTCGACGCGCGCATGGACGAATTCTACGAGCGCATCAAGTCGCTGCCGAAGGCAGCCGGTGTTGAGGAAATCATGATGCCCGGGGAACCGGAACAGCGCCGCGAGGACGAGCGTCTGAGGACTGGTATTCCGATCACCGACAACGTGGTGGCGGACCTGGCGAAGGAAGGCGAACGCATTGGCGTGCGTTTCCCGACCGGCCGGGCGCCCGGCGAGGCGGCCTGATGAACCGCTTGTCAGCCCATATTGGTTACTTGTTCACCGAACGTCCGCTTCCGGAAAGGATAGAAGCGGCGGCCGGCGCCGGCTTCACGGCGATCGAGCACCCCAGCCCATGGTATGTTCCTGCAACTGAAATGCGGTCACGCCTGGTTGCAAACAGCCTCTCGTTCGCGCAGCTGTGCGCGGCTATCGGTGACGCCAGCAAAGGCGAAAAAGGCTTGGGCGCACTTCCTGGTCGCGAGATCGAGTTTCGCGAGAGCTTCAACCGGGCGCTCGATTATGCAGTCGCGGTCGATTGCCCCTTCGTGCATCCGATGGCTGGCGTTCCGGGCAATGCCGACATGTCGGCTGCGGCTGAAACCTATCACCGCAATCTCAGCTATGCGGTGGAGCGGACTACCGGCACCAAAGTCAAGATCCTTATCGAGGCGATCAGCGAGGCGGCGGTGCCAGGCTATTTCCTGTCCACGCTCGATCACGCAAGCCGCGTTCAGGACATCTTCGGTCCCGGCAACCTCGCGCTGCTGGTGGACACATTCCATGCCCGCGCGAACGGCGTTGATCTGGTGCCTTGGATAGAGGCCAATGCGCACCGGATCGGCCACGTCCATATCGCCGATCACCCTGGCCGGCACGAGCCCGGAACCGGTGCGATCGACTTCGAACCGCTTCTCGCTGCCTTCGCCGAACAGGCCTACGAAGGCGCGATCGGCTTTGAATACATCCCTTCCAAGACCACAATCGACAGCGCCGCCTTCCTGCCTCGCTGGAAGCAGTTGATCGGCGCCAAACTGCAGCAGAGGCGGCAAGACAGGAGGCTCGCATGATCACAGCAACCAACCCGGCTAACGGCAGAGAATTGGCGCGTTTCGAGGCGCACGACGACGCCTATGTCGATGCGGCCCTTTCTGAAGCGGCTGCTGCCCAGAAGGCATGGCGCAAGGTGCCGGTCGAAGAGCGAGTGCGCCTGCTTGCCGGCATGGCGAAGGCGCTTCGCGCCGGCAAGGCCCGATACGCCGAAATGATCACACTCGAGATGGGCAAGCCGATCGTCGAGGCCGAAGCCGAGATCGAGAAATGCGCCTATAATTGCGACTTCTACGCAGAACACGCTCCGTCGTATCTCGCGGACGAACCGGTCCAATCCAATGCGTCCGAGAGCGTCGTCGCCTTCGACCCGCTCGGCGTTGTGCTCGCGATCATGCCGTGGAACTATCCCTTCTGGCAGTTCTTCCGCTTCGCAGCACCTGCGTTCGCGGCTGGTAACGGCGCGATCCTCAAGCATGCCAATAACGTGCCGCAATGCGCGCTGGCGATCGAAGAGATCATGAAGGAGGCTGGCTGCCCGGACAGGCTGTTCCGCACGCTTCTGATCGAGCCTCAAAAGGTCGCAGGGATCATCGGCGACGACCGCATCGCCGCGGTCACGCTGACGGGCTCCACTGAGGTCGGCGCGATTGTCGCCGCGCAGGCCGGCAAGGCGCTGAAGAAGCAGGTGCTGGAACTTGGCGGCTCCGATCCGTTCATCGTGCTTGCCGACGCCGATCTGGAGGAAGCCGCGGCCGTTGCCGTCAAGGCGCGCTACATCAATGTCGGCCAATCCTGCGTTAACGCGAAACGGTTCATCGTCGAGGACGCGGTTGCTGATCGTTTCGTCGAACTGTTCTGCGCGGGGGTTGCGAAGCTGAAGATCGGTGATCCCATTAAGCGCGATACGAACATCGGGCCGATGGCGCGTGCCAATCTCTTGAGCGGCCTGCATGCGCAGGTGGAGAAGACGGTCGCGGCCGGTGCGACGCTCAAGATGGGCGGCAAGCCAATCGATGGCCACGGCTTCTATTATCCGCCGACTGTGCTTGACCACGTCACGGCAGAGATGACAGCGTTTCGCGAGGAGACTTTCGGACCTGTCGCGGCGATCATTCGGGCAAAGGACGCCGAGGAAGCGATCCGCCTGGCAAACCAGACGGAATTCGGTCTCGGCTCGGCGATCTGGAGCTGCGACGTCGAGCGGGCGCGCAAGCTTGCCCGCGATCTCGATGCGGGCGCGGTCTTCATCAACGGCATGGTCGCTTCCGATCCGCGCTATCCCTTCGGTGGCATCAAGCGTTCCGGCTATGGCCGCGAACTCGGGGTCTATGGCATTCGCGAGTTCGTCAACATCAAGACCGTCTGGATCGGTCCAGCCGTCGCGGCAAAGTAAGGATGGGTTTGATGACGAAACCAGCAATACTTCGCCCGCGTGAATTGCCGACCAACGACCGCGGCGGTGGTGCGCGCACGACGCCGCTGGTCACGCGCAAGTGCGGATCGACCAGCATGATCAACGGCATTACGGCCTTCGACCCGGGCGCTGCGATCGGGCTGCACAAGCACAATTGCGAAGAAAGCGTGATGGTGATCGAAGGCCGCGCGATCGCGGAGATCGACGGTGTCCAGCATCATCTCGACACGAATGACACGACGTGGATTCCGGCAAACGTGCCGCATCGTTTCATCAACCCGACCGACAAGCCCATGCGTATTTTCTGGGTCTATGCCTCCATCGACGCCACCCGCACCATGATCGCGACCGGCGAGGAACTGTCTATCGACGCCGAACACGGCCACGGCATGAGGTTACAATGATCTATGAGGTTGCTGAGATCACGGTGAAGGCCGGTCAGGAAGCCAATTTCGAAAAGGGGGTCGAGCAAGCGGCGCCGCTTTTCCTTCGTGCAAAAGGGTGCCATGGCCTTTCACTCCACAGGGTCGTGGAGAACCAGTCGGTGTACCGTCTCCTTGTGAAATGGGAGACCGTCGATAATCACCTCGTCGATTTTCGCGGTTCCGACGATTTCCAGGAGTGGCGGCGTCTCGTCGGGGCGTTCTTCGACAGCCCACCGATCGTTACCCATTCTTCGTCTACGGCGCGATACCGGGCCGAGTGACGAGAATGAAGGTGCATGCCATTGGGAAGTTTCTGCTGACACTTTCCATCGGAGCGGTCGGTGGGTGGGTGATGTGGCATTTTCATATGCCACTCGCCTGGCTTCTCGGCGCGATGATTTTCTGCGGGCTTGCGGCGTTGGCGGGACTTCCGATCGCCAGGCCAAAGTTTGCGCGCCCGCCGATGACCGCTACGATCGGGGCAATGTTGGGGACGTCGTTCTCGCCGGCCGTTTTCGAACATGCGAGCGTATGGCTCTTGTCTCTTGTCGGGCTCGCTTTCTTCATCGCTGCCGCGGCGTCGGTCGCCTACGTCTACTTCCGTAAAGTCGGGAAATTCGACCACCCGACGGCATTCTTCTCGGCCATGCCCGGCGGTCTGGTGGAGATGGTCACGCTGGGCGCGGAGCGGGGCGGGGACGAGAGGATGATCTCGCTCATCCACGCGGCGCGCATCTTCCTCGTCGTCCTCTCCCTGCCGTTTGTCATCCAACTGATATCGGGGGAAGAGATAGGTCGGAGCGGGTCAAGCTACGTTCCATTTTCAGCCGTTGAGGCCAAGGACCTCGCTTGGTTTGCAGCCGCCATTGGGTTGGGAGTGGCGGCCGGCATTATCCTGCGTCTTCCCGCGCGATATCTGCTCGGGCCGATGATTGTCAGCGCGGGGCTGCATCTGTCGGGCGTTTCCGGTTTCCAGCTTCCGAGTGTGTTTCTGGCGGCGGCGCAGGTGGTGATCGGGGCCACGGTCGGCTGCCGTTTCGTCAACACCGCGCCTAAGTTGATCCTGAGGGTGATCGGGCTATCCGTCGGTTCGACGCTATTGCTGCTCTCCGTGTCGCTTGGGTTCGCGCTGTTTGTCTCGACCATGACCGGCGATCGCTTCGTCGGAACGGTCCTCGCGTACTCGCCCGGAGGGGTGGCTGAGATGAGCCTGATAGCTCTTTCCCTCGGAATAGAAGTTCCCTTCATGGTGTTTCACCACATTATCCGGGTCCTGTTGGTGGTGGCCGGTTCTGCCGCCATTTTCCGCCTGCGTATCGATCCGTTCAAAACCAAATAACACGCCTCTCGCCGGCGCTCTTCGCCACTCTCATAACTTCGGAGCATTCAAATGGACATGTTCACAGCTGCTGGCCTGTCGGCACTGATGCAGGTCATCGCCATCGACCTTGTTCTTGCTGGCGACAACGCCGTGGTGATCGGCCTCGCTGCAGCCGGCCTAGAGCCAACGCAGCGTCGCAAGGCGATCATGGTGGGCATTCTCGCCGCAACCGTTCTGCGTATCGCATTCGCCACCGTGGCGGTGCATCTGCTGGCAATTATCGGACTGCTGCTTGCAGGTGGCCTGTTGCTGCTTTGGGTCTGCTGGAAAATGTGGCGCGAGCTGCGGGCAGGCCACGGTGACGAAGAAGCCATGGCTAACGAGAATGCGCCCAGGAAGACATTCTTCCAGGCTGCGACGCAGATTGTCGTCGCCGATGTCTCTATGTCGCTCGATAACGTGCTCGCCGTCGCCGGGGCGGCGCGCGAGCACCCAAGCGTTCTGATCGTGGGGCTCGGCCTCTCGATCGCCCTGATGGGAATTGCGGCGAACTTGATCGCCCGCCTGCTGACGAAGCACCGATGGATCGCCTACGTCGGCCTGGCGATCATTCTCTATGTCTCACTGGATATGATCTATCGCGGCACGCTCGAAGTTGCACCTTTTGTCCAGGCTGCCATGCTCTGAAGTTGCGCTAGAGGAGAGTCGCCGGCGGATGTTTTTGTTTGCCGGCGAACCAGAGGTGACCGGTTCGGATCCTTTCAAGACGAGGAAGCCGTTCCGTCCATCACGTGTTTCCAGTATCTGACGTTGACGCGCGCGCCTGTTGTCATTGCACAGCTCGACCCTAGTTATTGGGGATCAACGGAGGGCGAAAATGGACACAAGCGTTTCCGCGAAGGCAAAAACAGGTGTCGAGGGTCTGGACGATATACTCTCGGGGGGCCTGTCACGTCGCCACGTATTCCTTCTCGAGGGATCTCCCGGTACTGGGAAGACGACAATCGCGTTGCAGTTCCTACAGCAGGGCGCCGCGCTCGGCGAGAAGTGTCTTTACATTACGCTCTCCGAGACGGAGGAAGAACTACGCGACAGCGCTTTGTCGCACGGGATGGAACTCGACAGCAACATCGAGGTATTCGAGCTCGTTCCGCCTGAGAGCTTGTTGAACGCCGAACAGCAGCAGAGCTTGCTCTACTCATCGGATCTCGAACTTGGTGAGACGACCAAGATGATCTTCGAAGCCTTCGACAGGCTTCAGCCAAGCCGCGTCGTTCTCGACAGCCTGTCGGAAATCCGACTGCTTGCGCAGAGCTCACTTCGTTACCGGCGGCAGATCCTTGCTTTGAAGCACTTCTTTTCGAGAACGGGGGCGACGGTCCTTCTTCTCGATGACATGACCTCCGACAGTCTCGATAAGACGGTCCACAGCGTCGTACACGGGGTGGTCCACCTTGAACAGCTGGCGCCGACCTACGGGTCAGAAAGGCGTCGCCTAAGGATTACCAAGTACCGAGGCCAGGCATTCCGCGGTGGCTATCACGACTTCACGATCAAGACCGGAGGCGTCTCCGTCTTTCCGCGACTGCGAGCGCTCGAGCATCGCACGGATTTCGAGCGTTGCACGTTGGAAAGCGGTATTGCCGAACTCGATGCCTTGCTGGGCGGCGGCATCGAGCGGGGGTCGAGCACATTGCTGATCGGCCCTGCCGGTACGGGCAAAAGCCTATTTGCGCTGCAGTTCGTCGATGCGGCAGTCAAGCGCGGTGAAAAGGCCGCCCTTTTCATCTTCGATGAAGAACTCGGTTTGCTGTTCGGGCGCACGAAAACGCTCGGCTTCGATCTGGAAGACTACCAACGGCAAGGCTTGATCCATATCGAGCAGCTGGATGCGGCCGAGCTCTCGCCTGGCGAATTCGCCCAGCGCGTCCGGGATCGCGTCGCGAGCTTCGATGCCAAGACGGTCGTCATCGACAGTATCAACGGCTATCAGGCTTCCATGCCGGAAGAGAATGCGCTGATCCTGCACATGCACGAGCTGCTCCAATACCTCAATCGGCAGGGCGCAAATACATTCGTGACAGTGGCGCAACATGGGCTGGTTGGAGACATGAAGTCACCAGTCGACGTGACCTACCTTGCCGATACGGTCGTGCTGTTGCGCTACTTCGAGGCGCTCGGCAAGGTTCGGCGGGCTATCTCCGTCGTCAAGAAGCGTACGGGCATGCACGAACAGACCATACGGGAATTCAAGATCGGCAAGGGCGGCCTCTCGCTCGGCGAACCGCTCTCTGGCTTCCAGGGTGTGTTGCGCGGGGTCCCGACCTTTGTCGGCGAGAAGCAGGTGCTGCAGTCCAGCGAGGGTGGCGACAATTCCAAATAGAAACGCCATTGCGCTGATCCATGCACCCTTGGGACGGGACGCCCAAATCGCGGCTTCGCTCTTGCGGGAAGTCGGGATCCATTCGAAAGTCGGCGAGGAGCTTCCCTCTTTCGTGTCCGCTCTAGACGAGGACACCGCTTTCGCCGTGGTCACGGAAGAGGCCCTGCGCTCGGCCGACCTTCGTCCTCTCTCGGCATGGATCAAGTCTCAACCGAGCTGGTCCGATCTACCGTTTATCATCCTTACGCATCGCGGCGGCGGCCCTGAACGCAATCCTTCTGCCGCCCGCCTGTCGGACGTATTGGGGAACGTTAGCTTCATCGAGCGCCCCTTCCATGCCACGACTTTTATCAGCGTTGCTACGTCGGCGTTGCGGGGTCGCCGACGGCAGTATGAAGCGCGACTGCGCATCGAGGCGCTGGACGAGAGCGAGCGGCGGCTCCAGACGGCGCTTGAGGCGGGTCATCTCGGCGCGTGGGAACTCGACCTCGCCACTTGTGCGTTGACCACATCGGCCACCTGCCGACGGGTGTTTGGCTGGCCTTCCGAGGCGTTTACCTATGAGGACCTCATTGCGGCCACCTATCCTCAGGACGTCGAGAAGGTGAAATCCGCCATGCAGGCCACCATCGAGACCGGGGCCGACTTTGCTGTCGAATATCGCATTTCCTGGCCCGACAGATCCGTTCATTGGGCGGAAATGCGCGCCCAGCTTTATCGCGACCGAAGCGGCAACGCGGTCAAGATGGTTGGCGTCTCCTCCGATATCACCGCCAGGATATCGTCCGAAGAACAATTGAGGCGCCTGAACGAAACCCTTGAAGAGCGCGTGGCGGAACGAACGGCCGAACTGCATAAAGCGCACGGCATCGTCATGGAGGAAGTCGCCCAGCGCGAGAGTGCGGAGGCACAGCTTCGACAGGCTCAGAAAATGGAGGCCATCGGTCAGTTGACGGGTGGTGTTGCTCATGATTTCAACAATTTGCTGATGGCGGTCTTGGGAAACCTTGAGCTTCTGCGCAAACACACCCACGGTGACACGAAAGCAGCTCGATTGATTGATGGCGCGCTTCAGGGCGCAACACGCGGGGCCTCGCTGACACAGCGGCTTCTGGCGTTCGCGCGCCGGCAGGACCTCAGTGTTGATCCCGTAGATCTGGGCAAGTTGGTGAGGGAGATGACCGATCTCCTCAGGCGGTCGGTCGGCACAGGCATTGTCATAGAAACGATCATCCCAGATCGGACGGACCCCGTACTCGCCGACGCAAACCAGTTGGAACTCGCGCTCCTCAATCTTGTGGTGAATGCCCGGGATGCCATGCCGAACGGCGGCACGATCCGCATATCCCTTCAGATAGCGAGCCTCGCGAAAGACGAGGACGAGCTCGTGGCCGGTCGATACGGTGTGCTGTCTGTTTCCGACGAAGGCCATGGCATGAATGAAGAGACGCTGCAAAAAGCGATCGAGCCATTCTTCTCAACGAAGGAGCTGGGGAAGGGCACGGGTTTGGGCCTGTCAATGATCCATGGGCTCGCGCTTCAGCTGAAAGGCACGCTGCGGCTCAGCAGCACACCAGACAAAGGCACTACGGCCGAACTCTGGATGCCAGTCTCGGATGAGAAGCCAGCCGTTTCCGAACACGCGGACGCCACGGAACAGGATCAGAAAGTAGGGGCGCTTCGCGTACTTCTCGTGGACGACGATTTCCTGATCGCGATGAGTTCCGCCGACATGCTCGAAGATCTCGGCCATGAGGTGGTCGAGGCGCATTCGGGAAAGGAGGCACTTTCTCACCTTAGTGGCGATGACCACTTCGACCTACTGATCACAGATTACTCCATGCCGGAAATGACAGGCGGCGATCTGGCAAAGGCGGCGCGCGATCTGTTTCCAGATTTGCCGATCTTGATCGCATCCGGATATGCCGAGCTTCCGCCCGGCATCGATTTCGACGTGGCGCGGCTCGCAAAGCCCTACAGTCAGCAGCAACTCGCCATGGAAATCGAGCGTGTCTTGAGAGATCATGATTAACGCGGCCGGTCGTCGCGACGAACCCCTTCGGTTCCCTTCAAGCGGTAAGATATGAAGTGCTTCGCGCGCATGCGAGTGGGTGCAAACCGAGTGAGTGTTGGCCCTTTGTCGGTCGGGTAAATGTTGCGCCGTCCGGCCAGGCGACCTCGCAGAGGTCGGCCGGATAAGCCCCCTTCAGCGCGGCATGGATGCAACCGCTTCGGTCAAAGCCTGTTTGTAACGCTCCCCGAAAAGAAATGGCCCCGTCGGGTTGACGAGGCCAGGGTTAATTTGGACTTCACTTCGGGGACTGGTGAAGCCCGCCCTGTAATCCCAAGGGGACATTTGGGATCAAGACAGCCGAGCAACGCACTTGCGCTCAAAAGGTTCCTGACGCCAGTGAGCAGCCAGAAAAGAATGGCCCCGAAAGGCAACGACGGGGCCAAGCGAGCGTGTACGTTGCGGGCTCCGCTGGACAACGGCTTCGTGTCGGAGCCCGGTCGATCATCCGGCGTAGTGGATCATCGGCAAATCCAACAACGGCCACCGACCTGGAAAGTTCCCTACGCCTCCTGTTGATGCGACGCGGTGCCAGCGTGCTGCTCCAGCCACATGGCGTTTTCGAACAGCGCAGCGTCGTCGATCATCCCGTTGCGAAATTGGTCGGTGATATGACACGCTAACAGTTCGGCACGCTTTCCATAGCGGGAAATGCTCCAACAGGTACACACCCGATCGAACGTACGTTGGAGCATATTAAGTTCGTCCGGGCTTATCTGCGAGGTTCCGCCGTCTCGACTCCGTCGCGGCCGGCAATGAACCATTATAGGTCCTCGATATGTTCCGCGGGCTCGGAGAGTAAAACGTCATAAGGCATCAGGATCGGGAAACGCGTTGCCGGATCCGCTTGAATGCTCCGGATGCGCGATCGACCTTGCCCGCTTCGACGTGCTTGTTGGTGAGCGCCAGCACCTTCAATAGAGCGATTGTCTCTTGGGTTTCCTCGTACACGGTAACGTCCTGGAGCACGGCTCTTGCCTCGCCATGCACCGTGAGCACCACGGGCTCGCGATTTTCAGCGAGCGAACGAACGATCTCGGGCGCATGCGCCTTGAGATAGCTGATAGGTTTGACCTGGCGCGAAAGCTTCAAAAATCGGTCTCCAATTTGACCAGAAATAGGCCCTTAAATGGTCGAAGGCAATCTAATGGGCTCAGCTCCTAGCGGACGCTGGTCGGCTTAATATTGTTAACACGTAGTTTTCGGGGTTCCTATCGCCATCCAGGCGAGGGATGGGCGCATGTTGCCGGCTTCCGTCGTCTCAGTCGGGTGGAGAGTTCGAGTTAATGCCCTTAGTCTGAACGCCCAGGAAGCGTCAGGAGTAAATACTTGGCCAATGCGACGGGAGAGTCTCAATTGGGGCCGAAAGGCACCAGTCGGCTTCCGTGCTGTTTTGAAAGCAGACCTTGAGCCTGGCATGGCCTGGCAGGGCATGATCTGACGCCAGATTGACGTCAGGTCGCCCTCGGCCGACCGCACCCGTGCCGGCGGGCCCTTCGGAAGTCCGAATCCTCGGTTTCGGTCCCATCACTTCAGCTATAAGGTGGGAGACATCGCTTAGAGGATTTAAGACCCATGCCCACGGAAAGGGAAGATCGTTCGCCCGTTGCGCTGGAACAGCGCGAGGTAAGCGCCGACCACCGCATGTTCTCGCCTTCCGTAGCGCGAAATTCAGCGCCGATCCTCGCGGTCCTAAAACGTGTCCTTCCAACACAGGGGGACGTGCTGGAGATTGGTTGCGGGACCGGCGAGCACGCCGTGTGTTTTGCGGGAGCAATGCCTAGCCTCACCTGGCAGCCGAGCGATCCGGATCCCGACGCCCGCGCCAGCACGTCCAGCTGGATCAAATTCGCAGGGCTGAGGAATGTGCTGGCCCCGCGGGATATTGACGTTTG
>JAESGS010000299.1_pt1 | contig 53853 bp, 46 predicted proteins | sample 9269761 | NCBI WGS metagenome assembly JAESGS01 (sample SAMN15741799, study PRJNA653493) | algae metagenome | isolation source: Cyanosarcina radialis HA8281-LM2 and co-occurring heterotrophs from damp... | place: USA: Makauwahi cave, Hawaii | collected 2011-01-06 | reverse complement strand
CACGCAGAAGATTCTTGATTTTATTGACTACTTCAACCGCACTTTGGCTAAACCTTTTGTCTGGAAATTTCAGGGGTTTCCCGAACCCGCTTAAGCTGGTCACTTATTTTCGCCACGCTGCACTAGCCACATTTATGGCTAATCAAGTATGGAAAGCAGGGAATCATAATGCTCAAACTTATACTGCTAAAAATTTAGTGGCAAATTTTAATAAGTCAAACACACACCTAGAAAAACTATCTCAATGGATTGACTTAATTACAGATAAGTTTAGTCGAATTTACCGAAGAGAAAGATTCGATCCAGATCTTATCCGAGCTATTTTTTGGACACTTTCAGAATCTCACGTACTTTATGCAATTAAGTGGTTATCTGGCAAGGAATTATCGGAAAATAAAAGCCACGAGCTAAGCTTACCAAACTTGAGTGCAGACTTACGTAACTCAGAAGCAAAAGCTTTTGACCATATCCAGCAAATTTTGAGCTTAGTTAGCCTCTATAAACCACTGATAATTTGTTTTGATGAACTAGATTTACCTGATAAGAGCCGTAGTCAAACAGGTTTGGCAAAACCGCATATTGTTGCAAGTTTAATTAAGACTCTAGTTGATAGTATTAATTTACCTACTACCACTTGTCATGGTGTTGTCATTCTCACGGTGATGATGCCTGATACATGGACGCAAAAAATAAAACAGATGCCTGGTGGAGTACCAGATCGAGTTTCAGCCAAAAAAGAGCCGATTAATTTAGACTTTATGGATGGTGATGCGATCGTTGAGTTAGTAAAGCTTTGGTTAGCAGAGTTTTATCAGCAAAATAATTTAAATCCTCCTACTGAAATTTATCCATTTGAAGAAAGTTTTTTAAGAGAGTTGGGTGATGGTAACTCTGTACGAGAAATTTTAAAAGCATGTGCAGATAAATTTGCTCCTTATGTTACACCCAAAGAACATCCTGTTGAATTTGCATATAATAAGGAACTATCCCTCTTAGAAAGCTCTAGACAACTTTGGTTAGATGATAAATATCAACTGGCTAATGCTATTCAGGAAAGTTTCAAAACGCTAATTGGTAAGCAAATAGACAAATTTAAAATAGAGGGCATTGAACCAATTAAGCCAGAAAACAAAAATAAAGTTGGTGGAGAAAATTGCTTTGATTTCAAAATTATTGGCAATCAAGACAGTAAAATAATAAAAATTGGAGTAGCTGTTTTTCAGAAGACTCACTGGCAATCTGTAAAGGCTGTACTAAAACGTATAGTTAATTACCAAACATTTGATATAACTTATGGGTGTTTAGTGCGTTCTAGAAAAATTACTAATTCTCCTGTTGAGGCAAAACAGAATTTAGAAAAATTTCTATCGGCTGGTTGCGGTGGTAAATGGGTATTGTTGAGTGCAGAAGACATTAAGCCTCTCCTAGCTATCTGGTTTGTTTATAGTGGTCGCGAAGATTATCAGGTAACTCTTGAGGAAATCATAGATTTTATTCATAATAGAAAATTAGTAATTGACAATTCTCTTATTCATGCTATTTTAAGCGAACCAACTGGTAAGATTCCTGAAGGATTAACCGATGATTGATACTGCTTTATGTTTACCAGCGCCAGAAATTGAAGGTTTGATTCAAGGTCGAACGATTGTTGCTATATCACACTTATTCATCGATCCAGGGGAGTTTGCTCTTTATGCCTCAGATACCTCAATAAATATACTACCAATTAACGAATACTATCGATCTAGTTTTTTATCGACTGCTCAAGCAACTTTGGCTCGACTCAATCCTAATAAACCTATAATTAAAGCTTGGGCAAAATGCGAACTTTGTGAAATAATAGATAAGAGCAAACCTCTAAAAGATTTGTCCTTATTAACAGTATGGACAACTGAAGCTTTACAGAAAATTATCAAGCAGCGTGAGTATATTTTTCTAGCTTATATGCACGTATATAAGCTGCCGCAGCCTCTTCAGGTATCTATTCTGGGAGATATTGGCAATCAGTTTGTTCCTTTCTTACCTACCTTGAGTGCGGCTGAAGGAACACCTATTCTAAGCAACAATACCTTTAAAAAACGCTTAAAACAGCTAAAAGATCGACTCCCACCACTGCATCCTGAATTAGAGGAATTGCAGGGTACAATCTCTTCTCTTGCTATCACAAATCTAGATGCTAAAAAATTAGAGCGCGATATCCAAGTATTTTTAGGTTGGAGTGGCGAACATATTCAGCAACCTGAACCAGTTTTAACTTGGATAAATGACATTGCTAAGTTGGGCGATCGCAGCAAAGAAGAAGATGAAGGAAAAAGCAATTATCAAGCTGGAACAGACTTTGAAAATATAGTCCGTAAGAGTCTTGATTTTTTGGGATTTACAGTTGACTCTTATCACAAAGGAGGTGCAGGTGGTGTAGATGTATTCTGTTCAAAACCATATCCATTAATTGGAGAATGTAAATCTGGCAAAAAAATTCCCAATGATACCGCAGTGCAACTACTGAATCTAGGAACATTACGCCTCAATAAAAAAGATTTTCAGCAATCTACTAAATTAATTATTGGTCCAGGTGAACCTACACAACAACTTTTAGACGCGGCAACAATTCATAATATGGCTATCATTAATTCTGAAACTCTTGAGAAGCTAGTGAAACTGCAAAATAACTATCGCAACTCAGTAGATTTGTTCAAGCTAAAAGAATATCTAAAAGCTGGAAAGTCTGATGAAGATGTCACAAAATATATCGAACAAGTGTCTCAAGATATTAGGTTGCGATCGCACGTTATCCAAGTATTAAAAAATTACCTCGAAAATACCCATAAAGAATGTGCAGGAGTTGAAGCAATTCATGGAGCATATAGTATTTCTAATTTTCCTAAACGGCTGTCTTCTATAGAATTAAATGAAATTTTGATTGAACTTTCTTCACCTTTGGCAGGGTATTTAGGGCGCAAGAAAGGAGAAGATTGGCGGCGCGATCGCTTTTATTTTCTCCGTGATTTACTTATGTAGATAGCCAAGATGAAGAAATTATTATTTATTTGCAGTCAAAATCGATTACGCAGTCCCACGGCCGAAGCTGTGTTTTCTAAGTGCGATCGCTCCTCTTACTTCGATCCTAACGTCAGGATACCAGTTTGGTAATTTACCACCAAAGGCAAGAGCTTTAACCACTCTGAACCAAGCAATATTTCAGTAATCTCATCTCCGGTCAAAACTGGGATTTCATACTCTTGTTTATCTATTACAACTTTGCCTAAATAAATATCAAAAAATGCTTCTCCTTGTGCGGTTTGTAATTCTTGTTCGCGGAGAAACTGCCAGTTGAGAACATCTAAGTCTAGTTTATTAATGGCTAAAAACCCTGTAAAACCAGTATCTAGCATGGCATCTACAGGTACATTTAATCCGTTACTAGCAATCAATTCAATTTCAAAAAATAACTCGCCACGGCTGCCAAATGTCCCCCCAATCATATGCTGCCAGTAGTTCCAGATTCATTGAGGCAAAACACACAGTGCGTGGCGTTCGGGTGTTTATCTCGTGCTTTTTGACTGGCTACTTCTAGATCTCGATCGATGAAATAATCACCACTATCTGGTTCAACAGCAATATACCAGCCATAGTATTTATCGATTAATTCTGGTCGTACTCGCTCAAAGATTGCTCGACACCGCCGACGAAATGCTTCTCGTTCGGCCTTACTTCTAGCTAGTTCTTCCGGCGATAAAGTCCGTTCGGGAAAGATTCTGCCTCGTCGTTTAGATGGTTTTGAAATTGATTCGGTCATTGACTTAAGTTGTTATTCTTGATGGGTGGTGGATTTCGCAATTGGCAATTAATGCCAATTGCGAATTCAACCGTCAAACAGCAGCTAAACCGTTGTGCCTCAATAAAGCTTCGGTACTCGGTTCTCGACCTCGGAAAGACTTAAACACTTCCATCGGGTGCTGGCTGCCGCCGAGAGCTAAGACGGTATCGCCATAACGCTTACCTGTCGCTTTAATTGCCTCTTCGTTTTCCAAACCAGCTTCTTCAAACGCCGCAAAAGCGTCGGCACTCAACACCTCAGCCCAACTGTAGCTGTAATAACCAGCAGCATATCCGCCAGCAAAGATGTGGCGAAAGGCACACAGCATCGCATCTTCTGGTAAAAATGGTAATACAGTCGTGGTTTGGGCAATGCGCGATCGCACGTCGCTAGGACTTTCCTTTCCACCCGGACGATAGCGGTGATGCAGTTCGAGGTCAACGCAGCTAAAGTGCGTTTGTCTGAGCATTCCACTACCGCTCATATAATTCTTGGCGGCTAGCAACTTTTGGTAGTAATGCTCTGGTAGAGGTTCGCCAGTTTCGTAATGCTTGGCCATGCCAAATAAGGTAGTGCGATCGTAACACCAGTTTTCCATGAATTGGCTGGGCAATTCTACCGCATCCCACTCGACGTTATTGGTTCCCGCTGCATCGGCATAGTTTACCTTGGTCAGCATATGGTGCAAGCCGTGACCGAATTCGTGAAATAAAGTTTCTACTTCGATAAAAGTCATCAAGCTGGGCTTGCCATCTACTGGGGGAGTTTGGTTGCACACCAAATAGGCTACGGGTAAGCGAATCTGAGTCGAGCCATTTGACCCGATTTGGCTGCGATTGATGCAGCTATCCATCCAAGCGCCGCCCTGCTTTTCAGCCGGACGACTGTAAGGATCTAGGTAAAAGTAGGCAATAGGATTACCTGTTTCGTCAGCAATTTGGAAATAACGGACATCCTCGTGCCAAACTGGTGCTTTGCCGTCAGCCGAACTGACAGTTACGCCAAACAGCCGCTTTACCAACCCAAATAAACCATCTAGCACTTGCGGTAGAGGGAAGTAAGGACGCAACTCTTCTTGCGTGAAGGCAAATTTTTCTTCCCGTTGCCTCTCCGACCAAAAGCGAGTATCCCAGTGCTGCAAGTCGTCGGCTTCTACTGCTCCCTTCGAGGCGGCAAAGGCTTTTAGTTCTGCCAATTCTTTGACAGCGGCATCGTAACTGGCGCGGCGCAGTTCCTCTAACAGCTTATCTACCGCCTCGACGTTGGGAGCCATTTTACTGGCGAGGCTGACTTCGGCATAAGTTTTAAAGCCGAGTAATTCTGCTAGTTCTTGTCGCAATGATAAGATGCGATCGATTAATGGGTGGTTATCGAACTCTCCAGATGCAGCTAGAGTAATACTCGATCGATATATTTTTTCCCGCAGATCCCGACGGGTACTGTGCTGCATGAAGGGAAAGTAACTGGGGAAGTCTAAAGTAATGCGCCAAGGACCGTTTTCTGGCGTGGCGTTTTCGTCACCTGCTTCTCTGGCGGCTTGGGCGGCAAGACTCAACCAACTGGCAGGTAAGCCATCTACTTCGGCTTTGTCTGTCAGGGTCAAGCTATAGGCTTTGGTGGCATCGAGGACGTTGTTAGCAAACTTAGTAGTCAGTGCGGCTAATTCTTGCTGAATCGCATTGAAACGTTCCCGCGCCTCACCCGACAACCCCACGCCAGAAAGTTCGGCATCGCGGATAGCAGCTTCGACGATGCGCTGTTGGGCAGAGTCTAGAGTTTTCCAGCTATCGCCATCTCGAAGTGCTTTAAAAGCATGGTAGATGGGTTGGCTTTGACCGAACCGAGTGTAAAATTGCACCACTTGCGGTTGTACGGTTTCGTAGGCTTGTCGCAATTCGGGGCTATTTTTTACTCCCATCAAGTGTCCGACAATGCCCCAACTCCATCTCAAGCGTTCGGTTATGTCATCTAAAGGTGCGACTAAACCGCTCCAAGTAGGTTCTACATTAGCTTCTAAGTCGGTCAGTTCTCGGTCTAATTCTGCCAGCAATTGGGTCATAGCTGGCTCTACTTGCTCTGGTTGAATCTCGGCAAAAGGCGGCAAGCCAGAGCCTTTGAGTAAAGGGTTGTTAGTAATTATGGTGTTAGCAGTCATAGTTGATTTTCTAAGCTATTTCTAAACTAACAAGTTAAATTTGAGATGACAAGTCATCTGAAGTATGAATTAGAGAAACTCTATCGATCGATAATCGTAAATTTAAATTTTATTGACCTTTATTAACTTTATCTTGCGGTAAGAGTGCCAGTTTATGAAAGTTTCTTTCAACGACGATTTATCATGGCTGCGGTTCACCGATATCAGTTGAAGCTGATTGTTTATGATGTACAACAGGAGGTCATTGTTCGATGGCTGTAGAACATTATCGACAATATATTCGACAGATTCTTTCGGAGCGTGCCGAACGGGCATCAAAACAACGAAACGCACGGGAATATGAGATCCAGACCATTTTTGATACCGAAAGGGACCATTATCAACTACTTTATGTGGGCTGGCGAGGCCATAAGCGGGATTTTGGCTGTGTTTTGCATCTGGATATCAAAGCCGGAAAAATTTGGATTCAACATGATGGAACGGAAGTCGGAATTGCGAATCAACTGGTAGAAATGGGAGTGCCTAAGCAAGATATCGTGCTGGCATTTCACGAACCTGAAGTCCCCCAGTTTACTGACTTTGGTACGGGTGAAACAAACTAGACGATCGATCGCTTTGATGACACTTGTGATTAGTGCCAGATATAATTAGTTATATCTGGAGACATTAGCTTTGAAATTAATTCTAGTAGCACCTCACGCCTCGCTGTCCGTTACTTTTCAAGAACACTTTGCTCATTTTCCTAATGTTGAGGTAGTTAATAACTACTTCGAGTGGGTGAAAGAATTTGATTGTCTGGTCAGTCCGGCAAATTCCTTTGGGATGATGGATGGTGGAATGGATGCTGCGATCGTTAAGTTTTTCGATCGCTCTTTGATGGATCGAGTTCAGCAACGAATTCTCGAAGATTATTTGGGCGAACAACCAGTTGGCACATCATTTATTATCGAAACTGGGCATCCCAAACATCCTTTTCTAGCACATACTCCTACTATGCGAGTGCCAATGATTATTAAAGGTACAGATATTCCTTATGTGGCGATGTGGGCAATGCTGTTAGCAGTTCGACAGCACAACAAGTATTCTCAAAACCCAATTAAAAGTGTTGTTTGCCCCGGATTGGGAACCGGAATCGGTCGAGTACCAGATGATGAAGCTGCGAGGCAAATGGCTTTAGCCTACGACTATTTTTTGTATCCGCCAAAATTGCTTAACTGCTTTGTCGCTGCATCCAGACAACTACAAATTTGGGAAGGATGAAGAAATTATTATTTATTTGCAGTCGAAATCGATTGCGTAGCCCAACAGCCGAAGCTGTATTTGCTGAGTATGAGGGTTTAGAAGTAGATTCAGCCGGACTCGATCGAGATGCAGAAATGCCTTTATCTAGTGAGGCGATCGAATGGGCAGATATCATTTTTGTAATGGAGAAGTCGCACCGCAGCAAACTATCAAATAAGTTTCAGCCTTGGTTAAAAAATAAACGAGTGATTTGCTTAGATATTCCTGACGAATATGAGTATATGGAACCAGTTTTAGTTGAGTTACTGAAGAAGAGAGTTTTACCGCTACTAGCCTGAATTATTTACACTTGGCGGTTGAAACCGCAGCTATACAAACAAAGTCCGCGTAGGCGGACTAGGGAAAAAAAGATGGTTTTTGATTTAATATGAGTATTTTGGAAACTCGCAAAACGGCGATCGCAGATTTCTCCTTTATTTACGATCTGCACCGCCAAACGATGTATTCATATGTGGAACAGACTTGGGGATGGAAAGAGGAAGTTCAGCTTCAAGGAATGCAAGAGGATTTCGATAATTCGCTGTTTGAAATTGTCTGCCTTAACGAACAAGATATTGGCGTAATCTCAGTTATCGATCGCGGAAATGAAATGTTTCTCAACTACCTGGCTATTTTACCGATTTACCAAAAACAAGGTTTAGGAACTCAGCTTGTTCGCCAAGTATTAAGCCAAGCAGCAGAGAGAGGTGTTCCAGTGAAGTTGAATGTGATGCGAGTTAATCCGGCAAAAGAATTATACGATCGCTTGGGCTTTAAGGTTGTGGACAGCGATCGCGATCGATACTTTATGGAATGGCAAAATACTTTAGGAAGTTAGAAGTGTGGAGCTTTGGAAGTGTGGAGTGTTGAGTGTTGAGTGTTGAGTTAAGAATACTCCCCCTTTACCCTTTCCCTCTTCCCCCTCTTCCCTTACGTGCAACTTAGAAAACTGTCACAAGGCAAGATAACTGCAAGCCTGACAGCAACCAGAATTGAGGTACTCGATCGCACGAAAAATGAGTAGAGATGTATTACAACTTTATCGGCTTTAATTTTGGATTAGCAGTTTTAGTGCTGCTGGTTTTTGGCATTCTCCAGTGGTTGCACGTTCCGACTGGACGATTTTTAGATTGGGTAATTGCCATCGCAGTTTTTGAGTGGCTGTTGGCCATCGTCACCGTCCCTTGGAATATCTACTTTGCCGCTAAAGAGGCTCTAGCCGATGCGGAACAATCGACAACCAAAGAGATCGCCGTCGATCCCAAGCAAGTTAAATACGCCCAAATCATCGCTAAGCGATCGCTCGTAATTGCTATAGCGTTACATCTGTTATCGGCTATTGGGCTTTATACCTTAGCGATCGTCGGTATCAGTACCATTGGCTATATCGGTTCCGGTGCAGCTTTATTATTAACCGCCTTGCGTCCTGCCGTGCGAACATACGAATACTTAGCTAGGCGACTAGCAGCAATGAGCCATGAATTTAAATATCCCCGCGAGGACGTGGTGGAATTACGCTATCGGTTTAAAGCTCTTGAAGAAACCGTGAAGCGTTTAGAAGAGCAGTTGAACCCAGAGTTACCTTACTCTTGGATAAATACCCAACAGCGGCAATGGGAAGAAAATCGGCAAGAATTGGCGCGTTTAGCAGCAGCGGGGGAAGAACTGCGAGCGACGAATCACCTCGAACACGAACGGCTATCGCGAGAAGCCAGAGCCGCTATAGCTCAACTGACAACCGACGGGCAATTTCTAGAACACGTTCGCGAAATTATCCGGTTTTTCAAAACGGCATAACACTCATACCATTTTGGATTTTGGATTACGAATAGGCTTCTCCGTCTCGGTTTGGCTAATCCATCTGCCTAGTTCTTTTTTCAAACTGGTATCAGTTAAACTTGGTAGGTGGTAGAGTAGCAATTTAACCCTACCGCATGGTTTGTTATTCTGTTGAGGCAACAAAGTGTTAAAGCGCATCCCTTTAGTTTCGATCGTTGTCCTTTTGGGCTTAAGCAGTATAGCCCTACCAGTGCGAGGACAAGCACTCTTACCTTATAGCCCCCAACTAGATGCCAAACAGCTAGAACAGCAAGGATTGGGTCTGATCCAAGAAGCGGTAGGATTGGCGCGATTCCAGCAATACGAACCAGCGTTGCAAAGAGCCAATCTAGCCACTCAACTAGCTCCGAAAACTTATCAATCTTGGTTTCTCTTGGGCAGCTTGTACCTAGAAACAGAGAAATTAGATAAAGGCATTGAGGCTCTAGAAAAAGCTCGCTCTTTAGCACCGAAGGAAGCTGAAATTTTATTTGCTCTTGGTTCGGCTAAATTTCAAAAAGAAGACTACCGAGGAGCGATCGCTTATTTAGAAGAAGGCCTAAAGATCAAACCAGATGTGCCCACAGCTTTATTCGATCTGGGCAATACCTACTACAAATTAAAGCAGTACGACCAAGCGATCGCTCAATACGACAAAGTGGTAGCTAAAGATGCCAAGTTCTGGCCTGCGATTAATAACATCGGGCTGATTAAATACGAACAAGGTGACGTTAACGCTGCGATCGAAAATTGGCAAAAAGCGATCGCCCTCGACGATAAAGCCGCCGAACCTCTCTTAGCCATGGGAGTGGCGCTCTATACCAAAGGCGATCGAGAGCAGGGTGTAGCTATGGGAGAAACTGCCATTCTTCTAGACAATCGCTATGCTGACATAGAATTTCTCAAAGAAAACCTTTGGGGCGATCGATTGCTGGGCGAAACCAAAAAATTCCTCGAAATTCCCAAAATTAAAAACACTATTGTCAGCAGCCAACAGCAACCAACTCCAACTCCAGCACCACCGCAATAAGAAGTCAGAAGTCAGAAGTCAGAAGTCAGAAGTCAGGAGTCAGGAGTTAATTTGCTCCTCTGCTCTGCCCTCTTACCGTTCTCTATTATCTGTTTCTTCGATTTGAACTATTACGATCGAATTGCCCCTATCTACGATCGCACCCGTTGGCTGACAGCATCGGTGGCTGAAGAAGTTGCCGATTTTATCGTCAAATTAGTCGGCGCAACGCCTGCAACATCTTTTCTAGAACCTGGTGTCGGTACTGGTTTAAATGTACTTCCTTTGGTTAAACGGGGTTATTCCGTAACCGGAATTGATGTTTCTGGTGAAATGCTCGATCGCTTTCGGCAGAAATTCGATGAAGTGCCTGCCAATCTCCACTTAATCCAGGCTGATGCTTCGCAATTACCGTTTTTAGATCGCAGTTTTGATGTGGTGTTAACCGTTCACATGATTCATGCGGTGGCCGATTGGAGAAAGTTTTTAGATGAGATCGATCGCGTTCTCAAACCAGGAGGCTTTTATCTGCAAGCTCAATGGATTACACCACCAGCCCGCAGAGAATTTGAGGGTTATTTTCGATCGATTTTATCTGGGGAAGATCGCGATCGAAGATTGAAACAGGTGGATGCGGCAATTGGTGCGATCGATGCCGATAGTTATTTGCGGCAAAAAGGTTACAGTTCCAGCTATCACCTGGCTAAAAGTTGGTTGGTGAGCAATACAGTTGAGGAATTGTTAGGCTGCTTTCGATCGCGTGCTTATGGTTTGTGCTGGCAAGTAGAAGATGAAGTATTCGATCGAGTGATGCCAGAGTTTGAATCATTTTGTCTTGAACATTATGGTTCCCTGCAAACAGAGTTATCGTCTGAAGCTAAATTTGAAATCTGGCTGTATACAGCTAAAATGAGTCATTAATGTTGAGTTGGTTCGGTTTTAGGTATGTCGATCCAGTAGCGTGCGTTAGACGGCGACAACCTTTGCTGTGACAGAAATCGAACAATCCGTCGTAACGCACCAAATTAGCTTCGCTTATGCCTCAATTTCAAGTCTTTGTGACTCGCCGCCTGCCAATGGCTCTCGATCGCCTGCAAGAGATTGCCAAGGTTGAGGTTTGGCCGGAACGCCAGCCGCCTCCCTATGAAGTATTGCTGGAAAAGGTAAAAGCGATCGATGGTTTGTTATGCTTGCTCACCGATCGGATCGATCGCCAATTGCTGGAAACGGGAACGGCATTGAAGGTTATCAGTCAGATGGCTGTGGGCTACGATAACATCGACATCTCAGCCGCCAGTGCTAGAGGCATTCCAGTCGGTCATACCCCTGGAGTTTTAACCGATGCTACTGCCGATTTTACTTGGGCATTACTGATGGCAGCGGCTAGGCGCATAGTCGAGGCTGACAAGTTTACTCGCGCCCTGCAATGGCAGACTTGGGAGCCAGATTTGTTACTGGGAGCAGATTTAGTCGGAGCGACTTTAGGAATTGTTGGGTTGGGCAGGATCGGACAAGCTGTTGCCCGTCGCGCTTCGGGATTTAATATGCGAATTCTATACGCTAGCAGACATCAATGCGATCGCCAGTTAGAAACATCTTTGGGCGTAGAGTTTGCCGAGTTCGATCGCTTGCTTTCTGAGTCAGATTTTGTCACCATCCATACGCCTTTTTCTGCGGATACTTACCATCTATTTAGCGATCGCCAATTCGAGTTGATGAAGCCTACAGCCATCTTAATCAACACCTCGCGGGGAGGAATTGTCGATCCTGATGCTTTGCACCGCGCCCTCAGCAGCGGGCAAATTGCCGCTGCTGCCATCGACGTTACCGAACCAGAACCGATTCCGACTGATAGCCCTTTGTTAGGTCTAGATAACTTGATTATTGCCCCTCACATTGCCAGCGCCAGCCGCCAAACCCGCCAGAAAATGGCGCAGATGGCGATCGATAACCTGATTGCTGGATTGCAAGGCGATCGCTTGCCTCATTGCGTCAACCCTGAAGTCGATCGTTAATCTCAAATCTATAGCGAGTCCAAATGAGTTCTAATCTTTCTTGCTCCCCTCTCCCAATCTTGGGAGAGGGGTTGGGGGTGAGGGCTGTTCGTCAATCAAATAGACTCCCTATACTTAGGTAAGTTATTACTGATTAGCCCGATCGCGCAATTGTTCTCGCACCCAAGTGCGGAAGGATTTCTCTGCTTCCACTTCATCTTGCTCCGCTTGTGCCAGAAATTCATAGAGTTTTTCTTTAGATACCCAAGGGAAAGTTGGGCTATTTTCTACTTCTTGATATTGCTGTCCTTGGAGTTGATAAATTCGCCACACTCGTCCGTTGTAACGCCAGAATTCCAGTACGCCCATGCTGGCATACAGGGCTGGTTTATCGATATCGCTGTGAGTAATATCGACTTCGACAACTAAATCTGGTGGAGGATCTTGTTTGAGATCGACTTTCTTCCCAGCAACGCGGGGTTGATTTTGAATGTAGTAGGCATTATCTGGTTCTGAACCTCGATTTAGATCTTCTCGATCTAAGGTAGTTGAACCCATGCTCTTGATTTTCAACCCCATCTCTACAACCAGAATGCGAATGAAAAGCCCAATCAGTTCTCTAGCAAATTCGTGACTTTCTAGAGGCATACTAATTTCCAACCTGCCGCGATCGTAGGTAAGACGCGCAGAACGAGTTTGTCCTAATGCGTGTAAGATTTGTTGATATGCCTGCCAATTGAGATGATTGAAAATGACTCGCTTTTCCCCAATTGGTTGCAGGCGATCGAGAGATTCAAGTTTTGCTAGGCTAGTAAGCATAAACTGTCTCGCTGATGGGTGAGTTTAATTTCAGTTTATCCGATAAGACTTTGAGGCCAATGGTGCGAGAAGGTGTAGGCTACTCTTCTTCCTTACCGAGATATGCCTCGATCACTATTGGATCGGTGCGGACTTCGTTAGGAGTACCTTCAGCGATTTTTTTGCCGTATTCCATAACGCTGACGCGATCGCTGATGCCCATAACTACTTTCATATCGTGTTCGATCAACAAGATCGTTAAATTAAGTTCGTCTCGCAGGCGGCGGATAAAATCGGTTAACGCGTCTGTTTCTCTAGGGTTCATTCCAGCAGTCGGTTCGTCTAACAATAGCACTTTGGGATCGGAGGCTAAGGCGCGGGCAATTTCTAGCCGTCGCTGATCGCCATAAGATAAGTTTTTTGCCAATTCGTTTGCTTTCGACCTGCCTAAACCGACAAAATCTAAAAAGTAGAGGGCTTTTTCTTTGCCTTTGGCTTCTTCTTTCCTCACCTTGGGCGGACGCAGTAAAGTTCCGATTAAGCCAGTTTTGAGGCGACAGTGCATCCCGACTAAAACGTTGTCTAAAACGCTCATGTTATTAAATAAGCGGATGTTCTGAAAAGTCCGGGCAATTCCCAATTTAGTGAGACGATCGGGCGGTGAGCCAGTAATATCTCGATTGTCTAGCAGCAATTTACCAAAAGTAGGATGGTAGATGCCCGTCAGCATATTAAAAAATGTGGTTTTTCCCGCCCCATTAGGACCGATGAGGCTGGCGATCGAACCAGGTTCGATCGCTAAATCGACTCGATTGACAGCAGTTAAACCGCCAAATTGCATAGTGAGTTGTTGCGCTTCTAATAATGGCATTTTGCTTACTTTTTCTCGATCGAATAGTTAAAATAACTGCGGACTTCCGATCGCAAACTAAGAGTAGTTAATGGTGATGCTCTAGTTGAGCGATCGCTCTTGTCAGTAGATATAGCACATCTAGCAGTTCTAGAACGTTGATGAAACTCTTGTAAAGCAGGCATCTTGCCTGCCGTGGGACAGCCAGGACAGCTATGCCACAACCGATCTAAGATAACTATAGTTTAGTCATCTTGCTTGCCTCACAATCTGTTATCTAAGCGATCGACTCAGGATAAGGCAATGAAAGCAGTTGTTTTTTATCGATATGGTGCTCCTGATGTCCTTCAGTTGGCAGAAATCGAGCCGCCGAAAATCAAACCCGACCAGCTACTAGTCAAAGTTCGCGCCACGGCCGTCAATCCGATCGATTGGAAGATTCGCCAGGGAATGTTGAGGATAATTACAGGCAACAAATTCCCCAAGATTACGGGTTTTGACCTAGCCGGAGACGTAGTAGAGATAGGCAGCCAAGTGACGCGCTTTCGATCGGGAGAGCAAATCTTTGCTGGTTTGAGTTTACCTGGAGGGGCCTGCGCCGAATACGTTGCCGTTCCAGAAAAGTTCGCGGCTTTGAAGCCCACAAACACGACCTACGAACAAGCAGCAGTAATCCCCGGTTCAGCGCTAACGGCTTTGCAAGCCTTGCGCGATCTCGGACAAATTCAACCCAGACAATCGGTGCTGGTTAACGGCGCTTCTGGCGGTGTCGGCAGTTTTGCCGTTCAAATTGCTAAGGCATTGGGGGCCGAAGTAACGGGGGTTTGCAGCAGCAAAAATTTAGAACTGGTAAAATCTTTAGGAGCCGATCGCGCGATCGACTATACCCAAGAGGATTTTACTAAAGATGGCTCGCAGTACGACATTATTCTCGATGCTGTCGGCAAGCGCTCTTTTTCCGAATGCAAATCGGCCCTCAAACCTCAAGGAATTTACATCACCACCTTGCCCAATGCCGACCTAGTTATCCAAGGAATATTGACAGCCTTCGTTCCAGGCAAAAAAGCCAAACTCGTGTTTCAAACTCCTAGCGGTCGAGATTTAACTTACTTGAAGGAGTTAATAGAAGCAGGTAAAATCCAGTCGGCGATCGATCGCACCTATCCTCTGACAGAAATCGTAGCCGCCCATGAGTACAGCGAAACCGAACGGGCAGCAGGCAAAATCGCGATTGCCATAGCAGAAAATAATTCAGCCCGCGAGTAAAATAAACGATCTAGGGCTATACCTCATGTACCATGCCCTATGCCCCATGCCCCATGCCCCATACCCCATACCGACCGATCGCGGTTGACCTATTTGCAGGTGCGGGAGGAATGTCTCTAGGATTCGAGCAAGCTGGCTTTGACGTGCTAGCAGCAGTTGACATCGATCCGATTCATTGTGCCACGCATCAATTTAACTTTCCTCACACCTCAGTTTTGTGTCGCAGCGTCGTCGATCTGACAGCCGAAGAGATTAGAAATCGATCTAGTATAGGCGATCGCCAAATCGATGTGGTCTTTGGTGGCTCCCCTTGTCAAGGATTTTCTCTGATGGGGAAGCGAGATCTATACGATCCCCGCAATTCGCTAGTATTTCACTTTCAACGGCTGGTTTTGGCGCTAAAACCCAAATTCTTCGTCTTAGAGAACGTTCGCGGGTTAACCATCGGCAAACACCAACAAGTTCTCACCAGTTTGATTGCCGAGTTTAAGGCTGCTGGCTACCAGGTAGAAGAAAACTACCAACTGCTAAACGCCGCTCGCTATGGCGTTCCTCAATCTAGGGAAAGATTATTTCTGCTCGGCTGTCAGGTAGGTTGCCAGTTGCCCAAATATCCTGTGCCGATTACTGCGATCGCATCGCCCGGTGGAGGAGCAGGGGAGCAGGGGCGCAGGGGAGGTAGGGGCGCAACTTCACACTCAACACTCCACACTCAACACTTAAATCTTGAAGTCGGACCGAATGTCTGGGATGCGATTAGAGACTTACCGAAAGTGGAAGATTACCCAGAGTTGTTCCAACAAGACTGGATAGAGTGTACTTACGGTAAACCTAGCGATTATGCCTTGAAATTGCGCAGTCTTTGTGCTGTAGAAGACGATTATTCCTACGTTCGCCAATTCGATTCGCGCCTGCTATCTTCTAGCTGGCGAACTAAGCACACAGCGCTATCTATTGCCAGATTTCACGATACTCCTCAAGGAGAACGAGAACCGATCAGCCGTTTTTACAAACTGCACCCTCAAGGAGTTTGCAACACTCTCAGGGCTGGCACCGACCAACAGCGGGGGGCTTTCACTTCTCCCAGACCGATCCATCCTTTTACGCCCCGTTGTATTACGGTTCGAGAAGCAGCACGACTGCATTCTTATCCCGACTGGTTCAGGTTTCACGTCACTAAATGGCACGGATTCAGGCAAGTAGGCAACTCCGTACCGCCACTTTTAGCCAAAGCGATCGCGACTCAAATTATCCGTGCCTTAAACGTCCGACCCGAAAAACCAGCGATCGTCCAATCCTTGGGAGATGAAAGCTGGCTGCATTTGAAAATGGCTCAAGCCGTGCGACTTTATGCGATCGAAATTTCCTAATTGCGAATTGTCAATTGCGAATTGCCAATTGGCCCGATCGCTCCCCGACATTCTCCAAATCCAATTCTGGCGTAACCAGGACGATCGCAGAATCCCTTCAAAACGATTTGATCCCCGTCAACTAGGAAAGAGCGCACCTCACCCGTGGGTAATTCGATCGGCTGGGAACCGCGTTGGGTAATTTCTAGCAAGCATCCTTGGGAACCTGCTGCCGGGCCGGAAACCGTACCGCTGGCTATGAGATCGCCCGATCGCAAGTTGCAACCGTTACTAGCGTGGTGAGTTAGCATTTGGGCGATCGTCCAGTACATTTGTGGGAAGGAACCTCTACTCAAAAGAAACGGTTCCATTCCTACTTCGCGCATTCGGGCAGATTGCAACCAGACTTCTAGTTTGAGGTCGATGCCACCAGAACTAGCATCTTCAGGTGAAGTCAGATAGGGTAAGGGCAGAGGATCGCCTTCGGGACGTTGAAAAGCAGGGCAGCGGAAGGGAGCTAAAGCTTCTAAAGTTACTACCCAAGGAGAAATCGAAGTAGCAAAGCTTTTGGCCAGAAATGGCCCTAGAGGTTGGTATTCCCAGGCTTGGAGATCTCGCGCCGACCAGTCGTTAACCAAGCACAGGCCGAATATATGTTCTTCGGCTCGATCGATGGGTATAGGCTGTCCCAGTTCGTTACCAGCACCGACAAAAAATCCGACTTCTAGTTCGTAATCTAGCATTCGAGAGGGACCGAAACTAGGGGCAGCATCTTCGGGACGCTTTCTCTGACCTTGCGGGCGATCGATCGCCCTGCCGCTGGGGACGATCGAAGAAGCGCGTCCGTGGTAAGCGATCGGGACGTATTTATAGTTGGGCAACAAGGGATTATCGGGACGGAATAATTTGCCGACATTGGTGGCGTGAAAAATCGAGGCGTAGAAGTCGGTGTAATCGCCAATAGTGGCAGGCAATAGCATTTCTACATCCGACATCAGAATGAGAAGTTCCTCCCCTGCAAGAGGCGAGCGGTTGTCAGATCGCAGTAATTGGCTCAATCTTTGACGCAACGTTAATGTTGCCTCGGTTCCCATAGCCATTAATGGGTTCAAGTTGGAGGCCCTACAAGCTGCTTGCAGTGCTTGGGGAAGTTCTGAGAACAATCCGAGGGTGACGCATTTGCTCAAATCGAGAATGCGATCGCCGATTGCTACCCCGATCCGAGAGCTATCGTTACTACCTAGCGCTCGAAATACCCCAAACGGCAAGTTTTGAATGGGGAAATCAGTATCTTTGAGATTGGCAGATTCGACCCAACTGCGTAAATTTGGCTCGTGGGTGCGATCGATAGGTCGGCTCATAAGAGAAGTCGGGATTGAGTATTTGGATGTCGGGCAGGATTGCAGTCCCACCTAGATCTAGAAGCTATCTATTTTTGTCTGACGATACGTTATTTACAGCAAATCTGGTTTTCTCGAACTAAAAACCGGACAAATACAGCTATTCTACCCTTTCAAGGTTTCATAACTAGCTCGAAATTATCTGGCGACGATCGCGATCGGCAATTTATTGTAGCTGCTAAAAAATATACTTCCTACCTACTAGAGCTTCGATTAGTTGTAAATCGCTGGATCGATTTTCAGTAAATTTACTGAGTTATTGAGTCAATAAATATTGGGCTTATTAGTTTAATTTAGGTGAATTCACTGAATCGCAAATTAAATAATTACTGTTATATTCACAAGCTATGTTTGCTGTAGCTTGCTAATTTTTAATTGAAAATTTTGCAAATTTACCACTGACATTTATAATGTTTCCGACCTTAATTGCAAGGAGTTGATCGCAATAATGTCAAATGAATTCTTCACCAAAAATCGTCAATTCGTTATACTTAATAGCCAACTGTCTATACAGTCAGCTGCAGTTATTGGTATAGGATTAGGGCTTGCTTGTAGCTGGCATAATCCAGCTAGTGCTGCTGGTATAGTAGGTAATGGAACGCCAGCAAGTTGTACCGATACTGCCTTAAATAACGCTTTAAATGGTGGCGGTAACGTTACTTTTAATTGTGGTAGCAGGCCGGTAACTGTTGCTATTACTAGTACCAAGGTAATTAGCAGGAACACGACGATCGATGGTAGAAATCTAGTTACTATCAGCGGCAGTAACTCCCGTCGCCTGTTCCTCATGCAAGGCGATATTGAATTTACTGTCAAAAACCTAACCTTGGCTAACGGTTACACTACAGATCGAGGTGGAGCGATTAGCAAACCCGTATATGGAAAGTTAGTTGTTAGTAACTCCAAATTCAACAATAATGTATCTACGAGTTCTAAAGAAGCTGGTGGGGGCGCGATCCATGGCGGCCCGATCGGTTCGGTTTCTGTAGATCGCAGTACCTTTACTAACAACAAAGCGGGACAGGGCGGTGCGATCGCCATATTAAACAGTAACTTGCAAGTTACTAATAGTTCTTTTGCTAACAATCAGGCAGTCGATAGGGGTTTAGGTAGCGGCGGTGGAATCTATATCGATGGCGCTTGGGCTGACTTTGGGAAAATTAGTATCAGTGGTAGCACTTTTACTAATAATACTGCGACTTCATACGGCGGCGGTTTGTTTATTGCTATCAAGAACAATAACAAGGCTACTGTCGATCGCAGCAGGTTTATTGGTAATCGAGTTGGCGGCGGTAGCAACGGCCAAGGAGGTGGTATTTGGACTACAGGAGATAAAGTATTAGGGGGACACTGGAAGATTAATGCTAATAACACTACCATGGCAGTGACTAACACCACGATATCGGGTAACACTGCTAATACCCAAGGTGGCGGAATTTGGATAGCCAAACATCCTGCGGGCATCACTATTAGCAATACAACTATCTCTGGTAATGTAGCTAATACTAGCAATGGTGGCGGTCTTACCATGGGAGATAACAGCAAATTAAATATCACCAACAGCACTATTTCTGATAATCGAGTGCTAGGTCAATATAGCTTGGGTGGAGGGATATCGATTAGTAGCGGTACTGCCACGATTGTTAACACTACTATTTCTCACAATTATGCTAGTTGGCAAGGAGGTGGTATCGTCAAAACGGGCAAAGTTCCTAAAGGGAATGTAGTGCTAAAAAATACCATCATTGCTAATAACGTCGCTAATAATGGTGGAAATAAGTGGAACATCAAACAGAATTGTTTTACCCAAATGACTAATGGGGGTAACAACTTACAATTTCCAGCTAGAAACTTAAGAGATTCTAAAGATGTAGACTGCACTGTCAACATCTTAACTGCCGATCCAAAACTAGATGGACTCAAGAATAACGGTGGGCTGACTCTAACCAGAGCCTTATTAGCAGGTAGTGCTGCCACCAACCGAGGTACTGGCTGTCCCACGACAGATCAGCGAGGCGTTAACAGACGAAATCCCTGCGATTTGGGCGCTTTTGAAGCTGGATTTTAAAAGGTAGGTAAGAGGTCGATCGAATTCGCAATTTCCAATTCGCAGTTCGCAATTAGTGAGTATTGTCAATTGCCAATTGGAAATTCTTTTAGTCAATAGTTCTATTCTCCTTGATAAAATTGAGATCCTTACTAACAGCGAATTTCAATTATGTCGAACAAGACTATAGGGCTAAGCGATCGCCTCTACAACTATCTCTTATCAGTTTCGTTGCGAGAGCCAGAAATTTTGGTGAAGTTGCGAGAGGAAACGGCTAACCATCCCGCTGCCAGTATGCAAATCGCTCCCGAACAAGGGCAATTTATGGCACTGTTGGTACAGCTTCTCGGCGCGAGCAAAACTCTAGAAGTTGGGGTTTTCACTGGATACAGTTCCTTGTGCGTCGCCCTCGCACTTCCCCCTGACGGCCGGATTGTGGCTTGCGATGTCAGCGAAGAATATACCGCGATCGCACGCCGTTATTGGCAACTGGCTGGAGTCGCTCACAAAATTGATTTGCACCTAGCCCCAGCATTGGAAACGTTAGATCGGCTGTTAGCTAGCGGGCAGGCTGAAACCTTTGACTTTGCCTTCATCGATGCCGACAAAGAGAATTATTGGGCTTATTACGAGCGATCGCTGCAACTCATTCGTCCTGGGGGTTTGATTGCGATCGATAACGTGCTTTGGAACGGTAGAGTTGCCGATCTACAAGATCGAGATCGCAGTACCCAAAGCATTCGCGATTTTAATCGCCAACTGCTTGCAGACGGGCGAGTAACTATTAGTTTAGTTCCCATTGCTGACGGATTGACTTTAGCACTCAAACCGCGTTAGTGCTAGTTTGTAAAGATTTATTCTAAGTACAAGCGATCGGTAAATTATTTGACCGCAATAGCTGCTAAAAATCGTTATCTTATCAATATTAGAGAACTCAATTTAGCAGGTCGGTATGTCATATACGTTTGATATTTTAGGAGTTGCTCCCCTACTTTATTTTTTCCACCAACAGGAAGAGATTATTGAAACTAACCCCCAATTAGGAGTGGAGTATTTAGGCTGTTACAAGTGTACTCTCGATTGTTTTATCGAATCAGTCGAGCCTGTCATTCCCAAACGCGGCTGGGATTTTCAGCAGGTAGTAGACACCACGATCGATTTTTGGATTAATCATTCAGATACTATTAGCTACTGGAAAACCCGTTTAGAGGATGCTGGCAAAGATAATCTTTTAGTCGCCAGAATTGCCAATATGAAGGGATTGCAGCAAGCCTTTGAATCGCTATTAGATAAAACATAGTTAGCTAGCTTTGTTTTCGGGATGGAGCGGTATTGTCAGGTTATCGGTTGGTGTTTAGTATTGAAGTAGCTGAAAACCAAGTATTGAAGAATATCTATGGTGCAGATCGATCGAACTAATACTGCCATCGTGGGATTGGATTTGTATGCAGTTGCAGAACGCCACCAATCGGGTTTGGTGGAAGCAATCATTGGAGAACAAATCGAGTCTTGGAAATCTAATCCTTATTTTTTATCGGCCAGCGTTCATCAAAGTTTGGATGGAGTTCGTGTCTTTACATACAGTCAGTGGCGACCTAAATTCGATTCCCGGAGCTTGCCACGACCGACTATTTTTAGTGAGTTTTTCCCACCTGATTCTCTTCAACTAGAAGTTTCTGCTAGTGGGTCAGTGTTGGCAGAAGTTGAAATTGCCGTAGGCGATCGCATTACACATCTGGCTGAGTTTCGGATGATGCCATCGAATCAACCAGAAATGGTGAAGCGAACGACGGCAGAACTCGATCGCGCTATGAGTAATTCCCCAGGACTAATTTCAGCAACGTTTCATCGCAGTTTAGACGGAACGCGAATGTTCAATTACGGTCAATGGGAGAGCAAAGAGGCATTTGAAGCAATTCTCAAGCAGCCAGGATTTAATCCAGATAAACCGTATTGGGAAGGTTTAGCCCGTAATGAGTTTCATCTTTATAATGTCGTTTGTGTAGAAACAACAGCAGCCTAATAAAGTATCGAGCGTTCAAACTTGGAGCTAACCAATGGTTGCCATTCAAAAGAACAATACTTTGCTAGCATCGATCGACTTATTCTCTACTACATCAGATAAGCAACAAGAACTCACGGAACAACTCTCAAATAATGAAGGTTAAGAATTAAATCCGGTAATTGTGGGGCGGGCATCTTGCCCGCCATTTTGCGGGACAGCCCAGAGGGCTATCCCACAAGAATTACCGAATTATTTTTTTAACTTTCATAAAACGGGGAATTGGATTCAAAGTCCTCCTGCTTGGTGCAAGCTGCACGGCGAGGAAACCTCGCCACGCTTGCATCCGCTTTTTAAGGGGGATTTAGGGGATCTAAAAAGCTCAACTTCAGATCGATAACTTATGTATACACAGTAGGCTGAAGGGAGATGACACGCGAGAGCTAGCCAGCGATTTTCGGACATTTTCTGGTTCGACCGTTGTTTTGGACCCACACTAATTGCCCGATCTGGCCTTGCTTGTTTTTGGTGAAGATATACTTGCCCAAACGGCCTTTCTTGGGACTAACCACGACAAATTCATTTTTCTTGTTACTCTGGCGCAGTTCTGCTTTACCCACGGCAGTTTCTGCGAATAGTTTTTGACCTTGGCGGTAGATTCGTACAGCGTAGCGACCGAAATCGTACTTACCCGTATAGCTGTCTAGTTCCTGCGCGGGACTGGGCGAAACCCCAGATTTCCACCACTGCCCGATCGTAGTGGGGTTAGTCAAGAGATCCCGCACCCCAGGAATGGCAAACAGCATACCCCCAACGACCGCAATAACTAAGGGCTTTGGCAACTTGCGGCGATCGACTGACGATCTACTAACAGCTAGACGCTTACCTCCATAAACTACGCGATCGATTTGGCAAATACCGACATCAGTGGGTTGGGGCGAACCAGCTTCCATTATCCGCATCAGTCCGTGGGGATTTCCGGTAGTTGCCGCCAACAGCTTACCTCGATCGTCGTATAAATCCAGCCCTATCGGCCGTCCTACCCGCAATAGAGCTTTGATTAATCCCCACCACTTAGATTTAACTAATTTGACCCGAATTTCTTTAATTCGATCGAAGGGGAGACGACGAGGATCGGCATAGATGTTGGCAGAACTTTTAATGATATCTCCCGATAAAATTTTGGTGCCGTGTAAAAATATTTTGTCCCAGGTCGGCAATTGGCTTATTACTTGAATCAATCGCTCGTGATTCTCGCCTCCCACTCGCTCGATCGCCAATCCATCCAACACCACCCCTTTGAGTTCTTCATCTAATAGCAAGCCAATGACCGAAGAAAGCAATTTTTCGTGAAATTTTAATTTGTTATTTTGAGCGCTTAAATACTCATCTAATCGTTCTGGGGTAATGACATCAAAGTTTTTCTCAATTACCAAGCTCTGAATGTCGAGCTTTTTATTCATAAAAATGACTTTTTGACATATTCGATCGGGCTGTACCTGAATCCCCTCTCGCCTTAAATAGGCGATTAACAGCTTCATTTTTAGAGTATTCAGTAACAGCACATCCTCATGGGTTTTAACTTTACCGCCCGAAGTTTGCACCCACTTGTCACCCTCTACTCTCAGCGTTCCACTCCAGTTTTTGCACTCGATGACGTACATCTTTTTGGCTGTGACCACAATCAAATCTATTTCCCGCCGTCGTTGATTTTGGGGGTCGGGTATTCTTTTAGCTGCAAAAGAGTGGCATCCTCTAAAGCTAAAGTTTTCATCGACCAGTTGGCGGAGCAAATCTTCAGCCTCACGCCCTGCTTTTACCCACCCATCTTCGGCCACAGGAGTCAGGTCGGTTTTAATGATTTTGTGCCAGACCGCAAAGTGTTCTCGCCAACTAGCCATTTGATTTTTTACGTTTCAGATGGGATTAAATAATTTCTGCAAGATCGGTTAATCGATCGAATTCATCGTTCAGGGCTTTGACATCGATACCGTAATCTTGAAACAGTTCGTTCAAAGTCGTTTTGTCGGTTTCAGCTAGGCGGGCTAATCCCCACAACAGATGTTCGGTTCCGATCGATTTTTTACCTTGAAGTCGCACGATTTGCAAGGCAAGCTCTAAGACAAATTTGCTTTTTGAACTGAATTTTATCTTCCCACGAGACTCAAAGGCACGATCTCTAATTTCGATCTCTATGGTCGCGCCATTGGCCCGAAGCAACCGCGCAGAGGTCATTGTCGGATCGGACAGCAAGCCCAGCAGTAGGTGTATTGGCTCGACTTGGGGGTGCTGGGAGCGTGCTGCTTCATTCCGAGCAAAATCGATCGCCTCGATCGTTTTTTCCGTAAACCGCTCGAATCCAAACTCCAATCCGAAGAAATTTTTGACTCGAGCGACTATTGTTGGCATAGAGTTTTTGCCCTCATAGATGAAAACATCTTCAACTTTGACGCGAAACAGGTTGGCAATTTTGAACGCCATCTCTAAGCTGGGATCGAACTTCCCAGATTCAAAACCGTTGATTGCCTGACGACTGACACCTAATTCTCTGGCTAGATCGGCTTGCGATCGCTGGTGCAGTTGTCGGAGTTCTTGCAATCGGTTTTTCATTGCTTTGTGGTTTGCCGTCAAGTATCACTTTACACGCTGCCACTAAAAATGTCAAGTATCACTTGACAAGCTGCGCCTATGATATCTTTGGGAAGGTCAAAGCAATTCGCAATTAACAGTAGATGCCTCCGGCACGCTGCGCGAACGCAATTCGCAGTTATTAGGATGAAGGTTGCATTTATTGGCATTGGACAAGTCGGTTCTGCGCTAGCGGGGCAGTTAGTTAAGCTGGGGCACACAGTTACGATCGCCGCCCGCAATCCGAATTCTGACACCGTAAAAACTGCGATCGCCAAGTACCCCGATCTGAAAGTGGCATCTCCACCAGCAGCGGTGGTTGATGCCGAGGTTATCTTTCTGGCAACCCCCTTTGCTGCTAATCAGTCGGCCCTGGAAGCAGCAGGCGATTTAGCAGGCAAAATTCTAGTCGATTGTACCAATCCAATTGCAGCCAACTTAACTCACGGACTCAACAACGAGCGATCGGGGTCAGAATTGGTTCAAAGTTTTGTCCCCGCTGCCAAAGTAGTGAAAGCATTCACGATTTACGGATTTGAGAATTTTGCAGATAGTTCTTATCCCGGTTATGGCAATCTCAAACCAGCGATGTTAATTGCTGGAGACGACGCAGCCGCCAAAAAAGTGGTTTCAAAGCTTTGTGAAGAATTAGGTTGGGAACCAGTCGATACAGGCAACCTCTCTATGAGCCTGCATTTGGAACATATGACGCTCTTGTGGATTAAGATGGCGCGAGTCCAAGGGTTAGGGGCGGGTTTTGTCTGGGCAATGTTGCGGAGGTAATAGACGCTGGCGGTTGAAACCGCAGCGATATAACCAAAGTTCGCCTACGCGGACTTCAAGAAAAAGAGGTAATCGAACAGGATTTATTATTACCAAAACGATCGTGAGATTTATTTTCCCTAGCGATTACTTCAATCCCAAACAAGCAGATGCCGCCTATATCGAGCAAATGACTTGCTTGCAAAATGCGGGATTTGCAACTTCGGTTATTTCTATAGAGTCACTGGGATCTGGTTTAGCCAAAATAATTCCCGTCCCCGATCGAGATTTGCCAGTAGTCTATCGAGGTTGGATGCTCTCGCCTGCCGATTACGAGCTATTAGTTAGGCTGGTAGAAAGCACGGAAGCCAGAGTTTTAACTTCTCCGACTAAGTATCTAGCCGCGCATTATCTACCAAACTGGTATCCCCTAATAGCCGACTTAACTCCAGAAACTAAATTTTATGCCATTGATGACGATTTAGAGAGTGCATTGAACGGGCTTAACTGGCAGGGATTTTTTATCAAAGATTACGTTAAATCTCTCAAAACTTCAGTTGGCTCCACCATTTACAACCCCTCAGAAATTAGTACGGTTGTGAGTGAAATGCAGAAGTTTCGAGGCCATATTGAGGGTGGTATTTGCGTGCGACGGCTCGAAGATTTTGCCTCAGAAACCGAAAGGCGTTACTTTGTCATCCGCGATCGCGCCTTTGCCGCTTCACCAGACGATCGAGTTCCAGATATTGTTACAGAGTGCGCCCAGCGAATTAAAAGTCAGTTTTTTTCTGTAGACGCGATCGAGCTAAAAGATGGTACTAAGCGGATTGTAGAAATCGGTGACGGCCAGGTGTCAGATCTGGTGAGATGGACGGCCGAACGCTTTGCTCGAATTTGGTTGCCGTAGAGATCGATCGAGGGTGGTTTGATAATTTCAGATGAAACTGGGAGCGACTAAAATATCATCTAACCCAGACAAATGCGTTCAGACTGTTTTATAAGGAGTCTGGCGATCGCTGGGAGTATCGACTCCATTAGCCACAAGGCCGATTACGTCTATTTTTCCTAAGTTGGCAACTGCTTGGGTCAATTGGCTGCGGTTTATCTGCCCTAAGCGCGCTAGCATCAATACTCGGCAACCGAACGATCCCATCAAAACCACATCTACCAGTCCTAAAATTGGCGGCGTATCCAAAATTACTAGGTCGTAGATGTGTTCTAATTTTTCTAATATCTCTCCCAGTCGGCGGGAGCTTAACAAGCTGGTATGGTCTGGAGGTATCGGTCCCGTCGTTAAAATCGAAATTCGATCGTGGGAATTAATTTGTTGAATAATACTGAGATCTAAAGCCGGATTGTCGCTTTTTAATAAAGTTGTCAGTCCTTGTTCGTTGGAGAGGTTGAACCAGTTGTGCAAGCTAGGGTGATGGAGATTGGCATCGATCACCAGTACCCGCTGTTGCAGCCGAGAGGCACTCATCGCCAACCCCACAGCCAGCGTCGATTTGCCTTCGCCAGCTAGAGCCGAGGTAATGGCCAGCACTCTGGAGCGATCGCGATCTGGCTCTTCTAGATTTTTGTACAATAGATCGACAGCCGCTCGAAAAGGCGACCAATCGATGACTTCACTTTTAAAACTGGTAGCTCGATTTGCTAGCCTCAGTGGTAAAGAAGCAATCCCTGGTCTCGGCTCATCTCGTCGTAACTCCGGAATGCTTCCCAATAAAGGTAGTCCCGACCGCTTCAGATCGTCGGCACTGCGAACTCCACTATCGAGCATCTCCCTAGCAAAGGCCGCTCCTCCTCCTAACATCAACCCCACTACAGTACCTAGTAATAGGGTCTGTTTGGTGTTAGGTCCGGTTTTCCATCCCATTTGAGGTTCTTCGACTACCTGCCAGTCAAAACCACCGCGAGCTAGTTCCAAACTTAAATCCTGTCTGGCTTTTTGCAGTTGTTCGAGAGTGCTGCGGTGAATAGTTACTTTAGGTTCGATACGATTGTACTCTACCATCAAGCTCAAGAAATAGTCGAGTTGTCCTCGCAGTTGTTGTTCCCGCTTGACTAAAGCTTGCTGTTGAGCCTTCAATCCTATCAGTTCGATTTGGGTAGTTACCAGTTGATTGGTGACATTGATATCCAACGGTGCCAGGTTGCCTGCTCGCAATATCCCTGTCTCCGATAAATCTACCTGGCCAGCATTTTTACCCAAAATGTTTCTGGCGGCTTCCCCCAACTGTTGGCGCTGTTTTTGGCGTTGTTCTAGCAACTGTTGCACCACAGGAGAAGCATCGGTAAACCGCAGTCGCTGCTGAAGCAAGCTTTGTTCTGTAGTTTGCAGTTCGCTCAATAAGGACTGATAGCGATTCGACTCGCTCAAGCGCGAGGTGAGGAGGGCGTATCGGGGTGTAGATGCTAGTTGTTGCTGTAGTCCCAGGTTACGAGCTTGCAATTCTTGAATTTTAGAGCGGATGCTTTGTTCTTCTTGCTTAATAGCGTTCAAAGTAGTATTGACAGCATTGGCTTCTGCTTGCGGATCGACTAATTTGTGAGTTTGACGAAATTTTTCTAATGCCTTTTCCGATGCTTCAAGCTGGTTTTGTACTTGGGGCAATTGCTCGTCAATGAACGACAACCCTTTAGTCAAGCGTAGTTTTTGCTGTTCTCGGTTGTAATTTTGATAAACTTTTTGAAGTGCCTGAAGAACTTTCTGGCTTTTAGCAGGGTCGGTATCGGTATAATCTACCTGAAAGATTTTTGTCTCTACTTTACCTTCTACTACCGGAGTCAGCGCCATGGAACTTTGGAGTTCCTGGACGCTAATATTTTGGTACTGAGGGCGCAGCAAGTTGACGGCTTTTTCCAGCAACTGAGAACTGCGCATCAGCGTCAGTTGAGTGGCAGTATCGACTTGAACTGTAGTATCGGTGAAATCTGTTTCTCCTCCCGGCCCTTTACTCTGATAGTTAGGCTCGACTTGCAATTGCAGAGAGCTTTGGAAGGTATCTGGTGCTGTCGCTGCTTTGATAGCAGTTACACTCATAACCGCAGCAAACACAGCCAGAATCCACGGCCAGCGGCGCAAGAGGATGCCAAATAATTGACCGTATCCCACTTCGGCTTCGGCACTATCTATAAGATGGCTGTTAGTTTTTTGGTTCATTGCTAAACACGATAAACTTGTTGGCTGAAGCTTAACTCCATTCAAGCAGCGATCGCCTTTCTACCTAACCGCTAATCACGATCTTTTCAGCCGCAAACTCATCGGCAACTCTGGTCATTTTGCCAGTCTGGGCATCGATCGAGAACAGAGTGTTGCTCTCTCCATTATCGATCGTCGCGACTGCATACAGTTGACCGGAAGACGAAGAAGTCAAGCTCTTAAGATCGTTGCTGAGAAGTTGACCCCTAAAGGTTAATTGAGCTACTTGCTGGATCTTAACCTCACCTGTAACTCCCGCTTTGTCCTCTAGATCCATCCGCACCAAAATCGGAATGCCGTCGGAGTCGATTTGAGTGGCGTAAATGTATCCATCTGGCGTTTGACAGAGGTTAGCAAATCGCACCCGCTCTGGCAATGTCGGCAGGGATAGCTCCTTGCCAGAACGAACTTTGCCAGTTTGCGGGTCGATAATCGCCAGCTTAAACGGAGGGATACCATTATTGCCGATCGTACAGATTATTTGCTTCTCGGAAAGAGATAGCAAACTTTCGATCGTATGGTCTGGACTCTTCAAATTTAAGACTTTCACCGCCCTAGACTTTTGCGGAGAGCGACTGTTGGTCAAGAGCAATTTATTGAAACACCCAGTTCTGGTGTGGCTGACCGTAGCCACCACCACCGTTCCATTTTTTTGCACGGTGATATCCGATACTCGATGTTGGTCGCCAACATAAAAGGCGCGATTAGCTTTCAGGGTGGGCGATGGATTGCTCACCTGCTTGGGCGAGATGTCGGCTTGAGAGAGGACTTTCCCGGTCGTGGGTTCGGCAATAGTCAGTCCGACTGAGGCCGTTTCATCTTCGGGGTTTTGCGGATCGGCTTTCCCCTGACTCACCCCGACCAAAATCTCCGATGGCTGGGTAGTTCCCTTAGTGGCTACTCCAGCCAGAGAAGTGGCGGTCAAACTGGCAACTACCAACTGACCGAATTTGCGGCGTTTGAATTTTGTCATTTTTGCACTCCTGCGCGATCTTTATCTAGTTAGGGGACGATGAGGAAAGCATCTGGATTAATGGGTCTAGCTCCCATACCGGCCAAGATGTTGACCGTAATCTGTTTGACGCGATTATCTTCTCTAGCCGGACTGACATCATCGCTATCTAAACCCCACGCCCACTGAATGGTGCCAGAGGCAAAGACTTTAGCCCCACTACTAGCCGTATAGCGCACGGCATGGGATTTGGTGAAATCTTGGTTGGTGGGAAGAGCGCGCTCTCCAGGCGGTTCGTCAAAAGTTGGTAACGTACCCGCAGGCACAACTGTCGATTGAGCTAAAGTGACCAGTCCAGCAGGAGCAGCCCCATTATTAACGCGAAAATCCCATTCGTAGCCGACTAACAGACCCAGACTGTCTCCATTTTGCAGCCCCGTGTTGGCGTAGTAAGGATCGCTGGCGTTGGTAACGATAAAGTTATAACCGCCGTAAATATTTGCGGTATCGCTACCGTACATCACTCCTAACAAGGCGTTTTCCGGTCGTTGGTTCTGGACGCTGCGGAATTTATTAGTGGCGGCTGACGAACCCTGCTGCTGGGCGACCGGATCTGATTGCCAATCTTGCTTGTAACAAGCCATTACCCGATTGGCTCGGATCGCTCCGGCATTAGCAGTAGAATTTTCAAATCTCACTCGCCAATAGGCGGTATTAGCAGAGAAAAATCCCAGGTGAACGCCGTTATTGCGGGCATTTTCGACGGCATTGCGGATTTCTGTAGACCAGTATTCATCGTGACCTACAGACAGAAAGACTTTGTAGTTGAGCAATCTTTGTCCGTTGGTATGAACCTGCATGTTGTCGGTGTAAGTTACGTTGTAACCTTGAGATTCCAGCCACCGCACCATATTGTATTCCCATCGCAGGGGAGTATCAGCTTCGTAAGACTCCTCGAATGAGGCTTGCGAGTAGGGGCGATCGTAGGAAACCTTGTAAGCTCGCTGGCCGCCAACGCTGTTAAAGTTATACAGGCTGTGCCCGCCATAAGTGCTGTAAGCGAGGACGGTAGAAACGCTGCTTTGGAACAGAATGTCGGCAGTGCTACTATCGTCGCGCACTACAAACCAGATGTGGGCTATCTTTCCAGTTGCCTGGTGGGTCAGTTTAGACACGTACAATCCGCTCGTCCAGTTACTGCCCACTTGTAACGTGTAAGAAGTAGACCAATTACATTCAACCAAGCGGGTGGTGGGGTTCATGGTACAAGCCGCTTGACTGATGCCATTGAGCGTGCCGCTGCTGGCCATTAACCGCCCGCCCGTGCCGCCATAATAGCCCAGGCGGTAGGTGTTGACGGTAAATTGTCCGGACTGGGCTAAAGAAACCTTCATCTCTAACGACCCGCCTTTATTGACGCTGGTAGCTGAGGCATAACCAGCAATCTCGCCGCTAGCTCGGTTTTCCAACTTCCACGCCGTCGTGCCGGGGTTTTGGTTTTCTATATAAATGGGATTGGCATTAGCTGGAGTCGTCGTGGCACTGAAGGTAACGCTGCCGATGTTGGCGGCGGTGGCAGTTACTACTACTCCCCCACTCGTGCCTAAAGTCAAGACCGTGCTGGCTCGACCGCTGGCATTCGTCGTCGCGCTGCTAGGAGATACCGAACCGTTACCAGTAGTAACGGCAAAATTAACCGTTACCCCAGATTGAGGATTGCCAGCACTGTTTTTGACTTCCACGACCAACGGGGCTGGCAAAGTAGAACCCTGAGCGCCGTTTTGACTGTCGCCGCTAACTTTAGTGATGCTACTGCCGGCCAAGAACCTGACATCGCGAAAATAGTTGCTATTGAAATAAGAATTGTTGGGGAAAGAATTGGCATTGACGTTATATACCCCATTGCCACCATCTGCTACCGAACTGAGATCTCCATTAGTTATAGAACTGGCTAATCCGCTCTGAGTAAAGGGATAGTAGGCGTTGACGTTGACCGAAACCACGTAAGTGGTATTGGATAAAATGTTGACTGGCGCGGTTAAAGCTTGCTCTTGCCAGCCAGAAGCCGTCTCATTGGTGAAGGTAACGCTTCCTAGAAGAGTCCCACTTGCCGTCCAGATTTTGCCAGTATGAGTTCCTGTCTCGCTAGGCGGTTTGTAGTAGCGAACGGCGTTAATCTGCCCGCCTTTAGCACTGCGGAATTTCATGCCCAATTCATAAGGAGTGCCGTCAGTCTTATTGGGACTGCTGGGCGTTTGAGTTGTAAAGAGAGTTTGTCCCGAACCGGTCGGAGGAGGAGGAGGGGGAGGCACTTCAGCAGCTACAAAGTCGATGTCGCGGAAATAATTAGAATTGTTGTAAGAATTAGTGGGGAAAGTGTTGGCAGTCTCACTAAATACGCCATTACTGCCTGCGATCGAAGTTAGCTCGCCGTTGGTTATAGAGCTACCTAAGGCATTAGATGTGAAGGGATAATGACTGTTGCAGTTGACCGAGACGATATAAGTCGTGTTAGCTTGAATGGCAATTTCCGATCCGGCAGTGAAAGTTTGTTGTTGCCAACCAGAAGCCGTCTCATTAGTAAAAGTAATACTTCCCAATAGGGTTCCGCTTGTCGTCCAGATTTTGCCGATATGAGTTCCGGCTTCGCCAGCGCTTTTCCAGTGACGAATGGTGGTAATTTTCCCAGCAGTGTTACTGCGAAATTTCATCCCTAATTCGTAGGAAACGCCGTCAGTTTTATTGGGAGTTACGGGTGTTTGAGAAGTAAATATGGTAGTCATTTGTCAAGGTATCTAATGGTCTAAACAGAAGAAACTAACTGGCTGAAATTTAAGCCAACTACTTGCTCGATTAATCGATCGACTTGGTTAAAAAAGACTCTTTGGGAGAAGTTGTTTAACGCGTGCTGCCTGATACTTCTGTAGTCCCATTTAATTTCTTGGGTTTTGAGGAGAGCGTCTCGCAGAGCATCGGCGTTTTGAGGGCGAAATAGCACTCCGGTTTTACCGTCAACCTGAGTATCTCTGACTCCGCCTTCTCCATAGGCCACTACTGGCGTACCGCTGGCATTAGCTTCGATCGGGACTAATCCATAATCTTCTAAAGCCGTCACTATCACAGAACTAGCGCTAGATAACAACTCGCGGCGTTTTTCGTCGCTGACTTCTCCGAGGAACTGAATATTTTTGGCATTGCCTGCTTCCATTTGCAAGCGCTGCCGCTCCGGCCCGTCGCCAGCAATTAGCAGCGGCCATCCCAGTTCCTTGAAGGCTTTGACGGTTAAATCTATCCGTTTGTAGCTGAGGATGCGAGAGATGGCGAGGCAAAAGTTATCTTTTTGAGCCGAAAAAATAAATTGGCTGTCGTCGATCGGATAGTTAATCACCATCGCATCTCGGTTGTAGAATTTGCGAATCCGATCGGCGACGACGCTGGAGTTGGCAATATATATATCGGGTTCTTGGGCGTAAGCTTTATCTGCTTGCCTCATCGCCTGGAAGATTTTGGACAGTAAGGGTGCTAATTGCTGGTATTGTTTGTACTCTTCCAAATAGGTTTCGCTATCCCACAAGAAGCGAGTGACGTTGTGGCAAAAACAGATATGGGTAGCTGTGGGTTTTTTCCGCACGGCTTTGGCAAAACTGCTGCTGCTACTGATAATCAAGTCGTAGTCGCGCAAATCCAAAGTCCGAAAGACTGGATAGTAAAGAGGTGCTAAGAGCCGAAAACGATCGCTTGCCCCTGGAATGTGTTGCAGCATGGTGGTATGAACGACGCGATCGCCCAGATCGACTGTCCGCTCTCGATCGTATAGAGATGTAAAAATGTCGGCATCGGGAAAGTGCTGACAGAGCAGTTGAAATACCCGTTCAGCCCCACCTCGCTGAGTCAAATAGTCGTGGACGAGCGCTATTTTCATACTAAAAAACCTGCTTGGGGACTCGGTGACAAAGTTGCGAATAGGGGTTATTACCTATGATAGCTAAAAAAGCATATACTTTTTTAACTTTTCAAACATCGACTTCGGTTAGTCAAACGACAAGCTATGCCATAACCATAGTTAGAAGCTTTTTTTGGCAACTTATCTAGAGAGTACCCATGCCAACTAGCGAACTAACATCAAAAACCATAAAAGTTGTATTTTTAGCTTGAATCTCAATTGGGAACGGGCTTAGAGCGCGATCGAGAACTGTTTGCCGCTCCGCGATCGCGATTGTCTAGATCTTTATCTACATCAGACAGCACGAAATTTCCTGAAACTTCCGCAGGAATCGAAAGATTTATCGCCAGCGAGCAATAAAAGTATTTCTCGATCGATCTCAAGTGGAGCCACTCATGTCTCCAACGACTAATGAGAATTGGGATTAGTTCCTAGTGCAAAACTCAAAAGCTTTAAAGCGATCGGCACGCGATCGCTTGCTACCCTTTTGGCAGCTACTTCAACGAGCATGGAGGGATTCGAACCCCCGACCCTCAGAACCGGAATCTGATGCTCTATCCACTGAGCTACATGCCCTAATAGCATTAATATAGCTTAGCACGATCGCCATTGCTGGCAATCGTTGATTGTCGATCGTTGTTGTATGGCTTAATCGGGTCGATCGCAACCGCATTCGCCTCCAGTAATAGATGCCATCTATCAGCTACTTGGATTTGTCTCGAACTCGAACCAAGTTTGGTAAGCTGTAGCATATTTCTTGACACCTTGAAGATGAAACCTTTGCTACTGAGTACCTCTGACATTAAAGGTGGCGCAGCGCGTGCTTCTTATAGATTGCACGAGGGCTTGCGCTCGATCGGCGTACCTTCGCAAATGTTGGTGCGGGCCAAGATGAGTACCGATCCGACCGTAATCGCTCAGAAGTCACCGATAACTAAGTTAGGACCGACTGCTAATACATTGCCCCTCCAGCTTTACCCCCATCGGGATCGCACTATGTTTTCATCTCAGTGGTTCCCAGATGCGATCGCTCCCGCAGTTGCCAAGTTAAATCCTGATGTAATTAGCCCGCAGTGGATTGGTAATGGTTTCGTGCAAATTGAAACTCTGGCCAAACTGAATAAGCCTTTGGTCTGGACGCTGCACGATCTGTGGGCGTTTACGGGGGGGTGCCACTATCCTCAAGAGTGCGATCGCTATACTAATTCCTGCGGTAAGTGTCCTCGACTGCAAAGCCAGCGCCAATGGGATCTATCTTATTGGGGCTGGCGACGAAAAGCCAAGGCTTACCAGCAGTTAAATTTAACTATTATTTCTCCCAGTTATTGGCTGGCAGAACTTGCCCGATCTAGCTCTTTGTTGAAAGATTCCAGAATCGAGGTCATTCCTCACGGTTTGAATACCCAAATCTACCAACCTATTGCCCGACATCTCGCCCGTCAAATCCTCAATTTACCTCAAGACAAACAGCTAGTGCTATTTGGAGCAGATAGCGGTACTTTCTTCAATTCTAGAAAAGGCTGGCATTTGCTGCGGGCTGCCTTAAAAAAACTCAGTCAGAGTTCATGGCAAGGCCAAATCGAGCTAGCGATCTTTGGTACGTCTCAAGGCGATCGGGAAACCGATTTAGAATTGAAATCTCATTTTTTAGGTCGATTTCATGACGAAATTACCCTGGCACTAGTATATTCAGCCGCAGATGTCATGGTAGTACCATCAATCCAAGAAGCGTTCGGACAGACGGCTACTGAGTCTCTGGCTTGTGGTACGCCAGTAGTTGCCTTTAATGCTAATGGCTTAAAGGATATTGTGAGGCATCAAGAAACTGGCTATCTTGCTCGTCCGTTTGAAACTGAAGATTTAGCAGCAGGGATAGCATGGGTACTAGCAGATAGCGATCGACTGCAAAAATTGCGTTTCAATGCTCGCGAACAAACTGAAAAAGAATTTACTTTAGAGCTACAAGCGCGTCGTTACTTATCTCTGTTTGAGGAGATTCTAAATTAGAAATTCTAAGTAGGTAGGCTTTCGTTAACGATCGAGTTCGAGGCAGGGCATGGGGCATCGGACATCGCCATAACTCGGTTATTCGCCGTCGCAGATTTGGCGATCGCTAGCTTTCAAATTTGGATTGGTTTTGAGGTAATCGCGCACCTCGCGGCAACCGCTTTCTAACAGCAGATCGAGATCCATAGTTTGGAGTTCGAGGTTTGGCAGGCTCCAGAGTTTGATGGTGCGATCGCTACTAGCAGAGGCTATAGTTTTGCCGTCAGGACTAAAGGCAACACTTCTAACGTTGCCGCCGTGTCCTTGTAGGGTTTTGAGCAAATGACCGTCAACGCTCCAGATTTTAATGGTGTCGTCATCGCTAACAGAGGCTAAAGTTTTGCCGTCAGGACTAAAGGTGACGCTACTGACTTGATCTTCATGTCCTTCCAGAGTTTTGAGCAACTGACCGTCGCGACTCCAAAGTTTGACGGTGTTGTCTTGATTGGCAGCAGCTAGCATCTGTCCGTCAGGACTAAAACTGACACTCCAAACGCTAGCACCTTGTCCTGGAATCGTTTTCAAAAGTTCGCCTTTGAGGTTCCAGAGTTTGATAGCGCTGTCAGCACTTGCTGAAGCTAAGATCCCCCCTTCGCCCCCCTTATTAAGGGGGGTTGGGGGAATCGGACTAAAACTAACGCCAGTCACCCAACTATCGTGTCCTTTGAGAGTGCGATCGGGGCGTTCTAAAAATAAACCAGTTTTGGGGTCGCGCTTCCAGAGTAGGATCGCGCGATCGCCCCCAGCCGAAGCTAGAGTTTGACCGTCAGGGCTGAATCTAATATCGATAACCCAACTGCTATGTCCTTTCAGGGTTTGCAGCAACTTACCATCGCGGTTCCACAGTTTAATCGTGTAGTCGGCGCTAGCCGAAGCTAAAGTTTGACCGTCGGGACTAAAACGCACCTTAGTCAGCCAAGAAGTATGTCCCGTCAGGGTTTTAACCCCAGCATTTTCGGCAAAATTGGTTTCCTCGTTAGCGACTGCTGGCAGTTGGCGCAAGGAATTTTCCCGGCCGCCTCCGCTACCATTTCCACCCCCGCTGCCATCGCCGCGTCCCCGTCTTCTTTGTCTTGGTAAGTCGCCGATCGAGGATCGATCGAGATCCCAAAGTTTGATAGTCATGTCCTCGCTAGCAGAAGCTAAAGTGTTGCCATCGGGACTGAAACTGAGGCCAACTACATCAAAACGATGCCCATAGAGCGTTTTTGGCAAAATTTCAGCCAATTTCCAGAGTCTCACCGTGCGATCGTCGCTGGCCGAAGCTAAGGTTTTGCCGTCAGGACTAAAACTGAGGCTATTAACCGCTTGAGTGTGTCCCTCAATAGTTTTCAGCAACGAGCCATCCGTACTCCAGATTTGCACCAGCTTGTCAGCACCAGCAGAAGCAATAATCTGCCCGTCGGGACTAAAAATAACGTACTTCACTGGTCCTCTATGACTGTGAATGCCCCGCTCGTGTCGCGTGAAAGTCTTAGAACTACCATCGGCCAGATTCCAGAGTTTCACCGTACCCTCTTCGCCACCTGAAGCTAAGAACTTACCATCAGGACTAAAGTTGACGCTATTAACTTCGCTTTGATGTCTTCGCAGGGTTTTGAGCAAAACGCCATCGCGGTTCCAAAGTTGAATCGTACCGTCGTGAATGCCTATCGCTAAGGTTTGACCGTCGGGACTAAATCTGATGGTGTTCACCCCTTTATCGGTCAGGCCGGAAAAGGTTTTGAGCAAAGTGCCGTCTCGACTCCATAGCTTGAGAGTGCGATCGCTACTATAAGAAGCCATGGTTTGTCCGTCAGCACTGAAAATGACGCTCCAAACTACTTTCTTATGTCCCGTCAGAGTTTTCCATAAAGTGCCATCCGGCCGCCACAGCTTAATGGTGCTGTCGCTACTAGCAGAGGCAATAAGTTGACCGTCGGGGCTAAAGCTGACGCTATGAACATCTTTAGTATGTCCTTGCAGGGTTTTGAGCAAAGTGCCATCCGGTCGCCAGAGTTTGATAGTGCTGTCGCTACTAGCAGAGGCTAAAGTTTGACCGTCGGGACTAAAACTAACGCTTGTAACCCAAGCAGTATGTCCTTCTAAGCGATTGCGCTCTTGAGTTTCGTAAACGGCTTGCCCCAGAGCGATCGCGGTTTTGTTTTGCAGGTCTACAGGTAACTGAGATGGGAAAAACTTATTCCATACCCCCATGCCTCTAAGATGTCGTGCCGCTTTGAGACTAGCTACCAAAGACTCAAGCTGTTGGTCAGATAGCAGGAGGCTTTCTGACAAGGAATTTAAAGCCTCAATTTCGCTCATTTGGGCTTTTTGTCCTTGCAGGTAAGCTAACCCTCCCAAGCCGGAAGCCGCCACTCCAAGGAAAATCATGGCAATAGCCACCGTTTGGGTTTGTTTGAGTCTTCTTTTTGCCTGTAGTTGTTGCTGTTGTCTTTCGGCTAAACCAGCTTCAATAAAAAGCTGCACGTCGTCAGATAATTCGTCGGTGTGCTTGATATAAATCTCTTCGGCTTCTCCCAAGCGCACCCCTCGCAACAAAAAATCTGATTGGCGATCGCTTTGTTTCCATAAGCTCGCCGCTTGTTCGATTTGCCGCTGCAACTGCAAGCGAGTTCGGTTTTGTTCTAACCACCAGCGCAAAGTTGACCAATGACGGATCAAAATCTCGTGAATCACTTCAACTGTCACCGGGGGGAGTGTTGAGTGTTGAGTGTTGAGTGTTGAGTGTGGAGTGAAGAACGCTCCCCTGCTCCCCTGCTCCCCTGCCCCCTCTCTCCCCATCTTCCCATCTCCCCATCTCTCCATCTCTCCCTCTTCCCAGTTGATGACTACCAATTTGGCCTCGATCAGGGCAGAGAGAGTTCTTTCTACTAAAGGTGCTGGGTATTTTGGGACTACTAAATCTGATTTTAGGACTCGTCGCCGAGTGTCTTCAGTGTTATCTCCCAGTTGCGTCAATGACAGAAAAATCCATTGAGCGCAGGCTTGAGCTTCGGGATCTAAACTGTCGTAAACGGCTTGCGCCTTGCGCTCTAAGGCTCCTTTGAGTCCGCCAATTTGCTGGAGGTAGGATGGTAGCGTCAACTCGCCGTTGACTCGATGTTCCCACAACTGCTCTAAGACGAACTCTAACAGCGGTAAATCTCCAGCCGATCGCTCTAGCTGCTGCAAAAGCACTTCTACTAGTTCTGGTTCTACTCTCAAGCCCACTGTTTCGGCAGGATGCACGATGACGCGGCGATAGTCTTCGGTTGTTAGTTGGGGTGGAAGTAACAGGCTCGAATCTTGCAGGGCTGCTGCGATTAAAGGAATTTCTAAACAGGGAGCGATAAAGTCTGCCCGCAAGGTAATGACTAATTTGAATTTATCTTTAGCAAACTCTAAGGCCCCTAGCAACAGTTCCAAAAATTTCTCTCTGTCTGCGGCTGATGCCAGAGTAAATAATTCCTCAAACTGATCTATGACTAAAACTACCGCTGGTTCTGGGCGACTGCGCAACCAATAGACAAATCCCTCTACTCCCTGATATAGCATTCCTTCGAGGATGAGGTGAGGGGGATGGGGAGATGGGGAGATGGGGAGATGGGGAGATGGGGAAGAATGAATGTCTCGTAGCTCCCTTGTCTCCCTTGTCCTCTGCTCTTTTGCAGAGAGTCGTCGCGATAAGGTTTCTAAGGGGCGCGATCCGGGGCGTAAGGTTTCGATTAACCACTTGTCGCTGTTGGGCAGTTGTTGCCCTTGTCGCAGTTGAGCGACTAATCCGGCTTGGACGATCGAGGATTTGCCGCTACCAGAAGCGCCGAGGACAGCTACAAGCGATCGCTTGCCTACTAGATCTATAAGTTGTGGGGTTAGGGTTTCCCGTCCGTAAAAGTATTGAGCGTCTTCTTCTCTAAAGGCTTTTAAACCTTTATAAGGACAAATGCCCAGATCGAATCCAGTTTTGAACTTAAAGCTTTTGGCAGCTTTGCTCGGCCAGACTTCGATCGCGCCTTGAGTTCCAGATAGCCAAATGTAGAGGGGAATACCTGTATCTGCCATTTCTACTTGCAGTTGGGTAATCCATCCGGCAACTGACAGCCCGCTGGACGTGTTGGCGGCGGCTAAGGTATTGACTACAGCTTGGGCAAATCGTTCGGGTGCGTTCGCTGGAGAAGCCGCAGCGATGATACACTGTCCGGCTTCGGATTCTAATTGCAGGTCTTCAACCCAATCCTGTAGAGACGTGCCATCAGGGCAATCTAAAATGACGATTTGTTGGGCGTTTTTCAATTGGCGCAATTGTTGCCGCCACCAAGAACGACTCAAGCGCGTTTCTTCTCCCAATACCAGGATCGGTTCGCCAGTTGGGGTTTCTTCGATCGCGGCTCGCACGTACACTAATAGGGTGGCGGTTTCTTGAGCGATCGAACTTCCTGGCGATTTTTCCCATGCCGACTCGACTTTTTGCCAGCAATTGGCGATTGCTTTATCGATCTCGGTTGTAGATTTGCTAGACGGACACCAATATTCCAACTCAAAACCACCGCTGACACCGAGCAATTTGCTCAAGCAGACAGATTGAGTGCTATTGAAGCCATCTAAAATTAATGCTTGCCTGGGATAAGCAGTTTCTAAGTCTAATTCCGATCGAATTCCTACAACTAGTTTTCCCACCCCTTCGACAATGCGTTTGGGAGTTTGCAAGGGGTATTCAGGATGCAATTGAATTTCGCCGCGACTGCTTTTTTGTTGATTGATTAACCGCAGTTGTTGGTTAGTTTTATCGATGTATGCCAGAGTTTGATAATAAACGTATTCGTAGAGGCGATCGGCATCAATTACACCGCGATCGTCAGCCGCTTCTCCTTGCAATCCTCGCATTAAGTAATAAGTAAATACCCCATGCCCCAGTTCGCGGAATTCCCAAGATTGCTGCCCTTCATCGCAAGATAGCAAGGCATAAAATCCCTTACTTTTAACCGCCTGCTGCTGCAATGCTTGCACTAATTCATGAGTAGGATTCAATTGAGTTGTTAGATCTCGCGCCTGTACCAGTTGTTGGCCTCTGCTACCCTGCTGCATAGTCGATCCTGCTCCCAGAGCGGATTTCGCTGCGCTCAAACCCACTCCGGCGATCGCTGCTTCTCCTACACCCTTTAACGTCATGCCACCGCTATGACAGGCATCTAAACAAACTAGGCGATCGCGTGCTTGGCAACTGTCTAATGATTGCAACAATTCTGATAAGCTTAAACCCGTATTTAACAATCGATCGCTGTTAGTATCTGCCAAGCATAAAACCACTTGTTGGCTAGCTGGATCTAACATTCCGTGACCCGAAAAGTAAAAGATAACAGTATCTTCCGGTCGAGCTAAATCGGCAATTTGCTTCAAACTGCTACGCACCGTCTCTAATCGAGGCGGTTGCAGGGCAAAATCGTGGTGGATCGTTACCTGTTTCTGTGGAAATCCTTGAGTAGCTGTAGAGAGGGCTTCGGCTAAACCTTGACAATCAAAAGCCGAGTAGCGTAATGATGGCAGTTGCGAATCTTCGTAGTGATTAACGCCGATTAGTAACAGCCAAATAGCTGCTTGTCCGGTTTCTAGATCGAGTATCGAACGACCAAGGCGAACGCTGACTGGAGACATCTTTTTACGCTAACTAGTTATTTAAATTCGATCTGATTCGCTGTAACTATTTTGTGCCAGCAATTTCACCTTCGTTAACTTATATGCGTGCTGGCATCTATTTATGCAGTTTCCTAAACTGTAGATTCAATACCTATTAAATAGCGATGTGGTTCTGGGTCGTTTTACGCCTGCCAACCCATTGATATCGCTATTGCATGAAGATACAAAGTATAAATCTGTCTTTCCAGAAAAGCGATCGAGGAGATTTAGGCAAAGCCAGAACGGTTAATTCAGCCATAAAAATAGCTCCCTCAAATATTGAAGGGAGCCAGATTTAAATATATTTGGCAGGATAACTGCCTTAATTGGACATAAATCGATCCACTTTTATAAATTTAGTGGATGGTAAAATAAAGTAACTAAAGCAACTTGGATTGGTATGAATTAGATACAGAGGACAAATCTGCGATTTCGGAAAACTTCTCGAAAATGCTCTTAACCCCAAGCATAAGAATTCTCTCCTCAGTTCCAGAGCGGGTTTCTAGCAATTTTCAACTCAGGGAACGACTCTATTGTAAGATAGCCCTCTGGGCTGTCTGGCTACCGAGTATACACATCTTTAGTTTTGATGCCTACACCCTCGCAGATCCCCCCTAGCCCCCCTTCAAAAGGGGGGAACCGGATCTCTTCGTCCCCCTGCTTGGTGCAAGCTGTATGGCGAGGAAACCCTCGCCACGCTTGCATCCGCTGCTTGGTGCGCTTGTATGCGGAGGGAACCTCCGCACAGCGCATCCGCTTTTTAAGGGGATTTAGAGGGATCTAAAAGGCCGAACTTCAGATCGATAACTTATGTATACACCATAGGGGCTGTCTGGAGTGGGACAGCCCAGAGGGCTATCCCACAAGAATTTTGTTATCATCCCCTCTGCTCCCTTGACCTCCAGTTATCTCAAACAGAAGTTAAAATAACAGATAAGCCCTGGCAAGTCAGGAGCGAATGGCCATCAGGTGCCGCCGCTACGAGAGGTTCGATACCCTCGCTTGCAGCGTGGATAGGCGGACACCCATCTGAAAATTCGTTCTCCACATCGGCTTAATGCTACGGGGCTTCCTAGAAATTGCGATCGAAAAAGTTCACTTCACACAATAGACATCTCCAAAAAGTAAGATCGAGGGCAGGCAGGATGCCTGCCCCACAAGAATTGTGGGAGATGTCTAATGGAGAAGTTTGGGAGTTTATAATTCTCCTAAACTTCTAAACTCCTAAACTCCTGTATTCTTCAAAGATGAGCCAGCGGGAAATTATTATCAAGGATACGCACCGAGGTTTGTACTACCAAGATGGAGTTCTGACCAAAGTTTTGGGTGCGGGACGGTATACCATTCCCCGCGCACTCAATTGGCCATTTTTACGACAGCCGAAGATCGAAATCGTCCTAGTTGATGTCCGCGAAAGAGATTTGACAATTAAAGGACAGGAAATTCTTACAGCCGACAAAGTAGCGATTCGGGTAAGCATTATCGTGCAATTTCGCGTCATCGATCCTCGTGCTGCCCTCCACGAAGTAGAAGAGTATCAGGAACGCCTGTACAGCGACGTGCAATTGGCCGCGAGGCGATCGCTCGCTAGGATGTCTTTAGAAGAAATTTTGACCAACCGCAATCAACTGAACGAAGATATTCTGCAAGACGTGCAAGAAGTCGCCAGTCGCTATGGAGTTGCCATCCTCCGGGCTGATGTTAAAGATCTGGTGTTTCCCGGTAACTTGCAAGAAATCATGAATCGCGTTTTGGCAGCCGAACGCATGAGTCAAGTACAGTTGGTAGAAGCTAGAACTAAGGCAGAAGTACAACAAATTGATGCCCAAGCTAAAGCCGAAGCCCAGCATTTAGAGATGGAAACTCAAGCGAGGGGCAAACGGTTGTCAACTGAAAATGAGTTGGAATTTCAGCGAGTTAAAACTGAGGCAGAGATTCAATCTTTAAGGGCAAGGGAACAAGCAGCATCAGCTTATAGCACGCATCCGGCTTTATTGCGCTTGCAGGAATTAGAGACGCTGCGAGAACTGGCCCGCACGGCGAACGCTCGGATTTACATTAACATGGATCGATCGGCAGCATCGGAGAGTAACGGCGATCGCGATTGAGTACCAACAGATTACGTATAAATTAACTGTAGGGGCGCAAAGCTTTGCGTCCCTACCGAGAATATGTGGCACCGGAAAAGCAAAATAGTACGAGATTAAAGTTTATCGGGGGTTTCAGGGGCGATTTCTATAGCTGGCTGGCTAGATGGCGGCGTGTCAAGCGCTACTAAATCAGAGAAATTTTCAACTTTAACGCCTATATTGCTACTAGCTTTTTGGAGTTCTAATTCAAAAGTAGCAATATCTTTACCGTAACCGCACTGTTCGGCTGCGACTTCGATCCCGGCTTTGCTATTGGCCTTAGCACAGTCGATTAAATCTAACCCTTGAAGAGGAGTTGGTGATGACATATTAATGAAGTCAGGAGTCAGGAGTCAGGAGTCGGTGGTTGAAACTGGGATTTATGCCCCGATTTAACCACAATCTGCCTTAAGGCGCTTGCTCTAGAACCCCTGATTTTTTGTAAATTAGGTAATAAGTAAGATCGAATCCGATCGAACGATCGTAATATTTGTCGGGGTGGGTTTGGGATTGAGAGACGCAAGATCTCGCGTCTCTCCGCCACAATAATTTCCCCGATGTCAAACCCACCCTACCACAATTCTAATTATGGGCGAGCGAGTGGCGATTAAGATTCTGGAGTTCCTAAACCCGGAGTTTCTTCTTTCTCGATTTCGGGTACGATACTCGGACGCTCTTTATCTTCCCAGCCTTCAGGACGCTTGGAGTTGTACCAGGCGATCGACCCTATGGTTACAGCCGCAATAAAGCCGACTACAAACAATAACGTCAGGCTGGAGAAATAAGAACCGCTATCGGTGTTGAGTGCTGCATCGGTCATCAAAATATTTAGCATCAGTTGGTTTCTCCTTTTCTAGACTTTTACAAACGCGAAAATTTCGGATTTTAAACTTAGCGGCGATGTCCCATCCATTTGGCCGCGATCGCACCTAAAACCGCGCCTACCACTGGATTGCTCAGAAACTTCACGATCCCCGGTTTATCTGCTAGCACTTCTTGGAAAATGTCGGGATGGTTGCGATAGGCAAAACCTGCCAACTTACTAACATCATCGCTATTCATGCGGTTGGGATGATGGGTAGACAATCCTAACTGTTGTTCTAGCTGGCGATCGTTTAAACCTCTTTCTTTCAAGTGTTTGAAAAACTCTCGCGCCACATCATCCCGTTCGTTGGGTTGAATTTGGGCGATCGCTTTTTGCAATTCCGGTTCCATTTGGGTAGCAGGAATGCGATCGGGATGAAACGATCGATTAAATAATTGAAAGCGTTCTTGCCGCGAAGATCTTTGAGCGAAATCATCAAAATTTTCGTATTCGGATGATGAACCCGTTGAGTTTTCATCAAGAGAGTCCATATTGCCGCTGGACAAATCGTTCATGATTTGACGCTTATATTGTTCGCTACTAGTCATCTTTTTGACTCCGATTGTTTTGGTTATTGGTACTGAATTTGCCGAGTGCCATTGTCGTATTTAGCAGACAAAATTAGTTTTTTGTCAGGAGCGTACATCAGCACTGTTAAATCGCGATTGGGGAAATTTTTATGAAACCCTTCTACTAAAGATTTAGCAAAAGGACGCACTTCGTTAGGGCGAACTTGAGGAGTAATAACCACACCTAACTTATTGTTGTCACGCACGTAAGCATCTTGGGCTAAACCTTTAGCAGTTTGTACTACCCAGCTACCAAAATCTTGGCCTTGAGCCGTATTACCCCGTTGAATTTGGTCGTATTTGGTGCTATTGGTTAAAGTCGGTAAATTAGTATTTGTTGGTTTTTGAGCTACCCCGCTACAAGCGGTACTGGTCGCCAAAATTAGCACTAAAGCTAGAGATAATAAAATTTGGCGACTGCGAGCGAGTAAATTCATTTTTTCCTCCTATTGAAACAGCAAACATTTAATAAGGTAAAGTCTGGGTAGCATGGCTGTTACCCAGACTTCTTCTAACTAGGAAAATCTAGTCCATGGCTTTTTTTACATCATCTTTAACATCTTCAACGCCATGACGAACTTGAGCTTCACCTTGTTTTGCTTTGCCTTCAGCTTTATCTTCAGGATCTCCAGTTACATTACCCCATGCTTCTTGAGCTTTGCCTTCAATATTCTTGGCAGTAGCTTTGGCTCTATCTTCTGCGCTCATATCTTTTCTTCCTCTGATATCTAATTAAATCGGCTGAGTCGAGCGTTAAACTATTTCGTCAACCGCCTATGTTTTAGACTACTTAGAATCCGTAATGACGCGCATCTTTCGGAAGTGTGCTATTTAATAGCCGCTGCCCTACATCTTTAAGGAGAGATAATGGAGAGCAAAATTAGCCCTTGGGGAGAGGTAGGATTTAATTCTATTGACAGAACGATCTGGTGCTAAAAACTGGTTAATTTAACTTTTAGAATAGGAGCGATCGCCAGTCTAAATGATTCGCTAGTTGTTCTAATTCTATGTTTTTTATCGCAGGTGTGACAAACTAACATGACTAATTTTAATCCCCGTAATAACGATTCTACCGAGCGTCCCCTGACTACCAGAAGAGTAGATCCTGATGAGGTTAATTATGAAGAGGGCTATGTTGACGGTCGAATTTCCGAACAAACCGATCGAGATCTAATGGTTCGCGAAGTAGAGGAAGAAAGAGCTAATAATGGATTGCTGTTGGGTATCTTATTACTCGCTCTTGTAGGCTTGGGAGTGGGTGCTTATTTCTTATGGGCTAGAGATAGAAGACCGACTACAATTGTTGTACCTCAGTCATCTCCAGCAGCGCCCAGTAACCAGCAGAACGCGCCGCGAGAACGAGAACTCGTTCCGGTTCCGGTTCCGGCTCAACCTTCTACTAGAACCACGATTGTAGTTCCTCAAGCGCCTAATCCTCCGGCTTCAACTAACAACAATCGAGAAAGGACTGTTATTGAGAGAACGAACACGGATCGCACGCGGGAAGTGGTTCCGGCCCCGGCCAATCCTCCCCAAGAGCAGGCCCCTGATGTCAACGTTAACGTTACTCAACCAACACCTCAAGCTCCACCTTCAGCGTCTCCTGCTGCTCCAGTTGAGTCACCTGCTTCTGACCTCAACAGTCCTCAACCCGCACCTCAAGGCACGACTGGAAATGGTTCTGAATCGAACGTAGAAAACCAACAAGGTACGACCTCGCCTAGCGAGAGCGTGACTTCGCCAGCACCAGCGGTGACTGCAAGCCCTGTGCCTTAAAAGTGGAACCAGAGGCTTTAAGGTTGGGTTAGTTGGGTTTCCTAACGTCAACCCAACCTATGGTTATTGCCCTACTTTAAGCTTGACGCGTCAGGAGGAAGGACGATCGCGATCGCTGTAATCAATCTGGCATCTAGAATGATGCTGTCTGACACGCCTAAAATAGGGGTTCCTTGACGTTCTCTCGACCTCATCCTATTTACTTAGTTGGTGGGCTTGGGCGATTGGGGTAGTACCACTTGAAAATGTTATTGGCAGGTTTCAAAAATAACCAACCGACAAAAAAGCCAAAAGTTGTTACTAGTTGAATCAGACCGATCGCTGATAAGTGACGGTCTGAGAAAGCTGCCATAAATCGTTCGCTAATACCTATTAACCAGGTAGCGACTCCTAAAGACCAAATGCCCATTTTTAATCTCATAAAAAACCGCTCGGTTTTTAATGAAGGGTTTGAGTCTGGGTGTAGAGAAGAATTATTCATTTGCTTACCTGGATTGAGGTATTGTTGGTAGTCGGCAAATTTATCGTTTAGCGGCGGCTGCAACCGCTAATTCAGAGGTAAACCTGTTTCTTTCTGGCTCTGTGGGTATTAACTTCCATCCCGCCCGCATTAATTTCTGGGCAGTAGCCCAACCTTTTGAACCTCCAGGTATCTGGTAGTCGGGAACTGCATATTGGGAATAGAACGTATAGGGTTGCCATCGCCCTTGAGAATGTTCTCTAAGGTGCAATATCAAATTGCCATCTCTACCAAATCCAGGCAACCAACACATTTGTCCAGTCATAATCAACCTCCTATTTAGGCGGGGTAAATAATTCGATCGAACTTCATAAAAGCGACCGCAAACTATCCATAGTTCTTTCATTAACTGCGTCAAGCGATTAACAAAAGAACTATTAAATAAGTTTGACTCTACGATAGCGATAATTAACCTTTTGTCAATCTTTCTTTAGATTAAATTTTACGATCTTTTAGGTATATCCATTGGATCGCAATAGAGAGATTCAGAATTATAGATATTGGATTAACCTGCACTTTTTACTTAGCGTTTGAGCGCTCGACGGTTAAAATCGAATTTATTTGCCAAATGCTTGGCCTATATCGAAGTTAATATTTATCTGCAATTCTCGAAAGTTCTGTAAGTATCTATACCGGAGTTAGCCAGCTTAGAGTTTTAAACCAAACTAAAGACTGATGCGATCGCCTCCCGATCCTTTTTTCCTAATCCTTAATGAATATAGAGATTCTCTTGAGATGGATGGATAAATCTAACCTATGCTAGAGAGTGCCGATAGTTGAGATCTGTATCCTGAAAGCAGAGAGGGCAACGCTAGCAAATAAATTTTAATTTGTAGCTGCTCTTATCCCATCTTAAGATTTAAGGGAAAGCTGATGAAAAGGATAATAGCTGTTCTTAAAAAATGGCAACCTGGCAAGTTTCTGACTGCGGTTTTACTAGGAGCAATTTTGTTGTTCGCTTCTGCTTGTAATTCTGGCGATAGCTTGGGTGCGCGTCCCCAGAACCCACCCGTACAAATGGGAGGGCAAAATAATCCTCATAAAGGCGGTGGCGACGGCTACACCGATTACCAAATGTCTACCGATCGCCAGGTCAAGAGTTCGGCCAATCGTTCGTCTGGCAAGCAAGCTAGTGGATATTACTCTTTGAATAAATCGATCGCCGATAGAGACTTTGAAAGCAATAACTCTAGAGTGCTGTATCCAGGAAACAATCCTAGCTATCGACCTGCCGATCCTAAAATTAAGCAGAAGTTTATCGGGCCTCCTACTTTAGACCCGGCTTTACCTCAGACTTCAGTTAATAGCCGCGTCGAACGCAGTTATCCAGATAGTAATGTCTTGAAAAGAGCAGGCGAAACTTTTAAGGACGCTTCTGGCTTTTTGACAGATCCGGTTAAAACTTTGGGCGATAGCACTAACTTGCCGTCAGAGTCAGTATCCAGAAGATAAAAATTTTCCATTTGTGAGGAGGGAAGAGGGGTAGAGGTGTAAAAGGCGATCGCTTTTTCTGCCTCCCCTCTTTTTAGTAAATTAATTTAGTAAAACTATGAATTACCTAGTTGCGGTTTTAGCCGATCGGGATCGAGCCGAAGCTGCTTACACTGCCTTGCTCGAAGGCGGGATAACAAGCGATCGAGTTGAGATTATCGGCAAAGGCTATAAAAGTGCAGATGAATATGGTTCGATCGAACCAAGCAAACCAGCAAAACAACGATTAATTAAACTAATTTATTGGTTAATTCCCTTTGGATTTATTGCTGGTTATCTTTTTAACGTTCTCACGAGAATCGAAATACTCTCAGTTAGTAGTTTAGGTAATCACTTCTTGGGCGGACTGCTGGGAGCCATAGCAGGAATTTTAGGAGCCATCTTTGTTGTTACTGGCGTTGGTTTAACAGTCGGCAGCGGTGATGCTTTACCCTATCGCCACTATTTGGATGCTGGTAAATATATAGTGGTGGTCAATGGTAGCGAAGAGCTAACCGATCGAGCGATCCCGATATTACGTCAGTTTGAACCAGAAAATTTTCAAGGCTACATCGAATTTCCCCAATCTTAAAAGGGTATGCAGGATATCCAGGGCGAACGCATCACGCTTGAGCAAGAACCTGAGCCAGATAAGCGTCATCCTATCTTTGGTAGCTGGCTCTTGAGCGAGCAGATTGAGTGCCAGACGACGTAACTAGGCAAAAGACCCTGGCCGCAGTCATGGAGTCAAAATTGGCTGCACTTCTTGCCGAAAACTTTGCCACGCGGCTAAAGAAATGCGATCGTCAGCCACCCCTCGACGCATCAAAATTACCCCATCTTGACAGTCTACTAACCCATAACGATTTTGTGCCACTAACTCATCAATAATAGGAACCATTGTTTTCAGACGATCGCGATCGTCTTTAAATGCTACTTGATATTGTTGTAATTGTCCTAAATCGGCCGCAATATAATCGACAGAGATCTTTTCTTTGGCATCGTTAACTAACTCTAACGATGGAAATCCTAGTATTGCCCTACGGCTGGATAGATGGGGAATCATGTATGTGGTTGCCGATACGCTAGCATCGTTGGGAATTCGTGCCAAAAATGAATTAATAATTTGAGCGCGTTCCCACTGCTGAACTGGGGAAGCATACACCCAAGGGCTAAAAGAATCAGGAATAATAAAAGATAAGGCACGGTGAGGATTAGAAAGTAAGGCGAAAAAGACAGACGCACTGATACAAAATGCCCAAAAACGACGCAATTTCAGCTTAAAGGCTCCAGGATGGTGATGCCACCAAATAATTGCACCATAAAACAGCCCTGGTACTACCGTTAAGGCAAAACGCATATTCATCGACAGCGCCCAAGGGTCATCTCGCAGCAACAGTACCAGTAGCGGCGCTGCATCTAGCGCCCACGTCGAAGGAGAAATCAAGGGGATAAATGCTAGGGGAAAGCTACGATCGAGAATATATTGAATCGTTCTACCCAAAGGGTTAAAGATTTCGTGCAAAAGCAGCCAGGGTTTGCTGGCTAGGGCTAAAAGTACCTCTAAACTCGATGTTTTATCGCCTTCTACAAAGTGCCCGAACTGATCGATCAGAAACCGTTGGGGAACATCCTGAGAAAATAATGGCATCACTTTACTGGTAATCGCGATCGCATAACTAAAACTCACGAGGCAAACTACTAAACCGATCCACGGGTGACGCTTGCTAGCGATGAGATAAAATCCGATACTAAAAAGCACGATTCCAGCATCTTCTCGCACTGCTAGAATTAATCCTGCTAGTAGCCAAAACCATCCCCAAGAACGCCGTTCTAGGGCTAAAAACAGTCCAAAAACAAACAGGGGCAACTGGCATAAATCTTGAAAATTTCCTAGTGTCGGACCGATAACTGCTTTCGTGCCATAAAAACTCATGGCAATTAACGCCGACAGTTGAGGGTTGAGGCGTTGGCGGGCTAATACATATAAAACTACTCCGGCTGCGGTTATCAGGGTGACATTTAAAGTCAGTAAAGTAGCTGCTGTCGGCCAGATGGCATAAATTGGCAACCACAATAGCAGGGCCGGTGTAAAATGCTGTCCCAAGCGATGGTAATCAACCTGCGGTATCGATTCGGAGATCGATCGAGTCGAGGAAAGAGATCCTTGAAAGAAGTTCCCGTGAAGGCTATTCCAAAAAACTTGATTGAAAATGCCTTGGTCAAAAGAAGAGTAGGAAGGATAATAGCTAAAATGTCGGTGCAGGACGAGAATTAACTCGACACTGAAAAATATAATTGCTGCTACAATTACGGCGCGGTCTATGTCAAGTTTTTTGAGCTTCATATTCATTTTGTAAATAACCACAAAGATTACTTCACCTTGGCAGTTGAAACCGCAGCTATACGATATTTATTAGTTTGTTGCTTTAATTTTATACAAATAGTATCTTTCGCTGGCAATTACGCTGTTCTCAAAAGAGGCGATCGAGGAAATAGCAATATCGTCTCTCGATTTTTCTAGCCGATAGTTAAGAATTAAAAGGATGTCCGTATTTTTCTGTCTGACTAATTGGCTGACTTGCTGTAATACTGTATCTGCATCTACCTCTTTTCTTTCATTGTTAAATCGGGTGAAACTTCCCATTGCTTGCGTCTCTGGATAATAAAGTTCCCGATGGAGATAGCCGGAGATGGTTGCCATGTTGATATCTCGACTGCCGACAACGAACATTTCTCCTAAGTCGTGGCTTTTAATGTAATTTGCGGTTTCGCGTCCCGCAGAATAGGGAACTAGCACGTCTCGACTAAAAGCTACTAATCCGCCAGCTAGTTGCGCAGATAATATAATGGCGATCGCGATCTTTTTCTGGCGATCGACAAACTTTATCCAATTGCCGATCGTTTTAAATATCCTCTGGTTTAGCCAATTGACATCGACGTAATAACTAGACAACCATAAAGAGACAACTAAAACTATATAATGATGCCCGTAGTGTCTGAAAACGCCTAAGAATTTGATGTAGTTAAAAACGACTATTTCTAAAGTAGCAAATAAATAAAAGAATAAAACGACAGGCTTTTTGATAAATATAGTAGAGACGAACGCTATCAGAAATAAACTAACAATCGAAAAAAACAATAAAGATAATTGCTGAGAGTCACCAGGTATTAAAACGACGATATAGGCATTCCATATCCGCGCGATTGCTTGAGTTAACCTGGTAAAATCAAAATATAAATACCATAAATTAGTTCCTCCTTGCGAAGTTGAATTTGAAGGAGGAAGGATCGTTAAAACAGCAGCAATTATTCCAGTAAGAAAGATCGCAATACTAGCAATTATATTGCCAGATTTAATATTATTTGTTTTTCTTGATATCAGGCGATCGACTACCAAAGCCAAACCTAAAGCCAATGAAATAAACAGACAGTAAGCATTAGTATTAGCCATTAAAGCTAGAACGATTGCCAGTAAGATATATCCTTTTTCTCTAAGGGCAAACAACGTACAAAACAACAATATAAAAAATAAGCCGATCGCATAGTTTCTGCTAATGGTTAAATATTCATAAAAAGGGAAGTAGCCAAAAATAAATAAAGTTTTTTGCCACCTAGTAAAAGGAGAATACCTAGAAAAAATATAAACGTTTGCAGTAGCGATCGCCAAGTGAAAAATTTGCATGGCTACTGGATTGTCTACCAATTGCTTGAGTAGATACAAGCAAATATACCAAAGGCTGGGATGTCCCTCATATTCCATATTTTGGAAAAGTTCGGGAATAGAAAAACTATTTCTAGAAATTAACCAAACATTTAATTCATCGCGCCACATGGCATGACGGTAAATGCCGATTGCACCCCAAAGAAAAAATATTAATATAGGTAAATAATTAAAACCGTGTTTTGAAGATTCAAAAACATCAACAAATGGTTTGGTTTTTTTAGAAAACAACATCATCGATCGCTTGCCAGAGAAAATATAGCTTGTCTGCTCGCGTTATTATATAGCGGTTCCCATGCCAAGCAAGAAAAAAGAATACAACCTATGAAATTGCTGTAGGGGCGCAATACTGTTCCTGAGCGTTCGACTGAGCTCGTGCCGAAGTCTTGCTGAAGGATTGCACCCCTATCCATGCCCCAATTCAGATGCGTTACGGCTTCTCAAAAATTTGTTTGTTCCCTAAGCACTTCTGAGAGCGACGATCGGATCGAGTTTAGCGGCTCTTTGAGCGGGAACCACCCCAAAGAATAGCCCGATGCCACTAGATATCCCCACAGCCATCACGATCGATGGGATGGAGGCTCCAGCTTTTAAGGGGGTGAACGAACTAATCAACGAAATGCCACCAATACCGATCGCAGTTCCAATTAAACCCCCAGCAGTAGCTAAAATAATCGCCTCGATCAGAAATTGAATTAAGATATCTTGCTGAGTCGCACCGATCGCTTTTCTCAGTCCGATTTCTTGGGTGCGTTCGGTGACGGAAACTAGCATAATGTTCATTACCCCAATGCCGCCAACTAACAAAGAAATAGCCGCGATCGCAGCTAGCATCAAAGTCAAAGCGCCCGTAATTGTTCCCACGATTTGTAAGATGTCTTTTTGAGTTTGAATGCTAAAGTCATCGTCTTGGGTAATTTTATGCCGCAGCCGCAATAAGTTAGTAATTTGAAAGGTAGCAGCTTGAATGCTTTCTTCATTTCTAGCCGTCACGTTGATGAAGGTGACATCAATACCGTAGGGGGACGTGCGGCCGACGATGCGGTTAGCTGCCGTAGTTACGGGAATAAACACCGAGTCGTCGTTATTACTGCCTAAGAAAGAACCTTTAGGAGCCATCACCCCAATTACTCGGAAACTGACATTTTTAATCCGGATTTGTTGGCCGATGGGGTTGCGATCGCCCAGCAGTTTTTTAGCAACATCCGCTCCCAAAGCCGCTACGCGGTTATTGAGTTTCACGTCATTGGCGTTGATAAAACGCCCTTGAGCCACATCAAAGCTGCGCACCGTGAGAAATTCTGGTGTCGTCCCAACTATTAAAGTCGATGTGTTCTTATTGCGGTAAGTTACCAGTTCGCTGCTGTTGAGTTGAGGTGCAACAGCTTGGATTGAAGGAACTTGTTTGGCGATCGCTTCAGCATCTGCCAAGACCAAAGTTTTCGGCGGTATTACCGGGCGATTCTGAGATTCAGGACTCCCTGGAACCACAAACACCACATTCGGTCCGAGAGATTCAAACTGCTCGGATGCCAATTTTTGCGCCCCTTGTCCCAGTCCTACCATCGCAATCACCGAAGCATTACCGATCACGATCCCCAAGATCGTCAGACTGCTACGCATTTTATTGGCGATCAGGGTAGTCCCTGCCATTTTGACGCTTTCTAGAATATCCATGTTTGAGAAAGGGAAAGGGGAGATGGGGAGATGGGGAGATGGGGAGATGGGGAGATGGGGAGATGGGGAGATGGGGAGATGGGGAGATGGGGAGATGGGGAGATGGGCAGATCGGTATAGCCGGAGATGGGTAGAACGATAGATCGTGA
>JAESGS010000212.1_pt1 | contig 54593 bp, 43 predicted proteins | sample 9269761 | NCBI WGS metagenome assembly JAESGS01 (sample SAMN15741799, study PRJNA653493) | algae metagenome | isolation source: Cyanosarcina radialis HA8281-LM2 and co-occurring heterotrophs from damp... | place: USA: Makauwahi cave, Hawaii | collected 2011-01-06 | reverse complement strand
TCATGTGCTTGAGGTTCTTCTGGTACTGGCCGATGTCCTCGGCATCCGGGGCCAGGTCGATGTCGTGGAAGCACCAGTAGGGCACGCCCAGCTTGGTGAAGAACTCGAACGCGGCATCGACCTTGGCCTCGGCGGTGGCCATGGGCGAACCGGCCTCCCACGGGAAGTGGCGCGTGCCCGGGCCGAAGGGATCATGGCCGGCGTTGCAGAAGGTGTGCCAGTAGCAGACCGCGAAGCGCAGGTGCTCCTGCATGGTCTTGCCACCGATCTTCTTCTGCGCGTCGTAGACCTTGAACGCCAGCGGGTTGTCCGATCCGCGGCCTTCGAACGGGATGCGGCCGATGCCGGGGAAGTATTCCTGCGCGCCGATGAAAGGCTGGGTGTTCATGCTGCGGTGTTCCTGTGGTTGTGCAAGGTGTCGCGTGGGAGACGTCAGCCGCGTTGCAGCGGCCTGACGGCATCGAGGTACTGAAGGAAGCGGCGGTAAGCCGCCGCATGGGCCGGCGCGTGGGACGCATCGGGCGTGGCGGACAGGGCGGGATCGACCGCGACGTGCGTGCGCGCGACCTCGGCGATGGGCGCTTCGCCGCCGCGTGCCTTGTCCCACGCCCACAGCGCCTGCAACGCCGCACCGAAGGCCGCGCCTTCGGACTGCGCCGGCACATCGACCGGCAGGCCGAACACATCGGCGACCAACTGCCGCCACGCCGCGCTGTTGCTGCCGCCGCCGGTCAGCACGATGCGCTCGAAGCGCATGCCGGCACGGACGAAGGCATCGAAGCCGTATTTCAGGCTGTAGGTCGCGCCTTCCATCGCGGCACGGTAAAGGTGCGCGGGCGAGAAGTTCGTCGCGTCCAGTCCGGCCAGCACGCCCTTGCCCAGCGGCAGGTCGGGCGTGCGCTCGCCGTTGAGGAAGGGCAGCATCACCAGGCCGTCTGCGCCAGGCGGTGTCGCCTGCAGGTGCATGTCGCCGTCGCGCGTGCTGAAGCCGAACGCCTTCGCCACCTGCTCCGTCGCCACCGTGCAGTTCATCGTGCAGATCAGCGGCAGCCAGCCGCCGGTGGAGGAGCAGAACGCCGCCCACGCACCGTCCGGATCGACCACCGGCGTATCGGAATACGCGAACAGCGTGCCGGAGGTGCCCAGGCTCATCGCCAGGCGCCCTTCTTCCACGCAGCCGGTGCCGATGGCCGCCATCATGTTGTCGCCGCCGCCGACGGCGACCTTCGCCGTGGCCGGCACACCCAGTCGTGCCGCCTCTGCCTGATCGATGTCGAACAGCGCGTCGGGCGCCGCGATCGGCGGCAGGCACGCGGCCAGGTCGCGCTCCGCATCGGTCGCACGCAACAGCGCGGCCGACCAGGTCCGCGTGCGCACATCGAGCCAGCCGGTGCCGGAGGCATCGCCCCATTCGCAGAAGCGCTGCCCGGTCAGCACGAAGTTGAGGTAGTCGTGCGGAAGCAGGATCGTCGCCAGCTGCGCGTAGGCCTCGGGACGATGCGTCTTCGTCCAGGGCAACTTGGAGGCGGTGTAGCCGGCGAGGATGGGATTGCCGGCCAGCGCGATGGTGCGCGACGCGCCGCCCACGGCGTCCATGATCTGCCCGCACTCGGCGGTCGTGCTGGTGTCGCACCACAGCTTGGCCGGGGCCAACACTTCGCCAGCGGCATCGACCGGCACGAAGCCATGCTGCTGCCCGGACACCGCCAGCGCCACGATGCGTGCACGCACGCCCGGGTCGATGCGGTCGAAACAGGCCTGCATCGCAGCCACCCAGCCGGCGGCGTGTTGCTCGCGACTGCCGTCGTCGTCACTCATCAAGTCGAGTGGCGCACTGGCCGTCGCCACGAGGGTGCGCGCGGCGGGGTCGTAGACCACCACCTTGAGGCTCTGCGTGCCCGCGTCGATGCCGGCGAACAGACTCATCGGACTACCTTCTTCTTCATGCTTTCACCAGCGCGCCATTGCGCAGTCGCACCGTGGCCGATGCCCCGGCGGCGAGTTCGAGATCGAGTGTCTGGCCCGCATGGACCAGTTGGTAGCGGCCACCCTTGTCCGAATGGAGCGTAGCCTGCGCGAAGCGACCGCCCTTCCATGCCAGGTCCAGGCGCGCCGCGTTGCGCACGCGCACGCCTTCGAGTTCGCCGTCGCGCCAAGCTTGTGGCAGCGCGGGCAGCAGGAAGATCGATCCGCCCCAGCTCTGCACCAGCATCTCGACGATGCCGGCGGCGCCACCGAAGTTGCCGTCGATCTGGAACGGCGGGTGCGCGTCGAAGAGGTTCGGGTAACTGCGCTGCGGCGACAGCAGCATGCGCAGGATCTTCAGGCTGTGCTCGCCGTCCCACAGGCGCGCCCAGAAATTCAGCCGCCATGCGATGCCCCAGCCGGTGGCCTCATCGCCGCGGATCTCCAGCGTGCGTTGCGCGGCACGGGCGAGGTCGGGCGTATCGCGCCGGTTGATCTGCGCGCTGGGGTGCAGGCCGTACAGGTGCGAGATGTGCCTGTGGTGGATCTCGGCCGCCTGCATGTCCCAGTCCTGCTGCCATTCCTGCAGCTGCCCGGCCTTGCCGATCCGGTTGGGCGGCAGTTGGTCGCGCAGCGCGGCGAGCCGCGTGGCGAAGTCCGCGTCGACACCAAGCACGCGCGCGGCCTCGATGCATTGGCCGAACAGGTCACGCAGGATTTGCGCATCCATCGTCGGACCGGCGCAGATCGCCGCACCGAAGGGATGTTCGTTCTCTGGCGACAGCGACGGTACGGTGAGCTTGTGGCCGGTCTGCGGATCGTCCTGCAGCGTGTCGACGAAAAACTGCGCCGCGCCCTTGAACAGCGGCCACACCTGCGTCAGATAGGCCGGATCGCGTCCGTAGTCCCAGCGGTCCCACAGCGCCTGCAGCAGCCAAGCGCCCCCGGTCGGCCACAACGCCCAGCGCGCGCCGTCCGGCGGCGTCGCGGCGCGCCACAGGTCGGTGTTGTTGTGGAGCATCCAGCCGCCGGCGCCGTACATGTCGCGGGCGACGTCGGCGCCGGTCTTCGCCAGCTCCTCCAGCATGCGCTGCAGCGGTTCGACGCACTCGCCCAGGCCGTTCGCCTCGGCGGGCCAGTAGTTCATCTCGGTGTTGATGTTGACCGTGTACTTGCTTTCCCACGGCGGATCCATCAGGTCGTTCCAGATCCCCTGCAGGTTGGCGGGCTGGCTGCCCGGCCGCGAGCTGCACACAAGCAGGTAGCGTCCGTAGGCGTGGTACAGCGACACCAGCGCGGGATCGTCGCCTTGCGCGAAGGCGGCGATGCGCTCGTCGGTAGGCAGGTCGGCCGCGGAGGTGCGGCCCAGGTCCAGCCGCACGCGATGGAAAAGCCGGCGATGCTCGGCCAGATGGTCGGCCCGCACCGCGTCGACGCCCTTGTCCTTCACCCGCACCAACTGCGCAGCGGTGATCGCGTCGGGATCGCCGCCGACGTCGTCGTAGGCCACATGGCTGGTCGCCGCGACGATGCGCAGCTCCAGCTCGCGCACGCCATCGAAGGCGATCTGGTCCTGTTCCACCCGCAGCTGGCCTTCGCGGTGCGTGACGTGTACGCGGAAGGCGAAGCGCAGGCGGCCGTCGATCCCGTGCTTGCCGACGTTGCGGCCGCTGACGTGCCAGCCGCCGTCGACGACCCGCGTGGTTGTCGCATGTTCGTTGCCGGTGCGGATCCGGCCGATCATCGCGTCGCCGCCGTCGACGGTGTAGCGCACGACGATGCACTGGTCGACCGGCGAGACGAAGACCTCGCGCCGGTGTACGCCGTTGCCGACACGGAAGGTGGTCCGCGCGACGGCGGCGTCGAGGTCGAGTTCGCGCCGGTAGTCCGCGACGCCGTCCAGGCGGTCGAACTGCAGCCACAGGTTGCCCAGCGGCTGGTACGCCATCTGCTTCACCGGCCGCGAGATCAGGGTTTCGTCGGCCAGGGCGGCGGCCTCCGCGTAGCGGCCGGCGAAGATCAGCTCGCGTACCCGCGGCAAGCCCTCGCGTGCGTTCGGATTCACCGCCGAGTACGGCCCGCCCGAATACAGCGTGTCCTCGTTGAGCTGCAGGCGCTCGTGCGCCACGCCGCCGAACACCATCGCGCCCAACCGGCCGTTGCCCACCGGCAAGGCCTCCACCCAGACGCGCGCGGGTTGGCGATACCACAGACGCAGGTCCTGCGCCGCGGACGTTCCCGACGCCGCGCCAGCTTCCCACGGCAATCCCGCCACCAGCGCACCGCCCGCCACGCCCTTGAACAGGGTGCGGCGACCGGGATCGCGTGGCCGGGCGTCGAGGGCGTCCGGCGACATGGCCGGGCGCAGGGACTGCGTCATCCGGCCCTCCCGGACAGATCGTGTCTACCGGTTTCCATGGTGCCGCCCGACCATTCTGCTGTCATCGTGCAGTGCGGGGAAACCGCACGACCTGCGCCTTGCCGTCGTAGCGCACGGTGACGTCGGCCGCCGGCTCCAGCGTGCCGGCATCGGCACGCGGACCGTCGATGAAACGCACGCGCACGTCGCGTTGGGCGACCATGCCGGGGTACCGGCCTTCGCGCGCGCCCATCCGCAGTTCGCCGGTCTTCTCGTTCCACGCCAGCGGAATGCGGCTGGATTCGCCGCGCTCGTAGCCGTAGCTGCGGCCGTTGTCCTCGTACAACGAGAACGTGCCGTCGGCGCCGGTGTAGACCTCGATCGTCAGCGGCGCATCGGGCTTCTCGTCCACGTACTGCTGCACCACCGTGCGCGGCACGATGGCACCGGCGCGAACGAACAGCGGCATGCGCTGCAGCGGAGCGGCGGCCTGGACGGTCTGGCCACCGTCGTAGCGCCTGCCGGTCTCGAAGTCGATCCAACTGGTGCCCGCCGGCAGATAGACCGGGCGCGTGGTCGCCTTGAAGGTGGTGACCGGTGCAACCAGGAACGCCGGCCCGAACAGGTACTGATCGGCGATGTCGCGCACCTTCGGATCGGACGGGAAGTCCATCGCCAGCGTGCGCAGCAGGGTGCCGTCCTGGTGATAGGTATCGCCGGCCAGCGTGTAGATGTAGGGCAGCAGCGTGTAGCGCAGCTTCAGGTAGTGAACGAAGCTGTCGTAGTGCGGCGAGCCTTCCGGCGCGATCTCCCAGATCTCGCGGTACGGGAACTGACCATGCAGGCGGAAGATCGGCACGAACGCGCCATGCTGGAACCAACGCAGGCTCAGCTCGCGCCATTCGGCCAGATGCGCCGGGTCCTTCGTTTCGTAGCGCCGTTCCGGCGAAAAGCCGCCGATGTCGAAGCTGACGTTCGGCGCGCCGGCCATCGAGGCGTTGACCAGACCGGAGATCTGCTCGCGCAGGTCGTCCCAGCGCGGCACGATGTCGCCGCTCCAGAACGCCGCACCGGCACGCTGCTGGCCCGCGAAGAACGCACGCGACAGGATGAAGACACGCTTGTCCGGATCCTGCTCGCGCGAGCCGCGGTAGACGCCCTCGGAGTGCACCAGCGGATAAGAGTTGAAGAACTCCGTCGACGAACCCAGTGCAGTCGGCGTGGTGCGTGCCTTGCGCTCGCCGACGTCGATGTTGCTGTGCAGGTCGGGCTCGCTGGCATCCAGCCACCATGCATCGAAACCCTTGCGGTTGAGCTTGCCGTTGACCTGGCGCCAGAAGATGTCCTGCGCTTCCTTCGAGTACGGGTCGTAGAAGGAGTTCAGGTAGCCCTTGCCGATCCAGTCCAGTTCACCCACTTCCACGTTGCGGTGGTACATGTGGCCGGCGGCGTCGAGCTCCTTGTAGTTCGCCGTGGTCGGATAGAACTTCGGCCACACCGAGATCATGATCTGCGCGTGCTGGTCGTGGACGTGCTCGACCATGCCGTCAGGATCGGGGAAGTTCTTCGTATCGAAGTCGTGCGAACCCCAGGCATCCTCGGGCCAATACGACCAGTCGAGCACGATGGCGTCGATCGGCAGCTTGCGCTTGCGGTACTCGTCCAGCGCGCCGGTCAGCTCGGCCTGGGTCTTGTAGCGCTCGCGGCTCTGCCAGAAGCCATACGACCACTTCGGCAGCAGCACGGCCTTGCCGGTCAGCGTGCGGTAACCGGCCAGCACCTGGTCGGCGTCGTCGCCGGCGACCACGTAGTAGTCGATGGCCTGCGCGGCCTCGGACCAGATCGACAGGTCCTTCGCCTCATCGGCGGGCAGCGGATCGCGGTGCAGCAGGGCGATGTACGCCGGCTCGATGCGGTCCCACACCAGCTTGACCTTGTGGCGCTGGCCAGCCTTCATCTCCAGCGCGAACTCGTGGTGCCACGGGTTCCAGTTCTGGCGCCAGCGGTCGATGACCAGCTTGCCGTCGATGTACAGCTTGGCGTACTCGCTGTTGTAGACCGAGAACGTATGCCGGCCATCGCTGCGCGCCGCGATCTCGCCCTCCCACACCACGTCGCTGCGTCCGCCCTGCGCCATGTTCTTGCCGGCCGCCGGGAAATTGGCGAGATCCTTGATGTACTGGTAGTTCACTTCGCTTTCGCGACGCTCGACCACCTGCTTGCCGTTGACGGTGTAGCGCGCCGTCAGCGCACCCGGCTTGCCCTGCGCGTCGAACAGATCCAGCGATGCGCCCAGCGGCTGCAGGCCGCGCGGGTCGCCATAGCGGGTGATCGCGTTGCTGTCCCACAGGATGCCGTAGTGGCGCGTGGAGACCAGATAGGGGATGGCCTTGTCGATGTTGTGCTGGAGCAGTTCGACGTCGCGACCCTTGAGGTTCATCCAGCCCTGCTGGTGCAGGCCGGTGCCATAGAAGGCTTCGTCATCCGTCGATTCGAAGCGCTGGCGGATGCCGTAGTAATCCTTGCCCTCGACCGTCGTCGGCGTGAAAGCGCGTGAGCGTTCGGCGAGCAGTGGCTTGCCGGCGGCATCGAAGAAGCTGACGCGGCCGGTGCGGGCATCGACCTTCGCCGAGATGCCCTGCGTGCTTACCGACACCTGTCCGCCCGCCTCACCGATCTTCACGGCCGGCGGCGCGCCCGTCTTCGCCCGCATCAGGCTGGGCGTGCGCGCGAAATCGCCGTCGGGGTCGGCCATCACGCGCAGGATGCCCGGCGCCACGGCCTCGACCCTCACGTCGGCGGCGGACGCGTCGGAGGGGCGCACGATAACGCCGTGGTCGATCCTCTCGACGCCCTCATTGCCCGTGGCGTTGGCGCCCGCTGCGGCCAGGACCAGCAGCGGCACCGTCAACGTCTTCAAATAGCCCATTGCCTGCTCCTCAGGTGGGTGCGCGCACGCACCCGTTGCATTGATCGTTCAGTAGGTCGCCAGCTTCACCCGCAGCAACTGCGGGACGCTGGAGAAATTGAGGCCGTAGTCGGTCTGGTCGCCGTTCCAGCGGCGACGGAAGACCCACTTGCCATCGACATAGGTGCCTTCGTCGACGTAGTCGTAGATCTGCCGTGCGGCGACGGTCGGATCGGCGGCGTTGATGTTGATGCGTGCATGTGCGCCGGCGACCAGGAACTCATCCGGGCCCAGCTGCACCACCAGCGCCCGTCCGATGGGCTCCGGATTGCCGGGCGGCTCGCCCTGGAACCAGAACTGCGGCACGCCGTAGGTCACCACCATGTTCCAGCGGTCGTCGATCTTCACCGTCTGCACCGCCTGCCCTGGCTGCTCGGCGGTGCCGCGCACCTTGCCCTCGAAACTGGCCTGGGCGATGACGCGTGCCGCCGGCCGCACGATGGCGTAGTTCAGCGCGAACGAGGCCAGCGTCTTCTCGTCCATGTGCTTGGCGCCGAGCGGCCAGTTGGAATAACGCGAGTAGTCGATGCCGAACGGCGACCAGCCGATGGCCTGCTCGCCCAGCGCGGAGAAGAAGTAACGCGCGTACTCCTCGCGGTTGCCGGTCTCGGCGACGAACAGCGGATTGTCCGGGCGCGAGTAGCGTTCCAGCACGGTGGTGTAGTGGGTGTACTCCGGCATGTAGATGTCGGGCGCCAGCAGGTCGATGTGCGGCGCGGCGGCCTTGTACACGTCCAGCACATTGTCGGTGGGGCCACCGCTGGCGTACTGCCCCGGCTGGCCGGGATTGAACGGCCCGCGCAGCGCGCCGTTGATGAACATCGGCAGCGGATAGACCGCCTTGCCGGCTTCCGCCACCTGGTCGATGTAGTGGGCGATATGCCAGGCGTGGAAGAACTCGTCCGCGTCCGCACCGAACACGTCGCGCCAGGTACCGGGCGCCTTGCCGAGCTTCTTCAGCAGTGCGTCGGGCACCGGGCCCTCGAACACTTTCTGCGCCAGCGGCGAGAAGTCGCGCACGCTGCCGTAGGTGCCCGGCTCGTTCTGCGGCTGCACCATGATGACGGTGCGCTGCGGGTCGGCGGCCTTCAGGTGGGTCATCAGGGCGACGAAGGCCTTGCGGTCGGCGTCCAGGGTGGCCTGCGCATGCGGCGACAGCGAATTCAACGTGCGGCCATCGGCGGTGATCACGCGCGGGAAGCGCGCGTTGTCCAGCTTCACCCACGCCGGTGCGTAGTTCGGCCCGTTGTTCTTCCAGGTGGCGAACCAGAGCAGCACCAGCCGCACGTCCTTCTCGCGCGCCTGCTTGAGCAGCACGTCGACGAAGGAGAAATCGAACGTCCCCTCCTTCGCTTCGACCTGCTCCCAGGCCACCGGCACCATCACCGTGTTCGGCTTGACCACGTCGATCGCCGGCCACACGTCATCCAGCGCCTGCGGCCAGTTGCTGGAGTTGTTGACCTGCGCGCCGAGGATGAGGAACGGTGCACCATCGACCATCAGCGCATGGCGGCCGTCCTTGCTGACGAGCTGCGGGATCGGGGCCTCGTTGCCCTTCCGTGTACCCGCAACCGATGCCGTGTCGCCGGCCTTCGCCGCATCACCAGAACGCTGGCAAGCGGCAAGCAGCATGCAGACAACGAACAGACTGTAGAGCACGTACAGGCGGGGCAGGCGGAACATCATCGAAGGCACTCCAGGCTCACCAGTTGTCGCTGCGGAAGGGCGAAGCGGGCAACTGGTCGGTGTTGATCAGGTTGGCCGTAGCGGGGTTGTCGGACCAGCCATAACGCACGGCCGCCGGGTGGGGTACGGCCGCGCTGCGCACCACCACGCGGCCATCCACCAGCGAGGCCTCCGCCGGATGGAAGACCCGGTCGGGACCCGCCAGCGAGAACCCTCGCACGCGCGTTCCGCCACCGCGCACGGCCAGCGTGCCTCCCGCATCGCCGAACTCGACGTGCGCGGCATTGCCTTCGAAACGGGTGTACTGGGGCGTCGGCCCATGGAACTGAACGGTTTCGCCGTATACGACATGGCGTGCGGCCAGTGCAAGGCGCTTGCCCACGTCCTGCTTGTTGAGCGGATGGATATCGTCGGGATTGCCAATGTCGATGGCCACCACCTGCGCAGTGCCTGGCATCCACAGCGTCATCGACTGCGACTCACGCAGTACCGCCCAAGGGCTCTCGTCCCCCCGGTCGGTGCCGGATGAGAAGTTGGCCAGTTGCACCCACAGGAACGGCAGGCTGGGCGCATCCCATTGTGTGCGCCACTGTGTGCGCCACTGCTCGATCATGGCCGGGAACTGCCGGCGGTAGCGTGCGGCATCGGCCACGGTATTGGCGTTGGATTCGCCCTGATACCAGATGACGCCGCGCAGCGCGTACGGCTGCAGCGGATGGATCATCGCGTTGTAGAGCAGCGTGGGATGCTGGTTCTTGTCGTCGACCAGGGCGACGGTGACGTCGGCCGGCCGGAACGACCAGTCTTCCAGCGCGCGCGCCTTGCCGCCCTGCGGCTGCACGAAGACCTCCGCGGACGCGCCGTGGATGCCGCCGCCACCGCCGAAGTCGGACACACGCACCGCGACATGGTTGATCCCCGCACGCAGCGCCGATGCCGGTACGGTGTAACGGCGCGGCAGGTTGTACTGCATGCGCGTTTGGCCGACCTGCACACCGTTGACCCACGTGATGTCCGAGTCGTCGATGCGGCCGACGCCCAGCGTGACGCCAGACGCCACCTCGTCTGCCGAGAGCGTGAATGTGGCGCGATACCACGCCACGCCGTCCATGCCGTTCCAGCCTGCGGCCTCCCACAGCGAGGGCACCTGGATCGATGTCCATGCGGAAGTCCCCAGTCCCGGCGCCTGCCAGCCCGCATCATCGACGGGCAGCCCGGGCCAGCGCGCGAGGTTCTGCCGTGTCCGTGCCAGCGCACGTTCGTCATCGGCGCGCAGCTTCTCCGCCTGTGCGGCCAGGGCCTGTTCGTCGAGCCCCTGCGACGGCGCATCCATCCACGCCTCGATGCGGCTGCCGCCCCAGGTGCTGTCGATGATGCCGATCGGCACGCCGGTGACCTTGCGCAGTTCGCGCGCGAAGAAATGCGCGACCGCCGAGAACTTGCCCGCCACCTGGGGTGATGAAGCCACCCACCCGCCGCCGGCGAGTTGCGCCTGTGGCGTGCCTGCCCAGGACTTGGGGATCTTGAAATGGCGGATCTGCGGATCGGTCGCGCGTGCGATCTCGACGTCCGGATCGGCGGACTGCGCGATCGGCCACTCCATGTTCGACTGTCCGCTGGCCAGCCACACGTCGCCCACCAGCACGTCGTGCAGCACGCGCGGCTGGGTGCCGTCGTCGATGCGCATCACGTGCGGACCACCGGCGGTCTGCGCGGGCAGTTCCAGCGCCCACCGACCCTGCCCATCCGCCTGCGACGTTGCCTGGCTACCGGCGAAATTGACGGCGATGCGGGCATGGGGTGCGGCCTGCCCCCAGACCTGTACCGGCTGGTCGCGCTGCACGACCATGCCGTCGGCGAAGAGGCGCGGCAGCTCGACGGCGTGCGCGACCGGCATTGCAAGAAGAACGAGAAGAGCAAAAGCGACGCGATTCATGGCGGGTCTCCGTACCAGATGCCGCGCCCCTCGGTGCCGAAGTAGACGCGGCCGTGCAGGCGGGGATCGCCCGTCACATGGCGGATGATGCCTCCAAACCGTTGCGCGTCGTGATCAATCCGTTGCCAGCGGCCACCGTTGTCGTCGGAGCGGTACAGACCACGCTGCCCGCGCACCTCGCCGAACACGAACAGCACCGGCGTACCGCCGTCCTTCGCCGGTTTGCCCAGACCCACCGACATCACGTTGTCGACGCCCGGCACGCGCTCCAGCCTGCCCGGCGACCAGTGCAGCAGGCCACGCCATGACGCGGCGATCCAGGCTTCGCCACTGCGCTGCGGATGCGGGCGGATCTCGGCGCGATACCAGTCGCCGATCTCGCCCACCGGCGCCTGTACTTCCTGGAAGGCGACCCCACCGTTGCCGCTGACATACAGTTTGCCGCTGGCCGCATCGAAACCGTAGTAGATGCCTTCATCGACGCGGTCGGCTTCCACCACCGCGGTCTTCGGCAGGCCTTTCACCTGCTGCCAGCGCCCGCCCATGTCGGCGGTGATCCAGTGGTGCTCGCCGTTGCGGGGATGCCAGATCGCGCGTTTGCCGTCAGCGGCCAGGGTGATCTGCCCGGCGCCTTCGCCATCCGGCGGCTCGGTGGCGAAGACGGTCCAGCTGCGCCCGCCATCGTTCGACCACGCCCCCCGCACCGCGCCTTCCGGTCGGTTGTGGAAGTAGCCGGTGCGCACCATCACCTGCGGCGCCTGCCCGGCGAAGGCCAGGCTTTCGGTGTTGGAGAAGCGCGGGCCGGCGAAGCGCTGCTGGGAGACATCCAGCGTGTCATGCACGAATCCGTCCACGTCGCCCAGTCCGCTGACCAGGTGCGCGCCTTGCGGCGGACTGGCAAGTGCGAGCGGTACCGTCTCCTCGAAGCCTTCCTGTTCGAAGCGCCACGCCATATCGGCCCCGGCGTCGAAGGCTTTCGCATTGGTCGACGCCCACACGCCGTAGCCGGTGACGAACAGGATGCGGTCCGGATCGAACGGATCGATCTCGATGTCCGCCATCCAGTGCGGCTTCGCATCGGTGGTCCACGGCGCGGATGCATGATCGAAACGGGAGCGCGGCAGCGTGGCGGTCCACGTACGGCCGCCATCGACGCTGCGGTACAGATCGTCATGCGGCTGGTAGCGGCGGAACGTGGTCGCGATGATCACATCGGGGTTGGTGGCATCCACGGCCACCGCACCCCAGCCGAAGCCTTTCCCGGACGTGTCGGACGACCGCGGAGCCGGGGTGATGTCTTCCCAGCGGTCACCGGCGGGATCGAAGCGCCACACCGCGCCGGCCGCCATGTTGTTGGGGCCGGGCTCATCGCCATAGCTGAGCAGCCAGCGCCCGCGCGCGTCGCGCACCATGTGGCTGGGCCGCAGGCCCACGGGCTGGCCAGGTACCGCGTGCCAGCTGGCGCCGCCATCGCGCGAACGGAACAGGCTCGTTTCGTTGGTCGATACGCCGGCATACAGCGTCTTCGACGGCGCGCCCGCATTGCCGCTCGCTGGATCGAACACCACGAACGCGATGCCCACCGGACGCAGCTCGCGCCAGCCCATCGCCCAGGCCGAGCGTGATCTGGCGACGGCGGGGAAGCCCGGTGCTTCACGCCAGCTCGCGCCGGCATCGTCGCTGCGCCACAGCCCATCCGCGCGCGTACCGAAGAACAGCACGCGTCCATCGTTCGGATCGACCGCCAGCCGTTCGCCGTTGCCGCGCCCCTGTTCGTTGCCGCCGAACTTGAACGGCAGCGCCGTACGCTGGAACGTCGCGCCGCGATCGGTCGAGCGCAGGATCACGCCCTCCTGCCCGCGTTCGTGCAGATAGGTGCCGACGGCCAGGTACAGCCGGTCCGGATGGGAGGGATCCAGCGCGAGGCTCTCCACGCCGAAGCGGCCGCTGTCGTCATGGCCCATCCAGTCCATCAACGGTTGCCAGCGCTGTTGGCCCGGCACCCATCGGTACGCGCCACCGATGTCGGTGCGCGCATACAGCAGGCCCTTCTCCTTCGGATGGAACACCAGCCCGGTGACGAATCCGCCGCCGCCGACGGCGACATTGCGCCAGCGGTAACCGGCGGAGGCTTCCCTGCTGGCTTCCGCGACGGGCGCCAGCAGCAGGACGGACACGGCGAAGATCAGGCGAAGCGTAGGCACGGAGTCTCCTGGGGGGAGGGAGAACCGGTGCGCCCACGTGAAGCACACCCCGGTAAACCGCGCTGCGGGGAGGGAGGCGCCTGCCACCCTCCCCGCCTGGCGCGCATCAGAACGTGAAGCGGATGGTCGCCGCGTAGCGACGGTCGTTGACGTACCACGAGGTGACGCGCTTGCCGGCGCCGTTCTGGTCCATCAGCGTGCGCTGTTCCGCGTTGTTGAGGTTGTTCATCTCCAGGCCGAACTGAACATGGTCGGAGAAGCGATAGAAGATCGAACCGTCCAGCTGGCCGAAGTCGTCGCTGTACACCGGCAGCTTCCACGGGATGCCGCCGTCGCCGCCGTTGTAGCCGTTCGGACCGATCGACAGCAGGTATTCGCTGCGCCAGTTGTAGGCCAGGCGGACCTGCCACGGCCCCTTCTCGTAGAACGCAGCGACGTTGTACGAGTTCTTGGACAGTCCGTCGGCCGGCAGATCGCCGAACAGCGAGCCATCGGTATCGACCGGCACCGCGTTCGAAGCGGCAGGAATCTTCGTCGAACTGTCGATGTAGGTGTAGTTGGCCGACATGCCCAGACCGTCGAACGGCGCGGGCAGGAAATCGAAGAACTGGTTCCAGCCGATCTCCGCACCCTGGATCTTCGCCTTGCCGACGTTCACCAGGCGGGACACGCGATAGTCGTACGCGTTGCCGTCGACGCCCGGATAGGCGACCAGCTCGGTCTGCTGGCGGAAGTAATCCTTGATGTCCTTGTAGAAGAAGTTCACCCATGCCATGCCGCCGCGGTCCGGCGCGAAGTACCACTCCAGCGACAGATCGAACTGGTTGGCCTTCATCGGCTTGAGGTACGGATTGTCGGTGGAGCTGCCGGTAAGCTCCAGGTCCTCCGGGCCGAGCTCGTCGCCTGGCTGTGGATTGACACCGTCGCGGACCGCCACGCTGAGCACCTGGTAGGCCTGCATGTCACTGAAGGCCGGACGCGCGATGGCCTTGGAGGCGGCAAAGCGCACGATCCAGTCCTCGGCGGGCTCCCACTTCACGTTCGCGCTGGGCAGCACATCGGTATACGAGTTCTCCGCCGAGATCGGTTCGGACTGGCCTGTACCCAGGTACGGTGCGAACGCATTGTTCGGGTAGACCAGGTAGCCGTCCGCGCTGTTCTCGGTGCGCACGACGCGCACGCCGAAGTTACCGTCGATGCGCGCCTCATCCATCGCGAAGTTCAGCATCGCGTAGGCCGCATAGGTCCGCTCGTTCTGCACATTGCCCCATTGCGGGTCGGCGAGGTTGCGCGGGGTGATCTGGCCGTAGGGTGCGCCGGGCAGGTAGTACGGAATCGCGGCGCCGTGGATGTCGAGGTAGCTGTTGGGGAAGTTCAGTGCGGTGGCCAGCACCGGCGAGTAGAACGAACCCGGCGTGGTCGCGCCGCCCCGATAGAAGTTATCAAAGGAGATCAGGTTGGTCAGGCTGGAATTGACCGTACCGTTGAGGTCCAGGCCTGGCAGCGGCACGCCGCCCGGCAGCGCCCACCACTGCATCCAGGGCTGGAAGACGGGCTGCCAGTCGTAGCCGGTGTCGATGCTGTGGGCGTCGCGATCGGTGACGCGCACGCCGACCTTGAAGGAATCGAAGAAGTTGCTGTCGAAGCTGTGCTTCAGGTCCGCGCGCCAGGCGACCTCGTCGGCCTCGTTGTCGTCCTGGTGGTCCATGGTGAACCCCCAGTAGTAGTTGGCGGGGTTCGCGGTGAACTGGTTGTCGACGCCGATGCGCGGAACCCCATGGCCCAGGTCGATGTCGATGTAAGGCACGTTGAGGCCCAGCGATACGGTGGAATCCAGCGCCTTGGTCTCGGCCTTGATGTACTGCAGGTCGGTGGACACTTCCGTGCGGTCGCTGAAGGCCCACTTCAGGCCGAACGAATAGTCGCTGGTCTTCGATTCGCGATGCGAGGCGCGGATGTCGGTGCCCATCGGGATGTCGCCGTTCGAACGCAGCCGGCCGGAAACGAACACGTTGCCATCCATCTCGTACGGCTGGCTGGCATCCACACGCACCTGCAGCGGATCGTTCGAAACGAAGATCGCGTCTTCGTACCACAGCTCGTCGTACCGGCTCTGGAAGGCGGTGGCGAACAGTTCCAGCGTGTCGCTGGGGCGCCACTGCAGCGCGACGTAGGCACCCTGGCGCTCGCGCTCGTATTCCAGCGTGCGCCAGTCGGCGCCGCGCGGCAGCCACAGCTGCTCGTTGGTGCCGTCGTTGTTGAGGTCCGTGTTGGACGTGCTGAAGAAGGGCCGCACGAACAGGCCGTCGGTGCGCGTGGCGAGCTCCGAGTGCGCCAGGTCGACCAGGATGCCGAAGTCGCCGGCATCGGTCTCCCAACGGTTGCTGTAGAGGATGGAACCGGACGGCTTGAGTTCGTCGGCGAAGTCGCCCTTGTTGGCGCTGAAGGACATGCCGAACTTGCTGCCTTCGAAGTCGAACGGCATGAAAGTGCGCAGGTCCACCGAGCCGCCGAGGCCGCCCTCGATCATGTCCGCCTTCTGGTTCTTGTATACGTCGACGCCCGCCATCAGCTCCGATGGCACGTCCTGGAAGCTGAGGCTGCGGCCACCGGATGCGGAGAAGCTGTCGCGTCCGTTGAGTTCGGAACGCACCTGGGTCAGGCCGCGCACCTGCACGCCGCCACCTTCGGCGGAGAAGTGCTCGGGATCACCGACGGACAGGAAGCGGTCGATGGTGACGCCCGGGATGCGCGACAGCGTTTCGGTCACGCTGCGATCGGGCAGTGCGCCGATGTCCAGTGCGGTGACCGAGTCGACGAACGTGTCCGCATCGCGCTTGATGTCCTGCGCCTTGTAGACCGAGCCACGCAGACCGGTGACGACGACGGCATCAAGCTCGGTGGCTTTCTCTTCCGCCTGGGCGGGAGCGGCCTGTTGCGCAAACGCAGGGGACGACAGCAGCAGGGCGATGCCCAGCGCCAGGACGGTGGGTTGCAGCTTGCGGCCAGCGGGGCGGCCGGCATGACGGACCGCCGCGGAGCGGCGCTGGAGCGTTGACATGGATGTTCCCTCCCAGGACACATGACAAGCGATTGAGTTGTAAGTCCCGCCGCGGGCGTCTTCGCGCCGCTGCTTCGGGTGACCCCATCGAACGGACCGGCCTCAGGGGTCGGCCGCATTCCGCGGAGCCGTGCCGTACCGGCCGCCCTTGCCGCCTTGTCCGGCGACCGGTCGAGCCCTTCACGCGTTTACTCCCTATGGGTCATGCCCCCGGACACAGGCAGGCATCGACCGCGCCGGCAGGATAGGCGGCGCCCCCATGCCATACCAATGAAATATTGATCGCGATCTATATCCAAACCGAATACATCGCGAAACTCAGTCGGCGCCTTCCCTGGCCACGGACGACGCGCCGCCGGCACGCGGAACTTCGGGCTCGGCATACAGCCGGTGGGCGGTGGCGCGCAGGGCATCCAGCACGCGTTCGGCGCCTGGCGACAGCATCTGGTCGCGTCGCCGGATGATGCCGAAGAACTCCATGCGCACGCCCAGCTCGATCGGCAGCACGCACATCTGCCCCGTCTGCAGGTACGGCGCCACGGATTCGGCCGGCAGGGCCGTCAGCTGGTCGCTGTGCCGCAACAGATGGATGATCACCGGCAGCGACGCGGTTTCCACGATGTTCTGCGGCGGCGGCTGGCCGTGTTCCAGGAACACCGCATCCAGGCGCGAGCGCAGCACGCTGGCGGCAGGCGGCATGATCCAGCCGTAATCCAGCAGGTCGGCATGGGTGAGGCGCGGTCGTCGCGTCAGCGGGTGCCCCGCGCGGACGATGACCGAATGGGGTTCGTCCGCCAAGGGCTCGAAATCCAGCTCGCCCGCGCCTTCCGGGCCCATGATGCGGCCGATCACGATGTCCAGCTGGCCGTCCAGCAACTTGGCCACCAGCGGCCGGCTGTAATCCATTTCCACCTTGATCAGGATGTCCGGGAAGTCGCGCTTGACCGCCGCGATGGCCTGCGGCACCAGGTTCGTGCCCGGGTTGACCACCGTGCCGATGGACGCCTGCCCCATGCGCCCGCTGCGCAGGGCGGCGATCTCGTCGTGGGCGCGGCCGATCTCCGACAGCGCCGAGCGCGCGCGGCGGATCAGCACCTGCCCGTACCAGGTCGGCTCCACCCCGCGTGCGTGGCGGTCGAACAGTGGCACCCCCAGCAGGCTCTCCATTTCCGCCAGCAGCTTGGAGGCGGCCGGCTGGGTCATGTTGGCGGCTTCGGCGGCGCGCAGCACGGACCGCTGCTCGTACAGGTGCAGCAGCAGCGACAGGTGGCGGGTCTTGAGCCGGGTGGCGCCGAACCAGCCGGTGGTGGGTTGGACCATGGGAAATCTCCTGCCGGGGGCGAGCTATTCGCGTGAGGAATAGCCTATGACAAAAATTTCATTTGTCGTACATAGATGCCCACGCGAGGCTATGCCACGCTTCGACAACGGGCAGGCAGGCGGGTTGCGCCTCCCGTCGTGGATGCTTCCGAGGACGGTCCGGCACAGGAACCGCCGCCGGGGCATCCCATCCGATCAATGCCGGGAGGAGGGCCCCATGGCGCCAATGCAGTCCGACGGCACGCCGCGTGCCGGCGCCATCGTCATGTCCACGCGGGCCGGGAGTACCGGTCGGTGAGCGGGCGCCTGGCCGGCAAGGTCGCCGTGGTCACGGGGGCCGCCAGCGGCATCGGCGCCGCTACCGCGCACGTATTCGTACGCGAAGGCGCCACCGTCATCGGGCTGGACTGCCAGCCGGCGACAGCGACCGATACGGGCGTGACCCACCGGCTGGCCGACGTCACCGATGCCGCCGCGGTCGATGCGGCGGTACACGCAGTGCGCGAGCGGCATGGCCGCATCGACGTGCTGGTGAACAACGCGGGCGCCGATGTGTTCTCCGATCCGCTGTCGTTGTCCGACGACGACTGGGATCGCTGCCTGGCATTGAATCTGAAAGGCGCATGGCACGTGTGTCGCGCCGTGCTGCCGGCCATGCTGGCGCAACGCGCGGGCTCCATCGTCAACATCGCCTCGGTGCACGGGCACAAGATCATCCGCGGCGCCTTCCCCTATCCGGTGGCCAAGCACGGCCTGATCGGCCTGACCCGTTCGCTCGGCATCGAATACGCCGCGCAGGGCATCCGGGTGAATTCCATCTCGCCCGGGCTGATCCTGGTGCCGCGCATCGAAGCGTGGTTCGAACGCGAGCCCGGCACGCGGGAACGCCAGACCGCGCTGCTGCCGCCGCAACGCATCGGCACGCCGGAGGAAGTCGCACATACCGCGTTGTTCCTCGCCAGCGACGAGGCACGCTTCATCAACGCCACCGACATCACCATCGATGGCGGCCGTTCGCAGGTCTACCACGACTGAGCCGCATGGACGCGCCCGCCCTCCCCTTCGCCCTGCCCCTGATCGCGATCCTGCGCGGCATCACGCCACAGGATGTGCTGGTGCACGTCGGCGCACTGGTGGACGAAGGCTATGACGCCATCGAGATTCCGACCAACTCGCCTGACTGGTCACGCAGCGTGGCGCTGGCCGTGGAAGCCTTCGGCACCCGCGCCACACTGGGCGCGGGCACCGTGCTGACGGAGGCCGATGTCGATGCGCTCGTCGCAGCCGGCGGCACCCTGGCGGTCACGCCCAACACGCGCCCGGCGCTTATCCGTCATGCGGTGGATCGCGGACTGCAGGTCGCGGCCGGTGTGGCCACCGCCAGCGAAGCCTTCGACGCGCTCGACGCGGGCGCCCAACTGCTCAAACTGTTCCCCGCATCCGTCTACGGCACCGGCATGGTGCGCGCATTGCGCAGCGTGCTGCCGCCCGTTCCCCTCTTCGCCGTCGGTGGCGTCACGCCCGACACCCTCTCCGGCTACCTCTCAGCCGGCTGTCAGGGCGCCGGCATCGGCGGCGAACTTTACAAGCCCGGCCAACCGGTCGAACGCACGCGCGAACACGCGCGGCGTTTCCGGCAGGCCTACCTGGACCACGCCGCATGAAGATCGTCCGCCTCAGCACCTTCCACGCCGCGCCACGCTGGCTGTTCCTCAAGGTGGAAACCGACGAGGGCATCACCGGCTGGGGCGAGCCGGTCATCGAGGGGCGCGCCAGCACGGTCGAAGCCGCGGTGCACGAACTGGCGGATTACCTGGTCGGCCAGGATCCCGCGCGCATCAACGATCTGTGGCAGGTGCTCTATCGCGGTGGCTTCTACCGCGGCGGGGCGATCCTGATGAGCGCCATCGCCGGCATCGACCAGGCTTTGTGGGACATCAAGGGCAAGGCGCTGGGCGTGCCGGTCTACCAGCTGCTCGGCGGCCTGGTGCGCGACCGCATGAAGACCTACCGCTGGGTCGGCGGCGACCGCCCCGCCGATATCGTCGCGCAGATGCGCACGTACCAGTCGCAGGGATTCGATACCTTCAAATTCAACGGCACAGAAGAGCTGAAGATGATCGACAGCCCGCGTGCGATCGACGCGGCGGTGGCCAAGGTCGCCGCCATCCGCGAAGCGATGGGCGACCGCGTCGACTTCGGCATCGATTTCCACGGCCGCGTCAGCGCGCCGATGGCGCGCGTGCTGCTGCGCGAACTGGCACCGTTCAAGCCATTGTTCGTCGAGGAACCGGTGCTGCCCGAGCAATGGGAATACTACCGTCCGCTGTCCGACGCGACCTCGATTCCGCTGGCCGCGGGTGAACGCATGTATTCGCGCGCCGAATTCAAGCCGGTGCTCGCGGCCGGCGGCCTCGCGATCCTGCAGCCCGATCTGTCGCACGCCGGCGGCATCACCGAGTGCGTGAAGATCGCCGCGATGGCCGAGGCGCACGACGTGGCGCTGGCGCCGCACTGCCCGTTGGGCCCGGTGGCGCTGGCCGCATGCCTGCAGGTGGATTTCGTCAGCCATAACGCGATGCTGCAGGAACAGAGCATCGGCATCCATTACAACCAGGGCGCGGACCTGCTCGACTACGTGCTCAACAAGGAAGATTTCCGCTGCGACGACACCGGCAGCATCGCCGCGCTGCCCAAGCCCGGGCTGGGCGTGGAGATCGACGAGGAGCGCCTGGTCGAGGCACACCGGCATCCGCCGCGCTGGCGCAACCCGTTGTGGCGGCATGCCGATGGCAGCGTGGCCGAGTGGTGAGGCCGTGACGACGGCGATGGCGACGCTGGCCGTCGACAGCCGTTGCACGCTGGGCGAAGGCATCCTGTGGTGCGGACGCCGCCAGGTGCTGTACTGGACCGACATCCTCGCCGCCGAGTTGTGGCGGCACGATCCCGACAGCGGACACACCCACACGTGGTCGTTGCCTGCCCCGCTGGGTTGCCTGGCGCTGGCCGAGGACGGGCGCCTGCTGCTGGGCCTGGCCAAGGGCCTGTACGCGAGCGATGTCGAGGCGCAGCTGTCCACCCGCGAGCTCGCGCTGGAGAAGCTGGTCGACGTCGAGGCCGACGATCCGATGACCCGCGTCAATGACGGCCGCGCGGATCGCCGCGGCGGCTTCGTCTTCGGCACCAAGAGCGAGCACGCCGACCTGCGGGCGACCGGCCGCTTCCATCAGTACACCGCGGCGCATGGCCTGCGTGAACTCGCGCTGCCGCGCGCCGCCATCCCGAATTCGATCTGCTTCGATACCACCGGCACGCGCATGTACTTCTGCGATTCGGTGATGCCGCGGATCCTGCACTGCCGGTACGACGCGGCCGCCGCGTCGGTGTCTGACATCACGGTATTCGTCGACCTCGACGTCCCCGGCGCCGAGCCGGATGGCGCGATCGTCGATGCCGAGGGTGCGGTATGGAACGCGCAGTGGGGCGCCGGACGCGTGGTGCGCTATCTGCCCGACGGCCGCATCGACCGCATCGTGGCGGTGCCGGTGCCACAACCTTCGTGCTGCGTGCTGCGCGGGGACACGCTGTATGTCACCAGCGCACGCGTGGGGCTCGAGGCGACAGCGCTGGCGGCACATCCGCTGTCGGGAGGTGTGTTCGCGCATCGCAACGAGCGCATGCTGGCGCGTGGGGAAGATCGGGTGCGGCTGCCATGATCGCCGTCGACTGGGGCTCCAGCAGCCTGCGCCTGTACCGCATGGACGACGAGGGCATGGTGCGCGAGCGCCGCCGCAGCGACCACGGCGTACTGGCCAGCGATGGCAGGTTCGGCGACATCCTGGCGGCCGAGATCGGTGGCTGGGACGATGAAGTCATCCTGATGTGCGGCATGGTCGGCGGCCGCGGTGGCTGGCACGAGATGCCCTATCTCGCTTGTCCCGCCGGCAACCATGAACTCGCGTTGGCACTGCAGCGCTTCCATCCGCCGGGATTCGAAAGCCGCGCCTTGTGGCTTGCACCCGGCCTGCGCGACAACCTGTCCGATGCGGTGCCCGATGTGATGCGCGGCGAGGAGGCCCAGCTCGCGGCCCTGCTCGACGCGCTGCCCGGTGGGGCGCACCTGGTCTGCCTGCCCGGTACGCACAGCAAGTGGGTCACGGTGCGCGACGGGCATATCCAACGCATCGCCACCGCGATGACCGGCGAGCTGTACGCCGTGCTGCGCCAGCACAGCATCCTGGGGCGGCTGATGCCGAAAGATGAGATGCGCTTCGACGGCTATGCCTTCGATGCCGGCCTCAAGCGCAGCGCGGACACGGGTGGCCTGCTGCACCATCTGTTCGGTGTCCGCACCACCGGGCTGTTCCAGACATTCGCCGAGGCGGCGCTGCCGTCGTATCTATCGGGCCTGTTGATCGGGCACGAACTGCGCGCGTCCGGGCTGTTCTCGCAGGCGCCACGCCCGGTGCAGGTGCACCTGATCGGCAGCGACCGCCTGCTTGCCTCGTATGCACACGCGTTGACCACGCTCGGCGTGGGCGTGCAGCGACATCCGGAAGACCTCGCCGCGCGCGGCCTGCATGCCTTGTGGTCACGGCGCATGCAGGCGGCGGCCGCACCCTGACACCTCGCCACGCGGGAGACGCCGCATGCTGAAGAAACTCGTGTTGAGCCTGATGGCCAGCCTCGCCATCGCACCCGCCTTGGCCGGTGATGCCGTATTCCGCGACGTGCGTTACGCCGGCGACGATGGCGGCCCGCCGGTCCGTGCCGGTGAGTACCGCAATCCGGTGGTCGCAGGCTTCTATCCGGACCCGTCCGCGATCCGTGTCGGCGACGACTTCTATCTGGTCACCTCCACGTTCGGCTACTTCCCGGGCCTGCCGGTCTTCCACAGCACCGACCTGGTGTCATGGACCCAGGTCGGCAACGCGATCCACCGTCCCGGCCAGATCAACTACGGCGAGAAGGAAGAACTGACCCGCGGCTTGTTCGCCGCCACCCTCGCCCATCACGACGGCACGTTCTACATCGCCAACACCTGCTTCTACTGCGACCGCGGCAACTTCGTGGTGACGGCGAAGGATCCCGCCGGACCGTGGTCTGACCCGATCTGGCTCGGCGTCAGCGGCATCGACCCTTCGCTGTTCTTCGACGACGACGGCAGCGCGTGGGTGGTCCACAACGATGTGCCCGACGGAAAGCTCCGCTACGACGGCCATCGCGCGATCTGGCTGCAGCGCTTCGACTTCGCCAAGCGCGAACGCGTCGGCAAGCGCCTGCTGCTGGTGGACGGCGGCGCCGATCCGGCGACGAACCCGGAACATGTCGAAGGCCCGCACATCTTCAAGCACGACGGCTGGTACTACCTGACGGCCGCGGAAGGCGGCACCGGCGAGCAGCATGCGCAGATGGTCTGGCGCAGCCGCGCGCTCACCGGCCCGTACCAGCCCGCGCCGTCCAACCCCTCGCTGACCCAGCGCGACCTCGACCGGAAACGTGCCGATCCGGTGACGTCCACCGGGCACGCGCAGTTCGTGAAGCTCAAGGACGGCTCGTGGTGGGCGGTGTTCCTCGCCACGCGTCCGTATCGCGGCAACCAGTACAACCTGGGGCGCGAGACCTTCCTGCTGCCGGTGACCTGGAAGGATGGCTGGCCCGTGATCCTGCCGCGCGGCGAACGCGTGCCGATGGTCGCGAAGCGCCCGGACCTGCCGCGCAACCCACAAGCGCTGCCGACCAGCGGACCGATCACGTGGACGGAGCGCTTCGAGGCGCCCACGCTGCCGCTGGCGTGGATGACGCTGCATCCGCCGCAGCGCCGCTGGTATGCCACCGGCAAGGACGGGCTGACGATCACGCCGGGCGCGATGCCGCTGGGCGCCTTCGGCACGGCGCCTGGCCAGCCGTCGTACATCGCCCACCGCTTGCAGCATCACGCGGCCACGCTTGAAACCACGCTGACATCGTTCGAGCCCGCCACCGGCGAACTGGCGGGCCTCGTCCTGCTGCAGAACGAATACGGGCACTACGTGCTCGGCGTCGAACGCGATGAGCGCGGGCTGGCCGTGTCGCTGTACCGGCGCAGCGGTCGCGAGGGCGCGAAGGAAGGAGATCGCCTGGCGCGCATTCCGCTGGACAAAGGCCACGGTCCGGTATCGCTGCGCTTCCGCATCGACGGTCCGCGCCTGGATGCCGCGTATGCGTTGGCACCCGGCGAATGGACGTCGGTCGCGACGGGTCTCGATGCCAGCCTGTTGAGCGTGGAAACCGCGGGCGGCTTCATCGGGAACACGTTCGGCCCCTATGCCGTCCGACGCTGACCGCACGCAGGAGATCGGCATGCCAGGCACATCGCGTCGTGGATTGTTCAAGGTCAGCCTCGCCGGTCTGGCGGCATGGCCGCTGTCGTCGCGCGTGGCGGCAGCCACCTGCACCCCGCCACGCGCGTCGCAGGCTACCGGCGTGGAAGGCCAGCGCAAGGCCGATCTCGGCGACGGCACCTACCTCAATCCCATCGTCGCGGGCGATCGTCCCGACCCCACGATCCTGAAGGACGGCCACGATTACTACATGACGTTCTCGTCGTTCGACGCCTATCCCGGCCTGGTGATCTGGCACTCGACCGACCTCGTCAACTGGACGCCCCTCGGGCCCGCGTTGCGCACGCCGGTCGGCACGGTGTGGGCGGTCGATCTGTGCAAGCACGGCGATCGCTATTTCATCTACCTGCCGGCGCTGGCGCAGGGAGACGCGTGGAAGATCCACGTGATCTGGGCCGACGATATCCGCGGCCCCTGGAGCGCACCGGTCGACCTGCACATCGACGGCTGCATCGATCCCGGCCATGCCGTGGGCGAAGACGGCCGGCGCTACCTGTTCGTCAACGGCATCCGCAAGGTGCGCCTAACCGACGATGGCCTGGCGACGGACGGCGCGCTCGAACCCGCGTATCAGCCGTGGCGCTATCCGGACGACTGGATCACCGAGAACTTCGCTCCGGAAGGCCCCAAGCTGACGCGGCGGGGCGACTGGTTCTACCTGGTCACCGCGGTCGGCGGCACCGCGGGCCCTGTCACCGGCCACATGGTGATCGCCGCGCGTTCGCGCTCGATCCACGGTCCGTGGGAACACTGTCCGCACAACCCGCTGGTGCGTACGAAAAACGAGGCCGAGCCTTGGTGGTCGCGCGGGCACGCGACGCTGGTCGAAGGCCCCACCGGCGATTGGTGGATGGTCTACCACGGCTACGAGAACGGCTATCGCACGCTCGGCCGGCAGACGCTGCTGGAGCCGATCGAATGGACGGACGACGAGTGGTTCCGCGCGCGCGGCGGCGACCTTTCGCGCCCCCTGCCGGTGCCGCGCGGCGGCAAAGCCGGCATCGCTGGCATCGCGCTGTCGGACGATTTCTCCAGCGACCGGCTCGGCACGCAGTGGGCCTTCCACGCACCGCGACCGGACGAGATGCGCCGCGTGCGGTATGGCGCGACGTCGCTTCGCCTCGCCGGTGCGGGCACGTCGCCTGCCGACGGCAGTGCGCTGGCGTGCATCGTCGGCGATCGCGCCTATCAGGCCGAGGTCACGCTGACGTTGATCGACGGCGGCGAAGGCGGCCTGTTGCTGTTCTACAGCCCGAAGGCCTTCGTCGGCCTCGGCTTTACGCCCGAGGGCCTGCGCGTCTTCCAGTACGCGGAAGAGCAGACCTGGGCACGGCAGTCACTGCCGACCCGACGCGTGCGCCTCCGCCTGACCTACGACCACCATGTGGTGACCTGGCACCATTCGCACGACGATGGCCGTACCTGGACACGCCTGGACACCCGGATGGAAGTGTCCGGCCTGCACCACAACGTGTTCGGTGGCTTCCTCAGCCTGCGCGTGGCGCTTTACAGCGCTGGCGCGGGCGCGGTCGAGTTCAGCGACTTCCGCTACCGCGCCCTCGCCTGAGGCGTCAGGCCACCGGTGCGTCGTGGTGGAAGTGCCGCTTGAACGGCACCCCGTCGTGCTGCGGGACATCCAGTTCCTGCGCATAGCGATGGCCGGCGTACACCGCGTGCGCGATCAGGCCAGGCGCCAGCGCATCGCCGATGCAGGCCACGCTGCGCATGCCCGCGTCGGCCCATTCCGGCTCCCGTGCCTTCAACGCGTGGTAGAGCGCATCGTCAGGCAGGCGCGCAGTGACCACCACGACGGCATCGCACTCAAGCGACGCGACGGCACCGCTCCATACCTGCTCCAGCGCCAGCGTGGTACCGGCATAGCCGGTCACCATGTGCGAGACGCGCTGGGCGACGCCCAGCCCGGCCATCCGCCACTGGATGTGGCGGTAGTCCAGCGTGTTGGCGCTCCACGACGCGACGGTGTCGTCGGGCGTGAGCCAGGTGACCTCGCATCCGCGCAGGCGCAGGGCTTCGGCGACGACGCTGGCGGTGTAGAAGTAGTCGTCGTCGTAGACCGCGACGCGGCCTTCCGGCCAGCGCCCGTCCATCAGGTCGTCCGGGGTGAACACGCGCGGATTGCCGGCGAAATCCGCGACGCCCAGCCCATGCGTGCGGCCGAACCCGTCGCGCCGCCAGTGGCAGCCGGTGGCGATGACGACATGGTCGGCGCCGAAGTCGAGCACGTCCTGCGCGGTGAGGGCGGAGTCGAGGTAGGTGCTGACGTTCGCCAGCTTGCCGATCTGCCCCAGCCGCCAGTCACGCACGCGCGCCCATTCGGCCAGGCCCGGCAGCCGCGCTTCGCGGGTGACGCGGCCGCCCCATTCGCGCCGTGCTTCGGCCAGATGCACCCCGTAACCACGCTGGCCCAGTGCGCGCGCCGCCTCCAGTCCGGCCGGACCGCCGCCCACGACCAGGACGCGCGCTTCGCTCGCCTTCGGCGAGATCCGCTCCGGATGCCAGCCCTTGCGCCACTCCTCGCCCATGCTGGGGTTCTGGGTGCAGCGGATCGGCGAGATCGTCATGTCGCCGGACACGCAGATGTTGCAGCCGATGCATTCGCGGATGTCGTCGACGCGGCCTTCCTCGATCTTGCGCGGCAGGTAGGGATCGGCGATGGACGGGCGCGCGGCGCCGATCAGGTCGATCACGCCGCGGCGGATCTGCGACACCATCGTGTCGGGGGAAGTGAAGCGGCCCACGCCGACCACCGGCTTGGTGGTGGCCTTGCGGACGAAGTCGATGAAGGGTTCCTGCGCGCCTTCGCGGGCGAAGCGCGAGGGCACCGAATCGTTGTACCAGGCCGCGAGGTTGACGTCCCACAGGTCGGGGATCTCGGCCAGCATCCCGACGATGTCCTGCGCCTCGGCCAGCTCCACGCCGCCCGGCCCCAGCAGTTCCTCGGTGGCGAAGCGCAGCGCCACGGCGCAACGGTGGCCGACCGCCTCGCGCGTGTCCTGCAGCACCTCGCGCAGCAGCCGCACACGGTTCTCCAGGCTGCCGCCATAGGCATCGCTGCGCTGGTTGCGGCGTCGCTGCAGGAAGTGCATCGGCAGCGACAGGTCGTGCGCGGCGTAGACATAGATGATGTCCATGCCCGCCTTCATGCCACGCATTGCCGCTTCCCGATGCCAGCGGCGGTACTCGGCGATGTCGTGCAGGTCCATCGCCCGCGCCTGCGAGGGATAGCCATACTTGGAAGGCTGGTGCGACGGCGCTAGCAGTACTTCCCGCGAGTAAAGGTTCGAGGCAGTCGGTCCGTTGTGCGACAACTCGAGTGCCGCCAGCGCGCCATGCGCGTGCACCTTGTCGCACATCAAGGCGAGCGCCGGGATGTCGCGGTCATCCCACAGTCGCGCCTCGACGTAGGGCGTCAGGTCGCTGCTCGGGTGGATCTCGCACTCCTCCGTCGACACCACGCCCCAGCCGCCCTCGGCCTTCACCTCGCGCATGGCCGCGTGCGCCAGCGGCATCGCATGGCCCATGCCGTTACAGTGCGGCACCTGGAAGAACCGGTTCTTCGTCGTCACCGGACCGATGCGTACCGGCTCGAAGAGGATGTCGTAGCGCGGATCACGCATTCCGCACCACCCGGCCATGACGACGGCGCAGCAGGAAGTACAGCGGAAGACCCACCACCATCAGCGCCAGTGCCAGCCAGAACGGCTGCGCGCCCATGCCGATGAAGGCGAACACCGCATAGGCCGTGCCGAGCACCGCCGCGACCAGCAGGTCGCGTCCTGCGTCGCGATGCCCGCGCCACCAGAGCACGCCAAGGGCGAGCGAAGCACACAGGTACAACGGCAGGTTGGCCGCCGTCACCACTGTGCTGAGGAAGGTGAAGCCGGACACCAGCGAGCGGCTGTAGCTCATCAGCACCATGCCGCTGGCCAGCAGGCCGGTCAGGACCAGCGCGGCAACCGGCGCGCCGAAGCGGTTGTTGCGCGTGAATGCACGCGGCAGCACGCCGTTGTCGGCCATGGTGCGGGTCAGCTCGCCGGCCAGCAACGTCCATCCGTTCAATGCGCCCAGTCCGCTGACGACCACGAACAGCGCGAGCCAGCGGCCGTAGCCTTCGCCACCGAAGCGCTCCATCACCAGGGCGAACGGCGCGCTGGCTTCGGCAAGTTCGGCATGCGGGATCAGCAGCAGCGGCACCGCCGACACCACCAGGTAGATCGATGCGGTGATCCAGGTCCCGGCCATGGTCGCGCGCGGAATGGTGCGGCCGGGATCCTCCACTTTCGCCGCGGGGATGGTGGCCGATTCCAGCCCCAGCATCGCGAACAGCGCCAGCGTCGAGGCGGCCATCGCGTCGCCCAGGCTGATCGGCCGCGCCGGCGGGTGGGCCGCGAAGGAGCCGGGCGACTGCACGAGCATCCACGCGCCGAGCAGCGCGACGGCCAGCATCGGCAGCAGCTTCATCACCGTGGTGGCCACCTGCACGCGCCCGCCCATGCGCACGCCCAACAGGTTGATGCCGACGAACAGCCACAGCAGCGCGATCGCCAGCAACGAAGGCTGCACGCGCGACAACGACGGGAAGATCGCCATCGCATACCCCACCACGCCCGTCACCAGGGCGGCATGGGTGATCCAGATGGACACCCAGTACGACCACAGCACCATGTACGCCGGCAATTCGCCCAGCGTGCCGCGCACGTAACCGTACGGACCGTCCGCCTCCGGCAGCAGGCGCGCAAGCCGTGCAAAGACGCGGGCCAGGGCAAGGCAGCCCAGTACCGTGATGCCCCAGCCCAGCAGTGCGTTGTAGCCGAACGGCGCCAGCGAGGCGGGCAGCACGAAGATACCCATGCCGATGGTGTTGCCCACCACCAGCGCGGTGCACGTCCAGAACCCGATCTTCCTGCCATCGCCTGCGCGCATGCGATCACTCACGAGCCGAAGCCGGCCGGCGTAGCGCCGTGCATGGCGCGGGTATCACGCATCGCCGTAGGCGGCACGCAGCAGGTTGTGGAAATGCCACACGCCGCTTTCCCGCTTCGGGCACAACCGGCCCGCATCGTAGAAGCCGGAGGCCAGGCCTTTCTGCACCGCCTCGCAGATGGCGATGTCCTCCGCCTGCACTTCATCGCTGAATGCCTGGTCGTTGGCGATGCGCGCCAGCGCCGCATCGTCCTGGGCGTAGTAGTAGTCGAACTCCACCCGGCAGCGTCCCGGCCCCAGCGGCAGGATGCGGTTGGTCTGCAGGCGTCCCGGCATGATGTTGAGCATGATGTTGGGGTAGACGAAGTAGTAGAACGCGTCCCCCTCCCCGTAGAGGTCGCCGCTGTCGCGCAGCGGGGAATGCTGCAACGAATGCCACGGGAACAGCACGGTCTCGTAGGCACGGTAGTCCAGCACCTTGGACAGCCCCGGGTGCACATGCGGCAGGTGGTAGCCCTCCAGGAAGTTGTCCACGTACACCTTCCAGTTGCACGCGATGTCGTAGCGGTCGCGGCGGTGGAAGCGCATGGCACCCAAGTCGATCGGCGCGATGCGCTCGGCGATGCCGGCGTATACCTCGTCGAACGGTGGCACGTCGTCGTGCAGCGCCACGAACACCAGCCCCTGCCACGCATGCACCCGCAGCGGCGGCAGCCGGATGTCGCCGACGTCGAAATCGGCGGCGCCCTGCATTTCAGGCGCGCTGCGCAGCTGGCCTTCCAGCGTGTAGGTCCAGCCGTGGTACCTGCAGTGCAGCGCGCGGGCGCCCTTGCCGTTGCACAGCGCCAGCGGTCCGGCGCGGTGCCGGCAGACATTGGGGAAGGCACGCAGCACGCCGTCCTGCCCGCGCACCAGCAGCACCGGCACGCCGCCGACCTCTTCGACCACATGGTCGCCCGGTTCCGCCAGCTGTCCCTGGTGGGCGACCAGTTGCCAGCTGCGGTGGAACACCGCCGCCTGTTCCATCGCCAGCACCGCGTCGCCGGCGTAGTAGCGCGCCGGCAAGGCGCGTGCGCGCTCCAGTGGAAGCGGGCTCTGTGGATCTGTCATGGCGTCGGCGCCCCGCCTGTCGGCATGGTGGGTAGGCGCCCAAGGCTACCGCAGTCGACGCGTGTTGCGCGGCTCGCCGGCATGCGGGCCGGGTGGCGCAGGGTTACCCCTGTGACGCGCGCTCGGCGGCTTCGCGGTCGTTCTCGCGCATCTCGTACCACATGCCGTTGAGGATGGCGAAGCTGGCCGCGAGGCTGACGCCGAGTATCCAGGAGAAGTACCACATGGTGCGTTCCTCAGTAGGCGTTATGGTTCTGTTCCAGGCTTTCCGGGCTCACCTTGCCGCGCAGCACGCGGTACACCCAGGAGGTGTACAGCAGCACCAGCGGCAGGAACACGATCGTCGCCACCAGCATCACGAACAGTGTCAGGTGGCTGGACGAGGCATCCCACAGCGTGAGGCTTGAACCGGGATGGGTGGACGACGGCAGCAGGAACGGGAACACCGCCAGGCCTTCCGTCAGGATGATGCCGGCGATGCCGAGCGCCGAGGCAAGGAAGGCCGCCATGCCACGCCCGGCACGCAACAGCACGGCCGCGGCCAATGACCCCGCCACGCCCAGGACCGGGAAGATCCAGGTCCATGGCATCGCCTGGTAGTTGGCCATCCAGCCGCCGCGCAGGGTGGTCACCTGCTTGAACAGGGGATTGGACGGCGCGTCGGTGACGGCGGCACCCGCCAGCGCATAGCCGTCCACGCCCAGCGCCAGCCAGGCCCCACCCAGCACGAACAGCACCGCCGTCGCCAGCGCCGCCAACATGCCGAAGCGTCGTGCGCGCAGCGCCACCGGTCCGTCCGTCTTGATGACCAGCATGCTGGCGCCATGGGCCACCAGCATGGCGACGCTGACCAGGCCGCACAGCAGCGCGAACGGCGACAGCAGCCCGAAGAAGCCCCCGGAATAGTGGATGCGCAGGGTGTCGTCGAAATAGAACGGCACCCCCAGCAGCACGTTGCCCATCGCCACGCCGAACACCAGCGCGGGCACGAAACCGCCGACGAACAGCGCCCAGTCCCACACCGCGCGCCAGCGCGGGTCTTCCACCTTGCTGCGGAACTTGAAGCCGACCGGCCGCAGGATCAGCGCGAACAGGATCAGGAACATCGCCATGTAGAAGCCGGAGAAGCTGACCGCATACAGCGCCGGGAACGCGGCGAAGATCGCGCCGCCGCCCAGGATCAGCCAGACCTGGTTGCCTTCCCATACCGGGCCCACCACGTTCAGCACCAGCCGGCGCTCGGCATCGGTGCGCGCCACCGCGGGCAACAGCGTGCCGATGCCCAGGTCGAAGCCGTCCATCACGGCGAAGCCGATCAGCAGGATGCCCAGCAGCAGCCACCAGATCAGGCGCAGGGTGGCGTAATCGAGGGGAATCGTGTCCATGTCGTCCTCCTGTCAGGCCACGGTCGTGGAAGCAGGCGCCAGCGGCGCACCTGCCTGGTCGGGTCGTCGTTCGCCGCCGGGCACGTCGTCCGGCCCTTTCAGGATCACCTTGCGCAGCAGGTACACGTCGATGACCGCCAGCGTCGTATAGACCAGCACGAAGCCGCTGAGCGAGATGATGACCTGGTGCAGCTTCAGGCCCGACGCGGCGAGGAAGGTCGGCAGCACGCCGTCGATGGCCCATGGCTGCCGCCCGTACTCGGCGATCAGCCATCCGGCCTCGATCGCCAGCCAGGGCAGCGGCAGGCTGTACAGCGCCAGCTTCAGGAACCAGCGGTAGTGGTCAAGCTTCTGCACCGTGGCCAGCCAGAACGCCAGCGCGAAGAAGGCGATGAAGTAGAAGCCGATGCCCGCCATCAGGCGGAAGCTCCAGAACAGCGGCGCCACGCGCGGGATGGTATCGGCCGCGGCGCGCGCGATTTCCTGCTCGGTGGCGTTGCCGATGTCTTCGCGATAGCGCTTCAGCAGCAGCGCGTAACCCATGTCCTGCCAGTGCTGGTCGAAGACCGCCTTCGCCTGCGCGTCCTCGCGGTTGGCGCGCAGCTGCCGCAAGGCCGCGTAGGCCAGCTGTCCGTTGCGGATGCGACCTTCGGCGCGCTCGACCAGTTCGCCGATGCCGGGGATCTCGGTGTTGAACGACCGCGTGCCGATCAGGCCCATCACCCACGGGATGTGCAGCGCATACTGGTTGGCGCGCGCATCCTGGTCGGGGATGGCGAAGGCGGTGAATCCCGCCGGCGCGGGTTCGGTCTCCCACATCGCTTCGATGGCGGCCAGCTTCATCTTCTGGTTCTCGCCGGCCACGTAGCCGCTCTCGTCGCCCAGCACCACCACCGACAGCGCCGCGGCCAGGCCGAAGCTGGCCGCCACCGCCATGGAGCGTTTGGCGAGGTCCGCGTGGCGCCCACGCAGTAGGTAGAACGCGCTGATCGACATCACGAACACCGCGCCCAGCACGTAGCCCGCGCTGACGGTATGCACGAACTTGGCCTGCGCCACCGGATTGAACAGCACGGCCGCGAAGTCGGTCACCTCCATGCGCATCGTGACCGGATTGAACTCCGCGCCGACCGGGTACTGCATCCAGCCGTTGGCGATCAGGATCCACAGCGCCGAGAAGTTGGTGCCCAGCGCCACCAGCCAGGTCACCATCAGGTGCTTCACGCGCGACAGCCTGTCCCAGCCAAAGAAGAACAGGCCGATGAAGGTCGCCTCCAGAAAGAACGCCATCAGCCCTTCGATGGCCAGGGGCGCACCGAAGATGTCGCCGACGTAGTGGCTGTAGTAGGACCAGTTCATGCCGAACTGGAACTCCATCACGATGCCGGTGGCCACGCCCATGGCGAAGTTGATGCCGAACAGCGTGCCCCAGAACATCGTCATCCGTCGCCAGATGTCGCGCCCGGTCATCACGTAGACGCTCTCCATGATCGCGATCATGAAGGAGAGGCCCAGCGTCAGCGGGACGAACAGGAAGTGGTACATCGCCGTCAGCGCGAACTGCAGACGGGAGAGCTCGACTACGGTCATGTCCGGCATGGCGGGGGCTACCGTGTGGATTGACGGGAATTCTAGACCCATCCGTGCCGCACCGGGCGCGACCGTCGGTCGCACCCCCGCGGGCGCGCGCCAGCTTGCCCTTCGCGCCCGGGGCGGGGGCGATTGATCTGGATCAATGCCCCTTCCGGACCGGCGGCCGACAATCCCGCCGCACAGACGAGAAGGGGGTCGCATGCAAGGCGTCCAGGGGACATACAACGACAAGGTGGTGCGCCAGTTCACGGTGATGACCGTGGTGTGGGGCATCGTGGGGATGGCGGTGGGGGCGCTGATCGCGGCCCAGCTCTACTGGCCGGCCCTGAACTTCGATCTGCCGTGGCTCAGCTACGGCCGGCTGCGGCCGCTGCACACCAACGCGGTGATCTTCGCGTTCGGCGGCTGCGCGCTGTTCGCCACCAGCCTGTACGTGGTGCAGCGGACCTGCCACGTGCGACTGCTGTCGGACCGGCTGGCCGCGTTCGTGTTCTGGGGCTGGCAGCTGGTCATCGTGGCGGCCGCGGTCACGCTGCCGCTGGGGCTGACCCAGGGCAAGGAGTACGCCGAGCTGGAATGGCCCATCGACATCCTGATCACCGTCGTCTGGGTGGCTTACGCGGTGCTGTTCTTCGGCACCATCGCCAGACGGCAGGTGAAGCACATCTATGTGGCCAACTGGTTCTACGGCTCCTTCATCATCGCCGTGGCGCTGCTGCACATCGTCAACAGCCTCGCCATTCCGGTGGGCCTGACCAAGTCGTATCCGGTGTACAGCGGCGCCGTGGATGCCATGGTGCAATGGTGGTACGGCCACAACGCGGTGGGCTTCTTCCTGACCGCCGGCTTCCTGGGGATGATGTACTACTTCGTGCCCAAGCAGGCCGGGCGGCCGGTGTATTCGTACCGGTTGTCGATCGTGCACTTCTGGGCACTGATCGCCGTGTACATGTGGGCCGGCCCGCACCACCTGCACTACACCGCGTTGCCGGACTGGGCGCAGAGCCTGGGCATGGTGTTTTCGCTGATCCTGCTGGCACCCAGCTGGGGCGGGGCGATCAACGGCATCCTCACGCTGTCGGGCGTATGGCACAAGCTGCGCACCGACCCGATCCTCAAGTTCCTGATCGTCTCGCTCTCTTTCTACATGATGAGCACGTTCGAGGGGCCGATGATGTCGATCAAGACGGTCAACTCGCTGAGCCACTACACCGACTGGACCGTGGGCCACGTGCATGCCGGCGCGCTGGGCTGGGTGGCCATGATCTCGGTGGGTGCGGTCTACGCCATGCTGCCGCGCCTGCTGGGCCGCGAGCGGATGTATTCCATCAAGGCCATCGACACCCACTTCTGGATGCACACCCTCGGCGTGGTGCTCTACATCGCCTCCATGTGGATCGCCGGCGTGATGCAGGGCCTGATGTGGCGCGCCACCAACGACGACGGCACGCTCACCTACAGCTTCGTCGAGGCGCTCAACGCGACCTATCCCTACTACCTGATCCGGCTGGGTGGAGGCCTGCTGGCGCTGGGTGGCATGTGCGTGATGGCCTGGAACATGGCCAAGACGTTCCAGGCCGCCCGGTCGACGGCGCCGCAGCCGGTGCTGGCGCCCGACGTTTCCGAAGCCCGCGCCTGAGGACATGACATGAGCAACGGAAATCCCCACGAGAAGATCGAAAAGAACGTTGGCCTGATGGCGGTGCTGATCGCGGTGGCGGTGTCGTTCGGCGGCCTGGCCGAGATCGTGCCGCTGATGTACCAGGCCGAGGCCATCCAGCCGCTGGAAGGCGTCAAGCCCTACCCCGCGCTGCAGCTGGCTGGCCGCGACGTCTACGTGCGCGAGGGCTGCTACAACTGCCATTCGCAGATGGTGCGCACGCTGCGTTTCGAAAGCGAGCGCTACGGCCACTACTCGCTGGCAGGCGAGTCGGTCTACGACCGCCCCTTCCAGTGGGGCAGCAAGCGCACCGGGCCGGACCTGGCACGCGTGGGCGGCCGCTACTCCGACGACTGGCACCGGGTGCACATGATCAATCCGCGCGACGTCGTGCCGGAATCCAACATGCCCGGCTTCCCCTGGCTGGCGAAGAACACGGTGGACGGCGGGCAGGTCACCGACCGCATGCGCGCGCTGAAGAAACTCGGCGATCCCTACAGCGATGAGGAGATCGCCAACGCCGCCGACGACGTGGCCGGCAAGAGCGAACTGGATGCCGTGGTCGCCTACCTGCAGGCGCTGGGCAAGCAAGCACCGAGGGGGGGCTGAGCCATGGTGTCAGGCATCGTGACGGCGGTACTGCTGGTGTTGTTCGTGGCGGGCTGGATCTGGGCCTGGAGCCCGCGCCGCAAGAAGGATTTCGAGGATGCGGCGCGACTGCCGCTGGGCGAGGACGGGGAGAAGGGCGAATGAGCGCCGCATGGACATGGTTCATCATCGCGCTGGTCGCGCTGAACATCCTGGGCTGCGTCTGGCTGCTGTGGTGGACCGCGCGCCGACGCCCCGGCGATCCCGCGCCCGAAGACACCTCGCATGTGTGGGACGGCGACCTGACCGAATACAACAAGCCGCTGCCGCGCTGGTGGATCAACATGTTCTACCTGACCATCCTGTTCGCGGTCGGCTACATCGTGTGGTACGGCGGCCTGGGGGCGATCCCGGGCTACGCCGAGTGGAGCTCGGCAGGGGAACATGCGCAGCAGAAGGCCAAGGATGACGGCAGGCTGGAAGCCACGTTCAAGCCGTATGCGCAACAACCCATCAATGTGCTGGCGCGGGACCCGAAGGCGCTGGCACTGGGCCGCTCGATCTTCAACAACACCTGTGCGACCTGCCACGGTTCGTCGGCGCAGGGCGCAGTGGGTTACCCCAACCTCCGCGACGATATCTGGCACTGGGGCGGCGCGCCCGAGCAGGTGCTGCAGACCGTCCTCGACGGCCGCGAAGGCGTCATGCCCGAGTGGGGCACCGCCTTGACGAGCATGGGGGGCCCGGATGCGGTCGACTACACCATCGCCTACGTCAACACGCTGTCCAACCCGGAAAGCCTGCACAACAACTTCATGGCGTCGCAGGGCAAGGCGCTCTACAACGGCCTGTGCGTGGCCTGCCACGGCGTGGACGGCAAGGGCAACCAGGAACTCGGCGCGCCCGACCTGACCGATGCCTACTGGCTGTATGGCAGCAGCAAGGAGAGCCTGCGCCAGACCATCACGCAGGGGCGGCATGGCGTGATGCCCGCGCATCGCGAGTTGCTGGGCGAAACACGCGCACGGCTGGTCGCCGCCTATGTGTGGTCGCTGTCGCACGACAAGCCTCCGGGCACGGCAGGCGCGGCGAGATGACCGATTTCAGCCAACCCCGGCTGGACCACCCGCCCCGGCCGCTCGCGCAGCGCATCGGGGCGGTGCTTTGGCCGAGCTTCTTCGCCGCGGGCGTGGCGACGATGGTGTTCTTCGCGTTCGTCGACCCGCTGACCCTGCGCGATGTGACCTTGCCCGACCTGGCGATCAGCCGGGAGCTGGGCTACACGCTGGGATTCTTCATGTTCTGGCTGGCCACGGCCTCCAGCAGCCTGTTCACCTGGATCCTGCTTCGCCCGGCCAGCCGCTTCAACCGCGCGCTGCCACCGGACTGACCCGACCCCCATGGACATCACTGCCACCTTGCCCGTGTCGCTGCGACAAACCGTCGCTGCACCGCCGGTGGCGCGACAGCGAGTATTACGCCAGCCATGCCAGCCACGCCCGCCGAGCCAGCCGTGAACCGTCGCATCCCCCTGGATGTGGTGGACGAGCACGGCAACTCGTTCTACGTCAGCGAACGCAAGGTCTACCCACGCGACGTGGCGGGCACGCTCAACCGGCTGCGCGTGGCGGCGGTCTGGTGGCTGCTGGGCATGTACTACGTGTTCCCCTGGCTGCGCTGGGACGACCGCCAGGCGGTGCTGTTCGATCTGCCCGCGCGCAAGTTCTACGTGTTCGGCCTGGTGTTCTGGCCGCAGGATTTCCTGCTGCTGGCCGTGCTGCTGATCATCGCGGCGATGGCGCTGTTCTTCTTCACCGCGCTGGCCGGCCGCCTGTGGTGCGGCTACGCCTGCCCGCAGACGGTGTGGACGGAGGTGTTCCTGTGGATGGAGCGCTGGACGGAAGGCGACCGCAGCGCACGCATCAAGCTGGATGCGGCGCCGTGGAGCATGCACAAGCTGCTGCGCAAGGGTGGCAAGCACGTGCTTTGGGCGCTGTTCGCGCTGTGGACGGGTTTCACCTTCGTCGGCTTCTTCACCCCCATCCTCGACCTGGGGGCACGCCTGTGGCCGTTCGCCTGGGGCGGCTGGGAAACCTTCTGGGTCTTCTTCTACGCGCTGGCCACGTGGGGCTTCGCCGGTTTCCTGCGCGAACAGGTCTGCAAGTACATGTGCCCGTATGCGCGTTTCCAGAGCGCGATGTTCGACCGGAATACGCTGATCATCGCCTATGACCCCATGCGCGGCGAACCGCGCGGTCCACGCAAGCGCGGCCTGGGCAGCGTGCTGGAACGCGCGCGCGGCCTGCTCGACCAGGTCACCGCCTACGACTACGTGGTGCGTGCCAACGCGCATCCCAGCGTCGCCGACGAGCGCCTGGGCGCGCGCGGCACCATCACCTTCGCCGGCGCCGGTGCGGTGGTCGAACCGTTGCCGAAATTCGTCCCGGACCAGTTGGGCGACTGCATCGACTGCACGATCTGCGTGCAGGTCTGCCCCACCGGCATCGATATCCGCAACGGCCTGCAGTACGAGTGCATCGCCTGCGGCGCGTGCATCGACGCCTGCGACGACGTGATGGGCAGGATGGGCTACCCGAAAGGACTGATCCGCTACACCACCCAGAACGCCATCGATGGCAGGCCATCGCGCGTGCTGCGTCCGCGCATCTTCCTGTATGGCGTGCTCCTGCTGGCGCTGGGGGTCGGCTGGGCATGGGGAGCGACGCATCGCAGCGAACTGATCGCCGAAGTGCTGCGCGACCGCAATGCGCTGTACCGCGATGTCGGCGGCGGCGCCATCGAGAACGACTACACGCTCAAGCTGGTCAACAAGGACCAGCAGCGCCACGACTACCGCATCACCCTCGAGGCCGCGACGCCCGGCATCCGCCTGCGCGGCGGCGACCTGCGCGTGCCGGCCGGGCCGGAGCAGGTACTTTCCGTGCCGCTGACGGTCACCGCGCCCGCGAACGTGCGGGGGCGCCACGCCATCACCGTGCGTGTCCGGCGCGAGAGCGGCGGTGAGGAAAAAACCGTTGAAAGCAGTTATTTCGGGCCGACGCCATGACCATGACCACCACCTCCGCCCCCACCGCTCGTCCCTCTTGGCGCGAGCCCATGCTGTGGCTGGTGTTCGGGCTGCCCCTGGCCTCGATCGTCGCCGGCGTGGGACTGGTGATCGTGGCCGTGCGCGCGGGCGGTGCCGACAGCGTGACCGACCAGGTGCAGCGCGTGGCGCAGATCCAGACCACCGACATGGGCCCGGACCAGCGTGCGCAGGCGATGAAGCTCAGTGCGATCGTGCGGCTGGAGTCGGGGCGCATCGATGTGGTGCCGGTCACCGGCAACCTCGGCACGGGCGCGTTGCGGCTCACCCTGGCGCATCCTGCGCAGGCCGCCGAGGACCGGCAGCTGACGCTGGTACGTAGCGCGACCGGCTGGTCGGTGGACGCCGTCCTCGATGCCGGCCACGACTGGAACGTGCAGGTCGCCGACGATGTTGGCCGATGGCGCCTGCGTGGGCGCCTGCAGAAGAACACCCAGGCGGTCCGCCTTGCGCCATCGCAGGCGCGTGACTAGGCCACCGGCATGGACATGGCCATCGCCTGCTGCCATCACTGCGGGGAGCCCGTCCCCCGGAGGGCGACGTCCGTCCGCGAAGATGCAACGACGCACGTCTACTGCTGCGAAGGATGCGCCGCGGCGGCAACGTGGATCGAACAGTCCGACCTGGGCAGCTATTACCGCCTGCGCAGCAGCACCGCCAATCGCGTGCAGGCCGACGCGGCGGACATGCAGGACTGGGAACGCACCGAACTGCTGGACGAACACGCGCGTGTCATCGCCGGCGGCCGCGAGATCGTGCTGCTGACCGATGGCATGCGCTGCGCCGCGTGCGCGTGGCTGATCGATCGGGCGCTGGCGCGGGAACCGGGCGTGCTGGACACCACGGCGAACGCGGTGACCGGCCGCATCCGCATCGCCTGGGATCCTTCACGCGCATCGCTGTCCTCGTTGCTGCAACGGCTGGCGATGCTCGGCTACCGCGCCTACCTGGCCACCGGTGAAGCGCGCGAACAGGCGCGCCTGAGCGAGCGCAGGCGCTGGTTGCTGCGACTGGGCGTGGCCGGGCTGGGTTCGCTGCAGGCGATGATGCTGGCCGAGGCGCTGTACCTGGATGTCAACGCGACGATGCCGCTGCCCACGCGCGACCTGTTCCGCTGGCTGACGTTCCTGGTCAGCACGCCGGTGGTGTTCTACAGCGGCTGGCCCTTCCTGTCGGGAATGGCGCGCGAACTGCGTGCGCGCCACCTGGGCATGGACACGCTGATCGCCGGCTCCACGCTGCTGGCCTATTTCGCCAGCCTGGTGGAGACGGTCCGCGGCGGCACCCATGTCTGGTACGACGCGGCGGTGATGTTCGTGTTCCTGCTGCTGGCTGCCCGCATGCTGGAGCAGCGCGCGCGACACATCGCCACCGCGCAGGTGGATGCGCTGGCACGCGCGCAGCCCGTGTTCGCCACCCGTGAGCGCGCAGACGGCACGCGCGAGACGGTAGCCCCGTCGGCGTTGCGCCTCGGCGACACCGTCTGCGTGGCGGCGGGCGATGGCGTGCCGGCCGACGGCACGCTGCTGGACAGCCAGGCGGTGTTCGAGGAAGCGCTGCTGACCGGTGAGTCGCATCCTGTGGTGCGGCACCAGGGCGAGCCGGTCTATGCCGGCACCACGTGCCGCGAGCGGCCGGCACGGTTGCGCGTCGGCGCCACCGGCCCGGCCACGCGGTTGTCGCAGCTGGCCACCCTGGTGGAACAGGCGCAGGCGCATCGCCCGCCGCTCGCCCGGACCGCGGATCGCGTGAGCCGCTATTTCGTGGTGACGTTGCTGGTGCTGGCCGTGCTCGTCTACGCGGGTTGGCGCATCGTCGCACCGGAGCGCGCCTTCGAAGTGACGCTGGCCCTGCTGGTCATCAGCTGCCCGTGCGCGCTGTCGCTGTCGGTGCCTGCCGTGCTGGCAGCCGCACACGGCGCGCTGGCCCGGCGCGGGGTGCTGGCCACCCGACCGGAAGCCCTGGACACGTTGGCGCGTGCAACCGACATCGTGTTCGACAAGACGGGCACGTTGACCGATGGCGCGCCTTCGCGCGTCTCGGTCGATCGATTGGCGGGTATCGATGAAGCCGCCGCGCTCACCATCGCAGCGGCTCTGGAAAAAGACAGCGGCCATCCCTTGGCGGCGGCGTTCGTTGACATCGCGGTGCAGCGGACCGCGGTTTCGGTGACTACGCTCAGTGGCCTCGGCGTGCAGGGCCACGTGGATGGGCGGCTCTGGCGGCTCGGTCGCGCCGACTGGGCCGCGGGTCGGGGGGACGACGGCGCTGTGTGGCTGGGCGATGGCACGCAGGCCATCGCGCGCTTCCAGGTGAGCGAGCGCCCGCGCGCGGACGCCGCCCCGGCGCTGGCGGCCCTGCGTGCCCAGGGCCTGCGCATCCATCTGGCCAGCGGCGATGGCGAAGGGGCGGTGCAACGGCTGGCGCATGCGCTGGACATCGATGACGCGCATGCGCGCCAGTCGCCGCTGGACAAGCTGGCGCTGGTGAAACGCCTGCAGGCCGAAGGCCGCATCGTCGCGATGGTGGGGGACGGGCTGAACGATGCGCCGGTGCTTGCCGGCGCGGATGTTTCCATCGCCATGGGGGAAGGCGCGCCGCTGGCGCAGCGCGCCGCCGACCTGGTGACCCTGCGCCCCAGCCTGCTGCGCATCGCCGACGCCGTACACGTGGCCCGCACGTCACGCCGGCTGGTCGCGCAGAACCTGGCGTGGGCGATCGGCTACAACGTGCTGGCGCTGCCGCTGGCCGCCGCGGGCATGGTGACGCCGTGGATCGCTGCCCTCGGCATGGCGGTATCCTCATTGGCCGTCACCCTCAACGCGCTGCGCCTTGCGCGGGATGGAGAAACGATCACCGCATGAACATCCTGCTGCTGCTGTTGCCGATCAGCCTGCTGCTCCTGGGCGCCGCCATCGCCGCGTTCGCCTGGGCCGTGCGCAAGGGCCAGTTCGACGACCTGGATACGCCGGCGCTGGACATCCTGGACGACGCGCCGCCTGCACCGCCGCGCGCGCGGAAGAGCGACGGCGATGCCGGCTGACACGCCTGTGCTGGTGGCGGCACTGCTGGCCGGGCTGGTCGGCAGCACGCATTGCGCGGTGATGTGCGGCGGCATCGCCACGGGCTTCTCGGCACTCTCCGCGCGGCAGGGCTGGTCGCATGCGCTGCAGCTCAACCTGGGCCGGGTCGCGGGTTACGCGCTGGCGGGTGGGCTGGTAGGCGCATTCGGTGGCGGGCTGCTGATGCTGTTCCGCCACGATGCCGTCGCATTGGCGATGCGCGTGGGTGTCGGACTGGCGCTGGTGCTGCTGGCGTTGCGCCTGCTGGACCGGAAGGGGCGGCTTGATGTCGTCGCCCGGCCCGGCGCAAAGCTGTGGCACGCATTGCGCCCGCTGCATGCACGCGTACTGCCTGCGGACACTTTGCCACGCCGCCTGCTTGCAGGGGCCTTGTGGGGCTGGCTGCCCTGCGGCCTGAGCATCAGCGTGCTCACGGTCGCCTGGCTGCAGGCCAATCCGCGAGATGCGGCCTTGACGATGGCCGCCTTCGGCCTGGGGACGCTGCCGGTGATGGTGCCGCTGACCTGGTCCGGCGCGCGCCTGGGCCGACTCTGGCAGCGGACGTCCCTGCGCGCGTTCGCCGCCTCGGTGGTGATGCTGGCGGGCGTGCTGACCATCGCCTCGCCATGGTTGATGCAGCAACCCGCGCTGCACGGCATCCTTGCCGCCCTTGGATGTCGTACGTTGCCTGCATGAGCCTGATTTTCTGCGCGGCGCCCCACCCCCCGGCGGCAACCCCATGAGCGCCGCACCTGGTTCCAACGGAGCGCGCACGGCCGCCGGGCAACTGGCGGGGCTTGGGCACGCCGCACGCGGCCGCCTGCGCGCGGCCGGCGCACTGGCCGTGCTGTCCGGCGTACTGCTGATACCGCAGGCCGCCCTGATCGCCTCGGCCGTGCAGCAGGTCTTCATCGACGGCGTGAGGCCTGGCCATGTCGCGATGTTGCTGTGGGGGCTGCTGGCCATCCTGCTGCTCCGCGCCGGACTGGGCTGGGCGGGTCGGCGGCTGGCCGACCGGGCGGTGGAACGCATCCGCGTGGATCTTCGCGCGCGCATCGCGCGGCGGCTGGTCGCGCGTGGGCCCTACTGGGTGCGTTCGCAGCAGAGCGGCGCGCTGGCCGAGCGCATGGGCACCCACGTCGACGCGCTGGAAGGCTACTTCGGCGGCTTCCTCCCCGTGCGCGCCGAAGTGGTGTGGGTGCCACTGGCGATCCTGGTGGCGGCGTTCTCGGTGGACCGCACGGTGGGCGCCATCCTGCTGCTGACACTGCCCCTGGCGCCGGTGTTCATGATGCTGGTGGGGTACGGCGCGGAAGCGGCCAGTCGCCAGCAATTGCAGGCGCTGGCGCGGATGGGCGGACATTTCGCCGACCGCCTGCGCGGGCTCGGGCTGATCCGCCTGTATGGCCAGGGCGAGAGCGAACTGCGCGGCATCGAAGCCGCGGCCGAAGGCCTGCGCGTACGCAGCCTGAAGGTGCTGCGCATCGCCTTCCTGTCATCGGCGGTGCTGGAGTTCTTCGCGTCGCTCAGCGTGGCGATGGTCGCGTTGTACCTGGGGCTCACCTATCTGGGCATGCTGGACCTGCGCGCGGCGCCGCTGACGTTGGGCACGGGCGTGTTCTGCCTGCTGCTGGCGCCTGAATTCCATGCGCCGTTGCGCCGGCTGGCGACGCACTACCACGACCGCGCGGCCGCACTGGCGGCGGTGGACGAGATCACGGCGGTGCTGGGCGATCTGGACGGGACCGCGCCAGGCGATGCGTCCACGACCGCGGCCCTTGCCGTGGACGGCGCCACGGACGACATTGGCGCGCCGCTCATCTCGGTCCGTGGCCTGCGCGTGCGACACGCCGCGGCGATGACGCCGGTGATCCAGGCATTGGACCTGACACTGCGCCGCGGCGACCACATCGCCCTCGCCAGCCCCAGCGGCGGCGGCAAGAGCACGCTGCTGGAAGCACTGGCGGGCTGGCTGCCGATCGAGGACGGCACCATCGAGCGCGCGCACGGCCTGCGCATCGGCTACGCGCCGCAACGGCCTTTCCTGTTTGCCGGCAGCCTGGCCGACAACCTGCGCCTGGCGCGGCCGGACGCGAGCGACCTCGACCTCCGTCGCGCCGCCGAGGCGGCGCAGGTGCTGCGCTTTGCCGATCGCCTGCCGGAGGGACTGGACACGGTGATCGGTGAGCGGGGTTTCGGCCTGTCGGGAGGCGAGGCGCGCCGCATCGCGTTGGCGCGCGTGTTCCTGCGCGACCCGGACGTGCTGCTGCTTGACGAACCCACCGCCTTCCTCGACGCCGACACTGAAGCGGCGGTGCTGCGCGCGATCATCGCGTTCGCACAGGGCCGCGCCCTGCTGATGGCCACGCACGGTCATGCGGCGATGGCGTCGATGCACCAGGTGTACCGACTGCAGGATGGGCGCCTGCGCGCGGAGGACGCGGCATGAGCCTTCCCGACGACCTGCGCGGCGCCTCGCTCCGTTGCGTGTTCCAGCGGCATCGGCGCCTGATCGTGCTGACGGTGGCGCTGCTGCTGTTGACGCTGCTGGCCGGCACGGGCCTGCTGGGCCTGTCAGGCCACTTCCTCACCGCCGCCTCGCTGGCGGGCGCGGGGGCGATGGGGTTCAACTTCTTCGGGCCATCGGCGGGCATCCGTGCTTTGACGTTCGTGCGCATCCTGTCGCGCTACGCCGAAAAGCTGCTGGGCCACGACGCCACCCTGCGCGTGGCGCGCGACCTGCGCGTGTGGTTCTTCCGCCGTGCCCTGCCACGGGCACCGCTGGGCCTGGGGCGCCTCCGCATCGGCGATCTCATGGCACGGCTGGTGGCGGACATCGAGGCCGTCGACGGCCTGCTGGTGCGCGCCATCGGTCCGTTGCTGGCTTTGCTGATGCTGGCGCTGGTGGCCGTGGGCGTCGCGCTTTCACTGCTGCCGTTGGCCGGCGTGCTGCTGCTTGGCGTGCTGTTCCTGCTGGGTGCCGCCATCCCGTGGATCACTTCGCGCGGCGTCGCGACGCTGGAAGAGGATCGCGCCGAGGCACGCACGCACCTGCGCGCCGCCGTGCAGGAGGGCATCGAGGGCGCCACCGACCTGGCTGCGATGGACGCCACCGCCGCCTGGCTGCAGGCGCTGGACACGCGCAGCCGCGCCGTCGCCACGTGGGAAGACCGCCGCAAGCAGCGGCTCGCCGCCGGCTCGGCCGCACATGCATGCGTCACCGCGCTCGCGCTGCCGGCGATGCTGTGGCTGTTGCTGTCGGCCGCGCACGATGCGCGCATGGGTGCGGCCACCGCGGGCGGCCTGTTCTTCATGACCCTGGCCGTACTGGAAGCGGCCGCGGGCATCGCACTGGCATGGCAGTCCTGGCGGGCCGCGGCCGCGTCGGCGCGGCGACTGGAGGACATCACGCAGCAGGCGGACAGCACTACGGAGGCCACGGGTGGGGCAGCACCCTCGCGGCACGGCGAACTGGAGTTGCGTGACGTGTCCTTCCACTGGCCAGGCAGCACGCGGCAGGTGCTGGAAGGCGCGCAGTTGCGGGTCGATGCGGGCGAGCGGGTCGTCATCTACGGCGACAGTGGCGAAGGCAAGTCCTCGCTGCTGGCGCTGGTGCTGCGCCTGTGCGACCCGCAGGCGGGCAGCGTGCGGTTCGATGGTGACGACCTGCGCACGCTCGATGCCGCGCATTGGCACGCCCGCATCGCCTGGCTGCCGCAGGACGCGCCGGTGTTTTCCGGCAGCGTGCGCGAGAACCTGCAACTGGGCGACCCGCAGGCCACCGATGCGCGCCTCTGGCAGGTGCTGGAACAGGTACACCTGGACACGCGGTTCCGCGAGACAGAACAGGGGCTGGACACGTGGATCGGCGAGAGCGGCGCCACGCTGTCGGCCGGGCAATCGCGGCGGCTGGCGCTGGCGCGCGCGTTGCTGCGTGATGCCCCGCTGCTGCTGCTGGACGAACCGACCGAGGGGCTGGACCACGACACCGCGGACGCGCTGATGCGGGACATGGCCACGGCCTGCGAAGGCCGCAGCGTACTGATCATCAGCCACGACACGTTGCCGGCCGGCGTGGCGCAGGCGCGCTACCGCCTGCATGCCGGCACGCTGCGGCGGATCCATGCACCCGGCGAATGAGCGGGCATTGGCACCCTTGGCCCGCTTTCTGCGTGACCAAGGACAATCGCTCGGAGCATGTGGCGCATGCCGACCTACCAGGCCCCCGGGGTGTACATCGATGAAGCCGTGCGCGGGACGGGCATGCCGCTGGCCGCGTCGGCGACGCTGTTCGTCTGCGACACCCTGCAGGATGACGAGACAAGCGTCGTGCAGGTCGCCAGCATGGCGGACTATGCCGCACGGTTCGGCGACCCGGACGCACATCTGGTCGGGCGCGCCCTCCGGCATTTCTTCGCCAACGGCGGGCACACGGCCCACGTACTGCGGCTGGCGAAGGACGAAGACGGCGTTGCCGCGGCCATCGCCTCCGCGCTCGCGGCCGGAGGCGCACTGGAGATGGCGAGCTTCACCCTGCTCTGCGCACCGGGACTCGCCGACCTGCCTGCACTGAAGGCCCTTCAGCAATGGTGCGCCGCGCGCGACGCGTTCCTGCTGATCGACGCGCCGCGTGACGCCAGCCACGATGCCGTGCTCGCCCATGCCGATGCGCTGGCCGGCGAAGACGCCTCGCACTGCGCGCTCTACCACCCCTGGCTGCGCGACGCGCGCGGCGCCTGTCCGCCATGCGGCGCCCTTGCCGGGCTGTACATGCGCAACGATGCCGCGCATGGCCCGTGGAAGGCGCCGGCGGGCACCGATGCGGACCTGCGCGGCGTACTGGGCGTGCAGGTGATGCTGTCCGACCAGGAGATCAGCCGCCTCAACCCGCGGGCGATCAATGCGATCCGCTGGGGCCGCAGCAGCGTGATCGCGTGGAGTGCACGCACGCTGGCGGGTCAGGACGGCAACGCGTCGGCATTCAAGTACGTTTCCGTGCGCCGCCTGGCCTCGCACCTGCAGCTGACGCTGCGACATGACCTGGCGTGGGTGGCATTCGAATCCAACACGCCGGCCCTGTGGGCACGGGTCGCGTCGCACGCGGAGCGCGTGCTGCAGGGGCTGTTCCTGGAGGGCGCATTCCGCGGTACCCGGCCGCGCGACGCCTACGTGGTCCGCTGTGGCAGCGATACCCTGACCGCCGACGACATCGCCCGCGGCCGGGTCCATCTGCTGGTCGGATTCGCCCCGCTCAAGCCCAGCGAATTCGTGATGCTGCGCATCACGCTGCAGGCCGCGGAAGCGCCCTAAGTGATTCGGCTTACCCGCGCGCTTCCGCCAGCGCGTCGAGGCGTGCGCGGTCGAGCAGGCGCACGTGGTGGGGATCGTCGGTGGCGATGCTGCCTTCCTGGCGCAGGCGGGTGAAGCTGCGGCTGACGGTTTCCACGGTCAGCCCCAGGTAGTCGGCGATGTCGGTGCGGGTCATCGGCAGGATCACCTCGCTGTCGTCCTGCCCCTGGCGTCGGCGGCGCATCGCCATGTCCACCAGGAAACCCGCCAGCCGCTCCATGGGATTGAGCCGCGCAAGCGACATCAGGTTGCCGCGGGTAGCATCCAGCTCCACGCAGGCGCGTTCCAGCAGTTCGCGCTCCAACTGCGGATGGTCGCTGCACAGCGTGCGCATGTCGGACATCGAGAACGCGCAGACGGTGCTGTCGATGATGGCTTCGATGCTGTGGCGGTAGTGCGAGGCGCCGCTGAAGCCGATGAAGTCCCCCGGCATCAGGAACCCCGCCACCAGGCGGCGGCCATCCGGCAGCAGGCGCATGCGGCGCAGCGCACCCCTCGTGACCGTGAAAACGCCGCGCCGGGCCTCCCCCTCGCGCACCAGCAACTCACCGGCGCGCAGCCGCATGTCGTCCGCCAGGGCTTCCAGTTCGCGCGCGTTTTCCAGGGGCAGGGCCGCGCAGACGGCCAGATGGCGGACCAGGCAGCCGGTGCAGCCGCGCGCATTGGCCTGGCAGGCGGGGGGGTCAGCCAACGCCTCCGCAGGCACCGGCACGCCGTTCTGGCGGAGGATGCGGAAGCTCATGAGGGGCGCGGGAAGGGTCGCATTCAGCGGGCATCATACGCCCGCGCCTCCGCCCCCATCGCCGGCATCGACCTGAACCGTCGATCCGGGCGCCAAGGAATTTCCCCCATTCAGGCGGCGGATCGGTTACAGTGCGCGCCGCTTGCCAGCGGCCGTTCGTTTCCCCATGGTCCGCCGGCGCCGGGATGTCCAATCGACCTCCCGCGCCCGCCCGCTCCGACTTCTTTCGTTGCGCAAGCCCGGATCCGCCGTTTTGGCGACTCCGCACCCCTTCTCGCAGCGCGGTTTCAGGGAACGCTTCGAGTCACGGTCATTCCGCATTCCGCGTGTCGAACGCTGCCGCACAGTTCCTGTGCCGGCGTCGCGCGTGTGTCCGGCCGGCCGACTTTGGAGCTTCAACAATGACGTTTGAAAACCTTGGCCTGGCGCCTGCCCTCCTGCGTGCGCTGGACGAACAGGGCTACACCCAGCCCACCCCCATCCAGGAACAGGCCATTCCGCTGGCCCTGGCAGGCCACGACCTGCTGGCCGGCGCACAGACCGGCACCGGCAAGACGGCCGCGTTCGGCCTGCCGCTGATCCAGTACCTGGCCACCACCCCGCAGGAAGTCGCCGCCCGCGGCCCGCGCAAGCCGCGCGCGCTGGTGCTGACCCCCACCCGCGAACTGGCCGTGCAGGTGCACGACAGCCTGCGTGGCTACGGCAAGTACCTGCGCATCCCCAGCACCACCATCTACGGCGGCGTCGGCATGGGCAACCAGCTGGATGCGCTGCGCCGTGGCGTGGACATGGTGATCGCCTGCCCGGGCCGGCTGATCGACCATATCGAACGCCGCAGCATCGACCTGTCCGGCATCGAGATGCTGGTGCTGGACGAAGCCGACCGCATGCTGGACATGGGCTTCCTGCCGTCCATCAAGCGCATCCTGGCCAAGCTGCCCAAGCAGAACCGCCAGACCATGCTGTTCTCCGCCACGTTCGCCGAGCCGATCCGCGAACTGGCCATGGAGTTCATGCGTGATCCCAAGCAGATCCAGGTCACGCCGAAGAACACCGTGGCCGAGACCATCACCCACCGCGTCCACCCGGTCGACGGCAGCCGCAAGCGCGACCTGCTGCTGCATCTGCTGGCCAAGGACAGCCGCCTGCAGACGCTGGTGTTCGCCCGCACCAAGCACGGCAGCGACAAGCTGGCGATGTTCCTGGACAAGAGCGGCATCAAGACCGCGGCGATCCACGGCAACAAGTCGCAGGGCGCCCGCCAGCGCGCGCTCAACGACTTCAAGGCCGGCCGCATCAACGTACTGGTGGCCACCGACATCGCCGCGCGCGGCATCGACATCGACCAGCTGCCGCAGGTGATCAACTTCGACCTGCCGATGGTGGCCGAGGACTACGTGCACCGCATCGGCCGTACCGGCCGCAACGGCTCGACGGGCGAAGCGATCTCGCTGGTCGCCCAGGACGAAGCCAAGTACCTGCGCGCCATCGTGCGCATGCTGGGCCGCGACGTGGAGCTGCGTGACGTGCCGGGCTTCGAGCCGCAGACGCCGATCCGCTGGGGCAACAGCGCACCGGGCAAGGCCGAACAGCCCGGCGGCGACCATGCCCCGCGCCGCACGTCCGCGCAGAAGCATGCCCGTCGCCCGCACAGCGAGGCCCCGCGCCACGCCCATGCCGGCCCGAAGAAGCACGGCAGTGGCCCGCGCCGCGAAGGCGACCGTCGCCCTGCCGGCGCCCGCCAGGGCCAGGCGCGTCCTGCCCGCTGAGCTGATCCGTGCGGCGCCCTCATCGGCGCCGCACGTTTGTTTCCACGCCCTCTAGAATCCCCCCATGGATATCTTCAAGGTCTTCACCCTGGAAGCCGCCCACCGGCTGCCCAACGTGCCCGAAGGGCACAAGTGCGCGCGCCTGCACGGGCATTCGTTCCGCATCGAACTGCACCTGAGCGGTGAACTCGACCCGCATACGGGCTGGGTGATGGACTTCGCGGACGTAAAGGCCGCCTTCAAGCCGATCTACGACCGGCTGGACCATCACTACCTCAACGACATCCCCGGACTGGAAAACCCGACCAGCGAGCGCATCGCCGCCTGGATCTGGGAACAGGCCAAGCCCGTGCTGCCGCTGCTGAGCGAAGTCGTGGTGCACGAGACCTGCACGGCAGGCAGCCGTTACCGGGGCTGACCCTCACGGGGCTGTGTGGGAGCGACGTCAGTCGCGATGACGCCATCGCGGCGATCGATCGCGACTGACGTCGCTCCCACAGCGCCGCAGCGGGACCCATACAAGCGTTTGATTTTAAACGGACCCTGACCGTTCGTCGGCAAACCATACGGCTGTTATTGCACTGCAACATTTGCAGGGGTATGCTGCGTCGCAACAAATGGGAAATCCCCTCAGGAGTACGCCATGACCACCCAATTCAACGAAAGCTTCAGCCAGTTCACGCACCAGTTCGCCGCCGCTGCCTCGCGCGCCAACCGCCTGGCCCTGGAAAGCGCCGAGACCGTGTTCGGCGTGCAGCTGAAGACCTTCGAGAAGAACATCGACGCCACCACCGCCTTCTTCGGCGAGCTGGCCGAGACCCGCGACCTGGACGGTTACAAGAACCTGTGGCCGAAGGGCCTGCAGGTGGCCAAGGACAACGCCGAGCGCGTCGTCGCCGCCAGCCAGGAAGTGTTCGGCCTGAGCCTGAAGACCGGTGAGGCCTTCGGCCAGCTGGTGAAGACGCAGTTCGAAAGCGCGACCGACAACGTCCAGGCCTCCGTGGCCAAGGCAACCAAGGCCGCCAAGGGCAAGTAATCCGCCCTGCTCCAACGCTTATTGCGCGGCTCCCCCTCCCTCCGCGCAGCCCGACCCGGCAGCACCTCCACGCTGCCGGGTTTTTTATTGCCGCCGCGCCGCGCCGCGCCCACTGGAATCTTCAGCGGCGGGAACTATCGAACGCGTCGCAACGCGCCCGTGCGGTGAACCCCAAGGCTTTCACTCGGTTCCACCGGAAATCCGCCAAGAACGCACCCGCGCCCTAAGGCGGCAAAAGATACGTCGCCAGATCCACCGCACCCGCCTCCGGCGCATGCGGCAGCCTGCCCCAGCACGCCACCGGCATGCGCGCGGACAACAGCGCGAAGTTCTCGTCGCGGCGCTCCATCTGCGGGTCGACTTCGTTGGCGATCCAGCCCACCAGCCTCGCGCCGTCGGCCTGGATGGCGCGCGCGCTGAGCCGCGCATGGTTGATGCAACCCAGCCGCATGCCCACCACCAGCACCACCGGCAGGTCCAGTGCCTCGACCAGATGGCGCTGGTCCAGCGTGGCGGTCAGCGGCGCCGCCCAGCCGCCCACGCCCTCGACCAGCACGAGATCGGCACTGCCGCGCAGCCGCTCGAACGCCACCTGCAGTGGCGCCAGTTGCACGTCCACTCCCGCCTCCCGTGCGGCGATCTCGGGCGCCAGGGGGGCCGGCAGGGCGAATGGATTGAGGTCGGCATAGGCAGGCACCGGCTGGCTGGCGGCCTGCAGTGCCAGTGCGTCGTCGTTGCGCCACCCGTCGCCGGTCAGCACGCAGCCGCTTGCCACCGGTTTCATGCCTACCGCACGCAACCCACGCGCCCGCCATGCATGCAGCAAGGCACAGCTGGCGACCGTCTTGCCCGCACCGGTATCGGTCCCGGTGACGAAGACCCTATCCATGCGACGCCTCCCGACCACGACGTCCGGCCCAGCGCACGTGCGCGTACCCGAACATCCCCAGCCCCGCGAAACCGGCGGCGTTCAACGCCTGCAGCAACGCGGCCACGCTGCCGGGGATTCGATCGGCGGCAATCATCCGCTGGCTGGCGACGAACGCGACGACGGCATCGATGAAGGCTGCAAGCTGCGGGATGCCATGCCCGCACACGTTGCCGCTGTCGTCGTCAGAGTGTGTCGTGATCGTCATGGTGCCCTGCCCGTACCGGTTGGGCGGCATCATATCGGGCCGAAGCGTTCCAGCCATCCTGCCGACGGCGCAAGCGGCGCGGGAGTAGAATCCGGGGCATGTCATTCACCACACAGACCCTGTCCGGCAGCAAGCCGGAACAATACGCACAGCTGGCCGCCCAGGCCCGCGCACTGTTGCATGGCGAAAGCGACCGCATCGCCAATGCCGCCAACCTGGCTGCCCTGCTCTACCACTCGCTGCCCGACTTCAACTGGGCCGGCTTCTATTTCTTCGATGGCCGGGAATTGGTCGTAGGTCCGTTTCAGGGATTACCAGCCTGCGTGCGGATCCCGTTGGACAAGGGGGTCTGCGGAGCCGCCGCACGCACCCGCCAGACCCAGCGCGTGGACGATGTGGAAGCCTTCCCGGGCCACATCGCCTGCGATGCGGCCTCGCGTTCCGAACTCGTGGTGCCGCTCGTCCGGGGCGACACGCTGATCGGCGTGCTGGACCTCGACAGCCCGCGTGTGGCCCGCTTCGATGCGGACGACCAGCAGGGCATGGAAACCATCGCGCGCCTCTTCGTGGAGTCCCTGGAATGACAGCCGCCAAGATGCGCAACATCGGCCCCAAGTCCGCCGCCTGGCTGCGCCAGGTCGGGTTGCGCACGCAGGAAGACCTGGCCTCGGTCGGGTCGGTGGAAGCCTTCATCCGGGTCAAGCGTGCCGGCTTCCGGCCCAGCCTCAACCTGCTGTACGCCCTGGAAGGCGCGCTGCTGGATTGCCACTGGCAGCAGTTGCCGGAAGACCGCCGCGGTGAACTGATCACCGCCTACGACGCCGCTGCCGCGCTGTTGCCGCCGCCACGCGGCCGCCCCGCCGCGGGCCCCGTCACCACCACCCACACCGAGCGCGAAGAGGACAGCGGCCCGTCGCTGAACCTGTTCGATGCACGCGGTGGCGACGACGACTGAGCCCCATCGCGTATACTCGCCGCGCTTCAAGGTGACCTGCGGCCACGGCCGGAGGTTGAAACGGGAAGCCGGTGACGTGCCCGCCACAGCGGCACCATTCCGGCGCTGCCCCCGCAACGGTAAGCGAAGACAGCCACGGCATCGGCCACTGTGCGTCCAACACGCATGGGAAGGCGCCACGGCGGAGTGCCCTGCACTCGTTCGCAAGCCCGGAGACCGGCCTGGGAGTCCACTGGTTGCGATGCGGAGGGCGTCGCGGCGTGCCGCGCCGCTTGCCTGCGCTGTCCGCAACGTTTCCCTTCGTGCTGCAACTCCACCCCGATGAATGCGCGCGGGGCGCGCGATGGAGTTGTTTCCGATGCACAAGCGTTTTCCCACTTCCCACCGACTGGCGATGGCCGTCGCGCTGGCCCTTCCCTTCTCCGCGCTGGCGCAGGACGCCACCACCGAGCTCGACGAAGTCGTCGTGTCCGGCACGCGCACCGAGGTGTCGGTGCAGGACAGCCTGGTGCCTGCCCAGGTGATCAACCGCGAGGAGATCGAGCGCTCGCAGGCGCGTTCGCTCCCCGAACTGCTGAAGGGGCGCGCAGGCATCAACCTGACCAACCAGGGCGGCATGGGCAAGCTGACCACGCTGTTCCTGCGCGGGGCCGAATCGGACCACGTGCTGGTGCTGGTGGACGGCATCCGCATCGGCTCGGCGAGCGCCGGCCTGGCGTCGTTCCAGGACCTGCCCGTCGACCAGATCGATCGCATCGAGATCATCCGCGGCCCGCGCTCCAGCCTGTACGGTTCCGAAGCCATCGGCGGCGTGATCCAGATCTTCACCCGTACCGGCGGCATGGGTTTCAGCCCGCGCCTGCGCGTCGGCGCCGGCAGCCACGGCCTGCGCGAAGCCAGTGCGGGCTTCAGCCAGCGCACGGAGCGCGGCTGGATCAGCGCCGATGGCGCGTACCAGGAGACCGACGGCATCAATGCCTGCCGCGGCTCCGCCGTCACCTTCCAGGGTTGCTTCGCCGACGAACCCGATGCGGATGGTTACCGCAACGTCTCGCTGTCGCTGCGCGGCGGCCTTGAGCTGGCCGACACGCTGACGCTGGAAGGGCACTTCCTCAATGCCGACGGCGACAACGAATACGACGGCAGCATCTTCGGCGGCAACGAGACCGAAACCACGCAACGCGTCGTCGGCAGCAAGCTGACGTGGACGCCGGGCGACCGCCTGAAACTGACCGCGCAGGCGGGCCGCGCGGCGGACCAGTCCGACGCCTACTTCCGTGACGCCGGCGTGCGCACCTACGTCAACACCTTCGACACGCGGCGCGACACCGCGTCGTTGCAGGCGGACTTCACCCTTGCCGAAGGCCAGCTGCTGAGTGCAGGCGGCGACTGGCAGCGGGACGAGGTGACCAGTACCACGGCGTTCACCGTCGACAGTCGCGACAACACCGGCGTGTTCGTGGAATACCAGGGCCAGTTCGGCGCGCACCAGCTGCAGGCCAGCGTCCGCAACGACGACAACGAGCAGTTCGGCAACCACACGACCGGCAGCGTTGGCTGGGGAATGGCGCTGGGCGGCGATTTCAGGCTCAACGCCAGCTACGGCACCGGCTTCAAGGCGCCCACGTTCAACGACCTGTACTACCCGTTCGGTGGCAATCCTGATCTCGAGCCGGAGGAATCCGAAAGCCTCAACGTGGGCATCGGCCAGTACGTGGATGCCTTCAGCTGGACCTTCAACGTGTACGAAACCCGCATCGACGCCCTCACCGGCTACGACAGCTTCTTCAACCTGGTGCAGGTGGACGAGGCGCGCATCCGTGGCGCGGAGTTCACCTTCGCCACCACGCTGGCGGGTTGGGACATCGCCACGCAGCTCAGCTATGCCGATCCGCGCGCACGCGCCGATACCACGGCCGAAGGCGCTGCGAACCCCAACTACGACAACCTGTTGCCGCGCCGCGCGCCGCGGACGGGTCGCATCGACGTGGATCGCCGCTTTGGCGCGTTCCGGTTCGGCACCACGGTCAACGGCGCCAGCGCGCGCTACGACGACGCCGCCAACAACGTGCGCGTGGCGGGGTATGGCACCGTGGACCTGCGCCTGGAGTACGCCATCAGCGCCGACTGGAGCGTGCAGGCGCGCGCCACCAACGTGTTCGACCGCGATTACGAAACCATCGCCTGGTACAACCAGCCGGGTCGCGAGTACGGCATCAGCCTGCGTTATCAGCCTGCGTCGAACTGATGGCGCGGCGGTTGCCTGCGTGAAGAAG